>VFQU01000766.1_pt1 | contig 23798 bp, 20 predicted proteins | sample 3512311 | NCBI WGS metagenome assembly VFQU01 (sample SAMN10412377, study PRJNA504923) | tailings metagenome | isolation source: Relicate 3 Philex TSF3 active mining site | place: Philippines: Tuba, Benguet | collected 2017-08-29
CTCGCGAGCACAGGCACATTCTCATTCATCGCTTCTAGTAAAACTAACGGCATACCTTCGACATCCGATGGCAGCACGAGCAATCCTGCCCCTCGGACGACTTCAGCCAGTTTGGCTCCGACGAGTTCTCCGGTAAAGACAATCTCATTTGAGGCATACTGCTGTTTCAGCATTTCAGCATAGCCTTGGCTATCACTATCTCCGCCGACGATCGCCAACTTCCAATCAGTCTGCTTCAAGGTAGCAAAAGCTTCGAGCAATAAATCAGGACGCTTTTCAGGAACTAATCGACCCAAGAACACAAAGTACTTTTGTGGCTGTAATCCCCACGACTGAACAAATTGAAAGGCGGGATCAGAAGCTGCATAACTGGCAGGCGCATTGGGAATATAGTGTGTGTCTCTGCTGTAAGTCGTCTGAAAGTAGTCTTGTAGATCTTCCGACACCGCAATCATGTCATCTGCAAATTTCAAGGCATTCCGCTCGCCTTGGCGCAAAATCCAACGCGAGGTTCTGCCCCACTTTGCTCTTGCCCAATCGAGTCCATGACAGGTCACAATCACACGCGATTTTGTATTCAACCGAGGTAATCCACTAAATAAAGAAGGACCCAATGCATGAAAATGAATGATGTCGTAAGGCTGTTCTTGAAAGCCTGCGATCGTCGAAAGTGTGCCGAGAAATGAGCAACTCAGGGCATCCAATCCGCGTAAATTAAGACTGGGGATCGAAATCACCCGGACTCCATTCACCGTGTCGCGAAACAGCGATCCGGTATAAGACGATCGCGCATACAAATCCACCTGATGCCCTTGCTCAACAATGCGAGGGTATAGCTCTTGGCAATGGTGTTCGATACCGCCCTGCTGGGCAGGAAGCCCTTTCGCTCCAATGACTGCAATTCTCATAAATTTTGTAGGTAAATGAACGACAGTGAGTAAAACCGCACCGCCCTACAAAGGCGATTCAGCAGAATTGGCGATTTGACAAACCGCTTACCAATTAAAGAAGCGTGATAATTTGAGCGCAAATTCGAGCACGAATTTGGTCACAGATTTGATCGCAAATTGAAATCTGATTGACAATGCCAAGATAATACAGTGGCGGTTTTTTGAAACACGAGCTGAAATGCTAAATCCAGCAGAAACAGAATGCTCTAACGACTCAGAAGAAACTACCGAAACCGCAATATTGCCATAATATCGCTACTTTAATCACGAGCATATCATACAATGCTAAATGGCAAATCAATATGTCTCATCTTATAGTGCTATCCTGATTGCTGCCAGAACCGCATCCAGCCGCGTCTCGTCGAGGGTTCAATCCAGCTTACCTGCTCGATTTCATCTTTATTCAAGAAGCGAAAAGCACGAGCATTTTTTTGGCGATCGCGCTGTTGAGAATACCTCAAAGACTGCAAGGCAGTATAAGCCCACGCATTGGCATAATCTGGATCTCGGTCTGCATAAAATAATGCAGTGCGATACGCCAATTGGGCGCGACGATAATGATGATTTCGGTGCTGCAAAAATCCCCAAGTTGTAACAATGCGATCGCGGAACCGAATTCGCGGATAAATAGATGGAAAAACAGGTCTTCTCTCTAAGATCCGATTGACGTTTGCTATCGTGTTTTCTTTCAATGCTTTCAGCAGTTGAACTCGAATAAAATCTTTCTGAGTTCCCCAGTAATGCTCAATTAAATCATCACTGAACGATAGCTGTGTTGTTTGCTCTAAAACAGCGCCAATCGAGAATTGCTCAACAGTAGTGAGCGGAGCGAACTGGTAGAGGTGATCCAATACTTTCACCGCAGATTCGATCAGCAATTGATCCTGCGGATCAATCCCAATCACACCAGAATTAATCATCGACGATCGCGCAGAAATTTGGATCCCCCCGATATTTATTCCTGAGCCTATCTGGTTGACAATCGGCTGCCACAGTTCGCTTTCTCCAATCGCTGCTTCACGAACATGCATCACAGAACATCCTGGAGCAATTCGCTCGAAGAGTTTCCGGGGATGATCGATAAAGTAAGTATCAGTATCAATCAAAGCAGCAGGAGCTTGATAGTGCTCTAGCACCTTTTTCAAGGCGAAAGGCTTAGCCCGATAGAGGTACATTCCATTGTTGGTCCATGCTGCTAATTCTTGCGATGAGAACGTTAAGCGCTCAATGGGAAGGTCAATTCCAATGTCGCCATGCTGGAGCAAGCTTTCCGCAGAGTCAGAAACAATACAGAACTTGATTTCTTCCGGTTGATCTTTGAGAAATCGGAGAGCAGATAAAACGCTAAAGGCAAGCTCGACCTCGTACAGGCGATCGTCTCCGAACAAAAAGTATGCAATAACTTTCATAGTGCTAGGAGAAAAAATATGCGATCGTGCCTTGCGCCCTCAAACAATCTCGTTTGCATAGGGAACACATCATAAAACAGGACGGGTTACCGATCCGGAGTAAAAAATACGAGCGAAAAAGCCGCTTAGTGCCTCTTGACTATGATTGAGGCAATGCTGAGAACGAACCGAGAAACCAAACCCTACTCACTCTATTGAATGCCGAACTCGTCGATTCGACATTCCTCCTTCTATCCTTACTAGCAGGTTGAACAAAGTCCGCAAGATTTGATTAAATTTATATTTTTTTAATGCGGCGATGCGGCAAAGCTTCAATAGTAGTGTGATCAAGATCACAGCAGAAGCGCGGATAAGATCGCAAGGCGTTGAAGAGACACCCGGTAAGCTAGAGAGGATAGTTTCTGTGCTATCGCCTTTTGCTTTCTATTTTCTGTGCATATGATCTCGCCTCCTCTCAGAATTGTTCAGGTGACCGATCTGCATTTATTTGCCGAATCAGATCGGTGTCTTCTAGGAATGCCAACGTTGCGATCTCTGAACGCCCTGATCACTCAACTGCGTCAATTGCGCCCGCGACCTGATCTGTTACTGCTGACGGGCGATTTATCTCAAGATGGCTCGGCAGATTCATATGCACATGTGCAGCACTTATTTGCTCCCCTTGAGATTCCCACCTATTGGCTGCCTGGCAATCATGACGACATTGAGGTGATGCAGCGATCGCTGACTCAGTTCCATGCAGAGAAATCGTTTCGCTGTAGCAATTGGCAATTCATTCTTCTCAATTCTCAAGATCCAGGTTGTGTTCACGGTCGGCTCTCGAAGGAAAGTTTGCAATGGCTTGATCACCAACTCGCCGAAAATCTCGATGCTCCGACGCTAGTCTCGCTCCATCACCCGCCCTTTACAGTGAATTCGACTTGGTTAGATACGAGTACGTTGCAGAACTCAGCAGAGTTATTGAAAGTGCTCGATCGGTATCCCCAAGTCAAACTTGTCGTATTCGGACATATTCACCAAGAATTTCAGCATCAACGCAAAGCCGTGACTTATCTAGGGACACCTTCAACTTGCATTCAGTTTGCGCGCGAAAGTGACGAGTTTGCTTTGGGAAAAGAAGATCCAGGATTTCGACTCATTGAACTTTACCCAGATGGAACCTGGCAATCGCAAGTTAAGCGCGTAGAATTTAGCTATCAGCGGGATTTAGCCGCAACGGGCTACTGAGATTGCTCAAGCTGAGGGCATTGTTGTACAAGAGAGCAACCTGCCGTTTTATATCTCTAAAATTATTTCTCTAAAATCAACGTGACAGGCCCATCATTCTCGATCGAAACTTGCATCATCGCTCCAAATTTCCCAGTTTCGACCTTCAATCCGCTTTCACGCAACTTCTCAACGAATCTCTCATACATCTGCTCGGCTCGATTGGGAGCAGCGGCTTGATCAAACGATGGTCGTCGTCCTTTTCGGCAATCTCCATACAGTGTGAATTGACTCACGACCAAAATTTCGCCGTTAATTTCCTGAATTGAACGATCGAATCGTCCCTGCTCTCCATCAGGAAAGACTCTGAGATCTAAACATTTACGCGCCATCCAATCAAGCTCTGCTTCTGTATCGGTTTCAGCGATTCCGACGAGAAGATTGAAACCTCGATCGATTTTTCCGATCACTTCTCCAGCGACTAATACTTGGGAGGAAGTAACTCGTTGGAGAATGACGCGCATAGGGTGGGGAGATAGAACTACGGAGTGGAATAAGACGGGTGAAACCGGGGATGCAGTAAGCGATCGACAGGATGATCCTCCTGTAAATGAGAGTGAACGATCGTCTCCACATCTTGCGGCTTCACTCGACAATACCAAATTTCATCAGGCAGGATTCGCACTGTTGGACCTAGATTACATTGTCCTTGGCAACCTGATGCAACGATCGATACTTCAGCATCAGAACTTTCTAAGAAAGCTGCCAGTACCTCGGCTGACCCTTGAGCAAGACAGCTTTGATACTGGCAGACGAATACCTGTTTGGAAGACATGGGCAATTTCAGGAACAAAGGAGCGACAATTTTTACTTTGTTCGTTATGCCCTAGATTGCCCTTAACGACCGAAACCTTTGCCGCGATTTTCTGAAGATACGCCTAGACAAGCTTCGACTTGCGATCGCAACGCTTCGTGATCCAGGTTTTGACCAATCAGCACTAACTGATTTTTCGGCTTGCCTTTCCACTCATCATCATCGAGTGAAAACCGCTTGCCGCTGAGGTGAAAGATGTGCCGTTTCGGACTTTCATCAAACCAGAGAATGCCTTTCGCCCGGAAGACATTGGTCGGCAGTTGGTTATCTAAGAAATGCTGGAATTTCTTGATACTAAACGGCTTATCGCTCTCAAATGAAACTGAGGTAAACCCATCGTTCTCTAAGTGATGAGAGTGGTGGTGATGGTCATGATCGTGGTCATGGTTGCAATGTCCATGATCGTGATCGCAGTTGGAATGATCATGCGCATGATCATCATGATCGTGATGGTCGTGCCCTTCATGCTGATGTTCTGCATGAGGATCAAAAAATTGATCGGATTCAAACAAGCCGACGCTGAGCAAAGCACCCAACGGAATCTCTCCCTTCACCGTTCGGAGAATCCGTGCGCCTTCTTTGATATCTCGAATCCGAACTTCTAGCGCATCGACGGTCGCTTCATCGACGAGATCCGTTTTGTTCAACAAAATAATATCGCCGTAAGCAATCTGGCTATACGCCGCTTCGCTATTGAACAGATCTAAGCTGAAGTTTTCAGAATCGACAACGGTAATGATCGAATCTAATCGAGTCAGATCCCGCAGTTCTGTGCCAAGAAATGTTAATGCGACAGGCAACGGATCAGCGAGTCCTGTTGTTTCGACTACTAAATAATCAATTTGATCCTGACGTTCTAGAACTTTGTAGACAGCATCCACCAGATCATTATTGATGGTGCAGCAAATACATCCATTGCTGAGTTCCACCATATTCTTGTCTTCGTCAGTCTGGATGATGAGTTCGTTATCAATCCCAATTTCACCGAATTCATTCACCAAGACTGCTGTTTTCAGACCTTGTTGATTGGTCAGAATATGATTCAGCAGAGTGGTTTTACCACTTCCCAAGAAGCCTGTGATAATCGTAACCGGAAGCCCAGTTTTGGGCGCGTCCATTTTAGGTTCGGACTGAGTGCTGACTGATTGCATAGCACGATCGCATCAAATATCTTTTCCCTCATTATTGCTGATAAGAATCGATTAGGATGGGATATCGTTCGTTATTCACTTGAAAAATTTCATGGCTTTAGTCGTTTACAACACTCTAACCCGCCGCAAGGAACCGTTTGAGCCAATCGAATCGGGTCACGTGAAGATGTATTGCTGCGGAGTGACAGTGTACGATTTTTGCCATTTAGGACATGCTCGATCGTATATTGCGTGGGACACGGTTCGGCGATATTTGACCTGGCGCGGCTACAAGGTGCGCTATGTGCAAAATTTTACCGATATTGATGACAAAATTCTCAATCGCGCCCGCGAAGAAGGCTCCACGATGGAAGCGGTTGCAGAACGCAATATTCAACTCTATTTCGAGGATATGCGGCGGTTGAATATTCTGGATGCTGATGCTTATCCGCGGGCAACGAATACGATCGACGGCATCAAACGCTTAATTTACGAATTAGAGCAAAAAGAATTTGCTTACGCTGCCGGGGGCGATGTCTATTACGCAGTTCAGCACGATCGAGAGTATGGCAAGCTCTCAGGACGTAAATTAGAAGACATGCAAGCAGGTGCAAGTGGGCGGGTCGATGATGAGGAACCGAAGAAGCGCTATCCGTTTGATTTCGCTTTATGGAAAGGCGCGAAGCCTGGTGAACCTGCATGGGATTCGCCTTGGGGGAAAGGTCGCCCTGGGTGGCATATTGAATGCTCGGCAATGGTGCGGGAGTTTTTAGGGGAAACAATCGATATTCATGTCGGGGGTGCGGATCTAGTATTTCCGCATCACGAGAATGAGATTGCCCAATCAGAGGCGGCAACGGGTAAATCGCTCGCGAACTATTGGCTCCATAATGGCATGGTGAATGTCGATGGTGAGAAAATGTCCAAGTCGCTCGGCAATTTCACAACCATTCGCGATTTGCTCGATAAGAAAGGCATCGATCCGATGGTGATCCGGTTCTTTGTGCTACAAGCGAGCTACCGAAAACCGATCGATTTCACAAACGAAGCCTTGTCAGCGGCTCAAAATGGTTGGGAGACATTAAAAGATGGCTTGCTGTTTGGGTTTAAGCTGAATTCGGCTTTGGAAGGGGAAATCGATCGCACTTCTCAAACCGTGCAAGAATTCCAAGCCGCGATGGATGACGATTTCAACACATCCGGGGCGTTAGCGGCGCTATTCTCAGTTGCAAAAGAACTCCAGCGGCAAGGCAATATTCTAGTGCATGAAGGCAAAACTGACACTGCGCCCGATATTTTGCAAGTTCAATGGAAAACCTTGGTCGAACTGGCGAAAGTTTTAGGTTTAGAGGCAGAGCCAGAAGCAGAAAGTTCGGGCGGGTTATCAGACAGTGAGATTGAAACCCTGATCCAGCAACGGAAAGATGCGAAAAAAGCAAAAGATTTTGCCGAAGCCGATCGCATTCGCAACGATCTGCAAGTTCAAGGCATTACTTTGATCGATAAACCAGGGGGCGAAGTAATTTGGCATCGCTAGACTAGAAATCGTGTCTATAATGAGTGACTAATCTTCGTCCCGCGAAAATCCTTCAATCCTGAATTCATCCACGTTCCATGATTTCTCAACTCACACAATTCCTGAATGCGCTGGAGATTCCTGCCGATTGGATAGGACTCCGAGCCACCAAGGAATCATCTACCACTCGTTCGGTGCGCGATCGCGTTCCTGAAACCAATGGCTCGTCTCTCACGCAAGGCGTGATGGTCGAAGTCCTAGTCAAAGGGCAGATCGGCTACGCTGCTACAAATTTACTAACAGTCGAGGGAATTCAAGCCGCAGCAGCACAGGCATATCGTCAAGCGCTTGCAGCTTCAGCATGGAATATTTATTCAACGTCGATCGAAGCGCGCCCCAAAGTTGTCGGTCAATATGTTTCGCCCTTACTAAAGCCCTTCGATGCATTGAGTCCCGGCGAAATTAACCAAATCCTGACCAAAATTACTGAAGAACTCAAGATTTCCGATCAGATTGTTCAAACTAGCGCCACGGCGTTAACGACTGAAACAGAAACCTGGTTTGTCAGCACGAATGGCTCAGAAGTCTATCAACATTTCTTCCGCATCGGCACAGACTACGCAGCAACCGCACAAGAAGGCTCTGTGGTACAACGTCGCACCAATAACGGTTGGCTCGCAGCTTGCTATCAAGGCGGATTAGAATACTTCATCACACCAGAACTTTGGCAGCGCGTACAGCAAGTGGGAGAGCAAGCGATCGAACTGCTCAACGCTGAAGACTGTCCCAGTGAGACAACCACTTTAGTGCTTGCACCCGATCAAATGCTGCTGCAAATTCATGAAAGTGTGGGGCATCCGTTAGAACTCGATCGCATTTTGGGCGATGAGCGTAACTATGCAGGCGGTAGCTTTGTCAAACTGAAAGATTTTGGCAATCTCGTCTACGGTTCACCGTTGATGAATATCACCTTTGATCCAACGGTTTCTGGCGAATTTGCCAGTTACAGTTTTGACGACACTGGCGCACCCGCCACGCGCGAATATTTGATCAAAGATGGCATTTTACAGCGCGGAGTCGGCAGCCTCGAAAGTCAAGCGAGAACAGGTGTCAAAGGAGTTGCGTGTGCCCGTGCTTCTTCTTGGAATCGTCCCCCAATCGATCGTATGGCAAACCTCAATCTCGAACCCGGAACTAAGAGTTTCGAGGAAATCATTGCAGGCATCGATCGCGGAATTTACATGGAATCCAATCGCTCTTGGTCGATCGACGATCAGCGCCACAAATTCCAATTTAGTTGTGAATATGCCAAACGCATTGAGCAAGGCAAACTCACAACCACGTTGCGGAATCCGAACTATCGAAGTATCACACCCCAATTTTGGGGAGGTTTAGTCGAAGTCGGCGATCGCTCAACCTGGCAAATGTACGGCACACCCATGTGCGGAAAAGGCGAGCCGAATCAAGCCATCACGGTCGGGCATGGCTCTCCTGTGGCGGTCTTTGCCAATATCGAAGTCTTTGGAGGGGGCGCGTAGCCGATGTTAGAAGCTAGCTTTAATCAACTGGTTGACGAAATTCGTAGTCAACTCCAACCCGATGAGCAATTTACCCTCACTCTGAACTGTGAGCAAAGCCAGTTCATTCGATTCAATCACGCCAAGGTTCGGCAAACGGGAACTGTCAATGATGGCAGTCTTCAGCTGGTCTTGATGCACAACCATCGGAGTAGCTACCGGGAATTTCCGTTTACTGGCAATCTTGAGTGCGATCGCCAAACGGCTGAAGCTGCGATCGCACTCCTGCGCGAAGAAGTCCCCCAACTGCCTGAAAATCCTTATCTCGTCCTGCCTTCAGGCAATCACATCAGCCGAGAATCTCATGCTGGCAAGCTCATTGCTGCTGATCAAGTTGTTTCAACCCTGCTTCCAATGGTGTCGGATCTCGATTTCACGGGAATCTATGCCGCAGGTTCTGTGATTCGAGCGTATGCGGATTCAGTCGGTCAACAGCACTGGTTTGACACCGATTCTTATTCGCTAGATTACTCACTGTTTACCGCCGATGGACAAGCCGTAAAAGGCACATTAGCCGGATCGACTTGGGATGAGGCAGCCTATCAATCTCGGATTGAAGAATCGCGCGCGCAATTATCGTTAATGTCCAACGCGCCAAAGCCGATTCAGCGTGGACAGTATCGCACTTATCTTGCACCGGCTGCGATCGCGGAATTGATGACAATGCTTTCTTGGGGAGGAATTAGTGAATCGTCTCACCAACAAGGCGGCAGTTGCTTTAGTGCGATGCGTCGAGGTGAGAAGAAACTTTCGCCTAAGTTCACACTGAAAGAGAATTTCACATCCGGCTTAGTTCCCAGATTTAACGAACTCGGCGAGATCGCACCCTTAGAACTTGCTTTGATCGAATCAGGCGAACTAGTCAACATGCTAACCTCGTCTGCAACCGCAAAAGAATATGGGCTGGAAGCAAATGGCGCAACCCAAGGAGAAGAACTGCGATCGCCCGAAATTCTCCCAGGTGACCTAGACCACGATGCCATTCTCAAAACCCTCGATACTGGACTATATCTATCGAATTTGCATTACCTAAATTGGAGCGATCGCCCCACAGGTCGCATCACTGGAATGACGCGCTATGCGTGTTTCTGGGTTGAGAAGGGCGAGATTATTGCGCCGATCGAAAATCTCAGATTCGATGATAGTCTCTATCAATTTTGGGGAGATAATTTGGTCGCTCTGACGAATTTTCAAGAATTTATTCCCGACATTGGAACGTATGAGCATCGCAATTTAGGCGGCGTTCTTGCTCCTGGAATGATTGTGGAAGATTTTACGTACACGCTTTAATTTCAATCTGTAGAATCGAACATACTGGAGTGAGTCAGGAGAACAGCCGGATGCTGCCCATGTTTGATCTCAAATCGACTGCTCTGTTAATTATTGACTTTCAAGCAGATTACTTTCACGGTGGCGCAATCCACGTCACTGGCGCTGCGGAAGTCCAACCCAAAGCTCAGCAAGTTTTAGCCGCCGCTAGAACAGCAGGATTGCCCATTATCCATACCAAAGAAGTACATCGTAAAGAAATGGTGGATTTTGGGCGAGAGCTAGATGGTGCTGAACCTGTTCACTGTCTCGAAACTTGGGCTGGCACTGATTTTCATCCTGATTTCTCTCCTCGGGATGGAGAGTTTACGATCGCCAAACGACGCTACAGTGCTTTCTTTGCTACTGATCTGGATCTATTGCTGCGGGGTCTCGGCATCAAAACATTAGTCATCATGGGCACATTGACCAACGTGTGTGTACACTACACGGCTGTTGACGCTCACCAGCACGATTATCACTTTTATGTCATCGAAGATTGCTGCATGGGTTCAGATTGGGATGCCCATTGGGCTGCTCTCAAATCAATGGCATACTTACAGCAAAAATCCCGCTTGACTCATCACGAATTTATTGAAGCAATGTCTCGCTTAACTCAAGGTGTTGCAAATTAAGCAGTTGAATCGAGTTCAACTGCTAATTGAATTGTCTGTGCCACATCGCATCAATCAGCTATCCTTCAGATGTAAAGGCAGCCTTTAGATATCGAGAAATTGTGAATAGACATGAAAATCTATCCTGAAAGACTCGAAATTACCTGCAAAATCTAGTAGGCTAGCTTCCAATTTGTAAAATATTTTGCCAAACTTACAGTTCATGACTGTGTTTTTCAACACCCCCTATCTCCTGCTGGCACTTAGTACAGCACTCACTGCGATTCATCTGAAACTTATTTGGAGAAGTGGACATCATGGACAATTTCTAGAAGCTGCCCTGATCTGTTGGGCTGCCACTTGGTTTCTCGTCTGGCGCAACCATCAAAACTTGAAATTTGAGAGCAATCCTGTACCGAGCGCGATCGGATCATGCTGTATTGCTTGGGTCTTGCTCAGAAGTCTAGGCATTTCAGAATATGACTCTTTCTTGAGATTTGCACCGATCGTATCTGGAATTGGAGTCGCTTTACTTGCATCAGGCTTTGCTCTGAAACAGTACTGGCGCGCACTTCTCGTATTGGCATGGATGGTGATCCCGACGACGACTCTCTTAACCCAATTCGACATTTCGCCCCTTACTGCAGATGTCAGCGGTAGCCTACTCTGGTACTCCGGATTTCGGGTGATTCAAGACGGGGTTTTACTTCATATGCCGACTGGAAGTGTCGAAGTCTATCCAGGATGTTCAGGGATTCAGCTGATTTGGCAGCATTTGTTACTGGGTTGCTTGTTTGTGATTCTCTTCCCGATCGGACTTATACGATCGCTGATCGTACCCCTCGCTGGAATGCTCATCGCCTTCCTCACAAACGCGATTCGGGTGGCACTGATGGCAATTCTGGTCGCTCAAAATCAGCGAGAAGCCTTTGATTATTGGCATTTAGGTACAGGTTCGCTAATTTTCTCGATGATCTCCGTCGCGTTGTTCGGTTTCCTGTGTTACTTCTTGCTCGAACAAGCCGATCGGGCTGCTGAAAACGATGAGGTGCAAGCATGAAAACCTGGGAGACCATTCGCAATTATTGGTTAGCTGCTGCGCTTGCAAGTAGTAGTTTAGTGCTGCTCAAACTCACAGTTACACCCCCTCAGAAGCTACCCCAACTTAGCTATTCTTTTCCAGCAGCCATTCCCCTGTCCCGCTGGGAATTTGTCAAAGCCACCTCAATTGGCACTCAAAAACGCTATACCCCTTCGCTTGCGACAAGCGTCGATGATTTAACGATCGCTGGACAGCAGTATCGCTATCTTCGCCAGGGTCGCTCTCTGGACATTGAGATGCGCTACTTTAATGACACCTACACCAAAGTCTCGGACATTCTTGAAGAATCTACGATTAACAACACCAAAATTGATTTCGAGACCAAGCGCTCAACGACCGGCAGCTATGCGGTCTATCAGCGATCAAATCGACTTTACTTTTCCGCCTGCATTCCAGTCACTCGGGATACGACCGTGACCGATGGCGAACTCAGAGGCGCGCAGACTCGACCCGATATTCTGATGCAGCGTGTCTTCCCCTGGTTCATCGGGAGAAGTCAACTGCGCGATTTTCGCTGTCTCTGGACTAACGCCTCACTCCCAATCGATCCAAAGGCTCCAACGACAACTCGGCAGGACTTAGAGCAAGCTTGGACAGAATGGATAGAGTGGTGGCAGCAGAATTATCCGTCGATCAAAAACGAGTAGAGACGCTCCAGTAGGAACGCCTTTACAGCGTTAAGGAATTATGGCTTCCGTCTTCTGCGGCGCTGAATCAAAGCTCCAAATGCGATCGCAGTCCCAGACCCCAGAATTGTCATTGGTTCTGGGACAGGAGTATTCGGGCAGTTTGGTTTATTGGGACAGATAGGATTACCTGGATTACCTGGATTACCTGGATTGCCTGGATTGCCTGGATTGCCTGGATTACTCGAACTAACCAGTCCTCCTGGACCACCTGGAGGATTTGAACTGCTATCCTTCCCTCCACCCAAAAACGGAAGTGCACCGAGCAGCAGCAATGGTTCCCAGGGAAATCTTCTCCCACCGACCGTCGTAGGTAAGACTCCTACCGGAGGCGGGGAGGGAAGTTGCGAAACGGCTTCAGGAGGTTCACCCCCGCCCATCGCACAAGTGGTTCCTTTCAACTGCACGATAAAGTCATCAAAATCACGATCTTGTTGTCCTCGGTTCCGCACAAGTTTAGAACCTGTATCGTCCCAATTCACCATCACCCCACTCGAGCACAGATCGCTCGCACCGCCTGTGAATTTAACTTGTTGCTCTTGATTGGGATTCAGAACGTTCTCTGAGTAAAGAATTCCAGTCGGGCGACCATTAAAGCTAGATTCTAAATACAAAACGTATCGCTTGTTTCCTTTAAACGTAAATCGTGCAGTTGGATTTGCAACTGCATTGCTTGGGGTTCCTCGAAAGTCAGTATTGGTTCCAGTATGATTCCGAAACGAGGAAGGCTTAAAAATAGATTCTGCATCATCCGCAGCTTTCGTTTCTACAATCAACGGAGTTTTCTTTTTCGTATCGACTTCCATGACTCCGAAAGTCGATTGATACGCACCATGAGATTCTATGAAGTTAGAATCAAGCGTTGTATCTTGCTCAAATTGTAGCCCCGAGTTATTGATCATCGTAGCAGCACGGACTGGAACCCAGAAATTACTGAGAAGCCATCCCCCTGTAATACTGAGGGTTAGCAGTGTCCACGATCGACGAGAGCCACGATTTGAACAACCCGCCAGTTTAAAATAAAAGTTTGACTTAGGGCATGTCAAACCGAAGAAACTTTTTGCCATACATTACAGACCTTACAGGAAGACGGAGAGTGTTTTGGTTGATGCCCCTGTAATCTGCACTTGGACTAAGAACGTAATTAGACGTTCTGAGGAAAAATTGCCAAAATATCAGCTATGAGACTAGGTATTTTTAGCAGGATTTTCAAATTATTGCCATAGAGTCCTGAGTTATTTTACACAAGCTTAAATAATCATCCTGAATAATTACGCAGAACCCTCTTCTTCTTTTAATGTACAAGATAAACCTCGGAAATCGTATTCCTACGGATCAAATTGGCAGACGATCGATATCTCGATTTGCGCCGATGACAACAATCGCAATCCCCTTAGAGAGCCGTGTATTCGGATCAGGATTGATGATAAATTTTCCCTGATGACTAAAGGCAAGCAAGTTTAAGCCGTAGTGCGATCGCAGTCTCAGTTCCGCGATTGTCTTGCCATGGAAGTTTTCGGGTGCGATGAGTTCAACAATACTATTTTCAGGATCAAGCTCAAATCGTTCTAAAATTCCAGGTTTGGTCAGCGATCGCGCTAAGTCGCAACCCATTTCATGTTCTGGAAAGACAACGTGATCGGCTCCAACTTTTTTCAGCAATTTCTCGTGGATTTCTGAGGAAGCTTTGGCAACCACATGACGCACCCCGCCTTCTTTGACGTTCATCGTCGTAATGATGCTTTCCTGAACGTAATTCCCGATCGCAATAATCACAGTATCTTGCTCAAAAATTCCGGCTTCTCGGAGTGCCACTGGTTGAGTCGAGTCGATTTGGCGAGCATGGGTGACAATCCGATCGTTTAACGCTTGATCAACTCTACCCTTATCGAAGTCAGCCGCTAGAACTTCATAGCCAGAGTTATGCATCGTGGCACAAACTGCACGACCAAAGCGCCCCAATCCAATGACAGCGAACTGTCGATTTCGGTTATCCGATTTCAAACTATGGAAGAACCCTAACGACGATAAGTTCACGTCCCTGTCCTCAATATGACTCTTGATTGTTCATGATAATTTGAAAATGTTACCCAACTAGTAAATTTTCTTCAGGATAGTTAACAAAACTCGGCTTGGGATCACCCAGAATCGCACTCATTAAGAGTAAGACTCCGACCCGCCCGACGTACATGACAGCAATGATCACCAGTTGTCCAGGAATCGATAGATTTGCCGTTCCAAAGGCGGTTAAGCCAACCGTGGCAAAGGCTGAGACAACTTCAAACAGAATGTGAATGAAATCAAGTTTGGCATCGGTCAGAGCAATGAGGATGGTTGCCCCAATCACAGTGCCGATCGAGCCAACAAGCACAGCGACCGCTTTCAGAATCAGAGCGGAAGGAATCTGCCGCTGTGAGCCTAAAACAACTTCTTTGCCCTGTAGAACAGCCTTGGTGCAGTCTAATAAAACTCTGACCGTTGTAGTTTTGATGCCGCCGCCCGTTCCGCCTGGACTTGCACCCATAAACATGAGCGCGATCGTGATGAACAAGCCCGCAGTCGTCATTTTGGTAATGTCGATCGTATTAAATCCGGCAGTGCGGGGTGTGACAGATTGGAACCAAGCTGCCATCAGTTGATGCGGCAAACTTAAAGCTCCAAGCGTATTGGGATTACGGAATTCGGTCGCGTAGAATGCGATCGTACCGAGAATTAGAAGCGAGATCGTGGTGCTAGTTGCAACTCTAAAATTGAGAGAAAAATTTGAGCGGCAAGGATTGCGCATGATGCGATTGCGAATCCATTGATATAGCTCCATAATGACTCCGTAGCCGATCCCGCCAAAAATAATTAATCCAGTGATCGTAAAGTTCATGACTGGATTGGTTACGTATTGCACCAAGTTGTCTGAGAACAAGCCGAATCCCGCATTATTAAAGGCGTTGACGCTGTGAAAGATTGATTGCCACAGTGCCCACAAGGGTTGATCCTGATATTGTGGGACAAAAACGGTCATCAACAGAATCACACCCGTCAGTTCAAAAACTAGAGTCGTTGCGATAATCGATTGCAGAAGCCCTGCGAGTCCTGAAAGTCCTTGGACATCCAGTGATTGTTGAACTGCGATTTTCTCTCTCAGTCCTAATCGTTTCCCAAGCAGGAGTAATAAAACTGTGGTAGCAGTCATGTAGCCAAGTCCTCCGACTTGGACTAAGAGCACCAGAAAAAACTGCCCCCAGAATGAATAAAACTTGCCGACATCGACAACTGATAGCCCTGTTACACAGACGGCTGAAGTTGCGGTGAAAAGGGCTGCAACAGGGCTGTTCCATTCTCCGGAAGCGGTTGAGAAGGGAAGCATTAAGAGCAGAGCGCCGACTAGAATTACTGCGAGAAAGCCTAGACAAATAGTACGTGCGACAGTCATGAATACGTTGCGGGAGTACGACCAAGCAGAAAGATTGTAGGCTAAATATACAGAAGAGATTTAGCTTAGCCTGCTGATGGATCAGATTAGATTTCAGTTTCTCACGGTTCGATCGTGCTGAATCAAAATCTCGATCGTTAGCTTCATAATCCTAGCTAAACGCTCTCGATTCTGCTGGATATTCAAACGATTGAGGAATTTGATGGTTGAGGAATTTGAAGTCAGTCATTTGAAATTCGCGCAGCAAGGAGTTTTCACAATTGTCCAAAGTAGAGAAATTGCTCAGGTCTGAATATGGTTAGCTGCTCATTCAAGAATGATATTCCTGGTCTTTATTGCTACTTTTCATCACTCAACGGTTTGTTTATGCTGAAGCGTAAAACCAATGAGATTAAACTGTATGCAAGATTCAAATAGCCTGCTGTTTATTTAGCCAAAAAGATGCCTAAGGTGATCAAGGCAATCATTCAGCCCGAAACTGGGTTAGATTCAGAGATAAGTGATTTAGCCTGCTGACATCTCGAACAGCTAACCCTCTGAACTTTTAACCTTCAGCGATGAACAGGCGATCGTATCCGTCAAAACCGCACTCGCTATTGCACCTGTATGAATCTCAAGATGGGCGTTGTCAGGCGCTTCAAACAGTAAGCGTTGTCCCGGAAATACCACCCGCTCAAAATACCAATTCTCAATATTCGCAATTCGGGCAATCTGAACTTGGGGCGTTGAATTGACGTAGCAGCACAAACCAAACGTCAGCGCTGATCTCACGCTCGTTGAAAGAGAATTCATTTTTTCTAATCAAAAATATTTTCCCGTCGATCGTACTCGGACTTCTTCGATTTGACGATCCATCTTTCTGTAGAAATTCCGACAAATCGACTCGATTTCTCTAAACAGCTGCTGAAATCCTTGTAGATATACACATTGGTCTCTTCTTAACCGGATTCTTCATATAAAGCTTTGATGAAACGACCCATTCAAACTTTAAGGATTGTGTTTGAATCTTTCCCTCAAACTTGTCTATCTGTGCAAGCGAGGGCAATCTGGAATGAGTTCAGAAAAATAGCGTATTCAAACGGTTGACTTTTCAAAGTTTTTTCTCTATGGAAAAATGGAAAAGTCAGAACTGCAAATCCAAATACTTCTACCAAGATTTTGATTTACAGTTCTAACATGCATCTCACACAATCAGGCGATATCAATGGGAATATTGGCATCAGACACCGCATCTGCCTGGGATTGCCAATATTCATGAATCAAACTTTCTAGCTCCGATCGCTGCACCTCAGTTCCGATCGTCGCATTTCCGGGTGTTTCAAAAAAAATAGTGCTGTAATCCTTATCCATTGCCAGCATTTGAAACAGGATATGCGTCACAGGGACAGGTAAAGCAATTAAATTCGGATCACTCAGATCATAAGGACTAGAAGCCACGTCTTTGAGACTGGGAAACGCATAAACCACGTTTTTCTCTGTCTCGCCTTGGGTACGATGATTCAGGGTTAACATCACCCAATCTTGATTGAGCGTCTGCACTACATAATATTGAAGATGTCGTAACCGTTGCGCGATCGCGCTTAAAACCGGAGCGATAGACTCAATAAGCTGAGGAGTAGAGCCGTCTTTGGGTGCGTCATTAATCAGCGCTTGAAGTTGTTGATCTAGAGTCATACGTACCGTCCGCAAATAATCAGGGATTTCTACCACTATTGTGATCTAGGCATCACAAAAAAGTTCCATCAAACCAATGAGAGAAAGCCATTGATTTGCACGACACTAGAAACCGTGGGGGAAATCTGCCAGAGCGTGGATGCGATTCTTCAGCTATTACTAGGCGAACTGAAACAAGCAACCCATGCCTCTGAGCGCAATTGTCAAGAAGTCGCCGATCGACTCACCCAAGAAGTCGTCCGAATTTGCTCCGAGAGCAAACGGATTCAAGCTTCCGGCGAAATTCAAACCTGGGCAACGACTCTTGCCAAGCATCGCCTTCAACAATGTCTGTCCTATTACAAATTAGGGTCGCGTCGTGGTCGCGCTGAGCTTCACAGCAATTTGAGTGCTGTGATTTACCGCTACATCACGCCACCCCAAACTCAATCGAGCTACCAAGCCCGACTCGTTTTGATCGAAGACTTCTTACAAGGCTTTTACATGGAAGCGCTGAACGCCTTCCGGAGAGAGTCGCAGTTGGGAGCCGAATACACGCCCAAAACCACGCTAGAGCTTGCGGAATACATGGCGTTCACCGAGCGTTATGGCAAGCGTCGTATTCCCCTACCCGGACACCGGAACCAACAGCTGATCATTTTGCGCGCACAGACCTTTTCTCAGCAGCAGCCCATCGAAACTCTCGTGGATTTGGAGCAAGCCGCAGAAGGGTCGATGTCAGAATCTGAGAATCCTTGGAATATGGCCTCAATTCAGCAAGTCCGCGAGCAAATGGTCGCGCAAGAACCCGAATTAGCTGAAGATACGTTGCGGCAATCGGTTGTCAAAGAATTGATTGCTTATCTCGAAGAACGGAAGCAGCATGACTGTATCGACTACTTTACGTTAAGACTTCAAGATTTACCGGCCAATGAAATTGAAGCAATTTTGGGCTTAACCCCGCGTCAACGGGATTACTTACAGCAGCGATTCAAATATCATTTGATTCGATTTTCGTTCTCTCACCATTGGGAGCTGGTGCATCAATGGCTAGAAGCCGATTTAGAGCGCAATCTGGGACTCTCCAATCGACAGTGGAAACTGTTACATCAACGGGCAACGAAGTCTCAAGCTGAACTGCTTCATCTCAAGCAACAAAAATTACCCGAGAGCACGATCGCTCAACGGTTAGGTTGCACGGTGAATCAAGTTCAGAAACAATGGTTTAAACTCCTTGAGCAAGCTTGGGAAATTCGTAATGACCAAGATTCCGGAGGAACGCTCTCGGCTGATGAATAGGGTGTTATCACAATGGATCACGACTTAGAAAGCAGAACTAGAGTTCTATTAAAACTGTTACAAAACCTAGGATTGGTCAATCCATCCGATCCGAGGGTCACTTTTGAACAGTTCGATCAACATCGTGATGCTATCCGTGAGGATCGTTCCACCTCACACTCGTCCTCGTCTGAGGACTTATCACACCAACCGGGAGAGATACCTGCTGTGCAAGATCGTTTTCATGCGCTGCTAAAACGTCGTCTTCTGATGGAGGCTGAGCAAAAGCCGCCCGTTTTTCCTTGGGAAAAAGAAGCGGTTCATTATGATGCTGAGTCAACGATCGAAGCGCAACCTGTTTTAGCCGCAGCATCTGTTTGGTTAAGTCAAATTCGTCATATGAATTTGCCGATCCCTTTGCCTGAAGCGGTGATGACCGAACTTCTGGCACGGTGTCAATCGGCGTTATTTTCTTCGCTGCGAGAAGGAGCAAAACTGGTTCAGGCAGTGGACACCCTGTTTCCGGGGCAGTCTCAACTGCTCAACAATGTTGCAGGGTATGTGATGGTTTCTCCAGCTCGGTCTTCTGTTGCCAAGCTGCAAGACCTCGCGACTGAGCTTGGAGAGGAGTTGCCGAAGTCTTTTGAGGGTGCGATCGACACGCAGCAAATGGCGTTATCGCTACTAGCAGCCCGCGAGATTCTGAGTACATTGACGTTGAAGATTTCGACACAGCAACCTCGGATTGAGCGGGAATGGCTGACTGAGCTTGGAGCATTTACCCTACGGATGGAATATAAGACAGATTGCTTACGAATTGAGGCAGAGCTTCCTTGTGGCGGCAGTCTTCAGTTCCAAGGCGAGGAGTCTCGGTCTTTAGTCGATCGCGACGGAGCGGGTCGGCTGAATCTAGAGATTCGGGAGTTCGCTGTCGATCGCGTCTATCCGTTAGAAGTTCGTTTAGGCGAACAAGATGTGTTGACGTTTGCTGTGAACGTTCAACGTTAAAGCCAATTGGAATTTGAGTAAAAGTGAAGGGTGGGATAGAAGATGCTATCTGCCCTTCGTTTTTTTGTTGGGAGATAGGGAGTGGGGATAGGAAGATAGGGAGCAATCTCAGTTTGGGTTCTCCCCATCTCCCAACTTCCGAAAAATAACTGCGGTTCACAACGACCTGCACACTTTCCCTCTCCCAAGCCCTACGAAAAATTAGGCTCTTCCTTCCGTGCTGCAAAATCTGCTGCGCGTGCAATCCGAATACTTCCTTGAGGCGAAACATAGGCGACTTCAGGGAAATATTGTGTAAGGGGCGTTTCTGGGGCGCGAGCAACATAATCCGCGATCCGAATCTGAGTGGGCTCCATTTGCAGCGCCATGATGAGACATTTTGCATTGCCTTTACATCCTGCGTGCGCTACGCCTCGCAAGCGACCCCACACTAAAATATCGCCTTCTGCAATGATCGAACTTCCAGGATTGAGATCTCCAACAACTACGACTGTTCCGTTATGACGAATTTCTGCACCCGATCGTAATGTCATTTGGATATAGAGCGGATCCTCCATCGCTGTTGCAGGCTCAGAATTCGGAAGTAATGGGGAAGCAGCCGTAATTTGTTCAACTGAGTAGCCTGCAGTTGCAGCAACAACAGCCGTTTGACGACGACGGGTATGCACCCATTTCAATTGCAATTGCACTTCAGCCAAAGCTTCTGCGATCGCGCTAATTTGCCGTGTATCGAGCAAGCGATCGTCACTGACCAAATGCACAGGGGTATTCGGCTGCCAAAATCGTTCCTGACCCATTAAAAGCTGTTTGAATTGCTGCCACAGTTCTACCCAAGCCAGGGCAATCTTTGAATTCTCGGATTCGGGCGGCAAAATCAGATGCAGTTCCCCCTCTTTTGTTTTGAGGCGGACTTGGAGATCTGCGATCGCGACTGTCTGAGGAGATAGCTCGCTCGATGTAGAAAGACTGCTATCCGTGATCTCGCTGGATGCAGGAGCGTCACTAGATGCAGTGACATCAGTTTTAGGGTTCTCAGAGGTCGGAGTGTCTGAGGAAGGTGTAGGGGCTTCTAGAGGCTTCTCCAGAGTTGGATCTGAAGTCACTGAGAGTGGGTCAATGGGGGTGGGCGAAACAGAAGTGTCAGGAGTCATGCCTTAATGGTGGGGCTGCAACGGATAGATCATATTGAGTCATTGAGCGGATTGCAAGTTGTTTCGATTGACAGACGAAAAAGATCGGAATTTGAGTTAGCGTTTTGTCGTGAATTTAAAGAATGGATCGAGATGTAGGGTTATTTCAAATTATGTAAAGTATCTTCCCCAAATGAGAATTATTTTGGGAAACCGGAGATGGAAGTACTGAAATCGAGAGTGAGGAAAGATGTCAGAGTTAATTCAAGCTGTTCTCAAGAGTGAGGAACGATCGAATTTTCGTCAATTTGCGAGCTTATTAAGATCGGCTGATAAAAAGTATTTACTTAGAAATGAAATTCTTCAACTCTTTAATGAAAAGTCAGAGCAATTTTCCGATTCACCAAATCTACAAAAATTAATCCGATATGTTCAAGAAATCATTTTAGAAAACGACTTTTTTTGTCTAATCATCCGTCCGAGAATTGCAAAGCAGGAGGCGTACCGAATCCTTGAGGATTTGACAGTAGAACCGATGAGTGTTCAAGAATTGCTCGATTTACGCGATCGCTTTGTCAACCACTATCATCCCCAAGAAGGGGATGTATACGAAATTGATTTTGCGCCCTTCTATGACTATTCGCCTGTATTGCGTGATCCAAAAAACATTGGAAAAGGTGTTGAATATCTCAACCGTTTTCTATCTAGCCAATTATTTCAAGATGAGAAAAAGGGGCAAGTTTCGTTATATCAATTTCTACAGTTACATCGATATAACGGGCTTCAATTGTTGATTAATGAGCGGATTCGCTCCACCGAAGAATTAAGCGATCGCGTGAAGCAAGCCTTAGGAATTGTCAGCGATCGTGATCCAAATGATCCTTATCAAACCTTTCGATTTGAATTACAAGATTTAGGATTTGAACCAGGTTGGGGTAACACAGCGGCAAGGGTTCGAGAAACGTTAGAAATTTTAGATCAATTAATTGATTCACCTGATCACCAAACTTTAGATGCTTTTATCTCGCGAATTCCAATGATCTTTAGAGTGGCATTAATTTCGCCGCATGGATGGTTTGGACAAGAAGGAGTTTTAGGCAGACCTGATACGGGCGGGCAAGTCGTCTACATTCTAGATCAGGTTAAAAGCTTGGAAAAACAGTTGCAAGAGGATCTTGAACTTGCAGGTTTAGCTATCTTGGGTGTGCAGCCGAAAGTCATCGTTTTAACGCGATTGATTCCAAATAGTGATGGAACACTTTGTAATCAGAGACTTGAAAAGATTTATGGCACAACAGATGCTTGGATTTTAAGAGTTCCATTTCGAGAATTTAATCCACATTTGACACAAAATTGGATTTCTCGATTCGAGATTTGGCCGTATTTGGAGACCTTTGCAATCGATGCAGAACGTGAGCTTCGAGCGGAGTTTCAAGGCAGACCGGATTTAATTATCGGTAACTATTCTGACGGAAACCTCGTTGCTTTTTTACTAGCAAGACGACTCAAAGTAACACATTGTATTATTGCTCATGCGCTTGAGAAATCGAAATATCTTTTTAGCAATCTTTACTGGCAAGATCTAGAAGATAAATATCATTTCTCGCTGCAATTTACGGCAGATTTGATTGCAATGAATGCAGCAAACTTCATCATTAGCAGCACCTATCAAGAGATCGTTGGCACACCTGAAAGCGTTGGTCAGTACGAATCTTACAAATCTTTTACTATGCCAGATTTGTACCATGTTGTTGATGGGATTGAGTTATTTAGTCCTAAATTCAACGTTGTTCCTCCAGGTGTGAATGAAGTTGTATTCTTTCCCTTTACTCGCACAGAAGATCGACTATTAAACGATCGAGAACGGCTAGAGAATCTTCTGTTTTACGATGACGATCCTGAACAAATCTACGGCAAATTGGATAATCCAGATAAACGTCCGTTGTTCTCGATGGCGAGACTTGATCGCATTAAAAATCTCACAGGACTGGCTGAGACTTATGGACAAAGTGAATCTCTGCAAGAGCGATGTAATTTGATCCTAATTGCGGGGAAACTTCGCACCGATGATTCAACCGATCACGAAGAAATTAGCGAAATCGAAAAGCTGTATGAAATTATCGATCGCTATCAGCTCAAGGGCAAAATTCGCTGGCTTGGTGTGCGTCTGCCTAAAATTGACACGGGAGAGGTGTATCGAGTCATTGCTGATCGAGAAGGAATTTTTGTGCAGCCTGCTTTATTTGAGGCATTTGGCTTGACGATTCTTGAAGCGATGGTGACTGGACTGCCAATGTTTGCAACTCGATTTGGAGGTCCACTTGAAATTATTCAGAACAAAGTGAATGGATTTTATATCAATCCAACCAATTACGAAGAAACAGCAGAAGTAATTTTAGAGTTTCTAGACCAGTGCGATCGCGATCCGCACTATTGGAGCCAGATTTCGCAGCGGGGAATCGAGCGAGTCTACAGTACTTACACTTGGAAAATTCATACAACGCGGCTGCTCTCACTTGCCAAAATTTATGGCTTCTGGAATTACACTTCACAAGATCATCGCGAAGATATGATGCGATACATTGAATCGCTGTTCTATCTGCTCTATCGCCCTAGAGCGCAAGGATTGTTAGCTGAACAACTCCAGAGATCGTAAAGATAAGAAAAAAGAGAGTGCAAAACTTCACTCTCTTTTTTGATGATTGTCGTGTTTTCTAACGGATTTAGATTTCCGCTTCGGTATCGCGTTGTTTGCGGTAACGCACTGCGATCGCGCTGACTAACGCTAATGCTGCGATCGTGCCAGGTTCAGGTACTTTCGCAGGTTTAGGTGTGGGCGGTTTCGGAGGAGTTGGAGGTGCCGGAGGAGTAACCGGTGGGGTCGGATCGTTGGGTTTTGTTCCATCGATCGGCGTGTCGAATATTGGAGG
>VFQU01000767.1_pt1 | contig 23770 bp, 23 predicted proteins | sample 3512311 | NCBI WGS metagenome assembly VFQU01 (sample SAMN10412377, study PRJNA504923) | tailings metagenome | isolation source: Relicate 3 Philex TSF3 active mining site | place: Philippines: Tuba, Benguet | collected 2017-08-29
GTATCTAGAAACTGTTCTATTTTCGCATGAAATACACAGGTCTAGAACATGACCCCACGTGCCAAATCAATCCGTTGTCTTATCCCACTCACCCCAATTTGCAAAGCTTCTTTTATCAGCGATTTGCATTCAAGCCAGGACGACTCGCTTGGTGGTTGGAAAAAGAATATTTTCAAGCGATCGAGTCTTTTCAAGGCTTTGATCTGATTCATCCCACTTACTATTCACGTCTGACGCGCCGACCTTTTGCTCGATGTCGTTTACCGATCGTGTTAACGGTCTATGACATGATTCATGAGTTGTTTTATCCAGACCTCGCGAATGAAGAAGTGAGCGCAAAACGTGAGGCAATTCAGGCAGCACAAGCAATTATCTGCATCTCTGAACAAACGAAACAGGATTTACTGCGGTTCTTCTCGATCTCAGAAGAACGGATTACCGTGACGCATCTTGCGACTGAAATGGACATTGCGTGGTCCTTTGGGTCTGAACCTGTTCCTGAACAGCCTTACTATCTCTTTGTAGGACTGCGGAGCTATCACAAAAATTTTGAAACATTGCTCACCGCGTTTGCGAAAGTGGCATCGGCGAATTCTGAAATCATGCTGTGTGTGGTTGGGTTTCCGTTTAGCGATGACGAGCAAACTCGAATTCATCAATTGGGATTAAGCGATCGCATTTTGCACTATCCGCATTTGAGCGATCGACATTTGGCGAAGTTGTATCGGTGTAGTGTGGGATTGGTGTATCCGTCACTGTATGAAGGATTTGGAATTCCGCCTTTAGAAGCAATGTGTTGTGGAACGGCGGTGACTGCCTCGAATATTTCTAGCATTCCAGAAGTGGTAGGGGATGCTGGACTTTTGTTTGATCCGCGCTCCGTGAATGAGTTAGCAGAGCAAATGTTGTTTGTACTCGATCATCCTTTACAGCGCGATCGCTTCATTCAAACGGGACGCGATCGCGCTCAACACTTTAGCTGGGAGAAGACCGCAGCGCAGACGATCGATGTTTACCGATCCGTTGCGGTATGGAAACGTATAAAATCTTGCATTTAATTCCGTAACAATCCTGATTTTATCTCCTTGATTCGTAATAGGAATTGACCCCCTGTTTTTTTGAATACCTTACGATGAACGTTCCGATTACGGTGATCGTTCCGACTCATAATCCAAATCCGGTCAGGCTTCAACGCACCTTGGCTGGACTACGATCGCAGTCGTTAGCAAATTGGGAGTTGATCCTAGTTGATAATGCTTCGACTCACCTACAGCCGATTGATCTGTCTTGGCATTCTCAAGCAATGATCGTTCAAGAACCTCGGCTTGGACTGACACGGGCACGAGTCGCTGGCATTCAGGCAAGTCAAGGTCAGATTCTCGTCTTTGTTGATGATGATAATGTGCTGGCTCCAGACTATCTAGAACAGACGATGAAGATCCTTCGCCAACATCCACAACTTGGCGCGATCGGTGGAAAGTCGATTCCGGAATTTGAAATCGAGCCAGAACCTTGGACGAAGGAATTTTGGGGATGTTTAGCGCTGCGAGATTTGGGTGATACAGAGCTTACTTATGTACCAACTGCAAACACAGAAAAGCAGCATCCTTCGTTTGCCCCGATCGGGGCAGGAATGGCAATTCAGCGAACCGCAGCAGACGATTATGTGAGTTCAATTTTAGACAACGCTGAACGGTTAGCACTCGATCGCACAGGGAAGAGTCTGCAATCGGGCGGAGACTGCGACATTAATCTAACGTTAATTGGTGCAGGCTGGGGAGTTGGATACTTTCCGCAGCTTCAACTGACGCATTTAATTTCTGCGAATCGGCTTACGAAGGATTACCTAGCACAAATTAGCTATGCGTCCTATCGATCGTGGATTCAGGTACTCGATGCTCATGACCTGCGCCCGTGGCAACAAATTCCAGCGTGGAGCGTTTTGCCTAGAAAATTCAGAGCCTTTTTGCGCTATCGGGCTTGGATGGATGCCCCCGCTTATATTCACTGGCGCGGAGCCTGCGGAATGTTTGAAGGCTTAGGGGCACTCAAAGACGATCGAGCAATGAAACCGCACTCCCTTATTTTGTAATTTTTTATCATGACAAGCTGGACTGTTCCTCTAACTACTCGATCGTACAGAGATCAACTGCTGATTCGCTACTATCAAAGCGGATGGCGAGGCTTTACTCGATTGTGGAACCTGCTCAAACATTGGGGGAGCCGTCCTTATTTGTTTGTCACAACCAAATATGGTGCCAGTTTTCAAGTCGATCCCGAAAGCTACATTGATTCTTATCTGATTCGGGAAGGGTACTACGAATCGGAAGTATTAGAAGCGATTTTGCCTTATCTCAAACCTGGAGCCGTGTTTTGGGACATTGGAGCAAATTTTGGACTACATACTGTGACGGCAAAATTCCTGCACCCTGAAGTGAGAGTCGTTAGCATTGAGCCTTCGCCTGTGATGGCAACTCAGCTATTAGAAAACTGCAAGCTCAACAATCTTCAAGTTGATCTAGTGAATGTCGCATTGTCGGATACTGCTAAATTTCAAACGCTCCATCTTGCTGAAAGTAATGCAGGCATGACCACGATTACGCCTTGGGAACAAGCGAATTACAGCAATCAGATGACTTGTTGGTGTGATACGGTCGATCGATTAGTCGAACAAGGGATTGTTCCCCAGCCGACAGTGATCAAAATCGACGTTGAAGGCAGCGAACTCGATGTGTTTGTGGGAATGCAAAAGGTACTGCAAAATCCAGCCCTAAACGCGATCGTATTTGAGGAAGCGACCGATTTTTCTGAAGCAACGAGTCACCCGCTGTACCGGATTCTAAACCAAGCAGGATTCCAAATTCGCCCGCTGACTCGGCAAGAAAACACACACCATAACTTAGATAACTTTCTTGCAGTCCGTTCTTGATCTGGTTGGAGTTTTATCTTATGTGTCCTATTTTGTCGATCGTCATTCCTGCTTACAATCGTGTCCCACTGCTACGATCTACTCTAGAGAGTATCAAACAAGCCAGTTATGGATTGTCGATCGAGATTATCGTGGTCGATGATGGTTCAGAACCTGCGATCGCGGATCAGATTCTAGGATTTTTAGAGTTGCCCATTCAGGTCATTCGCCAGTCGAATCAAGGCTGTGTGGTGGCAAAAAATCGTGGATGGCAAGCGGCTCAGGGCACGTATGTTTCATTTATTGACTCAGACGATCTGGTGCATCCCGAAAAGTTTAGAGCACAACTCGAGCGACTCGAAGCAACGGGAGCAGATGTCTGTTACACCGATGAAACGAGTGCTCGATTGGAGCAGGATAGTTTGATCACAGAAAATCGAGAACCTTTTGCGATCGCACAGTCTCCGACGGATCTCTATTTGAAACTTCAACCTGCGGCAAGTAATCTGATCTATCGTAGAAGCTATTTAATGCAATATCTGAGCCAGCCTCTCATTCCAGAATCGCGCATTTTTGGACCGATCGGAGAAGTCTGGCTTTACTACAATCTCGTGATTCATCCCGCTCAGATTGTCAAAGCAGAAGGACATTACAGTATCTTTGTCGAACATGATCAAGCAAGACTGACGAATCATTGGGAAAAGCTCGGAGTCGCTTCTTTGATTTTGATGTCTGAGTTTATGCGGAACTGTCCAGATCAAAATTCTACGATCGAGCCGCGTCGTCAAGTGGGAGAGTCCGCATTTATGGCATGGCGACGACTTCCCCGAAATTTCAATCCTCAGTTCGAGCGCACCATGCTGCATCTCTGGCAAACTGCCCCGAAGGGCGACCTTCAGAACTTAGGAGGGCGTGGATTTCAGCAACTTTCTCAGTTCATCGGTATTCAAAATGCAGCAATGTTGCTGCGTTATCTTCAACGTCCCCGGTATGCCAAAATTCGCACCTTGAGTCATTCAGAACTGCAAACGATCATGGCTCAGCTAAATTCACCCCAGTTGAGTCCAGCATGATTACACAAGCGAATCCTACCCCTCATCCCCTTCGCCAGTTTGCTAAACAGTGGAAGCTTGGCGTTCTGCTCTATTACCTCTACTATGCGCCGAAGGGACTCGTTGAGCCTGTGTTTCGGAAGGGACTATTCAATCTGATTAAAGATGCTCAGACTCAGCGACAGATGGAAGCCGCCGCGTATGAGTTACCGACTGTGCGATCGCAGTCTGCCTCGATCGACATCCATTTTCTTACGGGCAAAAAGTTCTGGTATCAAACTTGTTTTTGTGCTTACTCAATGATGCAGCACAGCGATGTTTCACTCCGTCCAGCGCTCTACGACGATGGAACGCTTTCGGCGCAGTATACCGTAGAGATTCAGCGAATTTTTCCAAATGCAGTGATTGTGTCTGAAGCGGAAATCCTCGATCGTCTCAATACTCATTTACCTGAGGCTCGATTTCCCTATCTCCGAGAACGGCGCGAGAACTATCCCAATCTGAAAAAGCTGATTGATGTGCATTTGGGATCATCCGGATGGAAGCTGGTATTAGATTCTGATATGCTCTTTTTTCGATCGCCAACTCTTTTACTAGACTGGTTGCGCGATCCTCAAATTCCTTGCCACATGGTCGATATCGAAGATGCTTATGGCTATTCGAGAACACTGATGTCAACTTTAGCAGGAGCAGAAATTCCAGACCGTTTGAATGTGGGAATTTGTGGGCTTAAGAGCGAAGACATCGATTGGGAGCAGCTAGAGTATTGGTGCAAGACGATGATTGAGCAGCAAGGCACGAACTATTACCAGGAACAAGCCTTGGTCGCGATGTTAATGGCAGGACACGATCGCCTCATTGTTCCAGCAGCGGAATACATCGTCATGCCTGAACAAGCAGAAGTCAGGAAACCAGACGCGGTTTTACATCATTACGTTGCCGATTCTAAATCCTGGTACTTTCGCTACGGCTGGCAACAGGTTCTACAAGTCGATCGAACACGGAGGCAACCATGAAGCCTTTAGTTTCAATCCTCATTCCTTGCTATAACGCTGCGCCTTGGATTGCTCAAACTTTACAATCGGCATTGAATCAAACTTGGTCAAATCTCGAAATCATTATGGTCGATGATGGCTCGACCGATGATAGTTTCGCGATCGCGAAATCATTCGAGTCGAGTCAGGTCAAAGTCATTCAACAATCAAATCAAGGCGCAAGTGTTGCCCGAAACCAAGCTCTGAGTCTGGCTCAAGGAGACTACATTCAATATTTAGATGCTGATGATCTACTCGCTCCCGATAAAATTCGCCAGCAGGTTGAACAATTGAGCTTAAATCAAAACGCTGGACAGATTGCCGCTGGAGAATGGGCAAGGTTTTATCACGATCCAGAAACCGCGATTTTTTCATCCGAACCAGTTTGGGAAGATTTTGCTCCAGTTGATTGGCTGATTTGTTCTTGGAATGGGGGGGGGATGATGCACCCTGCCGCCTGGTTAATTCCGCGCAATATCGCTGGAACTTGGGATGAAAGTCTGTCACTGCACGATGATGGAGAATATTTTTGCCGCGTGGTGTTAGCAAGTCGAGGCGTAAAGTTCTGCTGGGGAGCACGGAGCTATTACCGCTCTGGATTGCTCAATAGTTTGAGTCGGGCAAATTCTCAATCGGCAATTGAATCCGGGTTTCAAGCGATCGAGCTTGAGATTGATCACCTATTAGCAGCAGAGAACAGCGATCGGACTCGTCGAGCTTGTGCCACTGCACTCCAACGTTTTATTTACTCGGTTTATCCTGATGCTCCAGATTTGATTGCGAAAGCCGAAAAGCGAGTCGAGTCTTTAGGCGGAACAAACTTGCCTCCCAGTGGCGGTTCTCGGTTTCTGATGCTGAGTAAAGTCGTCGGTTGGAAGACAGCGAAACGATTACAAAACTTGATCCTAACTGCAAACGTGCGATCGCACAATCATGATTAATCTCACACTCTACTCACCAGGGCTTGGCTACATCAATCGAGGGTTTGAAAGCTTGACGCGGGAGATTTATCAATCACTCAGACAGCAAGATGATTTGAAGATTACGCTATTTCAAGCGACGGGCGAAGTGTTACAAGGTGCAGTTCCAGTCTGGGCACCGAAGCGAACCTCTAGCATTTATGATTGGCACTTGATCCGATCGTTTAAGTATCGACAATTTGTCAGCTATTTACTCGAAAATCTTTTTTTCAGTGTTCCGCTGACGCTGCATTGTTACCAAAATCCTTGTGACATTCTCTATTTTAGTGATGCAATTCCGGCAAACATCTTACATCGTCTGCGTGAGAAACTTGGCGGCTCTTTTAAGTTCCTCTTTTGCAATGGTGCGCCTGCAAATCCAAAAGATTATATGCACTATGACTATGTACAGGTCATGACTCCTGCTCAATACCACGAAGCAGTAGACGCAGGCTATCCGCAGGAGAATTTATTTCTAATTCCTCAAGGATTACAATGTAATGTCTATTCTAATCCGCGAGATTTGCAACAGCGCGATCGCTGGAATTTGCCGACCGATAGAACGATCGTGCTTTCTGTTGGAGCGATTAGTTTTGTGCATAAGCGAATGGATTGGTTAATCGAGGAGTTTTCAAAGCTTGATCCTGATCAGTTTTTTCTTTGGATTGTGGGGCAGCCCGAACTCGAAACCCCTAAAGTTCATTCACTCGCAGCAACGAAATTAAAACCAGGATCATATCAATTTGATAGTGTTCCTTATGCTGAGATGCCGAGCGTTTATCAAGCAGCTGATATCTTTACGCTATGTAGTTTGAACGAAGGATTTGGGCGAGTATATATCGAAGCAATGGCAGCGAAACTTCCGGTTCTTGCTCATCGAAACATCAACACAGAATGGATTTTGGGTGCAGATAACTTGGGATTAATTGATATGACACAAACTGATGCGCTTCGCGATCGCATTCTTTATTTTCAGCAGCATCCCACTCAGTTCGACCAACAAAGACACAACAATCAAGTGATCGCCTTTGAGCGGTTTGATTGGAATGCTTTAATCCCTGCCTATTTAGCAATGTTTCAAACTATCGCTCCTTCAGGTCAATTATGAGCCGAATTTGCCTGTACTTTTTTCGAGAACCAGAAGTCGATCGCTGGATTTGGGGCGATCGATATGTTCGTCCAATCGTGCGACGAATGGTGCGTGGCAAACCTGGAATTAGTGGAGTCGATCGCGTTTTCGTCAATCTTTGTTTGGGACTCGATCAACTCCAGATTCCTTATAAAGTGAATTTACCGTTTGACCAATTGCAGCCTAGCGATCGAGTGGGTGTATTAGGGCGATCGATTGCGGGTTTAGCTTCTTATCGTCAGCCGAATCCGATTGTTGCAGGTCCGGTTTTAATGACTGCGCCTTGGGAACATCCGACATTCTGCCAAGATTATCCGATCTCACAATATGTTCAACATTCTGAATGGGCAAGACAAGTTTATGTTCCCTACTATGGTGAAGCACGTTGCGGACTGTGGGCAGTGGGAATCGAAACCGATGTATGGCAACCTGATCCAACTGTAGAGAAATCGATCGACTTTCTGATCTACAACAAAGTTCGTTGGCAACAAGAGCATTACGAACAAACGCTTTTTCAGCCGATTCGAGCAGAACTAACGCGACGAAATTTGAGCTTTCAAGAAATACAATACGGTAACTATAGCGCAGCAGACTATCAGCAGCTACTTCACCAAAGTAAAGCAATGATCTTTGTGTGTGAACATGAAAGTCAAGGCATTGCTTATCAAGAAGCACTCTCTATGAATGTACCAATTTTGGCATGGGATCAAGGATGGTGTTTAGATCCCTATTTCTATAAAGAAGGCAAACCTTATCTTCCTGCGACGAGTGTTCCTTTTTGGGACGATCGCTGTGGCATGAGATTTCAAGATGTTCACAAATTTCCGACCGAGTTGGAGCAGTTTCTGTCCCGACTTAATGATAAGCAATTTTCACCGCGTGAATACGTTTTAGAAAACCTAACTCTAAAAAGTAGCGCCAAAGATTATCTAAAACTTCTCCATAGATCAAATGCTTGATCACTTAACAGTTCTCAGCCTGCACCAACAAACAGCCGTACCTCAATGAACATCTCCTTCTACTTACCCACTAATGATCTCAAAGTGGTCGAGCATCACTCCGATCTATCCCTGCCGCAAAGCTGGCACTCTCCTTCACTCGTTTGGATCTGGGCAACTTATCGACACCTACAATCCACTGGACTATCCTGCACACTCACCGATGTTTTTCCGCAAGAAGGTATCGTAGTTTCGGCAGGCTGCACAGTACCATTATCAATGAAAACACCAAGGGGCGTGTGTCATATCTGTGCAGCAGCTGACTCACCTCCCCGCTTCTATCCTCAAATCCAAATCTTCCAGAACAAACTGCAATTGCAGGAATATCATCGATCGTTCACGATTCCCTATTGGAAATATATTCCCCACTGGACTCAACCGAATCTAATCCCACGTGATTCCACAAGAGGAGAACGGTTTGAAACGATCGGGTATTTCGGACATCGGGATCAACTCGCAACAGAATTACGTGATCCCTCCATTCAAGAAGAGTTTAACAAGCTGGGCTTAAAGCTTTTAATCATTGATGATAACTTTCATGACTATTCCCAGGTTGATGCCGTTCTCGCAGTTCGCTCATTTAATGGTGATCCTTATCTATACAAACCTGCAAGTAAGTTAGTCAATGCTTGGAAAGCAGGTGTTCCAGCGATTTTGGGTGCAGAATCCGCGTACGCTTTGCTGCGGCAGAGTGAACTTGATTATCTTGAAGTCAAAACCCTTGAAGATTGTTTTCAATCGCTAAAGACATTAGCTCGCAATCCAATTTTGCGCTTTGAAATGGTCGCCAATGGACAAACGAGAAGTCGCGAATTTAGTGATGCTGCAATTACTCAAGAATGGTTTAACTTATTGACGAAAGAAGCTCCAGAGATTTATCAGTTGTGGTTACAAAAAGGTAGCTTATTTAGGCAGGCATTTCATAGTGATCAATATATTCGCCGGATGTTACGTTCTCTCCGTAAACGATTGTAGTAACACTTTTGATTGATGAAGACTTTCAAGCCGAAACGAATTCCATATTGTATTAAAGTGTAGAACAATGAGTAAACTTCGCAGCGTTGCTCGATCAATCCGTCATACTCCAGGTATCGAACAAGCAGAATGGCTATGGAATGCTTTACGAGTTCCCTATCATCAATTACTCAATCTAGGCGGCAATGGTGTCCGCGTTTCGATCGGGAATTCCTGTTCTGTCAACATTCCTGTCGAGTTCTCTGGACAAATTGCCTGGGAAGATTGTGAGCCTGAAGCAATTTCAACTGTTGTGCAGTGGATCAAAGCACATCCAACAGCACTTTTTCTAGATATTGGATGCGCGATCGGTGTTTTCAGCTTAGTGGCATTATCCGCATCAGAGCAAACGGAAGTGATTGCTTGGGATGCTGATCTTCCCAGTGTCAAAGCAACTGAACGATTTTGTCGCTATGCCAGTGGCGATCGCCTGAACTTGGTTTATGGATTTGCGTCAGAGCTTCATCAAAGTCAGGTGAGCTTAGAAACTGCGATCGCTCAAACTCAACAGAGCTTGAGTGCCCAAGCGATTACTGGAGATCCCGGAACAACTGCCTTCGTTTGTATTCGAGAAGATTCTAATCCAGCAATTCCCACACATAGCCTAGATGGTCTTCTCCTGAGTGGAATTACGCCGAAACGCCCAATGTTACTTAAATGCGATGTCGAAGGTGCAGAACTTCTAGTCCTCCGAGGTGCACAACAATTATTGCAAGACTATTCACCACAGCTTCTACTCAGTGTTCATCCACCCGCACTGCCCGGTTATGGTCACTCTGTTGCAGAGGTACGACACCTATTAGAATCGCTCGGTTATCAGATCCAAATCATTGCGATTGATCATGAAGAACACTGGTGGTGTGCGAAGTCATTTACTTAAAGGAGAAACAAACATGCGAGCGCTTAAAACAAAAGTTTCAGAATGGATCAGTCATACGCCGATTCAATTTATTCCAACTACGGTGCAGAAAGGATTGGCGAAAGGTGCAAAATGGACATTCCTGCCTTATTCGATGTACTGGCGGGGTCACAATGAGCAAGATGTCGAAGCTGCAATTCAACAACACGGAAGCATTCGTGGAGCAGTCTGCTGGGATTTGGGAACGCACTTTGGCATCTACACCGTTGGCATGGCAATGGCAGTTGGCGAGACGGGTCAAGTGGTCGGATTTGAACCTGATTCTACTTCATTTCAGCGCTGTCAACTGCACGTGAACCGGAATGCACTTCACTGGGTGAAATTGTACAATGCAGCTGTGAGCGACACTGAAGGCATATCAAACTTAATTCTAAGCCAAGGTGCAGGAGCTTCGACTTCTCATCTTGCCTATCAACAAGAACAATTAGAGTCAGAAGCAAAGCTCGTTTCAATTCCAACCGTTGCTTTGGATCGCTTAGTCAATCGAGGTGAGATTCGTCCCGCTCAGTTTATCAAAATCGATGTCGAAGGACATGGAGCAAAAGCACTAATGGGAGCGCGTCAAACTCTGATTCAGCATCGTCCTACGATCGTGATGAGTTTTCACAGTCCCGCAGAACTTGAAGAAACTCAAGCAGTGTTAGAACCGATCGGATATCGATCGTATACAGTTGAGGGTCAAGCCTTATCCTGGTCGGAGAGTGTGTTCCGAACTACTCTGTTACGGTGCTAGACATGGCGAAGATTTTAATTTTGATTGGTGCACACCTTTGTACCGCACCTCGTCCTCAGAAAGAAGCGGATACTCTAGCAGCCGCAGGACATGACGTAACTGTGCGAGGCGTGTGGTTTGATCCGGAACTGGTGAAGCGAGATCGCGCTTTAATTTCTACTAAATCTTGGCGCTTTGAGCCTGTTCTCGATTTTCAGCCGCATCATCGCTGGCAGCGTTTCTGGACTCGGTTTCAGACTCGGTTCGCACGAGAACAATTTAGTCGAGCGAGCATCTTTTCCCCACATCTGCTCGGATATGGCAGTCACGCAATGCTCAAAGCGGCTCAACAAGCTCGTGCTGATTTAACGATCGTGCATTCTGAAGCGGGGCTTTGGGTTGGAAATCAACTGCTCGATCGAGGCTTTCGAGTCGGAGTGGATTTTGAAGATTGGTTTTCGGAAGATCTCTTGCCTGAAACCCGACTCAGCCGCCCGATCGCACAATTAAAATCTTTGGAAGCGCGATTAATACGAGCGTGTGATTATTGTTTAACGACTTCTAAAGCAATGTCTAAAGCGATGTCCGTCGCCTATCAAGCTCCAGAACCTACGGTTGTTTACAATACGTTTGCTTGGAATGAGCGATCGCACTTAGATCATCAGTTCAAAGACCGTCAGAAGCGAGATCGCGTTTCACTCCACTGGTTTTCTCATACGATCGGGGCAGGACGAGGACTAGAAACCCTATTCCAAGCATTGCATCAGATTGACATTCCGGTAGAAGTCCATCTACGAGGCAACTATCCAGAGAGTTCGCGGCAGTGGCTCACAAAATTGGTTCCAAACGAATGGCTCGATCGAACCAATCCCAAAACTCATCACATTTGGATTCATCAAACTGTTCCGAATGATGAGCTACTTTCTCGAATTGCTGAACATGATATCGGGCTTGCCCTAGAAACTTCGACGATTCCCAGTCGGAATCTGACCATTACCAATAAACTATTTCAATACCTACAGGCAGGTTTAGCAGTAATTGCGACCAATACACAGGGACAGCGAGAAGTGTTTAAACATTGTCCAGAAATGGGTCAAATAATTCCGGATAATGCTCCTGATCGATTGGCAATCGCCTTGAAAGAATTATTGACTTGTCCTGAAAAGCTACAGATTGCAAAATCAGCGGCACTTGAAGCTTGCCGAACTCGATTTTGCTGGGAACATTCTGCTGATACTCTATTGAACTGCTGTCCTTTCGATACCCCTTCTAGCGTTTTGGTTCGATGATCATTATTACACTGGATTACGGTCGTTTAGGGAATCGATTGATTGTGTTCAGTCATGCTCTAAGCTACGCCTTGGAGCGAAACCTATCGATTATTAATCTTTGCTTTAAACCCTTTGCACCTGCTTTTGTGGGAACAGCACAACCACATTTCCTCGAATCGATCGCGCCAGAAAACCGAGATTTCCTAAGAGTTACTGTCTCAATGTGATTTTATTGTGGATCCGCCGAGCACGTTTTCGAGTTGGGCTTCCTTCTATGGAAATACACCGTTTATCGAACTACTCCCCGAAACAGCTGAGATCACTCTTGAACAAGCGTGTATTCCTTACTTGGATGAACGAACCAAAGTTCCCGAACAGAGTCGATGGGTGTTGCATTACTAAGTCAATCAAGCAGTGCTAAATTATGCAAGATATCACATTACAAATCAATCTCTCACCTGGCGATATTGCTTACGCAGCTCTGACCGTTCCTGCTTTGGTTCAAGCCCATCGCGCTAATGTGGTCGAAACGGTTGCGATCGTTGATTGTTGTCGCCCCTCGAAAACCAAAATTGTCGATCCCGATCAACGGTTTCCGCTTCCCGTCTTTCAGCAGAGAGTCGAGCAAATTTGTGCGATCGCAGAAACGCTCAAAACCCAAGGATGGATTGATCAAATTGTTTACCTTCATCCGAACAATGACTTGCAGCCCCTTCTTGCGAAGAAATACCTTGCAAACTGGGTGAATCAAACCCACGATTATGGGGGTTGTGCGCTGATGGCTTATCTCGCTGCCTTTGAAGTAATCTCAACGCGTTATTTGCTTCATTATGATGCGGATATGCTGCTCTACCAAGCTCTCGGCTATGATTGGGCAGTAGAAGCCGTGTCTTGGCTAGAGCAATCCGTAGAGCTTGTCGCAGCCACACCAAGACCCAGCCCAACAAGCGATCCGGACGCACTCACGCTGCAAGAAAGACTGCCCTTAATTCCAAGCCCCGGTGGATGGCGCAATCAATGGTTTAGTACCCGTTGCTATTTGATCGATCGAACCAAGCTTGAGCATTACTTGCCACTGATACGCGGCAAATTTTTACTCGAAACCTTGGCCGTGCGTTGGTTGAATCGTGGATATCCTCGTTCTCCTGAACTGATGCTGTTTCGAGGAATTGGTGATCGTGGAGGATGGCGACTAAATTTGAAATCTGAAAAGGCTTGGCTGCTACATCCAGTAACAAAACCGCCTCGGTATCTCGAACTCTTGCCCGAAATTCAAAGATCGATTCAACTTGGTCAAGTCCCCACATCCCAGCGTGGCTATGTCGATATCAATCTTGATGCTTGGGAGCAATTTTTAGAGGAAGCTCATGCGAATTCTACTCACGGCTGATCCTGAATTACCTGTACCTCCGCCACTTTATGGGGGGGTGCAGCGATTGGTTGATTCGATTCTGCGGGAACTCAAAGCGAGAGGACATCAGATCGGATTAGTGGCACATCCCGATTCGATCGCAGAAGTCGATCGCTTTTTCCCTTGGGCTGGTTTCGAGTCTCAACGTGCTTGGGACACAGTGAGAAATACAGCAAGACTCTGGACGGCTGTTCAAACGTTTCAGCCAGACATTGTGCATAGTTTCTCGCGATTGGCGTATATGCTGCCGTTTATGGCATCTCCGATTCCCAAGATCATGACCTATGGGCGATTTCCGTCTCAGCTAACCGTTAGCAGCAGCGTCAAACTTGCAGGAAATTCGCTCATTTTCACTGCTTGTAGCAACCATATTGCACGACAAGGACGAACCGCAGGGGGAACTTGGCACACGGTCTATAACTTTGTGGAGCTAGACACTTATACGTTTCGTCCTACTGTGGATGAAGATGCGCCGCTTGTATTTTTGAGTCGAATTGAACGAATTAAAGGAGCGCATACGGCGATAGAGGCGGCGCGTCGATCGAATCGTCGTTTACTGATTGCTGGAAACTACAGCACAACTGGAGAAGTAGGACAGTACTGGCGCGAAGAGATTGAGCCGCATTTAGGTAAAGACGGGATCGAGTATGTCGGTGCGGTAAATGACCAGCAGAAAAACGAATTGCTTGGTCAGGCAGCCGCGATGATCGTCCCGATCGAGTGGGATGAACCTTTTGGAATTGTATTTACCGAAGCTTTAGCCTGTGGAACTCCTGTGATTTCTTGTCCACGGGGGGCACTCCCGGAGATTGTGCGTCCAGGAATAGATGGCTTTTTGATCGATTCAATCGAGGCAGCATGTGATGCGATCGCACAAGTTTCAAAGCTAGATCGATCAAAGTGCCGTCAACGAGTCGAACAATGCTTTGCTGCACCTGCGATCGTCACTCAGTATGAACAGCTTTATCAAAAACAGATTCAGTTCAAGAACTTGAGACAGAAACAGCAATGCTGAGATTAAAGATAGCGAAGAAAAGTCTCATTCAGAATGAGAGCATTAAGTATAAATTTATTCCTGATCAAGCTGCATATCCGCCGTATCTATAGGTGGTGTTTTCCGTGATGGAGATATGCTTTGGCTCGTCGAGTTCTAATAGTCAGCCCTCATTTTCCGCCCTTTAATGCGCCAGATCATCAGCGGATTAGAATGTCTTTGCCGTATTTTGAGGCTTTTGGCTGGAACCCGTGGATTTTAACCGTCGAAACAGAAACGATCGGAGGAACAAAAGATCCGTGGTTGCTGAGAACAGTGCCAGAAACGATACCCATTACGCAGACGCCAGCACTTCCGATTAAGCTCACACAACGAGTCGGACTGGGAAATATTGGATGGCGATGCTTGCCGTATTTTCTGCAAATGGGCGATCGCTTAATCAAGGAACAGAAATTTGACCTGATCTATTTCTCCACGACCGTATTTTTAACCATGGGACTTGCAGCCCGATGGCGACGAAGATTTGGTGTTCCTTATGTTCTAGATTTTCAAGATCCTTGGCGCAGTAACTATTATCAGAATGCTCCCACTACCAAGCGCCCCGGTGGACGATTCAAATACGGATTTGCTCAAACGGTTGCGAAGACTCTAGAACCTAGAGCCATGCGCCAGGTGAGTCATGTGATTAGCGTTTCGGCTGCCTATCCTCAAACCTTGAAACAACGCTATTCATGGCTGAGAGATGACCAGTTCACCGTGCTCCCGTTTGGTGCACCAGAAGCGGATTTTGAACAATTACCGACTTTGGGAATCAAGCAGCGTATCTTTGATCCTAAAGATGGGAAACGGCATTGGGTTTATGTGGGACGCGGTGGAGCAGACATGGCATTCTCACTCCGATCGCTCTTTTCCACCATTCGACAAGAACGCGATCGCAATCCTGAAGTCTGGAAATCAATTCAACTTCACTTTGTCGGAACAAGCTACGCAACCGATGATCGGGCTGAGAAAACGATCGAGCCGATTGCTCAGGAACTTGGTATCAGTGATTTAGTTCGAGAACATACGGAACGAATTCCCTACTTTGAAGCACTCCAAACGTTAGTAGACAGCGATACAATTGTGCTGATTGGCTCAGACGATCCGAGCTATACCGCCTCTAAGCTTTATCCCTGCATTCTCGCTCGTAAGCCGATTCTGGCGATCTTTCACGAGGCAAGTTCCGTCGTTTCGATTCTGCGATCGACCCAAGCAGGACAAGCCGTGACCTTTAATGCCCAAACCACTTGCGAACAGTTGCAACCTGCAATCGCACAAGCACTCAATACTTTGATCGCTTTACCTCGTTCGTTTCAGCCCGCTACAGATTGGTCTGCGTTTGCACCTTACACCGCTAAAGAAATGACGCGGCAACAATGTGCCATCTTCGATCGTTGTCTTCTACCTACTCCAGCGCCCTCATGACCCAAGCTGCTCTCGAATCTTTTCCCGTCCAACTCTCTCGCCAACGCCACGACCAACTGCTGAGTGTGTTTTGGTGTGGTGCGATCGCGATTTTATTGTATGAAATTTATGGAGTGCAGACCGGATCGATCTGGAGCCAGGCGAGTGCCATCTTGATTACGATCGTCTCATTGATCCCGTTCTACTTGTGGTGTTCGGGCCGAGTGTTAGGAATGCCAGTCTTTCCGATGTTCGCTCTGACCTTTGTTTGGACTTATGCTTTTCCATTGATTAGCAATCATCCGGTTGTGATCACGTATACGCCTCAGAGCCATCTATTTGCTGCTGTAACTGTTGCAGGAACGCTTTTACTTGGCACTTGGGTATGGTATCGATTTGTCACGGCTATTCCCCCACAACCGAGCTACTATCGTGCTTTAGGAGTTCGGAAAGGAGATCAGTTTTTTCTCGTTGCCCTTGCCTCTAGCGTTGTCTTTAATATCTGTAATGCGGCAGGATGGATCACGATTACAGGTCCGCTCTTTTCGATTATTCGGAATTCAACGTTAGGACTGACTGCAATTTCTACCTTTGTGCTGTGTTATCGTTTCGGCGCTCAGTCGCTGTCTCGACGGCAAATCACGCTCCTAATCGGGCTAATTTTAAGCTTTGTTTTGACCGATGCGTTGAGCTTCCTCTTAATTGGAACGGCTTCAATTTCCATGATCGCGATCTCAGCTTACACGATCGGACGAAAAAAAGTGCCGATCATTGCGATCGCGGTTTTCTTTGCGTTGCTGACGTTTCTGAACTATGGCAAAGCAGATATGCGAGGAAAATACTGGTTTTCGGATGTTCAGCCGAACGTGGTCCCTTGGGAATATCCAGCCTTATATGGGGAATGGATTGATTATTCTTGGAAATTTGTTCAGAAGCGGGAAAAGCAGGAAACTGAGGAAGAGCGATCGTTTACACAGCGTGCCAGCGTCATCCACATGCTGCTGCTCGCACAAAATCTAAGTCCAGAAAAGCTGCCTTATCTCAATGGTGCAACTTACGCGATTATTCCTCAGATTCTAGTTCCTCGAATCTTTGTTGAAAATCGCATTCGGAGTCAGGAAGGAACTCACATGCTAAGCGTTCACTATGGACTACAAACCGAGGAAGCAACCCAAGTGACTTCGATTTCTTGGGGATTGTTAGCAGAGGCTTACGGTAATTTTGGCTTGCTCGGCTGTGCAGGACTCGCGATCGTGTTAGGCGCATTCTATGGAAAGGCAACACAATTAAGCATTAATGCACCACTCTTATCCATCCGATCGCTCTTTACAATTCTGTTAGTGACGTTTGCTTTTCAAACCGAATGGACGGCGGGAACTTATCTAGCAGCATTGGCACAAGCGAGCTATCTTCTGTTAGGAATTGCGATCGTCTTTATGGAAAACTATCGCGTTCCACCTTCTGCGATCGTGGCATTTCTGGAGGCTTCAAGACTCGAATGAAACGCCTCGCGATTATTACTTCTCACCCCATTCAGTACTACGCTCCTTGGTTTCGGCACCTTAGTACAGTGTTTGCTGTTCGAGTGTTTTATCTATGGGATTTTGGTGTCACTAAAACGCTGGATCAAGGATTTCAGCAGGCAATTCAGTGGGATATTCCATTGCTCTCAGGCTATGAGTATGAGTTTGTGCCGAATATCAGTTCTGATCCAGGAACCCATCATTTTTGGGGCTTACAAAATCCATCTTTACTCGCGCAAGTGAAGCAATACCAACCGGATACAGTATTGCTGATGAACTATAACCATGCCAGTTTGTATCGATTCTTGTGGAGTTGGACAGATACACCGCTTTTGTTTCGCGGCGACTCGCATCGATTGATCCCCGCAACTGGGCTGAAAGCAACTGTGAGACGACAGATCATCTCCACGATCTATCGTCGGTTCGCAGCTTGTTTGTATGTGGGGAAAGCAAACTATGAGTACTTTCGGTTTCATCGGGTTGCTCCAGAGCGATTATTTTTCTCACCTCATGCGATCGACAATGATCGATTCATTTCACAAGCCGCTCAAAATCAAGCGATCGATTGGAAACAACAGTTAGGGATTCCACTGGATCATTCAGTCATTCTGTTTGCCGGAAAGTTTGAACCAAAAAAACGTCCGCTCGATCTTCTACACGCCTTTCTCAAAGCCAACCTTTCTCAAGTTGCGCTCTTGCTCGTGGGAGCGGGATCGCTAGAAGCCGAACTGAAAACAACTGCTGCAAGTCACCCGAATATTTACTTTGCACCGTTTCAGAATCAAAGTCAGATGCCGCGAACTTATGCGATCGCAGATGTGATGGTGTTACCGAGCTATGGTGCTTGGGAAACGTGGGGTCTTGCGGTCAATGAAGCGATGTGCCTTGAATGTCCAGTGATTGTCAGTTCTCATGTCGGCTGTGCTCAAGACTTAGTGACTCCGTTTGAAACAGGGTTGATGTTTCCGGCAGGAGATGTCCAAGCTTTGGCTGAATGTTTACGGGAAGCATTCTCAGATCGCGATCGACTGAAAACCTGGGGCAAAAATAGCAGGACTCGGATTACTCAATATTGCTATGAAACTGCAACTGCTGGCTTGCAGACTGCCATGACTACACTGCTTCCTGAAACATAGGAATGACCTGAAGATGCTACACTCTAACACCCGATTGCACCTGTGGATTCCTGAATTGTTTACATCCAAAGGAGGAATTCAATCTTACTCCGCTTACTTTCTCGCTGCTTTACAGCAGAGTATTCCACCCACCCAGCTAGAGATCTTTCTCAAAAATGATGCGATCGCAAATTTACCTCTATCCTCGAAACCCCAATGGCATTGTGCAGGTCACTATCCCACTTCATTGCGAACTCTGCTATTTTCGGCTCAACTGCTGAAGTATGGCATTCAACACCGTCCCGATTTAGTGATTACCACGCATCTCAACTTTACCCTTGCTGCCAACATGCTAAAACGCCTCGCAAATGTTCCTTATTGGACAGTCGCGCATGGTATCGAAGCTTGGGATATTAACAAACCTGCACTCAGAACTGCTTTGCACCACGCTGATCGCATTCTGGCAGTGAGTCGCTACACAGGCGATCGCTTGATTCAAGAACAAGGATTAGATCCGAAAAAAGTCGTTGTACTGCCCAATACTTTCGATAGCGATCGCTTTCAAATCAGTGAGAAACCAATTCATCTATTAAAAAAATATCAGTTACAGCCGGATCAGCCGATCATTCTCACGGTCTGTCGATTAGCTCCTCAAGAACGCTACAAAGGCTATGACCAAGTTTTCGCAGCACTGCCTCTGATTCGTCAAGCAATTCCGCATGTTCATTACATGATTGTCGGTCAGGGTAGCGATCGATCAAGAATTGAACAATTAATCTCAGACCTAAATCTGCAAAACTGTGTCACGCTGGCAGGTTTCGTCCCTGATCAAGAGTTGTGTGATTACTACAACCTCTGTGATGTATTTGCGATGCCCAGTAAGCGAGAAGGATTTGGAATTGTCTATCTAGAAGCGATGGCTTGTGGAAAACCTGTGTTGGGCGGAAATCAAGACGGCTCGATCGATGCACTTTGCCAAGGTAAATTAGGGGCGTTAGTCGATCCAGAAGACATCAGCACAATTGCAGCAACACTCATTCAAATCTTACAAAAACACTATCCAAACCCGCTTCTATATGAGCCTCATCTACTCCGACAGCATGTGATTGAGACATTTGGGTTCAAGAAATTTCAAGCCACGCTGACTGATTTACTGATGTCTTAGAGGGTGTAAATAGCGTTTATTGCATTCCCGCCTCCGAAATAGAACGGAGCGAGGAAGCTTTTTACACCTTTCAGATATGCTTTCAACGATCAATCCAAAATGGCAGTTCAATCTGTCCTGATTCGCGATCAACAAATTGTACTTCTAAGTAGCCCCTTGTTTCAGAGAATGTAAGTAGATGTCCGATGAATTCCCGGCGGCACTGCTCGATCAAGCCAAAGCACATCAATCACTTGACCCTCAAGCTCTGAAAGTGTGTCATGTGATTGCTTGTATTAATCAAAACATTGGTGGACCTGCTCTCTCAGTCACCAATCTGACCGAAGCTCTGAGCCAAACCACAATCGAGCCGCATCTCTGGACCCTCCACTATCCTGAGCATGGTTCACAACTCCAACCTTTTGGAGTTCAGCTTCATAGTTATCCAGCCACCTTTCTCACAAGACATGGTCGAGGATTTCATCCGATCGCCGATCGTGCCTTGCATAAATTAGCCGCACAAGACCTCAACCTGATTCACAATCATGGGGTGTGGATGTTTCCTAACCGCTACGCCCGTCAAGCTGCTCAGCGTTATGATCTACCGCTCGTAATTTCGCCACGGGGAATGTTAGAGCCTTGGGCGCTTCAGTGGAGTGGACTGCGAAAACGAGTCGCATGGTGGCTCTATGAGCGAGAAAACTTAGAGCGAGCCACCCTGTTTCATGCCACATCTGAGATGGAAGTGCAAGCGATTCGACAACTAGGATTTCAACAACCGATCGCATTAATCCCCAACGGCGTATCGATTCCAAATCTCGAACAGATTCCAACGAAAGCTGTACTCACCACACAGTTTCCAACCTTAGCAAACAAACGCTGGCTCCTCTTTCTCTCGCGACTGCATCCGAAAAAGGGACTTGATCGACTCCTTCAGGTTTGGCATCAGTTGGAAGCACAATTTCCAGAGTGGCAACTCGTGATTGCAGGTCCAGATTTGATTGGCTATCAAGCGGAACTGATTGCGCTCACTACAAAGCTAAATCTTCAGTCCCGCGTCACGTTTACAGGAATGTTGTCAGGTGATCAAAAAGCAGCCGCATTAGGCAATTCAGAATTATTTGTACTACCTTCTCACTCTGAGAATTTTGGCATTGCAGTAGCAGAAGCCTTGTCCTACGCCGTTCCAGTGATCACAACCCACGGTACACCTTGGCAAGACTTGCACCGCGCTAACTGTGGGTGGTGGATTGAAAATCAGACTGAGCCATTAACTCAGGCATTAACCGAAGGAATGCAACTTTCCGATTCAGACCGTCGATCGATGGGACTCAACGGACGGGCATTAGTCACAAAAAACTATGCCTGGAGTTCGATCGCTCAAACCATGTCCGCCGTCTACCGCTGGATTGTACAAGGCGGAACTCCAGTGGATTGTACTCAGTTCGATTGAGCTAAATAGGAGCAATGTAACATGGATAAAGATCAGATTCAGGCATATTACGAATCCGTTTACCGGTACGAAACGAGTAGTCCTCATGGATTTGACGGTTATGAAAGAAACGCCATACTCAAACGCATCTATCCATCCGGTCAGGGGCGAAAACTTCTAGATTTGGGTGCAGGAAATGGTACGGTAAGCCAATTTTTTCTGAATCAAGGCTATGAAGTCTATGCATTGGAATGGAGCGAAGCGGGAGTAGAAAAACTCAGAAAATTGGGAGTGAAGGCCCAGACTTGGGATGTAGAAGATACGCCTTATGCCTATGCGGATCAGTACTTTGACGAAGTGTTCTGGGGAGATAACGTTGAACATTTATTCTTTCCAGAGCAAGTTGCAAAAGAAATCTATCGCATCTTAAAACCGGGCGGACGGCTGGTACTAAGTACTCCCAACCACGGTTGGATCATCAATCGGCTGTATTACTTATTCAACGGCGTACCTAGAAGAACTGAGGGGCATCAGGTTCCAATCTGGCAGTGGCAACATATTCGTTACTTCAACCAATCGACCATACGCGAATTCTTGAGGGATTGCGGATTTGATCAAGATTTTAAGTTCTATGCCGCAGAACGAAGGCAGCCCTTTAGCGGGTTGAGCCGAATTCTACCTTCTTTTTTTGGCTCAGTCATGGTCGTTACGGTGACTAGATGAAGATCAATCTGGGTGTTTTTATGAAAATTGCGATCGCGATGGGTCCTTGGTTTCCCGTTCCCGCTATTCAAGGCGGAGCTGTTCCTCGATTTTGGCAAGGGTTAGCCGAGCAATTTGCCGCTTCTGGGCATCAAGTGACGATGCTCTGTCGGAGTCATCCTGAACAGCCCGATTATGAAGTCATCCATGGTGTTCAATATGTACGACGGGGTGGATTTCCTCAGAGTCCGAACATCTGGCTAGATCTCGTCAAAGATTTGGTCTATGCGATTACCACAACGCCAATGTTGCCTCGAACAGATGTATTGGTGATCAACGATTTTTGGCTCCCTGCTTTCGCTCAATTCCATCCCTTAGTAGATAAGGTCGTTGTTAATGTCGCTCGTTTTCCTAAAGGGCAATTTCGACTCTATCAGTATGTGGATCAGTTTGCAGTCGTATCGCGCCCGATCCAAACCGCCGTTGCTAGGCAATATCCTGCTATTACAGATCGAATGCGGGTGATTCCGAATGCGATCGACACTTCTGTTTTCTACCCTTCAATTTCCTCGAGCGAACGCTCCGAAAAGGTACTGCTTTATGTCGGTAGACTTCACCCAGAGAAGGGAATTCACTTGCTTATTGATGCATTTGCCAAGTTTTCCAAGCGATTTCCCGATGTCAAGCTAAAAATTATCGGTCCTGCACAAGGCAATCAAGGCGGTGGTGGAGAGAACTACTTAGCCACACTCAAACAAAAAGCGATCGGACTCAAAATCAAATTTGTCGGTCCGATCTTCGACCCCCATCAACTTGCAGAGACCTATCGAGCCGCAGATTTATTTTGCTATCCTTCACTTGCTGAGAAAGGTGAGTCTTTCGGTGTTGCGCCCCTAGAAGCGATGGCATGTGGATTAGTCCCGATCGTCTCCAACTTAGCTTGTTTTCAGGACTTTATTGAACACAAGCACACAGGCTATATCTTTGATCACCAAAGTTCTCAGCCTGCCGATCAATTAGCGCTAACTTTAGAGACCGCGTTCTCGAATTGGTCGAGCACCTGCAAAATTGCTAGAGACGCAGCACAAAAGGCAGCGCAATATAGCTACGAGAAAATCGCGCAACAGTATCTCGCCGAGTTCGAGCAATTGCTGAGAACTTGATGAGAAAACGGCTTATTGCTGAGAACTTGATGAGAAAACGGCTTTGTTGCATGAATAACAAACTTGACGATTCCGGAATTGAAGAAGACTGAGATTAAGAGCGTATTTCTAAACTAAAGATCACGCCAATCGGAGTGCTTCTTCACCAATGAGCTTCTTCGAGAGCCAAAAACTCAGCATGGCTTCTTGCTACAACATCAGCAGGTAGATGGTAAACCCAATACACCAAGAGGTAAGCAGTCAGATTCCGGGTGCATCGCACACCGACAACTGCTCTCCATCCTCGACGCTGTACCGCTTGGAGAAACTCAATCGTGCCGAACTCCGTGTCAGCTAGTACAATCACAGGCGCATCTAGAGCTAAAGCCGTTGGCACAGTTGCGAGTAACTTACATGCCAATTGAGCGAGACTAGTCTGACCCTTGCCGCGCCAAACCCGAACACTCCACGGAATGCGCCAATCGACCAGATTGAGATACAACACCACCAGATGCAACCCTCGCTTGCTGTTGAGCATTCGCACCCAAAGGTCAGGCATCTCTGGGTTCTCGATCGGCGTACTCAGATGCAAGAACTTGCCGCACTTCTCTAAGGTCGTCATGTAAACGATTCGAGATCGCTCCAGCATCCTCTTGCTCCCAACAGATGAAATATTATTTTCTCACGATTAAATTCGATACGCAGATCGAATCTTTGGTGTGAAATAGGCAGAAGCTTGATGCAGACATCCAACGCTTCTTGGGACGTATTCGATTTTTCTGCGGAATATACTGAACTGTTGCGATCACCCGTCTTTATAAAATCACCCCTGAAATGCGAAAAGTCTGTTATTTGGCTGGTATCTTAA
>VFQU01000768.1_pt1 | contig 23657 bp, 21 predicted proteins | sample 3512311 | NCBI WGS metagenome assembly VFQU01 (sample SAMN10412377, study PRJNA504923) | tailings metagenome | isolation source: Relicate 3 Philex TSF3 active mining site | place: Philippines: Tuba, Benguet | collected 2017-08-29
GAGTTTCTCTCGTCAAACCTCAGTTCGAACTGGACTCGAATTTTCTCGTAAAAGGTATCGTCACAGATCCGAAACTTTTGGGAAGAAGCATAATTTCAGTTTGGCGAAAAATCAGGAAACAAGATCCTACATTTCGATGTTTGGGTTTGGCGGAATCTCCCATTCAGGGAGCGGACGGAAACAGGGAATTTTTACTTCGTTGGAAAAAGGAGAAAATTAAATAGAAAAAGAAGCGACCGCTTCTCTCAACTGATCCGTAGTAAACGGCTTCAAAAGAACATGGTAGGATGGATCTTTCGAAATTTTAATTCTATGATCGTCGTCCAGAAAGCCAGTAAGGAAAAGAACCGGAACCGCAAACTGGTTTTTCAAAGACTCCGCAGTTTCCATCCCGCTGACACTTCCTTCCAAATTGATATCCATCAAAATCAAATCGGGAACTTTTTCGGAAACCACTTGAAATGCCTCATCCCCGGAAGGAACTACAGCAATTACATTGTATCCGAAAGACTCTATCTTTTGTTTGATATTGAGTCCGAGGAAGGGTTCATCCTCTACGATGAGGATGTTCTTTTTCGTCATATTGACTCGATTTTAAATATAGGGTTTAGTTAAAAAGTAAAAATACTGGATAAAATTTAAAAGTCACAATTCTTTCCCTGCTCATATTACCTTTCCGTTTCAAAAGACACAGTTTTGACTTATGTCGGATGAATACAAACTCAAAGGGATTCGCCTAATTTAAGAATTACAAAATATTCTAATTTCATTAGATATCGATTTCGGTTTTTCCAAATGAATCGCATGTTTTGCGCCGGCAATCCATACTAGTTTGCTTCCTCGAATGTATTTTTTCATGGTTTTCATCATGAAAGGAGGAGTGATCGCATCTTTATCGCCAGCAAGAATCAGACAAGGGATTCGGATGAGAGATGCCTTTTTTCCGTGGAAAATTTCATTTTCACGCTTCAATGTATTTTCCTGCAGGAAAGTATTTTCCCAGCCGTTCCATACGGTAACAAGAGTATGTCGTAAAAAAAAGTTCGGTTCGGGGGTTTCCTCTCCGTACAAATGCTGCAAAAGCGAGATCACATCCTTTTCGGTTTTAGGAAACAAAAGTTCCCTCATCTTATCTCTTTCCGGATGAGGGATGCCTCCCGGTGCAAGTAAAACCAAATTAGAAACGATTTTAGAGTGATCTTTCAAAACGATGTGCTGAGAGATAAGACCTCCCATAGAATGACCGATCAAAGTTACGTCTTTTAATTCCAATCTTTCAAAAGCGGAGAGAAGTAAATCGGCCCAAACGTCTATTTGAAACAGATATTTGATTTTAGGGAGTTTGCTTTTCCCGTAGCCAGGAAGATCAAAAACAAGGATTCTATAATCATCATTTAACAATTCTTTGATGACTCTTCTGTATCCGAAACTTTCGTCCAAAAGTCCGTGCAAAAATACGAGGGTTTTTTTCGATTTGGAATTGTATTCCCAATGAAACAGAGAATGGCCGCCGAGATCCGTCTGAACGGGAGTTCCGCCCATATTTTTCATTGATTTGCTTCTCTGATGTTGATAATTACGGTAAAGCGCTCTATATAAAAATGATAACATCATTGGAGTGGTAAAGAGTTAGGATTTTAAATGATTGAATCTACAATTTCATTGATCAACAATCTCTTCTCACCATCCTATGAAGGCTTCCTGCTAGTCGATTCTAAAAGTTTAAAAATCCAAATCGCCAACCCTAGTATCGAAAAAATGTTGGGTTTCGAAAAAGGAGAACTTCTCAATTCCTCCTTAGAAGAAATTCTACCGCAAGACGGACTATTTCTCCGAATGGTGAACGTTCTCAACCAAAGCGATCTCAAAAATAAATTTCTTTGGCAGCTCAAACGAAAAGACGGAAAAGTCATTCACATCGAATTTATGATCCGGATGATTCGCCTTCCCGGGGACGATGAAAGCGAATTGATGGCCATCTATGTGGAAGACAAATCGCAAATCAAGGAACTGGAAATTCAAATCAATTATACTCAAAACTTTCTGCATGCAATTCGTGCGGTAAAACAAGTGATCCAGGAAGATAAAGATTCTTTTACTATTCTTGATACCGCTTGCCAGTTCCTTCAAAAATCCAGACAATTCGATTTTGTTTGGGGAATCCTCAGGGACGGTCAACAAAACCAAACCGTTTTTTATGAGAAGGAAGAAAACAACGAACTAAAGATAAACGTTGAAAATCAACTGATCGAAAATCCATCTTTGCTTCCGATTCAAAACGTACTGAATATTTCCGACGAACAATTTTATCTCTACTCCAACGAATCTGAAAATCATAGAGACTGGTGTGAATCTATGAATCCGAGCGGATCTTTGAAAGGAATTTGTATTCCCATTGCTTGGAACGGTAAAATCTACGGAGCCTTCGAAATCGTTTCCTTCCAAGAAAATTCTTTTTTAGGGGAAGACATCAGCATCTTACACGAATTAGGAATTGACATCGGTTTTGCGATCTATTCCAGGATCAACGAAGAAGAACGATTCAAGGCACTGAAACAAATCAGTTATCAGGCGAAAATTCTAGATACTCTCGAAATTCCTATTTTTTCTTTGGATCAATATCTAAGAGTCCAATATGCGAACGTTACTTCCTTAAAAACATTAGGTTTGTCTTTTCCAGAATTGAAAAAACTGGATTTGATCGATCTTCTTTGTAAAGAAGGATCCGTAAAATCTTCCATCCTGCAAAAATCCGTAAACATTGAAATTCAACTAACAGATGCAAATGGAAGAGAGCTTTCTATGATGTTTCAGTCTTCCATCATACGGGATGACAATGGAGATTTCCAAGGATTGATGATCATTCTTTTCGATTTTACCGAATTGAAAAATGCCCAGTCACTCATCATCAGTTCCGAAGAAAAACTAAGAACCATCTTTGCCACAATGAACAACGGGATCGTAGTTGTGAACGAAGAAGGGATCATCCAAGATATAGCTCCTATCTTTAAATTTTTGCTCTTCCAAGTGGTTCCTTTGGAAAAAGGAGATTATATTTTCTCCTTCCTAAAACGAAAAACACAAGATGTTCTTTTGAATGCCGTAAAAGAATCCCAGAAGACTCAAACGATTCTCACAAGGGAGTTCAATTTTCAGATTTTAAATGAAGAATTCTCCTTCGAAATTCGCTTTATTCCAGTTAGGCGCTATTCGAATATAGAAAAAGTGATCATGCTTGTGTTCAGCGATACCACGGAAGCGAAAAGAATCGATCGTCAATTGATCGAATCTATGAAATTCGCAAGTATCGGAGAGATTGCGGCAGGTCTTGCTCATGAAATCAACAATCCTCTGCAAAGTGCCCTTCTCTATTTGGATGATCTCATTGTAGTAGGAGAAGAAGATCCTTCCGAAAGAAAAGCGATTCTTAAAAAAGTCGAATCTGCGAATTTAAGAATTAGAGATTTGGTAAAATCTTTATTAGACTTGGGAAGAATGGAAAGTCCCAACAGAGATCTTGTTTCTCCGTATTACATTCTTGTAAGAGCGAGCGAACTTGTGGAAGTCAGCTGTAAAAAAAAGGGAATCGAATTTACAAGGCATGCAGGTCCCAACTTGCCGGGGATCTTCGTTCGTTGGCAAGAAATAGAGCAAGTACTAATTAACTGCGTCGTCAATTCAATCAATGCGATTTCCGAAATGGATCCTGTTCCTAAATTCCCGAAAATTGAAATTGGAATTGATTTGGTTCGCATCAGCAAAAAAGATTGGGTAGTGTTCTCAATCGAAGACAATGGTCCCGGTATGAGTGAGTCCGTTTTGGATAAGGCCTTTCTCCCTCTGTTTACAACTCGTCGTGAAAAACAAGGAACCGGACTAGGTCTTTCCATATCAAAAAAAATCATCAATGAGCACGAAGGTGATATTCTCATTAAATCGAAGCTTGGTGAAGGAACAAAAATAGAAATTTTTCTACCTGCATATTCCGAAATAAATGAATAAAATTTTAATCATAGATGATGAGGAAGAAATCCGCACCGCATTAAAAAGGGTTCTCACACGAGAAGGATACGAGGTAGATCTTTCCGAGTCCGTAGAAACCGCCATCCAAAGAATTAAATCGGACAACGGCTATAGTTTAGTCATTTCGGATATTATGATGAAAGGAATGAACGGAATCGATTTCATTCAGTTCGTTTCCGAATCCAACCTCAATCTTCCAGTCATATTGATCACAGGTAATCCTAATCTTTCTTCTGCAGAATCCGCAGTCCGATTTAAAGCCTTCGAATATATTTCCAAACCTGTAGACAGACATCAAATTCTAACAGTTGTAAAACGTGCAATCGATTCTAAAACGAAAAAAGACATCGAAGTGGAAAAGATGCATCAGTCGGAAATAATGGAGAAGGTTCTGCGTTCTCAAAATCTCGACCTGAACCGCCAGAATGCCGCCATCTTAAACGCAACTTCTGACGCAGTCATCACGATCGATTCCAATAAAATCATAGTTTCCGCAAACCTTGCCAGTTTTTCTATGTTTGGTTACCCTTCTCCTGCCGATTTGATCGGACAATCGGTAAACGTTCTATTTACCGAAGGGAAAATGGAAAAATATGTGGATCAAATTCAATCCGTAATGAGTGACAGCAAATCGACTCACGCATATCAACTAACGGATGTCACCCTAAAGAAATCGAACGGAACCACATTCGTATCCGACATCGCCATCTGTTCCTACATACTGGACGGAGACGCTTACTACACCGGAGTGGTTCGAGATGTATCTCAGAAAAAACAGATGGTAGAACAACTGATCGATTCGGAAAGAAGAGCCTTTTTAACTACCGTTGCGGCCAGCATCGGTCATGAGATCAACAACTCTCTGACTGCAATTTTAGGCTTTGTGGAAATGGCGAGTAAGGAAAATGCGGAAGCGAATTTAAAAGACAGAGCCTTACAAGTCACTCTAAATCAAACACAAAAACTACAGGCATTGACTTCCAACTTACTTCAGTTAGGAAAATCCTCCAAAATCAAATCCGAAAAAATAGAGAAGATCGATTTGAACGATGCCATCGCTCACGTTTTGGGTATCTTCAAAGAAACCGCTCGTTTGAAATACTGCCAAATCAATTGGGAACGAACGAAAGATCCTCTTTACATTTCCGTAAATCCCGACCAATTCAGTTTGATTCTCTCCAACCTTCTTTTGAACTCTTCCGATGCCACTCAAAACATAGGAATCATTACGATCCATGCGGGCCAGGAAAACGGAAAAGTGTTTTTGTCCGTTTCCGACGACGGATGCGGAATGGAAGAAGAAGTCATCGCAAAAATTTACGACCCCTATTTCACAACGAAAGAGTTGGGAAAGGGAACCGGATTAGGAATGTTTGTCGTAAAACAAATCGTAGACTCCTTTAACATCAAAGTCAAAATCACTTCCGAACCGGGAAAAGGTTCCACATTCTCCCTTTATTTCCCTTATACAAATAATAACGGTTAAATGAATCTATCCAAAGAAATTATAGAACAAGTCGAAATGATTTTCGGCAAAAAATACGAATTAGAAGCGCTTCAAGAAGAAGCTTCCACCAGAAGATATTTTTTGATCCGTTCCGGATCGAAAAAGGAAGTGCTTTGTACGGATCAAAAAATCAATTTCGATTTCGTACAACTCTCCGAATTTCTCGATCAACATCAGGTCAAAGTTCCTAAAGTTCTTCGCACCAATGAATCTTTAGGACTCACTTTCCTTTCCTGGGAAGGCAGAAAAGATTTAGGAAGTCTTAGTTTAACTGAGTATCAACGGAAAATTCCTAAGGTAATCGACTTAATTCTTCGTCTGCAAAAACTGGATCCTCCTTCTTTCGTAAAAGAAAGAAGATTCGATACCGAAAAATTGATGTTCGAGGTCAACCTAACATTAGATAAATTTCAATCTTTTTCAAAAATCTATTCCATCGAAACGGAAATCACTTCGGAAGCTTCCGCCTTTATGGAAGAAACCGCCGGTTATCTAGACAAACATCCGATGAATGTTTTCACACATAGAGACTTTCATTGCAGAAATCTATTGTTAAACGAAGAAGACGGACTGACTCTAATCGATTTCCAAGACGCAAGGATGGGACTTCCGCAATATGATTTAGCAAGCCTTCTTTATGATGCCTACTATCCTTTGCCCAGAGAATATAGACTGGAAGTTTTAAAGTCGTTTCAATCGAAATCGATCGGTGGGGATCAAAAATTCAAAGAAGCTTTTTATCTTCAAGCTTTGCAGAGATCTTTCAAGGCGTTAGGAACTTATTTCCGTATGGTGGCGGATGAAAAGAAAATGAAGTTTTTACCTTCCATTCTTTCTTGTCTGCAGCAATTGGAAGAAATCATTCAATTGGGAATGTTTGCTGACTCGTTGTTTATTTTTGTCCGTTCTCTTCGCAATGAACTTTCAAAACATCCCGAATTCAAATCGATCCAAGTTTCATGAACGTATTTTTTCTAGCGGCAGGTTTCGGCAAACGTATGGGCGATTGGACTAAAACCACTCCCAAACCTCTTCTTAAAATTTCAGAAATTTCGTTTTTGGATTACTCTCTTTATCTGGCAAACTCATGGGGAGCGAAAAAAGCATGGATCAACGTCCATTATCTTGCCGAACAAATCGAACGGCATCTAACTAATTTTAATGCATTTCCTCTTAAAATCGCGAAAGAGAAGCAAAAAATCTTAGGTACTGCGGGAGGAATCCGAACCGCTCTTTCCGGTGAAGGTTTCAACGAAACGATTCTTCTTTTTAATCCGGACACTCTTTTATTTCCCGATTCAAAATTCGAAATCAGAAAAGATCTGCCGAAAGACTCATCTATTCATCTTTACCTGCAAAAAATACAACCTAATGATCCATATACGAAAATCGATTTAGGCACGGATGGAAAATTGGAATTCGGCAAAGGGGAATTTTATTATATAGGACTTTGTCTTTTAGATCCTAAGATACTATCCCATTTACCAGAGGGAGAATATTTCGATCTTTCGGACAATTTTAAAGAAATGGCGAAATTGGGAAAAATCACAGGAGAGGAATTTTTAGGATCTACTTTGGATTTGGGAGAAAAGGATCTATATGAAAGTTTTATCGCCAAAAATGTATTTGGCGATCAGAAAAAAACGATCCTCGATTTTATCCGAAGATCGTTTCCCTAAAAAATTTAAGATTTCAATCTTTCCAAAATTTCTTTCTGGCGGGATTCATACCCTTTTTTCCCCAGAAGAGCGAACATATTGTTCTTATAATCTTCCACTCCAGGTTGGTCAAAAGGATTTACTCCCAACATATATCCCGAAACTCCGCAACTGAACTGATGGAAATACATAAGTTCACCTAATGTCTCTTCTGTGAGTTCGGGAAGTTTGATTTCCAAACAAGGAACATTTCCGTCGGAATGAGCGATCAAAGTTCCTAAAATCGCCTTTTCCGAAACTTCGGATAATTTTTTCCCGGAGAGATAATTGAGTCCGTCGTTGTCTTCCGTTTTTTCGGTAAGATAAAGATCGTTTCTAGGTGTTTCAATATGAATCACCGTTTCGAATAAATTTCTTTCTCCTTCCTGAAGATACTGACCCATGGAATGCAGATCGGTTGTAAATACAACGCCTGCTGGGAAAATTCCTTTTTGTTCTTTTCCTTCACTTTCACCAAACAACTGTTTCCACCATTCGATGAAGTATCCGAGAACCGGAGTATAACTTACTGTAACTTCTGTTTTTTTTCCTGCAGAATAAAATGCATTTCTATAACTTGCGTACAAACATGCTAAGTTCTTTTCCGGGGAAGATTCGGCGCAAAGTAAGGACTCCATCGCTTTGGCACCGTCGATCAATTTATTTACGGAAAGACCGGCTGCAGAAATAGGAAGCAAACCCACAGGAGTGAACACTGAATATCTGCCGCCTACATCATCCGGGATGACGAATGTCGGAAATCCGTATTCATCGGAAAGTTTTTTCAACGCTCCTTTGGAGGCGTCCGTAGTCGAAAAAACCCTGTTCTTCACTCCTTCCTTTCCGTACTTTCTTTCCAAAAGAGAAAGTAACAAACGAAAGGCGATTGCAGGCTCCGTAGTCGTTCCCGATTTGGAAATCACGTTTACCGAAAAATCTTTCGTTTCTAAAAAGGCCAAAAGTTTTGCATGATAATCGGAATCCAAATGATGTCCCGCATAGAGAATACGGACACCTTTTTTGGAAGGTTCCAAATTTTGAAAGGGGGAAGAGATGGCTTCTATGACAGCCCTTGCTCCTAGATAAGAACCTCCGATTCCCACAACTACCAAATACTGGGAATGACTTTGGATCGCTTCGGCAGCATCTCTGATTCGTGTTAGTTCGGAAGAAGCGATAGAGGAGGGAAGATGAACCCATCCTAAATATTCGTTCCCCTTTCCCGATTTGGAAAGTAAGGTTTCTTTCGCTTTCCCGGAAGCAACCAACTGCTGATCCAAAATGGAATCGGCGACAAACTTCTTTGCAAATCGATCCGAAAAACTTAAGTGGGTCATAGAAACATCCCCTCGTAAAAATAAGACATTTAGATTTTAAAAATGAAGTGAATAGATAACAATGTAAACAAAATTTGGGAATCACAATGACCGTAACCCGAAATCTTTTTCAGGAATTTTCGAATCAATTCGAAGGAAATATAGATTCCATCCGTCATTTTTCTTCCCCGGCAAGAATCAATATCATCGGAGAACATGTTGATTACCTAGGAGGAATTGTTCTTCCTGCGGCCATAAACTTCTCCATTCAATGTCTCATCCGTCCGAACGGAAAGAACGAATTCCGTCTTTACTCCCTCGACTACAATCGCAAAACAGAAATCAAACGACCTTTTCAAAACGATTCTCAAAATCCCTGGGCGGACTACATAGCAGGAGTCATCATAGAACTGGAAAAAATAGGACACGCCATTCCTGGATTCGATCTTCTCATCCAAGGAAATATCCCTCAAGGTTCCGGGCTTTCTTCTTCCGCGGCTCTGGAAGTAGTCGTTTGTTATGCGATCACAAATGTATTTCAGATTCCTCTCACCAAAGAGGAAATCGCAGTGATCGGCCAGAAAGCGGAGAATCATTTCGTAGGAACCAAATGCGGAATCATGGATCAATTCATCATCGCAGTTGGCAAACAAGATTACTGCATATCTTTGAATACGGAAACGCTAAAATACGATTATCATCACTTCGACTTAAAAGACTGCGAATTTTATCTGATCAATTCGAATGTAAAACACAGTCTAAAAGACAGTGAGTACAATACCAGAAGAGAGGAATGCGAATCCGCTCTTAAAAAAATAAAAAACAAACATCCGAACATCCAAAACTTGTACTCTTTCCTTTTGCCGGAGAAAGAATGGGATACTTTTGCTTTTACAAAAGAGGAAATCAAAAGAGTCAAACATGTGGTAGGGGAAAGAGAGCGAACCACTTCCGTCATCAACGGACTCAAATCAGGAGATTTAGATTCTGTCGGGAAACAAATTTATGACAGCCATTGGTCATTATCCGAGAATTTCGAAGTATCCTGTCCGGAAACAGATCATTTGGTAAGCAGTTTGGAAAGATCTAATGCAAAAGGAGCCAGAATGATCGGAGGTGGATTCGGAGGATGTGTACTCGTTTTGGACAAAATCGCAAATTTTTCGACTACTAGCCAAGAAATAGAAAAAAGTTATCAACAAAAGTTCGGGCATTCTGTAAACTTCTACAAGTTTAAGATTTCGGACGGAGTGAAAGAGATCACCAAAACATGAGCGAAAATTGGCAAGAATACACAATTGAATCAGGCGAATTTAAGATGGAAGTGGTAGCAAAACCATCCGTCATCCTTCCTCACACAGCAATCGTATTTGCTCTTTCAGGAGAGATCAACCTCTACAATTCGCAAGCGATCAAAGAAAATCTAGAGTTACTCATCGGAAAGGGACTATTGCATTTTTTTCTGAATGTAGAAGATGTTTCTTATATCGATTCATCCGGGTTAGGTGTGTGTTTGGGAATTCATTCCCGACTTTCGAAAAATTCAGGATTCATTCGATTGGTGTCTCCTTCGGAAAAAGTACGTTATGTTCTGGAGCTCACCAAATTAAAAAGCCTCTTACAAATTTTTCCTTCTTTGGAAGAGGCTTCTCAGTCTTTTTAATTAGAAATAAGTAGGGAAAAGATATTTCAACTTCTCGATTTGCGCCGGGTTTCTTTTTTCAGGAGCGGTCACTAAGGAAAATTTAGTTCCTCCCACCAAAGATTGGTCGTCGCTGACTCCCAGATGATCGATCAAAGCAGATAACAATTGTTTAGCGGTTTCCGCATTTTTATTCAAATTCTGAATCACCATTTCTAAAGTTACGTGCGCTTCGTCCTCTTTCCAGCAGTCGTAGTCCGTAGACATACAAACCATTTGGTAAAGAATTTCGGCTTCTCTTGCAAGTTTCGCCTCAGGAAGAACGCTCATATTGATGATGTCCGCTCCCCAAGAACGATACATGTGAGACTCGGCTCTTGTAGAGAACGCAGGACCTTCCATACAAATCAATGTTTTGTTGGTATGGATTTTGAGTCCGATGGACTTTGCGGCAGCTTCCACTTTTTTAGCCAAGCCGGCAGAAAAAGGATCCGCAAAAGGAACGTGTGCCACCATTCCGTTTTCGAAAAAAGTAGAAGGACGATTTTTGGTGCGGTCAATGATTTGAGAAGGAAGGACAAAATCTCTAGGAGGAATTTCTTGACGCAAACTTCCTACGGAACTGAATGCGATGATCTCTTCCACACCTAAACTTTTAAGAGCGGCAATATTTGCCTGAGCAGGAACTTCGCTTGGGCTTAAAAAATGCCCCTTTCCATGTCTTGGTAAAAATGCAATTTCTTTCCCTTTGAACTTACCGATTGTGATTTTATCCGACGGTTTTCCCCAAGGAGTATCGGGAAATACCTCTCCTTTGATTTCCATCCCGTCTAGGGAGTACAACCCTGTTCCGCCGATCACCCCGATTTTCACTACACTGCTCATCCAACACCTCTTGAAAGCATGCTGAAATTTCTCTTTTTAGTTGCATTCGTTTTTTTCATTAACAGACTAGAGTTTGCTTAAAGGAGAGATCATGAGCTTAGTCAAAAAACTGACAATCGTTTGTCTTAGTCTACAATTACTTGTATCTTTTGGTGCAACCGCTGCGCCAAGTTTCGATTCATCAACGGAACAAGACAGAAAATCTGTCAGTGTCACCATCTATAACGGTGGGATCGGCCTCGTAAGAGAAACCAGAAATATCAATTTAGGAAAAGGAGTCCGCACATTACGTTTCGAAGATGTTGCATCTCAAATCATTCCTCAAACAGTTCGTGTCAAAGCCGAAGAAGGAAAAAAATTCACAGTTTTCGAACAGAACTATGAATACGATCTCATCTCTCAGGAAAGATTGATGGATAAATACGTCGGAAGAGAAGTAACGATCTATCGTGACGGAAAAGAAAAGGAAGTTGCTACGAAAGCGACTTTGATTTCCAACAACGGAAGTCCCGTTTATAAAATAGGAGATGAAATTTCCTTAGGTTATTACGGAAGAGTGACTGTTCCCACAATTCCGGACAATTTGTTCGCAAAACCTACATTGGTTTGGAAATTGAAAAACGAAGAAGACAAATCCCAAAGTTTGGAAGTATCTTACCAAACCCATGGAATGAATTGGTCTGCCGATTACATTCTCGTTTTAGATAAAGAAGAAAACACTGCCGGATTGAACTCTTGGGTCACTTTAAACAATAATTCAGGAACCAGATTTGCCGATGCCACATTACAACTTGTAGCTGGAAAAGTACAGTTGGTAACGAACAGGCCGCAATACGCTCCTTCCGCAAAAATTACAAAACGTGCTTTGGAAATGGAAGTATCGGATGCGGCTCCCTCTTTCGATCAAGAAAATCTTTCAGAATACTATCTGTACACTTTGGATCAACCGACTACTATAGGTTTCAACCAAACTAAACAAGTGCAGCTCTTTCAGACGGAAGATCTAGGGATTAAAAAATATTTCGTATTCGATAATCTTCCGATGTACGAAGGAAATGAAAAACATTTCAACAATGCTGCCGTAAAATATATCTTTAAAAATTCCAAAAAGAATAATTTAGGAAGACCTCTTCCTTCCGGAACCGTTCGTGTTTTTAAAGCGGATTCCAAAGGCAGACAACAATTATTAGGCGAAGATACGATCGATCATACTCCCGAGAACGAAGACATCAAAATCCAAACGGGACAAGCCTTCGATGTAGTAGCGAACGGAAGAAGAGTTTCTTACGAAGTATTCAAACTATCCAAAGGCGACAAAACCGTTTATTCCGCTGAGATTCGTAACCGTAAAAAAGAAGATATAGAAGTGCGTTTTTATGCGAACCTTTGGGGAGATTGGAATATCACAAAATCCTCTCATAAATTCGTAAAAGAATCCTCCACCAAAACCTACTCAGATGTTCCTATCAAAGCAGGGGAAACGGTTACGGTAGAATATACCGTGGAAACGAAGTACTAAAAGTCTGTAGTTTTGGGTTTTTCAGGCACATTTCGTTTGATGAAAGAGATATGTTTCTAAAAAATCAAATCGAGGAAAGGAATCCTTGACAAATCATTTAAACTCAGATAATTTGATATTAAACTAATGGGAACTAAATTCAAAGGAAACAAAAAAGAAATTCAGGCACTCGATTCTTTCATTAAATTGAAAAGAGCCTCCGAGTCCCTGTCTTCTCGTGTGACTGCCGAATTTTCCAAATTGAATATTTCGGAAAGTCAGTTCGGGGTTTTAGAAACCCTCTACCATTTAGGACCTCTTTGCCAAAAAGAGCTGGGTGATAAAATCCTAAAGAGCACAGGAAACATCACACTTGTGATCGATAACTTGGAAAAAAGGCATTTGGTAGAGAGGGTTAGAAGTGTGGAAGATAGAAGATTCATTTCCATCCATCTCACCGGAGATGGTAAAAAATTTATTGAATCGATCTTCCCGGATCATGTAAAAAGAATCACCAATGAGTTTTCCGTTCTTACTGTAGAAGAACAAGAAACTCTAGGAAACATTTGCAGAAAATTAGGAAAAAAGGATACTTCTCATGAATAAAGCCGCTTTGGTCATCCGCATCTTACTCGGTCTGATCTTTTTCGTATTCGGACTCAATGGATTTTTCAACTTCATCAAAGGCGAAGCAAGCGGAGCCGCTCTTGCATTTGCAACACAACTAGTGGAAAGCAAATTGTTTTATGTTGTGAAGATCCTTGAAGTGGTAGCAGGTGCAGCTCTTCTATCTAACTACTTTGTTAGGTTAGCCATTGCAATTTTAGCTCCGATCACTTTCAACATATTCTGGTTTCATTTGGTTTTAGCACAAGAAGGACTTCCGATCGGAATTTTCGTACTAGCAGCCAATATCTTTTTGATCTACTATCATAAGGATGCATTCGCACCTTTGTTCGTAGTGAAACCAAGAAATTAAAACCGAACTTTTGTATTAGAATCGCTACTCTTCCGTTTTTTTTAAAAGAGGAATCCCTTTTTTACCCGCATAAAAAACGATAAGAGTAGTTTTTCAATCTCTGTAATCCATCACCAAACGAAATCCGGCTCTTCTATCTTCGGTTAGATTCGGGATTCCTCCGTACGATCTGGAAACCGCACTGCTGTTCTTAGCATTTTCAGAAAAAGATCCGCCTCTCACTACCTTATAGATTTTCCCGAAAGAGAAATTTTTCAGATGGTGGCCAGGGTACAATTCGTACCAACTGGAAGTCCATTCGGGAGCGTTTCCGCACATTCCCATCGCTCCGTAAGGGCTGCTTCCTTCCGTAGAAAGTTCGAAAACGGAAACTGTTTTTCCCAATTTCGACTCCCTGGAGTTACAAAGCAAAGAATCATAATCATCGCCAAATGGATATTTTGTGGTAATGATTTGGTAGGATAAAGTTTCGTCTCTGTTCGTATATTCCACGACTCCAGGTCCTCTGGCCGCTTTTTCCCATTCCCATTCCGTAGGAATTCTTTTGCCTACCCATCTGGAATATTTCTCCACTTCTCTGTAAGTCAAATTGACAACGGGATGATTTTCTTCGCCGGAAGGAAACTTACCTCCGATCCAATGACTGGGAGGAGTGGAATTCGTCTGTTTTAAATAGTATGAATATTCTCCGTTTGTGACTTCATACTTATCGATGTAATACGAAGGAAGTTCTTTCAAAGTGGCAAGACTGGGATCGTTGAAGTAAGGATTGAAGTTGTCTTGAGAAGGATCTGTTCCTTGCCCGTAAAGAAACAAACTTCTGGTAATGAGAACCATTTCTTTTCTATCTTTGGGGTGGACGATGGATTTGCGGGGAGGTGTGAATCTTCCTTTGAAGTATCCGCCCGGTTCCACATAAAAATCCTCTTCCACATAACTTGCGATATATGTATCCGTTGTGACTCCGGAAAGTTTACTTTTAGGATCGGAACTAAAATCCCCTACCAAAATCACTTCGAAGTATTTATCTTTCGGTTGGATTTTTTTCTCTTCCCAAACGGCTTCTCTTAAAAGGAAAGATCCGACGGGAAGATTGGTTTCTTTTTGATAAACAGGATAATCTTTTTTAGAATCGAAAAGGGATTTGAGTTCTTCTGAGGAATATTTCGCAATTTTTTGATTTCTATAAATTCTTATTTTGATCCAAACTCTGTTTTTATAGACTCCGACCACGTCTCCTTTCCATAGAAGGACTTTTTTCTTTGTAGTCGCAAAAGGAGATACGTCTTCCTCCGTCTCATTTTCCTGTGCGAAGGAAACAGAGGATAAAAAGAAAACAAACAAAAGAAAAAAAGCGATTCGTTTCATAGTCTCTTTCTTATCATCGACCAGTTTTCAAGAAACCTTTTGATTGAAATTTTCCCGGACTGTGTATAATAGCATTCGAAGGAAATCAGCAGCTTTGATCCAATTTCAATACAAAAGAGAAAAAAACAACATCCTGATTTCCCTGAAAACGGATTCTACCCAATTCGGTACATTTCACCGCATAGCAACTATTATTTATGCTTTGAAATTAGACATTTTATCCGGAGAATTAGGCACCGTCGAAGAGGATGGTGTTCAATATACAGTGGATTCATTCATCTTGCAGGCGGATGAAAACAATGCTACCCAGGCGGCTTTTCAGCTGGGAGTGATGATGGATTCCCTCTTTTCTCAGAATGCAAAATTCGAAGAAGTTTTGAGCAAATTACAGATCCAAGAACCTGCGGTAGCCACATTCTTCAAAGAAAGCCCCGAATTCATTTTTACCGATCTCCCCGAAAAAGGACAGACTTGTTTGTATTTGGAATCCAGTGCGGGTCGAGGTTTGTTGTATTATGTTTCCAGAATTTTGATGGAAAATCAGGTGAACATTCTCACGGCCACAATCGAGACCGATCCCAAATCGGGCCGTGCGAAAGATAGTTTTTATCTCACAAGTGCAGATGGCGCCATGTTCGCCTCAACCTCATTAGCTGAGAAAATTCGAGGCGAAATTTTAGCACCGATTAAAACTTTTTAGTTTTTACAAAGCACCTTGTTTTTTGTGGATTTAGGTTCTGCGAAATTCGCTCCTGTCTCCAATTTTATGGAAATCGCTTTTTCCTTAGACTTAGCAGACTCGTTGCTGCTCCAGTACTTGTCGGAGTTTTTCAATTCCTTGGAAGCGTTTTTAGCAAAGTCACCTAATTCTTGTTTGGAAGGAAGGCTTGCTCCGATTTCTTTGCAATAAGCGGCAGCTTCAGTCCATTTTTTCTTAGTTCCGATTTTATCCACCAAGTATGCGGATGTTGCGGATGCCACAGCTTCTTCCGGAGCGGTAGGAGCTTCCGTAACTTCTGGTTTACTCTCCTCAACTTTAGGAGCAACAGGTGTAGTCGTAGTTTCCACTTTTGCCGGTTCAACAGCGACTTGGTTTTTCTTTGCTACGTATTTCGCATAACCAAGGTAGCCGATTGCAGCAACACCTGCTAAAACGAGAAATAGATAGATCCCGTTGCCGGATTCTTGTTTTTCGGATGCCGGTTCGGAGTGTGTTACAGCAGATTGCAAAGACGCTTGTGCGGATTCGTCATTTGTATAGAGAGCGGCTGATTCCTCTCTCACCGATTGCTTTTTAACCGTGTTTGATTTCTTCTTAGCAGCCTGTTTTTTGGGCGCAGCTTTTTTCTTAGCGGCAGATGATGATTTTTTCGTTGCCATATGGAATATCCTTATTGCCGAGACAATACTTTATAATAGTTATCACATAAATTCGGAAAAAGCTGAAGAAGTTCTTCTCAAATTTGAAATTTTTTGAAATTTTTTTAAGTGTATTCCCATTTCTCATTCGAAAACTAGCACATAGATGAAGCAAATTCGTATCGGTCTTGTCGGAGCAGGCGTTGTAGGCTCCGGGTTACTGCAGCTCTTAGAAAAAAACAAACACATTGTCCAGAATAGAAACAATCTAGACATTCAATTGACAGCCGTCGCCACAAGAACTCCAGAGCGGGCACAGCCTCTCACCTCTCTACCCATAACGAGCGACGTCCTTTCGGTTACAAAACGTTCGGACGTGGATATCGTGGTGGAACTGATAGGCGGAACAACCACCGCTTACGATGTAGTTTTATCCGCCCTTAAAAACAAAAAGTCCGTCATCACTGCAAACAAAGCGCTTCTTTCCGAAAAAGGGGAAGAACTCTTCCGAATCGCGAAAGAAAACGGGGTAGAATTAGGATACGAAGCCGCAGTAGCAGGTTCCATCCCCATCATCCGCACTTTGAGAGACGGCCTTGCCTCCTGCGAATTCGAAGTCATCTGCGGAATCCTCAATGGAACTACCAATTTCATTCTTTCCCAAATGGAGTCTGAGAACTGGGACTACTCCACTGCCCTCAAAAAAGCACAAGAACTGGGATTTGCGGAAGCGGACCCCACGTTCGATGTGGAAGGGATCGATGCCGCTCATAAAATCTCTCTTCTCTCCTCCCTTGCCTTTCAGGAGAAAGTTTCCTTTTCGGATCTGCAAGTGGAAGGAATCAGCAAACTTCAGTCCGTAGACATTTCAGCGAGTAAAAATCTAGGATACAGAATCAAGCTGTTGGGAATCTCTAAACGAAGTTCTGCGGGCATTCTTACGAAAGTCCATCCTACTCTCGTTCCTTTGAATCACCCTTTAGCAAATGTTATGAAGGAATCGAATGCCGTTTTTTATAAAACCGTGGAAGCGGGAACGGGAATGATCACTGGAAAAGGTGCGGGTGGACTCCCCACTGCGAGTGCCGTTCTTTCCGATTTGATCTATTATTCTTCCCGATTCGGTGTGGCAGGTTCCATCCCTGAAAATAATATATTTCCAAAATCGAAAAAATCTCCTGAGAAAGAAAATGAAGCACGTTATTATCTTCGTTTTTCCACTTTGGACAAGCCTGGTGTTTTGGCAGAGATTGCAGCGATTTTAGGCAAAAATGGTATTTCTATCGCATCTGTTCAACAGAAAGAATCCGAAAAGGAACCTGTGAATGTGATCGTGGTCACCCATTCTGCAAAGGAAGGGAACTTTGAAACCTCCATTTCCGAAATTGATCAAATGTCGTCGATCATCAAAGAAAAAACGGTAGCCATTCGATTGCTGGAAAACTTATGATTCCTGTAGCCACATGGGATCAATCGAATTCTCCGCTCTCTCTCTTGAAACCGAAATCATAGAAATCGGTAAAGATCGGGTTTTATTAGTTTCTTTCAACGGCCAAATCACAAATACGAATGCTTACGATATCAACCGTAACATTTCCGCTATCTTTGAAGAAGATGTTTATAATTTAATTTTAGATTTAACAAATCTTCAATACATCAACAGCATCGGAGTGGCGACTCTTCTAGGAATGATCAAAACCGTGGAATCTAAAAACGGTAAAATTCAAATCGGAGGATTGAATCATTTCTTAGAGAACGTAGTGAAACTGATGGATCTTCCGAAACAAATCCAAATCCACGCCACCAAAGAAATTGCGATTAAAAACTGGAATTAGGCGGTGAGAAGGTTTTCCTTTTTTTCCAGCCACAACCTTTCTTCGATCAAATTCAATAGTTCACCTAATCCTTGTCTAGTGAATGCGGAGACGAGTATCTCGCCGTTTTCTGCCAAAATCTCGAATTGTTCCGAATCGATGTTGTCCGCTTTATTGTAGATCACTAGTCTGGGGATTTCGTGCAGATTCAAACTGTTCAAAATTTCGTCGACCGCTTCCATTTGTTCGGAATGATTCGGATTCGAAACGTCCACAACATGAAGCAATAGATCCGCATCGCCTAATTCCTCTAAAGTGGCTTTGAAAGCTTGAGAAAGATCGGGAGGAAGGTCATGAATGAAACCTACAGTATCGGAAATGATGATTTCTCTTTCTTCCGGAAAACGAATGCGCCTTGTGGTAGGATCTAAAGTAGCGAAGAGTTTGTCCTCTGCCACAACTTCCGAATTGGTAAGAGCATTCAACAAAGTGGATTTGCCTGCATTCGTATAACCGACGATCGCTACGATCGGGATCTCGTTTCTGGATCGGGCTTTGCGGTTGAGTTCCCTGCGCTTTTTTAAAGATAGAAGTTCGTTTTCCAAACGGGTGATTTTTTCCTCTACCCTACGTTTTCCGATTTCCAGTTTCGTTTCTCCCGGCCCTCTTCCGCCGATTCCCCCGGTAAGCCTAGACATATTGTCGTCTAACTCTGACAGGCGATTTTTCAGATATTTCAACTGAGCCAATTCTACCTGCAGTTTACCGTCTCTGGATTTTGCATTTTTGGAAAATATATCCAAAATCAATTGAGTTCTATCTATGATTTTCAGATCGCTTGCATCGGAAATTTTTTTCGCCTGAGAAGGTGTGAGTTCCAAATCGAAAATCAAATGTTCGATATCCTTATGAACCGATTTCAAAATGATCTCTTGCAGTTTTCCTTTTCCGACCACAGTGGAAGAGTCGGGAAGTTTTTTCTGCATATAAGTATCCACCACATGAATCCCCGCAGTTCTGCAAAGTTCCTTGAGTTCTTCCATAGAATGTTCGGGACTGCGTTTCATTCTGCGGGTATCGTAAACTCCTACCAAAAAAGCCCTGTTATGTTTTTGAGAATCTTTCAGATTGGAATTGTTTTTAGTAAACTCGGATTCCAGTGCTTGAATCTCTTCCGAATAACCTTCCTTAATTTGTCCCGGATAAATACGATCTTCCAAAATCCAAAGTTTTTCCGAGTCGGGATCTGGATTGATGTATGCGGAATAAAAAAATTTAGGAATGCCGGATGGATCCACTACTCCTGCAGTAATGGAATCGAAACGGTTGAGAACCAAGTCCATTAGATCTTCTTGGTTTAGAGTTTCTTCTTTGAGATGAGTGTGAAAGAGACGAAGGCCTCTTAAGCGGGAATGCGCTACACGATAGCGGTCTAAGTGGGGAATTTCAATGGAATGATCGCTGCCCACGATCAAGTGAGTGACATAACCGGAGCGGTCGATCAATACACCGATTTGGCGCCTGATTTCGACAGAAAGTTCCCCAACACTTCTGGAAAAATCAAAAGTGATGATGGAATCGCTTCTTAATCTCTTTTCTGAGAGAGATTTTAACTTTTTTATCTGATTTGGCTTCAGACCACTCAGATTGCCGCTAATTTTACTTATAGTACAATACCGATATTATGAGTATGGAAATAGGTTATCATAAACTTAGAGCGGGTCAAGACATAATTTGGAAGGGAGCTTTCTGCTGCCTGATCCTGTTTCTCTTGCAATGTTCCTCCGCAAGACCATATCAATTAACAGACGCATCTCCTCGTTTTAAAGAATTCCAAGGGACGGACATTGATCCTCTCAAAGGGAAAAAGTCTGCCGTCAAATTATCAAATAACAAAACCTATGATGATTTTATCCTTACCGCTAAAAAGAATGTAACTACCTTAGAGTTTGCGGAAAACGTAGTAATGAAAGCGGACGCAAAACGGTCTTTAGGAGAAGAGATCAAAGCGGAGATGGCCGCTGCAGCTTATTTGGAAGAGGATCTTCCTGAAATCGTAAACAGCATTCAATCCTTACAAAAACGAAATCTGGAGCTGATGAACACAGCTCCTAATTATTTCGACGGTCCTAGCTTAGGAAGAGTGAGCGGAGAACTCGGAGACATATTGAAAAAACTCAACGAGTATGCTCCCAAAGCGCAAGCGATCCAAACCTCCGTCAAAAATCTAAGATCGGATAGCAATAATTATCCGAAGACGAATGAAACAGTCGTACAAGAACCGAAAAAAGATCCTGAGATTCAAAAAACGGAAGTTGTAGAAACAAAAGAACCTGTTATTGTTGCGAATCAAAAAGACATCAAAGATGTTAAATCGAACAAAGATGAATTGCAGATCAAACGATTGGAAAGAAAGGCGAAAGTAACCGGGACCGCCAAAGATCTGTTTAAGGAACAAATCAAACAAGAAGAAGAAGTTCTTACCGAAGAGGAAAAAAGAGACAAGGAATATACGGAACAAGTTCGTAAAGGTTTGGTCCAAGTATTCCAATGGGAACACTTCAAAAAACCAAAGAATCTGGAAAAACTTCTTCTTACCTATCCTATTCCTAGAGTAAGATCCGCAGCTGCACTTGCCTTAGGAAGATTGAAAGCAGGAAGAGGCGCTTTACAGACAGCAATTGATAAAGACGGATACCAAGTTAGACCTGCCGCTTATAAAGCACTTGCGGATATCGGGGATAAAAAATCCCTTTCTTACTTCATCTCTGGAACAAAAGCGGAAGACCCTGAAGTCATAGCGGCCAGTTTCGAAGGATTAGGAAAAACGAAAGATCCTGCAGGAAGAGAACTGATCTTAACCCAAGGACTTAACTCCGAGTATGTGATCATCGTTGCCGCTTCTTTAAGAGGGCTTGCTTACAACAGAATCCCTGCAGACGTAGAAGTGATGGAGAAATTTTTGAAATCTTCCGAAGACGAAGAAATCAAAGAAGCTGCCATCGAAGCGCTTTCCATTCACGGAAGCAAAGAAGGTCTTCGCATTTTGGAAACAAACGTGAAGGAACAACCCGCTTTAGCTTTGAAGATATTGGATGAAATCGGTAAAAACCCAAGTTTATCCGCAACTTTCTCTTTGATCCGCCTGAACGAATCTTTGGAAGACGAAAAATTAACCAAAAGAATCGGCGAACATTTGTTAAGAAAAAAAGCGTTCGGAAGATATGCAGTGATTCAAATCGAAGACGACTTTCTTCGCAGCGAAGCAAACGAAAGATCGAAAGCGGTCTCTTATATCAAGCAGAATGAAATCGGTTTGGTTATCGGTGAGTCGAAGAAAGAATTCGCTGTTCGAATGGGAGAGAACATCGTCACGGATAAATACATCAACGTGAAAATGGAGTCCACTCTTCCTGGAAGCGGGAATGCTTATGTTTCCGGATGGATTTTTTATCCGAAACTGGAAATCATCGAAGTGAAAAAATTAGGCGGCCCTGATGAAGGAAAGTATTCCAACATAAACAAAGGAAAACACCAAAACTTGTTCAATCCTTCCGAAACGGAAAAAAGAAAATCCAAAAAGGAAGAATCGAATTAGGATTTTTAGAGAAACGGTTTCGGTTCTTTGTTTTTAAGTCGGGTGGGATGCCACTCGACGGTTCCTTGTTTGAGAGGAACTTTAGGAATCATCCAATGAAGCCCGCAAAATAAGGGCAAAAACCAAGAAGAAAAACCCATCACTCCCCAAACATCGAAACCTGTGGAAGCTATGACTTTCACTCCCGCATAACCGTCTTTATGAATTCTTCTCATCATCCATAAACCGGAAGTTTGGGTTTCCATAGTCACGTCGGAAACGATCATATCGTAAGTTTTATCCGCAGAATACAATCTCCATCCTTCCGCAGCATCCAAAGCTCTGTCAGAAGCTATTCCTTTTTCCTTAAAAAAAGAGGTCAGATTATTCGCATAACGATCATTATCATCTACAATCAAAACTTTTTTCATATTTGAACCTCTGCATCCGCAAATTGACTGTCATGTAATTTTCGATAAAGACCGTTTTTAGCAAGCAAAGAATCGTGATCTCCCTGTTCCTTAATTTCCCCTTCTTCCACAACCACTATGTTGGGAACTCGGCGAATCGTAGATAGGCGGTGGGCGATGATAAAAGTGGTTCTGTTTTTGAATAATCTTTCCAAGGCTCTGCTCACCAATCTTTCCGACTCAGCATCCAAGGCACTTGTCGCTTCGTCCAAAATCATAATTTCCGGGTTTCTGAGCAAGGCTCTGGCAATGACCAATCTCTGCCTTTGCCCTCCGCTGAGATCCAATCCTCTGACACCGATGACTGTATCGTAACCGTTTTCCATTTTCATGATAAAGTCATGTGCATTGGCCAAACGAGCGGCACGAATCACATCTTTTCTTTTTGCGGTGCCGGTTCCATAAGCGATGTTATCCGCAATGGTTCCGTGGAATAAAAAGATTTCCTGAGTGACGATCCCGATTTTGCTTCTTAAAGATTTAAGGGAAATATCTTGAATATCAATATCATCAATTGTGATTTTACCTTGAGTAGGATCAAAAAATCTAGGAATTAAATCCATAAGTGTGGACTTACCGCTGCCGCTGGTTCCTACGAAGGCATAGGTTTCGCCTAACTTGATATCCAGATTGATTCCTTTCAAAACTTCCTGATTGGTTCCCGGATACGCAAAATGGATGTTGTCGAACTTGATTCCTTTTTTAACGGATTCTAAAGTCACCTGCCCGTGTTCCTCTTCCACTTCAGAGTCACGATCGATGATTTCGAAAATTCTTTTGCCTGCGGCATTTGCCTGAGTGATTTTTCCTACCATTTGGGAAAGTTGAGTCAAAGGTCTGAGTAAAAATAATAAGATAAGCAAGAAGGCCATAAATTCACCTTGAGTGAATTTACCGTCGTAAATATATTTAGCACCTAATGCAAAATAAGCGAGAACCACCACCGAAGATGTGAGCTCTACCAAACTAGGAGCCATCTGCAGATAGAACTGTCCTTTGAAATTTCTTCTATATACCTTATGGTTTATATTTTGAAATTTGACGATCTCCGATTTTTCCTGGCGGAAAGTTCGGATCACTTTGATTCCCGAAATGAATTCCTGAATGTGACTGTTTAGATCGGCCAACCTTTCTTGAAGTCTGGTCGTGGAACTTGAAATCTTACGTGTGAACAGAGTGACAGGCAAAATCACAACAGGTATCGTCAAACAAGCCATCACTAAGAGCTGGGAATTCATATAGATCAAAATCAGCAAATGAGTGACTACATAGAAAAAATTAATGAGGGCGTCCCTGAAATTACTGGAGATGACCGCCGCTACGATCTCAGCGTCATTGATGACGCGGCTCATGATGAGTCCCGTTTTTTCCTTATAAAAATAAGTCAGAGGGAGCCTTTGTACTTTTCGGAACAGCTCCTGCCGAATGTCTCTGACCGCCTTATACCCCGAAGTCGCAATGCAATATACGGAAAGAAGGTATGTGATGAGTTTCAATAGATAAAGAGGGAAAACAGCGAAAA
>VFQU01000769.1_pt1 | contig 23650 bp, 15 predicted proteins | sample 3512311 | NCBI WGS metagenome assembly VFQU01 (sample SAMN10412377, study PRJNA504923) | tailings metagenome | isolation source: Relicate 3 Philex TSF3 active mining site | place: Philippines: Tuba, Benguet | collected 2017-08-29
TTGCTGAAATAGAAACGGATGAATAGTTTCTCCATTTCAATCCACACAAACATCAACGCACTCACGCCCACACAAACCATCAGTTCATCAAACGGCAGATAATGCGTGCCAAAGAATCTCCGCAGCGGTTCAACATACACCAACGCCAATTGCAGAATTGAAGTCAGAACAACTGCACCCCAGACATAGAGATTCGTAAACGGATTCAATTCAATCGTCAATCGACTATTTGATCGAATCGCGATCGCATGTCCCATCTGAGCTAAACACAGCGTTGTAAACACGATCGTCTTCCAACGATCTGGATCTAATCCACCTGCTGTATTCTTCGTCGTCCAGTCATAAGCCCACACCATCGTTGCAACTGAGAGAATCGCAAGGATAATCCCAATCCGGATCATGTAAGCTCCCAACCCCCGTGCAAAGATGCTTTCACCCGGATGATTCGGCGGACGATTCATCACATTCGGCTCCGCAGGCTCAACTGCTAAAGCTAAAGCGGGCAAACCATCGGTTACTAGGTTCATCCACAAAATTTGCAATGGAGTCAACGGAACACTTCCCGTTGCTGCGACTGCCGGAATCAAGACCACAGAAGCCGCGATCGTAATTACTTCCCCAATATTCGATCCCAGAATGTACTTGATAAATCGTCGAATATTGGTATAGACCACCCGACCTTCTTCTGTCGCAGAAACGATCGTGGCAAAGTTATCATCCAACAACACCATGTCAGAGGCTTCTTTACTGACATCAGTTCCAGTAATGCCCATCGCAATCCCGATATCTGCTTGCTTCAGAGCCGGAGCATCATTCACCCCATCTCCGGTCATCGCAGCAATCTGCCCCGTCTTTTGCAACGCTTGAACAATCCGGAGTTTATGTTCTGGAGCCACACGCGCATAGACACTCACACGATCGACATGCGATTCGAGTTCTTGCTGGCTCATTGCTTCTAGTTCACGTCCAATGAGAACTTCATCACCCGGTTTAGCAATGCCTAGATCTTGAGCGATCGCGCTTGCCGTTAATTGGTGATCTCCTGTAATCATCACAGGGCGAATTCCAGCAGTCCGGCAGCGTTTGACTGCTTCTCGAACTTCAGGACGAGGCGCATCCAACATATCGACTAAGCCTAACCAAACTAAGTCCTGTTCTGCCCCTTCTTCATCGGTTTCAGATGGAACTCCTTGCAAAGGCTTGTAAGCAAAGCCCAACACACGCAAACCGTTTCCAGCAAGTTCATTATTGCGCTCTAAAATTTGGCTGCGCTGAACTTGAGTGATTGGCTCAACCTGATCGCCAACTTGAATCTGTTGACAGCGCTCTAAAACAATCTCAGGCGACCCCTTAGTAAACATCAGATAAGGCGTTGCTAAGAAATCTGTCTCAGATTGCAACAAGCCTGCTGCATCTTCAACGATCACACTCATTCGTTTACGATCGCTCGAGAACGGAAACTCTGCGACCCGTGGCAGTTTACTATTCCACTGATCTCGTTCCAATCCTGCTTTTGCAGCAGCCGTAAGTAATGCTCCTTCAGTCGGATCGCCTAGGATGATCCATTCTCCCGCTTCTTGTTGCAGAATCGAGTCATTACACACTGTACAAGCAAGGAGTAAAGCTCTAAATTCCGGCTGTTCTGCAGGGATAATCTTTGTGCCATCGAGCAGAAATTCGCCATCGGGTGCATAGCCTTGCCCTGTAATTTTCGGGCTAGCACTAATCGTATGCAGCGATTGCACGACCATTTTGTTTTGGGTCAAGGTTCCAGTCTTATCCGAACAAATCGTCGTGACAGAACCTAATGTTTCAACAGCAGGCAACTTACGAATCAGCGCATTGCGGCGTACCATGCGCTGAGTTCCGATCGCTAAGGTCACCGTGATCACCGCAGGCAATCCTTCCGGTACAACCGCAACTGCCATACTCAAAGACGTTTGCAGCAAATTCTGCAGCAACCCAAAGTTGCGACTGATCAGCAACCCACCGACGACCACGATCGCAACTAAGATTAAGGCACCTGTTACTAGAGCTTGGCTCAGTTGATCCATGCGTCGTTGCAACGGCGTTGGTTCTGATTCGACTCCTTGAATCTGTGCGGCAATTTTTCCTAACTCAGTCCGCATTCCGGTTCCCGTCACCAAAACCGTTCCGCGACCATTCACAACCTCAGTTCCTTGGTAGGTCATGTTAATGCGATCGGCAGGCATCGCATCTTCTTTGACGGTGATATTCGCGTTCTTGCTAACGGCTTCTGCTTCCCCTGTCAGGGCAGCTTCTCGAATTTGCAAGTTTGCGGCTTCTAGAATTCGACCATCTGCGGAGACTTGCGTCCCGGCTTCGACGAGCATCACATCGCCTGGCACTAAATATTTAGAATCGACTTCGCTGACTCGCCCACCGCGTAAGACACGAACTCGCGGCGAAGAAAGCTGTTTCAGGGCGGCTAATGCTTGTTCTGCTCGACTTTCTTGGATGTATCCGAGTGCTCCATTTAAAACCACGATCGCTAAAATCGCGATCGTATCTTTGAACGGAACTTCACCGGGTTTGAGATTTCCTTGCGTCAGGGCGATGATATCCAAAATCCCAGACACTAATGCCACTCCGATCAGCATCAGGAGCATGACGTTTTTAAATTGGTCGATCAGAATTTCCCAGGAGCTACGACCCCCAGATTCTTCGAGTTCGTTCGTTCCGTATTGTTCTAGGCGAGTGGCGGCTTCTTGCTCACTTAATCCTGTGGTGCGATCGCTATTTAACGTCGCCAGTGATCCAACAGTATCGAGCGTATGCCAAGCCGTGTTTGGCGATGGAAGTGAATGACCAGACATAGACTGAAGAGGTTGAGGAATAATGACCTACAGCACCTTATCATAGTGCTAAAGCGTAGAATATGGCACTATTAAATAGTATTATCTTTAAAGCTAGATGATAGAGTCTAGACATTACTGCGTTTCGAGCGCTTTGTGAACCCTCTATTCGTAGAGATTTGTAGTAGAGATTTGCAGTGAGTCATCCCTTTTCTTTTTCTCAACTGATTGGACGACACGCTGAACTAGAGCAGGTCAGCCAAATTTTGTTGGGTGATCATGACATTCTCTTAGCAGGGGTTCCAGGTATCGGTAGACGAACACTCATGCGTGCAGCTGCTCAGGCTTGTAGTGCGAGGGTACTAGAAATCGATTGCCTGCGCGCGACGAACTATTCTCGATTTCTTGAATTGCTGGCAGAAGCGATTATTCAGACGTTCAAGTCTCCAGAGGAACTAGCGTTTATCGATCGTTGGAGTAAGGAGCATCCCTTCATTTTGCGATCGCAACAGGGACGAACTCAACTAGTTTGGCACCCTGTACCGGGCAAGGAATGGACATTGTTTGAGGCACTACTGACCTTGCCGCAGGCTCTAGCCGAGTGGCTCGACAGTCGGGTGGTGATTGTATTTCAGAACTTCCCGCATTTGAAATCATTCGATCGCTCCAACAAATGGGAGCAATATTTGCGCCAGGAAGTCCAGCGACAGAGCCGGGTGAGCTACGCACTGATCGCGACGGTCGCAGAGCGTTGGTCAGAACCGGATGAGTTGCGAGTACTCTCGCTGAGTCCGCTCCCAGATGAAGTGTTACAAACTTGGCTCATCGAAGCAATGGCGGCTGAGAAATTAAAATTTGAGCCAGAAAGCGTAGCGGTGTTTCTGAACTATGTACAAGGGCATTTTGGCGATGCGATTACGTTGGCGCGCCGGATTCGATTGGAAGCAGAAACGATTGTGCAGCCCCACCATGTGGAAAGAAGTGCGATCGCATTAATCGAAGATCTCTCAGTTACGTTTGAATCATTAATTTTATTACTCCCACACAGCCAAGTGCGGGTGTTAGAAAGCTTAGCGCTCGATCCAACCGACAGTCCCCATGCGCGTGAATATATTCAGAAACATAACTTATCCCGAGGCGGAGGCTTACAGGGGGCGCTGGCAAGTTTGGAGCAGAAAGGTTTAGTTTACGGAGCAGAGCTAGGATATCGGATTGCACTCCCGATGTTAGGAGCCTGGATGAAGTATCGACTCTCGTAGAAAAATCATCGTTCCGTGATAAGTGATACTCGATTTTACTTTCCAGGAGAGGTAAAAAATTATATAGTCATTTCATCTATTGTTGTTAGTCAGCACAGAGCATGTCGAAAGCGGGGAGTGCATTGAAGCAGGTGCTGGAATCTCACAGCATCACGCAGTATCAATTGTCTGCAATTATGGGTGTGAATCGATCAAACTTTAGTCGGTGGTTGCGCGGTGAGCGTGATCCATTAGCAGAAGTGGTCGTCGAAATTTACAAAGCCCTCAAGTCAATTAATCCAAAGGCTGCGTCGGAATTTGTACGTCTATACCTGGGGATTGGAGCGGATGAGGAGATTTAGAAGATGGGGAATGGGGCGAACTAAACTATCCCCCACTCCCCCACTCCCCACTCCCCACCCTAGTTAATTCGGCGGAAGTTTGCCTCGGTTAAGGAAATCACAGGTACGATCGAAAAAAGCCTGATCGATGACCTGATATGCCCGACTCCCCATTTTTACGAAATCCGTACGTGCCAGGAAAACCTGTTTCGCCCTTACTGTTTATCGGGCGGACAGGAGAAATCGAAACGGCATTCGATCAAATTCTCAGTCGGGGACACCTCGCAGTTTGGGGCGGCTCTGGAATTGGGAAAACGTCGTTTCTCAATATGATCGCTGCGCCGCAAACTTGGAAGTTTCGCGGACATGATCCGACTCAGGCAGTCGTTGTGCTGCTCAGTTGCCTGGGCGTGACTCCGTTCACCGCAGAAAACTTTTGGCACGAAGTCTTTGTGATCTTGAAAGATGCCCTCGCGAATGAACCAGAAATTGCTGCCGAAGTCGATAAATTTATTGAGCGACGAACTGCAAGTAAAGATTGTTTACGATCGATTCTCCGCATGATTGGCGATCGCAATAAATTCCTCTTACTCCTGATCGACGATTACGATGTCGCGCTTCGTCCTACAGCAAATTACACCGAAGATGATGCCAGCGATTTCTTAAGCGATTGTCGGAATCTCGCCTCTCACTCCAAAGAATCCGATTATTTCGCGAGCATCGTCACCTCATTGCGGCGCTTGAATGAAGCGGGGATCAAACTCAAACCCGGAGAATCCCCTTGGTATAATCACTATCTATTCCAGCCCTTGAAGCCGTTCAGTGAAACCGATGCAGCCTCGCTATTAGGAGGATTGCCGTTGACCCCTGCTCTGCGGGATGGCATTCGCGATATTGCGGATGGCAGTCCTGCCCTTTTACAAGTTGCTGGATACCTTTTATTCCGAGAATTCCGCGCTGAGCGTATTCCAGATAGCGATGCCTTTGCTACAGAATTTCAGCGAGCCACTGAGCATTATTTTGAAGACAACTGGAATCAGTCGAACGATACCGAACAGACGTTATTAATGCTCCTCGCACTGACCCATTTAAAAGGGCGGCTACTGAAGAAACGTTATGACCTCGGTGATACGGATGTAATTTTTAGCCAAAAGGAGCGAGAATTAAGGGATCTCGAAGAACGAGGGGTTGTGGTCTACCAAGTGCAAGAGGGCAAGAAACAGTATCGCTTTGCTTCCTCGCTCATGGAGTGGTGGGTCGTCAAAGAGATCGAGAATAGTGACGAAGAAGCGTTACAAGCCCGACAGCGCACGTTTCTGAATCTCATGAGCCGTCGCCAAGCGGAAACCGTGACCAATGCGATACGCTGGCTTTGGCAGCATAAAGAAGAAATACCATCTATTCTGTCTTGGTTAGGGAAGGTTACATCTGCCCTACCGATTGGTTTCATTCAGGGATAATTCGGAGCGGCGTAAGCCACTGCTTTAGATATGAGTTACTCGATCGAGCGGAGAAATCCATATATTATCGGTCGTCCTATTACCGAACCTGACCGTTTTTTCGGACGCGATCGCTTATTTGAGTTCATCGAAGACAATTTGCTTCAATCAGCTCAAGTGATTTTATTGCACGGGCATCGCCGCATCGGTAAGTCTTCGGTATTGGCGCAAATTCCCAGAGCAATTGACCTCAAAGAGTTTGCATTTGTGCCCCTTTCTCTTGAAGGAGATAGCCGGAAATCGCTGGCTGAGGTGCTGCACGAATTGTCACGCGATTCTGTGCAACAGTTTGACTTGACGATTCAGGTTCCTCCGGTTCAGGCTTTTGCCGAAAATCCGCAAATTTTTATCGATAATTTTATTCCAGCCCTGCGGCGCGAATTAGGCGTTAAAAATATCGTGCTGCTGCTGGATGAGTTTGATACGCTCTACAACGTCGATGTCAAGCAAGCAGCCGAGCATCTGTTCGGGTATTTACAAACGGCGGTCTATGACAATCCGAATTTGTACATTATTCCTGTCGTTGGTCGGCAGTTAGAAGATTTGCCTTTGATGCTCAGTCTGTTTCGAGAAGCGCCGAATCAAGAAGTGGGGCTTCTCGATCAACGCAGTACCGAGCAGTTGATCACAATTCCCGCCAAAGGAATTTTAGAATACGACTTAGCCGCGATCGATGGAATTTGGGAATTGACGACTGGGCATCCCTATTTCACTCAAGTCGTCTGTTTTGCGCTCTTTTCTAATGCTCGGGCAGAAAAACGGTGGAGAGTGACGCGATCCGATGTGCGATTTATTGTCGATCGGGCGATCGAACTCGGTGAAGGCGGATTAGGTTGGTTTTGGGAAGGCATTCCCTTGCCGGAACGCGTCGTTTTTTCAGCGGCAGCAGAGGTTCCACGGGCACGACAAATGGAGTTTCCTGAAATTTCGAGCTTAGACTTTAGCGAAGTCGAGCCGTTGCAATTATTGCGCGAATGCGGCGTTGAACTCACTGAACCGATCCGCAAAGCCTTGTTGAATCTGGTGGGCTGGAAACTGTTAAGAACCTCTGGAGTGCGATCGGGAATTCTCCCAGGACAGAAACATCTTTCTATGCCTCCGACTTTGGCGACCTATCGAGTGTCAATCGAACTGGTACGCCGTTGGCTGATTCAGCGGCATCCGGTGCGGCGAGAATTCCGGGGACTCGAAGATCTGAATACAGAAGCCCAAAATTTATACGAAGCCGCAAAATCTGCGCGGCTGCGCGGCACGAATCCGAAGATTGTCAGCCTGTTGAATGAAGCACTGCGACTCAATCCCAATCATTTTGAATCGCTATTTGAACTGGCAGATAGTTTGGCGGAAATGCGACAGTTCGGGCAGGCGTTGAAATATTACAAACGTGCTTATTTAGTCGATGCGGTGCGCGTTCGAGATAGTTATGTTCAAGCGCTGCTCGATTATGGCGAAGAATTGCATAACTTGGGAGAAACTCAAGATGCGATCGCTCACTTAGAAGAAGCCTTAGCGATCGAACCTGAAAATCTACAGATCAGACGATTATTAGAACAAGTCCGCAAAGAGCAGCAGTATATAGAGCATCTGCGAGTGATTCCGATCACGAGTCAGAATCGCGCTTACATTTCCTCGATCGCGGAAATGAATGCGGAACAAGCAGATTTGCAGACCTTACAGCAGAACTTTAATCAGTTAAAAGCGCAAGTCAATGCAGAGGCTCCAATCGATTTGAAGAATCGAGCCTTGGAACATTTGAATGATTTGCAAGAAGAATTGTTTACTCAGAAGAAAGTCGATGGCTTGACGTTAATTTATGTGTATCAATGGTTCCGAAAACATTTGCCCAAACCTTTGGTACAGGCGGTGACAGATTTTGTCGATGCAGTCACCGCAACCATTTCTCATTCAGACAAATCGCATTGACCTATTCTTCGTCGAGTGGCAGTCCTCGTTTCACACGTCCTTTCGCAAAGAATCGTCCAAATTGTAGTTCATACACTTCATCTTCGTCTTGGGTTTCGACTTCGATATCTGATTTTGCGTAACTGACACAGAGTAATGCATATCCTTGCCGCTTCAACTCGGGTGAGAGTCCGACGGCTTCTGGCTGCTCTAAATGCCCCGATAAAACTCTCACCGCACAAGCGGTACAGGCTCCATTACGGCAGGAGAAGGGAAGTTCAACGCCTTGGGTTTCGCCGCTTTGGAGGATATAGCGATCGCTCGGCACTTCAAAAGAATAAAATTTATTTTCTTGGCGGTGATAAACACGAACAGTATGAAACTCAGGCATGATGATCAACAAATTTTGAATCTTCTCTATTCAGTATGCGACATGTTCTGTTACTATATGAATTCTGCGGCGTAAAAAGCTGCATGGTTTGGAGAGATGGCCGAGTGGTTGAAGGCGCAGCACTGGAAATGCTGTTTACGGGTGACTGTAACGAGGGTTCGAATCCCTCTCTCTCCGTTCTAAAGCATCAGTAGATTAAGGTTTTCAGGAAGTCCTCGAAAATCCGAGGGTTCTTTTTGCTTCAAACATCAAATGCTTTTCACATTCGGTGACACAGGCTTGACAGACTTCGATGCACGATCGCGCAACGTGAGAATAAAGCGGGAACTGCGGCTGATAAAAGACGCGATCGTTCAGCAGAGTTGAGCGCAATCCTGGCAGACTCGCGCCCATTCCGTATCAGTCAGACACACTTGGCACAATGTTCACATTCGGAAGCGCAGTGAACCGCAGCATTAATAATCGACTGATATGGCTGATGAGGCATTGTTCGTTCTCCTAAGTTGAAGCTGAAACTCAACTTAGGAGAATCATCTTGAAGTCGCCCCTACCAAGCGTCAGGCATTCGATTTCTAGTTGAATGAGTCGCTTTATTTCATCCTGATTTTATTTTTGTATGTTCTTTTAGTCGGTAGGGATAGTTCTATCAAATCCTTAGCCTCAACCCTTGACTCTCTATCTGACTGGAGAGATCAGAATAAAGAGGTTCTATTACTCCACTCTCTCTCAATGAAACGCTCCATGTTCAACTCTCGATTTTTGAGACGATCTCTCAAGTCAACGACGACCCAAGCCGTTGTTGGAATCGTTGCAATTGCTACTCTCGCCGCCTGTTCCACCACAACTGGACAAAATCCTGCTACCAATTCTTCTCCTGCTGCCAGCACGATGCCGGGAATGGATCATAGCAATATGGATCACGGCAGTATGAATCATGGCAACATGATGATGGATTTAGGTCCAGCCGATGCCAGCTTTGATTTACGCTTCATTGATGCCATGACCCCACATCATCAAGGCGCGGTCGAGATGGCAAAAGAGGCGCAGCAAAAATCCAAGCGCCCAGAAATCAAGAAACTGGCAGCCGATATCATCAAAGCCCAGGATCAAGAGATTGGAGAGATGAAGCAGTGGCGGCAAGCCTGGTATCCCAAAGCCAATAGCATTCCGATGGCGTATGACTCGAAGATGGGACAGATGATGCCGATGTCGGCTGATCAGATGAAAGGCATGATGATGGGAATGGATTTAGGGGCTGCGGATAATCAGTTCGATTTGCGCTTTATTAATGCGATGATTCCGCACCATGAGGGAGCCGTTACGATGGCGCAGGATGCTCTGAGTAAATCAAAGCGTCCAGAAATCAAGAAGCTCGCTCAAGAGATTATCGCTTCGCAGGAGAAGGAAATTGCTCAGATGAAACAGTGGCGGAAAGCTTGGTATAACCAGTAGCCCATTTCATCTTAGTTTTAGGTTTGGCTGCGAAACTGTTGACTGGGTATCTGCTTGCTGCCTTTGGCTCATGCAGACTGTGTCGCAGCCGAATTCCTCCAGATTCTGCTGAACTCAACCTGCCCCGAACCTCTATCAAGGACGCGATCGATGCTTCACATTTCTTACCGTCCCAAGCGTTCTAGCGGTGCTTCTGCAACCGTCTTGGGCTTGTTGCTGATCATAGTAGCTCCCCAAATCACGCTAGCGCATGCTGGACACGGCAACGAGTTTCAGCATGACAGTCAGCCTGTCCAGACTGTGGGAGCGATTGAGGTGGATGCTGCTACCGCAGAACGTATGGGGCTGACAGTGGAATCCGTGAGCCGTCAACGTCTTGTCTCGGGTATCAAAACGACCGGACAGATTGAAGCTCAGCCGAATCAACAAGCAGAGGTAACAACGCCTGTTGGGGGAACCGTGTTGCGATTGTTGGTTAAGCCCGGAGAACAAGTCAGGGTAGGACAACCCGTTGCCATCATGACTAGTCCAGAGCTTGCCGAACTTCGCACCATTGCCCTTGATCGACAGTCCGAAGCAATAGGCAGCGTTCAACAAGCCGAGGCAGATTTACGCCTAGCGCAGCAAAACTATGAGCAGCAGCAGCGAATTGCTCAAGCCGAGATTCAACAGGCACAAGTGGCGTTAAATGTGGCTCAAGAGCAATATGACCGCGATCGCGACCTTCTTTCTACTGGAGCTATCCCCCGCCGTACCGTTCTAGAGTCCGAATCGAAACTCGCCGAGGCGAAAGCGGCATTTGCAAAAGTTAGAAGTCAGTTGCAAGTCTCTGAAGCTCAGGCACAACTTAAACGCGCCCAGTCTGCCGTTGATGTAGCGCAATCCAAGAGTCAATTGAGTGGGCAGACTTATCAAACTCGACTGAGGCAGTTAGGCGCAAGTGCGAATGCAGACGGGACAATTACCATCACAGCTCCTATTTCTGGAGTGGTCGCAGACCGAGAAGCGACGATCGGCGAATCGGGACAGGATGCGGGCAAAAAGATCATGACGATCGTAAATGGCAGTAGTGTATTGATCGCTGCCGATATCTATGAGAAAGATTTAGATAAAGTTCAACAAGGGCAAGGGGTACAGGTCAGAGTCAATGGCTTGCCGAATCGCATGTTTCGCGGACGAATTAGTGTGATCGGTGCAACGGTGCAAGGTGATACTCGTGTTGTTCCGGTCAAAGCGGAACTCGATAATGCTGATGGTGCGCTCAAGCCGGGAATGTTTGCTGAACTGGAAGTGTTAACGGATCGAACCCCTGTTGCAGTTTTGGCTGTTCCGAAATCCGCGATCGTTGAAACCAACGACAAGAAAAAGATTGTGTTTGTCCAAAACGGTCAAGCTTTCCAACCAACCGAAGTCTCACTGGGTCGCGAATCGGGAGAGTTTGTCGAGGTCACAAACGGATTATTTGATGGCGATCGCGTGGTTACACAACGAGCCACTCAACTCTACGCGCAATCGTTACGCACTGGGGGCCAGAAAGAAGCGAATCATTCCCCTAACCCTGTGACTTCTCAAAGTTCCATGCCTTTACCGTGGTGGGCAATTCTGCCTATCGGAGGTTTGCTGATCGGATCTACATTCTGGGCAGGGATGTATTGGGCGAATCGTCGTCAACGCTTTGCTTCACCTGTTCCCGCAGAGTCCAATGGATTTCATCCTAATCCAGAGATTGACCTGAATCATTTTCAATCCCAAAACGGCAAATTGCCGACTGAAGTGACCGAGAAACAGTTCGATCGTCCCCAGAATTAGACCTATGCTGAGTTCTATTGTGAGATGGGCGATCGCACGCCGTTGGGTAGTGGTTCTAGGAGCAATTATCGTAACGCTCTGGACAGTTCGCGCCATTCCTCAAATGCCGCTGGATGTCTTTCCACCGTTCGCACCGCCCCAAGTTGAAATTGAGACAGAATCGCCGGGACTTGCTCCCGAAGAAGTAGAGTCACTGGTGACGTTGCCGATTGAAAGTACAGTCAATGGAACGCCTGGAGTGACTGCGGTTCGATCTGCCTCTGCGCCGGGAATTTCGGTTGTTAAAGTCATTTTTGATTGGGGAACCGACATTTTTCAGGCACGGCAGCTTGTCACGGAACGATTACAGCAAGTTCAGACCAAACTCCCAGAAGGCATCGAAACGCCGCGCATTTCTCCGATTAGTTCGCCGATCGGCACGATTCTCAAAGTCGCCTTTACCATCGAACCCGGAGCGCAAACTTCCATGATGGACGTGCGACGGTTCATCGATTGGCAAGTAACCAATCGATTGTTAGCCGTTCCCGGAGTCAGTCAAGTAACCGCGTATGGAGGCGAGGTTCGACAGTATCAAGTTCTCGTTGATCCCGCGCAACTCAAAGCCTTTGATGTTTCTCTAGAACAAGTTACACAAGCCGCTGCTGCTGCAAATCTCAATGCGCCGGGAGGATACCTGATCACACCGGATCAGGAGAAACTGATTCGAGGCATTGGGCGCGTTGAATCGATTGAAGACTTAGAGAAATCAGTCATCACCTCTCGCAAAGGTACTCCAGTCCGACTTGCAGATGTTGCGGAGGTGAAAATTGGTGCGGCTCTCAAGCGTGGCGATGGCAGTGTCAATGGTCAGCCTGCTGTAATTGTCATGATCAATAAGCAACCGCAAGCAGACACGCCGACCGTAACCCGTGCGGTAGAAGCCGCGATCGAGGAATTAAAAGCTGGATTGCCTAAAGGTGTGAATGTTGCAGTGACGTTTCGCCAAGATGATTACATTGCTGCATCGGTTGACAATGTGCGATCGGCGCTCGTTGAAGGCAGCGTGATTGTAGCTGCCATTCTGATTCCCTTTTTGATGAACTGGCGTACACTAGCGGTCTGCTTGCTCGACTTTTTTCTCACCTTGCTGTTTGCCTTGCTCGTCTGCTCTTGGTTAGGACTAGGGCTGAACACGATGACGCTAGGTGGGCTGGCAGTCGCGATCGGAACGGCAGTTGATGATGCGATCGTCTATGGCGAAAACACTTACCGCAACTTACGCGAAAATCGCCTATCGGCTCATCCTCGTCCAATGATGGAAGTCATCTACGAAGGTAGCCAGGAGGTGCGGGAATCGCTGATTGGTGCGACGCTGATCGGAGCCGTAGTCTTTTCTCCGATTTTTACGTTAAGCGGAGTCGAGGGGCGCATCTTTACGCCGATGGGCATTGCTTATCTGATTGTCGTGGTGGTGTCTAGTTTAGAATCCTTGGTGTTGTCGCCAGCGTTGTGTGCCATCCTGCTACCCCAAGGACGACTCCAAGAGAAAGAACCTTGGGTTGCTCGTGCCTGTAAGCGGTTTTATCATCCTCTGTTGCAGTTTGCGATGCGGCGATCGGTGCTAATTTTATCGCTCTCCGCGGCTTTACTGGTGCTATCGCTCTCGATCGTTCCCACACTTGGACGACAATTTCTCCCCGAATTTCAAGAGCAAACTTTAGTCAACACCCTGACTCTCTATCCAGGTACTTCACTCGAAGTTACTAATCGAGCTGGATTTGCCCTAGAAGAAGCACTCAAGAGCGATCCTCGTTTCAACTACATTCAAACTCGCTCAGGACGCGCTCCGGGAGATGGAGATGCAGGAGGGGTCAACTTTGCCCACTTGGATGTGGATTTAAGCGAAAAGGGCTTGGCAGACCGCCCTGCTGCTATTAATAAGCTGCGAGAAGAATTTGCCAAACTTCCAGGGGTCGCAACGGGAATTGGGGGATTCATTTCCCATCGTATGGATGAAGTGTTATCGGGGGTGAGAAGTCAGATTGCAGTCAAAATCTTTGGTGCAGATTTAGAGCAGTTACGGACAATCGGACAACAAATCGAAGCGCAAATGCAAGCCATATCGGGAATTGTCGATTTGCAGCTTGAACCACAAGTGCCGATCAATCAGGTGCAGATTGTATTGAATCGCGATGCCGCTGCACGAGAAGGACTATCCATTGGGCAGTTAGCAACCACGATCGAGACTGCACTGAATGGGCACGTCGTGTCTCAAGTTCTAGAAGCTCAGCAAACGTTTGATTTAGTCGTGTGGCTCAAACCTGAAGCCCGCGATAACCTGAGTACGATCGAGAATCTTCTCATCGATAAGCCCAATGGTGGCAAAATTCCCCTAGCTCAAGTAGCGACGATTCGTAACGGAACAGGACCCAATACGATCAACCGCGAGAAAGTCTCTCGTCTGATTGTGGTATCTGCCAATGTGAGCGAGAGAGATTTACGATCGACCGTCAACGAAATCCAAGCCAAAATCAAGCAAAACGTTTCGATTCCCTCTGGTTACTTTGTGCAGTACGGCGGACAGTTTGAGGCAGAAGAACGAGCAACCCAAAATATTTTGGTGTTTAGCGCGATCGCATTTGTCATCATTTGCATCCTGATGTATCTCTCAGTGAAGTCCATTGCCTCAACTGCCATGATCATGATCAACTTGCCGATTGGGTTAGTCGGTGGAGTGATTGCAGTTGCACTTACAGGCGGCGTTATTTCTGTTGCGTCGCTGGTTGGATTTGTCACGTTGTTCGGGGTTGCTACTCGCAATGGATTGCTGTTAGTCGATAACTACAACACTAAATTTGCCGAAGGAATGCCCCTCAAAGATGTCTTGATCAAAGGCTCGATGGAACGGCTCAATGCGATTCTGATGACCGCTTTTACGTCGGCTTTGGGATTAGCACCTTTGGTTGTGGCGGGTGGAGCGGGAAAGGAAATTTTGCAGCCGTTGTCGATCGTTGTGTTAGGCGGACTTTTCACCTCAACTGCATTAACCTTGCTCGTGATTCCTGCTCTATATTCGCAGTTTAGTAAGTTTCTCGTGCCCAATTTTCCCCATCATCACCCTCAAAAAAACTATGAACATTAAGCAATCGATCACCCTTACGATAGTCGGTCTAGGACTTTTCTTAGGAGCTTGTAGCAACAACAGCAACACCGCTACAAATCCAAGTACGAGTCCTGCGGCAACAACACCCACGACGACTGCTTCCCCCAAAACCGCAACAACTACAGCTAAAACTGAATCCGGTGGAAAGCATGGTGGAAAAGGAGGACAGACTATTGAGACAGGCGTTTACCATCTAGAATTCATTCCCCAACCAGAAGCGAACGGAACCCATTTAGATTTCTACTTACAAAAAGGCGACAATCACGAAGCAGTTCCTAACGCAAAGGTCACAGCACAAGTGCAACTTCCAGACGGAACTCAGAAAACTCTAGACATGCAATATGACCCCGTAGATAAACACTACGCGGCTTTACTCCCTGGCACGGCAGTAGGAGAATACAAAGTCGCCATTCTGACCGATATCAGTGGCGAAAAAGTCAACGGTCGCTTTAGTTTCAAAAAGTAGGCTGGCTACAAAAAAAGATTGATGTGATGCTCTGTATTAATGACTCAATTTGACCCGACGCAGCAGCATCGCATTGATCGAGACAATCACAGTCGAAATGCTCATAAATAAGGCTCCAACGGCTGGAGAAAGCAAAATTCCAAATGGATAAGCAATTCCAGCCGCTAAGGGAATGCCAATCACGTTGTATCCCGTTGACCAGAATAGATTCTGAATCATTTTGTTGTAGGTGGCTTTGGCAAGCTGAAGAGCATAGGTGGCATCGAGTGGATCATTTTTCACTAACACCAAGTCAGCCGACTCGATCGCGACATTGGTACCAGCCCCGATCGCGATTCCCAAATCTGCCTCAAACAGCGCAGGCGCATCATTGATACCATCTCCGACAAAAGCAGTGGGTTTCTCTGCTTTTAATCGTCGCACTAGGGTTGCCTTATCTTGCGGTAGCACTCGCGCATAGTAGCGATCGATGCCCAATTCGGCTGCAACCGTTTTCGCCACCGCTTCTGCATCGCCCGTAATCATCACGGTTTCAATGTTCATTTCATGCAATCGCTGAATGGCTTCTCGTGCCCGTTCTCGAATCTGGTCAGCTAATCCAATCACAGCTAGAACTTGTTGATCGTTGAGAAGCACGATCGCGCTTTCTCCTCGCGATTCAATTTCTTGCAATCCTTTTCGTAGCGCTGACGGAAACTTTAAATTCAACTCTTCCGCCCATTCGGGTCGTCCGACTCGATAGCGTTGAGCGTTGACGGTTCCTTCCACACCTCGACCAGGAATCGCTTTGAACTCGCTCGCTTGAACCAGATGAATCTGGCGATGCTCGGCTTCTCCCACAATTGCCTGTCCTAGTGGGTGTTCTGACAACGACTCCAGCGAAGCGGAAATGGTTAACGCGTCTAGTTCATTAATGCCGTCTGTATCCATGTGCTGCACCCCGAATCGTCCTTCGGTGAGTGTCCCGGTTTTATCAAATGCGATCGCTTTAATATCTCTCGCTCGTTCAAACGCTTCCCGGCTACGAACTAAAATACCGTTCTTCGCAGACATCGCTGTTGCATTTACGATCACCAAAGGAATGGCTAAACCCAACGCATGAGGACAGGTAATGACTAACACTGTAACGGCACGATTGATGGCAAAGGTTAAGCCTGAGTTTGCTGCTAGCCAGACCACAAACGTTAAGGTGCTAACACCGATCGCGACTAAGGTTAACCAATACGCAAGCTGATCTGCTAAGACTTGATATCGACTTCTAGAACTTTGCGCCTCTTCGACCAGGCGCATAATTTGGCTTAATGTCGTTTTGTCTCCAGTGCGAGTCACTTGAACAGTTAAAGCTCCCTCACCGTTAATGGCTCCCCCAACCACTTCATCACCCATCTGTTTCGTCACTGGGCGAGATTCTCCAGTCAGAAAGGCTTCATTCACACTCGAAGCACCTTCAGTGATTTCGCCATCAATCGGAATTTGTTCTCCCGGACGAATGAGAATACGATCGTGCTCGGTTAAGGTACTCACCGAGACATCCTCAATGCGCCCGTTGGTCAATCGATGTGCGATCGCAGGCACTAAATCTGCTAAATGTTCTAAAGCACGACTGGCTCCTTGCACTGAAGCCATTTCAATCCAATGTCCGAGCAACATCACATCGACCAGTGTTGCTAACTCCCAGTAGAAAGGATCACCTGGCAAACCAAACGTCACTGCCAAGCTGTAGACAAACGCAACTGTGATCGCTAGCGCAATCAGCGTCATCATGCCAATCTTGCCTCGTAGTTCGTACCAAGCACCTTTCAGGAATGCCCAGCCGCCATAGAAGTAAATGACAGTTGCCAAGATTGGCGTAATCCAATTGCTTCCTTGTAGATCAATCGCCTGATAGCGAAACCATTCTTGAAACAGTGGCGAAAAATAGAGAATTGGCAAAGTCAGCACCAAGCAGATGAAGAACCGCCGCTTGAACATCTCCGGGCTATGCCCTGCGTGTCGGTCATGACCTTTGTGCTGATGATGACCTGCGTTTTGGTGCGGGGCGGGATTAGGCAGATTTGATTCGAGTTGTTGTTCATGATCGGCGTGCCCAACATATCCCGGATCAGAATGATGTGGATGATTCGAGTGGTCGTGGTGCATGATGAATCGCTCCTCGATCGTGGATCGTTTGCCTTATATTCATATTGGCGAAGAATTCTCAAATTGCTATGAAAGATTGGGTGCGTTTAGGCAAGATCAACCTTGAGATAGAGCAATGTTCGTGTGAACAATAATGTTGAGCCGCAAATATTTCATAGCAATTTTATGATGTTGTGCAAGCTTGAGAATAGAACTGCTATGGATACTCACTTAGGCGTTACTCATGTTTCTAATCTGAGTATGAATGTACGTCAGACTAGCACATCAGGAAGCACGTGAAGCCCTAGCAGAATTTGGAAAGGAGGATTCACACAATACTGTTTTGTTGATTTAAACTCCGTTGGCGATCGCTCACAACTTCCTCATAATTTAGACCTAGCTTAGAAAAGAAGAGTCTAATATTTCTAGACTTTTACAAGGAGGGAACATCATCATGAGAAAAATATTGCTTTACAGTTTTGCAGGGCTATTAACTAGTAGCACAGTTATAGGACTACTCAATATCAGTCGTATCGAAAGTCTCAGTGCCGCACCTACTTCTCAAACTCCTGCTAACAGATCACATTCTCCTCAACGACCCATCATGGGACAAGTTGATCGTCACTTCATTGAAAGGATGATCCCACACCACGAGGAAGCCGTAGAGATGGCTCAATTAGCTTCCAGTCGGGCTAAACATTCTGAAATTAAGAGGTTAGCTGCATCTATTATTCAAGACCAAACCCGCGAAATTAACCAGATGCGAACCTGGTACAAGGCTTGGTACGGGACAAACGTTCCAGCAGTGTCGTCTGGAATGGGCAGGATGGGGAACCGCTCAGGAATGATGGGGAACCACTCAGACAGGATGGGAATGCACCAAAGCGGAATGAGCATGGAGATGGATTTGCAGGCATTAAAAAATGCGCCCGACTTCGATCGAGAATTTATCCGCCAAATGGTTCCCCATCATCAAATGGCAGTCCACATGGCTCAGATGCTGCTGAATCGGACTAATCGTCCCGACATGCGGAATCTTGCTCAATCAATGATCAAATCTCAGATGGCTGAAATTACTCAAATGCAGCAGTGGAACCAAGCCTGGTATCGGTAAATTTTCCCCTATTCCAGAAGGAGCCTAAGCCTTAAGTTGATTGAAAAAATTTCTATGCGAATACTACTAGTTGAGGATGAACCAGATTTAGGGGCGGCAATTCAGCACGCCCTCAGTCGGGATAAGTATGTTGTGGATTGGGTTCAAGATGGCACAGAAGCGTGGAACTGTCTTGATAATTCCCAAGTTCATTACACCTTAGCGATCTTCGACTGGTTACTACCAGGACTATCTGGGATTGAGCTTTGTCGGCGGCTACGATCGCAGTACAATCCCCTCCCGATTCTAATCTTGACAGCAAAAGACCGTATGGAAGATAAAGTCATGGGACTCGATGCCGGAGCCGATGATTACCTCGTCAAACCGTTCGGCATGGCAGAACTGCGGGCACGACTACGAGCCTTACAGCGTCGATCGCCTCAATTTCAGCCACCCCAGCTTCAAGTTGGTTATCTCCTTTTGGATTACAGCACAGCTACAGTTCAGACGACTCAGCCTCAACAACAAATGATTCCTCTGACAGCTAAAGAATTTCAGCTTTTGGAGTATTTTATGCAGCATCCTAATCAGATTCTCACTCGCGACCAATTAATGAATCAAGTTTGGGATTTACAAGCTGATCCCATCAGCAATGTGGTTCCTGCCCAAATTCGTCTTCTGCGGCGTAAGTTAGCGGACTATGGCTGTGAAGGGCTGCTAGAGACTGTCTACGGGCTAGGCTATCGCCTGAATGCCAAAGGATAGCGATGCAACAGAACCAACTCTTCAACCGAACACGCTGGCGATTAGCAAGCTGGTATACCGGAGTCATGAGCTTGATTCTAGTCATGGCTGGAGGTGTGGCTTATCAGTTGCTCACTGAGGCGCACTGGCACGCTCTACATCAAGAACTAGAATCTGTTTCAGGCACCCTACACGACGGGCTAGAACCGATCTTGGAGCAGCCTGGACAGATCAACGATCGTGTTTTTCAACTCCTGCCAGGGCTGTGCCTCACTTCAACGCTTTGTGCTGAACCGACAGAAGAACGTCATGTTTTAGGAGCCGTACAGCAAGAAGGATATTACATGCGGTTTCTCGATCAATCTGGACAACTGATCGCGACAAATGGACATCCTCCGAAAGCAATTTCAGATCAGCTACAACAATCTCTCTGGCAAACGCTGGAAACGCCTGATGGAAAACGCTATCACCAAATCTCTATTCTTCTCAAGAATAATCAACATGCTCCTTGGGGCTACTTACAGGTAGGTCGATCGCTGCAAGAATTCGACCACTATTTGGCGACCTTGCGGCTTACTTTTCTGCTAGGACTGCCGATCACTATTCTTTTTGTGATTGCTGCAAGTTGGTGGTTAGCTGGATTAGCGATGCGACCCGTGTATCGCTCGTATCAACAAGTGCAGCAATTTACAGCAGATGTTGCTCACGAATTGCGAACGCCTTTGGCTGCGACGAAAGCCACGATTGAATCTGTTCTAGAACTCGAAACACTACCAGAACCAGAAGCTCGAAATACGCTGTACACGATCGAGCGCCAGAACAATCGCCTCGCTCAACTGGTTCAAGATTTGCTGCTCTTGTCTCGCATGGATCTGCAAGTCTTGCCTGTGAAACATCAACCGTGTTGCCTGAATTCTTTGCTGACAGATGTGTTAGATGAATTTAGTGCAATGGCGATCGCGGCTGATATTGATCTCAGACTGGATGTTCGAGTACCTTATCCTGTTTATGTCCTAGGTAACGAGGAACAGCTTTTTCAGTTAATCGCTAACTTAGTCACAAATGCCATTCAATACACACCCGCGGGTGGCAACATTACAGTTTCGCTGGGCTGTGACTCGAACCATGCAGTGATTCAAGTTCGAGATACAGGAATTGGGATTGCTTCTGAAGACCAGCCGCGAATTTTTGATCGATTTTATCGAGTTAGCCGCGATCGCTCTCGCCAGACTGGTGGAGCCGGATTAGGACTCGCGATCGCACTTGCAATCGCGAAGCAACACAATGGCAACATTCTAGTTCAGAGTGCGATTGGTCAGGGAAGTGAATTGATTGTTCGCTTACCACTCAAATGAACGCACTACCTTCTACAGAGGTGATGAGCGCGAGGAGCTTATCTGCTGATCACCGAAACACTAGCCATGTGCCCAAAAGCTTTCATGAAACACCACAATTCCTTGGGGAACCTTCTTGGTAAACGGCAAGACTAGGAAAAACTCTGGTGGAACCCCTTCATAAATCAGTTCTGGAACGTTCCGGAAACCAAAGCGCTGATAGTAGTTCGGATCACCCACAAGAGCACAACCCTGTCCGCCCATCTCTTTTAGCAAAGACAACCCCTCATTGATGAGCGATGTTCCAATCCCTTGTTTTTGATGGCTAGGTACTACTGACACAGGACCGAGACCATACCATCCCTCTGAACCGTCAGAAAGGGTGACAGGAGAAAAAGCGACATGCCCAACAACCTGGTCGTCCTGCTCTGCTACAAGCGACAAAGTTAGTGCGCCTGAGTTGCGTAATGCCTGGATGATAAATTGCTCGGTGTGATTGCTGATTGGAAGGGTATTGAAGGCAGATATTGTGACTTGGGTGATTGCTTCAATATCGGATGGAGTCTCTTTTCTGACAATCATTTGAATCTCTCGTTTATTGTTGCATTGCTGTTACGACTCGTATGACGACCAACCCCGCTGGAACAAGACGAGCAAGGTTGGACTATTGCAAAGCTGACGGGCAGCTTCACGATCGAACCGTTCGATCGCGACTGCCTCAAATTTGATTCTCTCACTGAGCGAGTCCGCCATTCTCGAACTGAAGATTTCATTTCAGAACGTTACGATCGCGGTTCAAAGCTTGGTTTCGCCACTACTGCAATTCCCAGTACGCGAATTTGATGTCGATGTAAAACTTGTATTGCAGCTCTCGCTGTTGCTCCAGTGGTGTAAATATCATCAATCAATAAAACGGGGCGGTTTTGTGTTGCCGCTTTGCCGATCGCGAATGCTTGCGTCAAAGTTTGCTCTCGAGCTTGAGGTGACAATCCAAACAATGCCTCAGTTGCTCGAATTCGCTGTAATCCTTTGGGCTGATGAGCATCTCCAGTGATCTGACAAAATGCCCGTGAAATCAACTCTGCCTGGTTATAACCGCGTTGCTGTTGTTTCTCAAGATGCATCGGAATTGGAATGACCGTCAGCTTGCCTGGATGCAATCTTGCTTTGAGCCACGATCGTCCTAATTCCTCGCCGAGTAATCTTCCTAACTCAGGATGACGCTCATATTTCAATGCCGCGATCGTACGCTTGAGCGTATCCGTATAGTTTCCCCAAGCAAAAATTCGCTGCTTCCAGAACTGTGTGGGGTCTGAAAATTGATCTCGGTCTAATCTTTTCCGACAGCTTGCACAAAGATAGGTTGAGGTAGAACGATCGCACAACGGGCAAGACTTCTGCAAAATCAGACTTAAAACCCCGTCTAACATCACGCTTCACCAGAAAACCGATCTCAACGTTCCCAAACATTCATTTATTCTGATCAATTCCAGATTGCTCGATCGAGTCTCGTACAATCGAAAATTATCTTGATAGTTTTAGGCTGTGGATACTCTGTTCTCAATCCATCAAATTGAAGCTCAACCCTTGGGTATGGTTGGAGAACAAGCATACCATCTCAGTCTGATGGCTCAAAAAGGCTATCCAGTCATCCCAACGGTTGTGATAATTGCAACTCGGTTTCGTAACTTTCTCGAAACCATTCACTGGCTGCAACCGCTCTTTGCCGATTTGCCTTCTTCCTCGCTCCGTCTCAATCTGAAAGACTCTCAGCAACTGCAATCGATCGCTCGTCAAATCCGTCAAACGATTCAACATGCTGAACTGCCGGAGGCTTGGCTCACCGAGCTTCAAAGCGCGATCGCTCAATTTCCAGTGCTCAGCAATCCCCCGGCTGTGATTCTGCGCCCCTCGATTTTTATTCAAGATTTTGAGGCGACAACTGATGAACTATCACGCCTACTGGAACCCCAAATCTGCTGGACAGATCAACAGAGCTTAGGTGCTGGCTTAAAAGCGCTCTGGGCAGAACTGTTTCGGGCGCGAAACTTAGTCTACTGGCAAAGCGCCAAACTTGAACTGCACCAGATTCAGTTTGCGGTCATGATGCAGCCAATCGGAGACGCGATCGCGTCTGGATCATTGCAGCCGCATTCGATGAATTGGGAACTCACCGCAACTCGCGGGTTAGAAACTGCGATCGCACGAGGCGAAGCATCACCAGAAATCTATCAGATTCAGGGCGATCAAATGCGGCTGCAACAGGCAGGACGGCAAACGGTTTCCTATCAGATTCAAGCGGGCAAAGAAGAACCGTTGGCTCGACTCACCATTCACGAGGCGGCTTCAATCTTACAGCCGCCTCAGCAATTCGCTTTGCTTTCATTAGCTCAAACCTTGCATACTCCTGCTGTGCTGGAGTGGCAATTCTATCCCTCACAGCTTTACATCACCCAAGTGCATGACCGTGACCCCATCGTGAATCAACTGCCTTCCCCACAACCTGCTGAAAATACTCTCTCATCTGGGCTTGCTGCCGCTCCTGGAGTCGCGATCGCGCCTGCTTATGTCCTCACCGATCTCCAACTTCCCGAATTTTCGCTGCCTGAGGGATCGATTTTAGTCACTCCTATGATTTTGCCAAGTTGGGTTCCCTGCCTCAAATCTGCGGCGGCTATCGTCTCTGAACAAGGCGGAATGACCAGTCACGGAGCGATTTTGGCACGCGAATTGGGGATTCCCGCAGTTGTAGGCGCAACTGATGCGACGCAGCGCATTCACACGGGAGACCTAATTTTAGTCAATGGTGATACAGGGGGCGTTGAGCGGGCGACTCAGCCACAAGCAGTAACCAAGCCGATTTCATCGAGGTCACGATGGAATCTCAATGCGACTTCATTAATGTTGAATCTCAGCCAAACGGATTCTATTGAGCGAGCGATCGACCTTGAAATTGACGGGGTAGGACTGTTGCGATCGGAATTGCTGCTCGGCGGAAAGTTAAACACTCAACTGTCGGATCAGATCCAGCACTTTGCGCGATCGTTTGCGCCACGTCCCGTTTTCTATCGCAGTTTAGATCTGCGATCGCATGAATTTCAGTCTGCGGCTGAAGTCAATCCGATGCTAGGGATGCACGGCACACTCAGCTATCTTCAAAATTCAGAATCATTTGATTTTGAACTCGCTGCGTTAAAACAAGCGGTTGATGCAGGATGTTCTAATTTGCGGTTAATTTTGCCGTTTGTGCGAACCGTTGAAGAATTTATCTTTTGCCGCCGTCGAATTGAGCAAGCGGGTTTGTT
>VFQU01000770.1_pt1 | contig 23626 bp, 24 predicted proteins | sample 3512311 | NCBI WGS metagenome assembly VFQU01 (sample SAMN10412377, study PRJNA504923) | tailings metagenome | isolation source: Relicate 3 Philex TSF3 active mining site | place: Philippines: Tuba, Benguet | collected 2017-08-29
GCCGCCCTCCGGCACGCCGTCGATGATGACGTTCGGGATGCCCCCCGCGACCTCCTCGAAGCGCGCCTCGGCCTCGGTCGCCACGGCCTGAGCGGACTTCACGTCGGCAGCGAGCTGCTGCGCCTGGGCGACCAGAGCGGCCTTCTCCTCCTTCGGCGCGGCCGCGACGAGCTTGCCGTGGGCGTTCTGCTCGGCGCGCAGGGCCTCGAAGGCGGCGATGGCCTCGCGCCGGCGCCGGTCGGCCTCGATGGCGGCGTCGACGAGCTCCGCATCCGCTCGCCTCGCGCGCTGAGAGCGTCGGACGATGTCGGGATTCTCGCGCAGCAGCTGGGGGTCGATCACGCCTCTAGTCTGGCACGCGCACGGGCTGGCGCCGGGGGCTCAGAAGGGGCGAGAGAGGGCGAGAGAACCTCGGCGCGCTCTGGGCGCGATGCTCTACCCTGGCGCCATGACCAGCCCCGGCGGCGCACCCGATCGCGCCCGTGCCGCGGTGATCGTCAACCCTGTGAAGGTCGACGAGACCGCTCTGCGTGCGGCGGTCGAGGCCGCCGAGCAGGAGGCCGGCTGGGCTCCGTCGCTCTGGCTCGAGACGAGCGTCGACGACCCCGGCCAGGGCCGGGCGCGCGAGGCCGTCGCGGCAGGTGCGACCGTCGTCATCGCGGCCGGCGGCGACGGCACCGTGCGGGCGGTCGCCGAGGGGATGCTCGACTCGGGCATCCCGCTCGCCCTCGTTCCGTCGGGCACGGGCAACCTGCTCGCGCGCAACCTCAGCCTGCCCATGGGCCGGATGGCCGAGTCGGTGAGCACCGCCTTCACCGGCGTCGACCACGCCATCGATGTGGGGCTCGCGGAGATCACCCGCGCGGGCGGGGCGCGCGAGCGGCACGCCTTCGTCGTCATGGTCGGCATCGGTCTCGACGCGAAGATGATCAGCGCGACCAACCCCGAGCTGAAGAGGCGCGTCGGCTGGCTCGCCTATGTCGAGGCGACCGCGCGCATCGTGCGCGACGTCGACGCCGTGCGCGTGCGGTACACCCTCGACGGCAGCCCGGAGCGGGCGACGACCGTGCACACCCTCCTCATCGGCAACTGCGGCACTCTGCCCGGCGGCGTGCTGCTGCTGCCCGAGGCCGCGATCGACGACGGCCTGCTCGACGTCGTCGCGATGCGCCCGCGCAACCTCTGGGGCTGGATGCGCGTCGGCTACGCGGTCGCGTGGGAGAACGGCGTGCTGCAGCGCACGAAGATGGGGCGCCGCATCATGGCCGCGGACAAGCGCGTGCGCGCCCTGCGCTACTTCCAGGGCCGGCGCATGACCCTGCGCTTTGACCGCGCCGAGGAGTTCGAGATCGACGGCGAGGCCATGGGCGAGGTCACGGCGATCGCGGTGCGGGTCGCCCCGGCCGCGCTCGTGGTGCGGGTGCCGCGCGGGGCGTAGGGGCGGGTCCTACTCGCCGACCTCGGGCTCGCCGCTCAGGATCGCGCGCAACCAGTCGCGGGCATCCGTGAAGACCTCGTCGCCGTACTGCGAGACGACCTCGATCTGGCGGGCATCGGCGCGCGGGTATGAGCCGAGGAAGATGACGTTGGGGCTGAAGCGGCGCAGGCCGAGCAGGGCGTCGGCGACGCGCTCGTCGTGCACGTGGCCGTCGAGGTCGATCACGAAGCGGTAGCGGCCGAGCGCGTCGCCGATGGGGCGCGACTCGATGAGGCTCATGTTGACGCCGCGCGTGGCGAACTGCTCGAGCATCTCGAGCAGGCGCCCGGGGGCGTCGTCGGGCAGCTCGGCGATGATGCTGGTCTTGTCGGCGCCGGTGCGCGGCGGGATCGCGCGGCTGCGGCTCACGAGCACGAAGCGGGTCACGGCGTTCGCGTTGTCGCCGATGCCGGTCGCGAGCTCGTCGAGGTCGTGCAGGGTCGTGATGCCCGCGGGGGCGATGGCCGCCTGAGCGACCGACGCGGGCTCGAGCAGGCTGAGCGGGGCGGCGACGTTCGACGCGGCGGGCAGGTGGCCGTGGGTGGGCAGCGCGCTCTCGAGGTAGCGCCGGCACTGCGCGTAGGCGACGGGATGCGCCGCCACCACCCGCACGTCGGCGAGGGTCACCCCGCGCGGCACGACCAGGCTGAAGGTGACCGGAACGAGGTACTCCCCCACGATGCGCAGACCCGGGATCGTCGCGAGCGCGTCCTGGGTGGCGCTCACCCCGCCCTCGACGGAGTTCTCGACCGCGATCATGGCCGCGACGCTGCGGCCGGCGACGACATCGTCGAGGGCCTCGCCGACGTTGCTGACCGGGTGCCACTCGGCGCCGGCCGCCTCGGGCACCTGCCCGAGGGCCTGCCAGGTGAAGGTTCCGGCCGGGCCCAGGTAGCTGTAGGCCGGGGTCGGGGCAGGCTGACTCGTCACGCTCGGCAGTCTACGGGCGCGCATCCCCCACCACCCGTCGCGGTGGTTGGATGGGCCCATGAGCCGTGCCGGTCTTCCCGCAGAGCCCTCCGACCTGATCGACGTCGACGCGCTGCTGGGCGCGTACGCCGACCGCGTGCCCGATCTCGACGACCCCGCCCAGCGCGTGGTGTTCGGCACGAGCGGCCACCGCGGCTCGAGCCTCGACGGCGCCTTCACCGACACGCACATCGCCGCGATCACGCAGGCGATCGTCGAGTACCGCGCGGCGCAGGGCATCGGGGGGCCGCTGTTCATCGGCGCCGACACCCACGCGCTCAGCGCCCCCGCGCTGCGCACCGCGCTCGAGGTGCTCGCGGCGAACGGCGTGACGGCGCTCGTCGATGCGAACGACGACTGGGTGCCGACGCCCGCCCTGAGCCACGCGATCATCCGGTACAACGCCGGCCACGTGACGGGCAGCGTGCCGACCGCGGCCGCAAGAGCCGACGGCATCGTCATCACCCCCAGCCACAATCCCCCGCGCGACGGCGGCTTCAAGTACAACCCGCCGCACGGCGGCCCGGCCGACAGCGACGCGACCAACGCGATCGCCGCGCGCGCGAACGAGCTGATTGCCGCAGGCAACCGCGAGGTGCGCAGGCAGACGCGGCCCACGCCCGAGCGGTACGACTACCGCGAGCACTACGTGGCTGACCTCGCGAGCATCCTGAACCTCGACGCGGTGCGCGCGAGCGGCCTGCGCCTCGGGGCCGACCCGCTCGGCGGGGCGAGCGTCAGCTACTGGGCGCTCATCGCCGAGCGCTACGGCCTCGACCTGACGGTCGTGAACCCGGCCGTCGACCCGCGCTGGGCGTTCATGACGCTCGACTGGGACGAGAAGATCCGCATGGATCCGTCGAGCCCCAGCGCGATGGCGAGCGTCGTCGCCCGGCGCGGCGACTTCGACCTGCTGACCGGCAACGATGCCGACGCCGACCGGCACGGCATCGTGACCCCCGACGCCGGGCTGATGAACCCGAACCACTACCTCGCCGTCGCGATCGACTACCTCTACCGGCACCGCCCGGGCTGGCGGCCCGACGCGGCGATCGGCAAGACCCTCGTCTCGTCGACGATGATCGACCACGTCGCCGCCTCGCTCGGTCGCCGGCTGTGGGAGGTGCCGGTCGGCTTCAAGTGGTTCGTGCCGGGTCTCATCGACGGCTCCGTCGCGTTCGGCGGCGAGGAGAGCGCGGGCGCGAGCTTCGTGCGGCGCGACGGCACCGCGTGGACGACCGACAAAGACGGCATGCTGCTCGCCCTGCTCGCCGCCGAGATCACCGCCGTGACCGGCCGCACACCCTCGACCCTCTATGCGGACCTCACGGGCCGCTTCGGCGCACCCGTCTACGAGCGGGTGGATGCGGCCGCCACCCCCGCGCAGAAGGCCGCGCTCGGCAGGCTCGACGGCGCGAGCATCACCGCCGACACCCTCGCGGGCGATCCCATCACGGCCCGCCTCAGTGCGGCACCCGGCAACGGCGCGGCCATCGGCGGCGTCAAGGTCGTCACCGAGCGCGCCTGGTTCGCCGCCCGCCCGAGCGGCACCGAGAACGTCTACAAGATCTACGCCGAGTCGTTCGTCGACGAGGCGCACCTGCGCCGCGTGCAGGCCGAGGCGAAGGAGATCGTCGATGCCGCGCTCGCCTGAGTCGAGCGCCGACCGCGCCGCCCTGTTCGCCCGGTGGGACGCGCTCACTCCCGAACAGCTGCGCGCCCAGGGCTCGATGAAGTGGACGATGTTCCCGGGCGCGATCGGCGCGTGGGTGGCCGAGAGCGATCTCGGCACGGCCCCCGCCGTGACGGCCGCGCTCCATGCGGCGATCGACGCCGGGCAGCTCGGCTACCTGCCGCGCCCGGTGGCCGCCGCGCACGCGGCCGCGACGAGCGACTGGATGCGCGACCGCTACGACTGGGAGGTGCCGCGCAGCCGGGTGCACCATCTGGCCGACGTGATCAGCGGCCTCGACGTGGCCATCGAGCACTACTCCCGCCCGGGGTCGGCGGTCATCGTGCCGACACCGGCGTACATGCCGTTCCTGACCGTTCCGCAGCGGCACGGCCGTGCGGTCATCGAGGTGCCGCTCGCCGAGGTCGACGGGCGGGCCGCCCTCGACCTCGCCGCGATCGACCACGAGCTCGCCGCCGGCGCCGGGCTGGTCGTGCTGTGCAACCCGCTCAACCCGGGCGGGCGCGTGTTCACGCGCGCCGAGCTGACGGCGCTGGCCGAGGTCGTCGAGCGGCACGGGGCCCGCGTTTTCGCCGACGAGGTGCACGCACCGATCGTCTTCGACGGGGCACGGCACGTGCCCTACGCGAGCGTCAGCGCCGCGGCGGCGAGCCACAGCATCACGGTCACGAGCGCCTCGAAGGCCTTCAACCTGCCGGGCGCGAAGGCGGCCCAGCTGATCCTGACGAACGACGCCGACGCCGAGGTGTGGCAGCAGCTGGGGCCGATGGCCGGGCACGGGGCGAGCATCCTGGGCGTCATCGCGAACACGGCCGCATACCGCGACGGCCGCGACTGGCTCGAGGCGACGGTCGCCTACTACGACGTGAACCGCCGCGCGCTGCGCGACCTGCTCGCCGAGGGGCTGCCCGAGGTGGGCTACCGGATGCCCGAGGGCACGTACATCGCCTGGCTCGACGTCTCCCGCCTCGGTCTCGGCGACGACCCCGCCACGACGCTGCGCGAGAAGGCCGGGCTCGCCGTCACCGACGGGCGGGCGTGCGGCGCCGCGGGCGCCGGCCACGTGCGGGTCGTCCTCGCCACCCCGCGGCCGCTCGTCGAGCGGATCGTCGACGCGCTGGTCACGGCCGCGCGCGCCTGAGCCCCGCGCTCGCGACGCGCGAGCTTCCGCGCCTCAGCCGGCGTACGTCGGCGCGGGCGGCAGGCCGAAGAACTCCTCGAGGGTCGCCACGCCCGTCTCGTGCATCTCGGTCGCGAGCTCGACCCCGACGTAGCGCCAGTGCCAGGGCTCGTAGGCGTAGCCCGTGATCGCGGTCAGGCCGTCGGGGTAGCGCAGGATGAACCCATAGCGGTGCGCGTTCTCGACCAGCCAGCGCCCCTGCGGCGTCGTGCCGAAGCAGGCGTCCAGCTCGCAGATGCCCGACAGTGCGCCGACGTCGATGGCCAGGCCGGTCTGGTGCTCGCTGTGGCCGGGCCGCGCGCTCGCAATGTCGGCGCGCTCCTGCCCGAGCTGCTGCACGAGCTGGCGGTTGATGCGGGTCTGGCTCTCGAAGCTGCGGTAGGCGCTGTTGAGCCGAAGGGGCACCCCGGCCGCGGCCGCGTCGGCGAACATCGCCTCGGCGGCAGTGGCCGTGCCGTCGCGCATCTCGAGCTGCTGCGTCGCGGCGATGCGGGCGACGCGGAGGTTCGGGGGCACGAAGTCGGCCGGCTGCAGCGGGCGGAGCTTGTTCACGACGACCCAGGCGCTCGCGGGGTCTTCGATCGACCGCGCGGCCCGATCGAAGGTGGGGGTCGGCGTCGGCGTCGGTGAAGCGGTAGGCGTCGGGGTCGCGCTCGCGGAGGGCGTCGCGGAGGCGGACGGAGTGGGGTCGAGCACGAGGGGCTCGCGCTCGACCGCGCACGCGGCGAGGCCCACGAGGAGCACGCCGAGCAGGAGGGCGGCGAGGCTCGAGCGCAGCATCCCGTCAGCCTAGCCCCCCGAGATGGCGGCACAGAAGGATGCTCTGACCAGCCATTTCATTCCATTATGGAACACGTGTTGACTTCCCAGTTCCGACCTGCGTAGTGTTCCCGGCAATGTGAGAGCGCTCTCATGGCCTCGCAATGAGAGCGCTCTCATCCACCACCCACGCACACAAAGGAGTGAACCGTGAACCGTTCACGTCGCACCACCGCGAGCGCCGCCATCGCCGGCGCCGCCGCTGTCGCCCTGATCGCCACCGGCTGCAGCACGGCCACCGACCCCGGTGCCGAGGGTGGTGACATCACCCTCACCGTCGCCACCTTCAACGACTTCGGCTACACCGACGAGCTCTTCGCCCAGTACGAGGCCGAGAACCCCGGCGTCACGATCGTGCACAACCGCGCCGCGACCTCGAACGACGCGCGCGACAACTTCTTCACCAAGCTCGGCGCCGGCAGCGGCCTCGCCGACATCGAGGCCGTCGAGGTCGACTGGTTCGCCGAGATGATGCAGTACAGCGACCGTCTCGCCGACCTGAGCGACCCGGCTGTCGCCGACCGCTGGGTCGACTGGAAGACCGCGGCAGCGACCGACGCCGAGGGCCGGCTCGTGGCCTACGGCACCGACATCGGCCCGCAGGCCGTCTGCTACCGCGCCGACCTGTTCGAGGCCGCCGGCCTGCCCACCGACCGCGACGAGGTCGCCGCCCTGCTCGAGGGCGACTGGGATCGCTACTTCGAGGTCGGCCAGCAGTACGTCGACGCCTCGGGTGCTGCCTGGTTCGACGCCGCGGGCGCCATCTACCAGGGCATGATCAACCAGGTCGAGTACGCCTACGAAGAGGCCGACGGCACCGTCATCGCCACCGAGAACCCCGAGGTCAAGCAGATCTACACCGAGGTGCTCACGGCCTCGGAGACCCTCTCGGCCCACCTCGGCCAGTGGAGCGACGACTGGTTCGCCGGTCTCTCGAACGGCGCCTTCGCCACGATGCTCTGCCCGGGCTGGATGCTCGGCGTCATCTCGGGCAACGCGCCCGACGTCACCGGTTGGGACGTCGCGAACGTCTTCCCCGGCGGCGGCGGCAACTGGGGCGGCTCCTACCTGACCGTTCCGGCCCAGGGCCAGAACATCGAGGAGGCGAAGAAGCTCGCCGCGTGGCTGACCGCTCCTGAGCAGCAGATGAGCGCCTTCGCCGCGGCCGGCACCTTCCCGAGCCAGGTCGAGGCGTACGAGTCGACCGAGCTGCAGGAGGCCACCAACGAGTACTTCAACGACGCGCCCGTCGGGCAGATCCTCATCGAGCGCTCGCAGGCCATCGAGGTCGCTCCCTTCAAGAGCGTGAAGTACTTCCCGATCAACGACGCCCTGCAGCGGGCGCTCACCCGCGTCGACGTCGATGGCACCGACACCATCGACAGCTCGTGGGAGCTCTTCGTCGCTGACGTCAACGCCCTCTAGATCCACCACCCGCCCGGGGGCCGCCCACCTGCGGCCCCCGGGCACCCTCAGCCCCGCATCCCGCGCCCGCACCCCGCACGCCACCCCTCACCGCCGAGGAGACACCATGACCACCACCGCCCCGCGCCCACCGGCGCCGGCGCCGCTCACGCCGCCGTCGGCTCCGACGACGGTGCGCTCCGTGCGCCGCATCGCCTTCTCGCAGACGCTCTCGCGGTGGGACGTCAAGGTCTCGCCCTACCTCTACATCTCGCCGTTCTTCATCCTGTTCGCGATCACCGGGCTCTTCCCGCTGGCGTACACGGCCTGGGTGTCGGTGCACGAGTGGAACCTCATCGGCGGGCAGGGCGACTTCGTCGGCCTCGACAACTTCGCCTTCGTGCTCTCGAACCCGCCGTTCTGGATCGCGCTGCGCAACACCTTCTCGATCTTCCTGATCTCGGCCGTTCCGCAGATCATCGTCGCCCTCCTCATCGCGGCCGTGCTCGACCGCAACCTCCGCGCCTCGACCTTCTGGCGGATGGGCGTGCTGCTGCCCTACGTGGTCGCTCCCGTCGCCGTCACCCTCATCTTCAGCAACATGTTCGGCGACCAGTACGGACTCATCAACAACCTTCTCGGTGACCTCGGCATCGATCCGATCGGCTGGCATTCGGAGGTGCTGCCCAGCCACATCGCCATCGCCACGATGGTCAACTTCCGCTGGACCGGCTACACCGCGCTCATCCTCCTCGCCGGCATGCAGGCCATCCCGCGCGACTACTACGAGGCGGCGATGATCGACGGTGCCGGCACCGTGCGGCAGTTCTTCTCGATCACCATCCCGCAGCTGCGGCCGACCCTGATCTTCGTCATCGTCACCTCGACGATCGGAGGGCTGCAGATCTTCGACGAGCCACGCCTCTACGACACGGCGGGGCAGGGCGGCGCGAGCAGCCAGTGGATGACCATCACCATCTACCTCTACAACCTCGGGTGGGGGCAGCTGAACTTCGGCCGCGCGGCCGCGGTCGCGTGGCTGCTCTTCCTCATCATCGTGATCGTCGGCCTTCTCAACGTCGTGATCACCCGTTCGATCGCGAAGGCATCATGAGCACCGGATACGGACTCCTCGAGCGCGGGCCCGCCAGTTCAGCCCGCCGCCGTCGTGGGCTCGCCAACGGCCAACGCCCCGGCTGGCTCGGTTACGGCTTCCTCACCGCCGTGCTGCTCGGCTCGATGTTCCCGCTCTACTGGTCGTTCCTCATCGGCTCGGGCGATGCCTCGACCATCAACCAGCAGGACATCGTCTGGTGGCCGGGCGGCAACTTCCTGAGCAACGCGGCCGCGGTGCTCGCGGCCGACGCCGTCAACTTCTGGCGGGCGCTCGGCAACTCGATCATCGTGTCGAGCGTGGTCTCCGCATCCGTCGTGCTGTTCTCGACGCTCGCCGGCTTCGCCTTCGCAAAGCTGCGCTTCCGGGGCCGCAACGGACTGCTCGTGTTCGTGATCGCGACCATGGCCGTGCCGACCCAGCTCGGGGTCGTGCCGCTGTTCATCGCGATGAGCCAGCTGCAGCTCGCCGGAACGCTGTGGGCGGTCATCCTGCCCGCGGTGGTGAGCGCGTTCGGGGTGTTCTGGATGACGCAGTACCTCAGCCAGGCGCTGCCGTACGAGCTCATCGAGGCGGCGCGCGTCGACGGCGCGAGCATGATCCGCACCTTCTGGTCGGTGGCCCTCCCCGCGGCACGTCCGGCCGCGGCGATGCTGGCCCTCTTCACCTTCATCGCCACGTGGACGAACTTCTTCTGGCCGTTCATCGTGCTCGACCGGCAGAACCCCACCCTGCCGGTGGCGCTCTCGCTGCTGCAGAGCAACTACTTCGTCGACTACTCGATCGTCATGGCCGGGGTTATCCTCAGCACGATCCCCCTGTTGATCTTGTTCGCCGTCGCCGGCCGCCACCTCGTGAGCGGCATCATGCAAGGAGCCGTCAAGGGATGACCGCCACCACTCCCGCCCCGACCGGGGCGAGCGCTGCCGCGCGCCCGCTTCCGCCCCAGCTGCTGCTCGGGGTCGCCACCGCCGCCTACCAGATCGAGGGTGCGACGCACCGCGACGGCCGCGCCGACTCGATCTGGGATGCCTTCAGCCGCATCCCCGGCGCGGTGGTCGGCGGCGACAGCGGCGAGCGCGCCTGCGAGCACTACGACCGCTACCGCGACGACGTCGCCCTCATGCGCGATCTCGGCGTGCAGGTGTACCGCTTCTCGACCTCCTGGGCGCGGGTGCAGCCGGATGGCCGCACCGCGAACCCCGCGGGCCTCGACTTCTACCGGCGCCTCACCGACGAGCTACTCGACGCGGGCATCACGCCGTGGCTGACGCTCTACCACTGGGACCTCCCGCAGACGTTGCAGGAGGCTGGCGGCTGGCCCGCGCGCGACACCGCGCTGCGCTTCGCGGACTACGCCGCCGACGTGCACGCCGCGCTCGGCGACCGCATCCACCACTGGACGACGCTCAACGAGCCGTGGTGCTCCGCCTTCCTCGGCTACCTCAGCGGCGAGCACGCCCCCGGCGAGCAGCACCCGCAGCGCGCCCTCGACGCGGCCCACCACCTGCTGCTGGGCCACGGCCTGGCGACGCAGCGGCTGCGATCGCTGGATGCGTCGCTCGACCTCGGCATCACGCTCAACATGACCGTGCCCGATCCCGTCGACCCGCACGACTCCGCCGACGTCGACGCCGCCCGGCGCATCGACGCGCAGCACAACCGGCTCTTCCTCGACCCGCTCTTCCGCGGCGCGTACCCCGCCGACCTGGAGGCCGACCTCGAGGCGCGCGGCCTGCATCTGCCCGTGCAGGAGGGCGACCTGGCGGCGATCGCGACCCCCATCGACGCGCTGGGCGTGAACTACTACCACGGCGATGCGGTGAGCGCGCATCCGCCGGCGGATGCCCCGATCACGAGCGCCGCGCCCTCGGAGCGGCCGAAGCTGTCGCCGTTCCCGGCCGGCGACGGCATCTACACGCACCCGCGCGGGCTGCCCGTGACGGCGATGGGCTGGGAGGTGCAGCCCGAGGGCCTCACCCGCCTGCTGCTGCGTGTCGACGAGGAGTACGCCCGGCCCGCCGGCGTTGTGCTGTACGTCACCGAGAACGGCGCCGCCTACACCGACGAGCCCGACGCCGAGGGGTACGTCGACGATGCCGAGCGCGCCGAGTTTCTGCGGCTGCACGTCGACGCCGTCGTCGATGCGATCGAGGCCGGCGTCGATGTGCGCGGCTACTTCTACTGGTCGTTGCTCGACAACTTCGAGTGGGCCTGGGGCTACGACAAGCGCTTCGGGCTCGTGCGGGTCGACTACGAGACGCAGACCCGCACGGTGAAGCGCAGTGGGCGGCTCTACCAGGCGATCATCGCGGGTCGCAGCGTGCCGCCCGCGCTCGAATCGCGCCCGTAGGATTCCCCCATGACAGCGGACGGAGCGAGCGCCCGTGTCGCTCCGACGCTCGAGATGGTGGCCGAGCGGGCCGGCGTCTCACGAGCGACGGTGTCGCGCGTCGTCAACGGCTCGCCCCGCGTGAGCGAGGAGACGGTGGCCGCCGTCACGGCCGCCATCGCCGAGCTGCGCTACACCCCGAACCGCGCGGCGCGCTCGCTCGCGAACCGGCGCGCCATGGCGATCGCCCTCGTGATTCCCGAAGACACGACGCGCTTCTTCGGCGATCCCTACTTCGCGGCCATCGTGCAGGGCATCTCGACCGTCCTCGACGACACCGGCTACGCCCTGACCCTGCACCTGGCGAGCGCGAGCGGCCGCTTCGACACGACCGTCGCGTACCTGCGCGGGGGCAACGTCGACGGGGCCCTCGTGGTCTCGCACCACACCGATGACCACGTGCTCGCCGAGCTGGGCGAGAGCATCCCGGTCGTGTTCGGTGGCCGTCCTCTCAATCCGTCGTCGACCACCAGCTACTACGTCGACGTCGACAACATCGCGGCCGCGGCCGACGGCACCCGGTACCTCATCGATCGCGGGCGCCGCCGCATCGGCACGATCGCGGGCCCGGCCGACATGCCCGCGGGCATCGACCGGCTGACCGGCTGGCAGCAGGCGATGACGGATGCGGGGCTCACGCCTGACGCGATCGTGCACGGCGACTTCACCCTCGCCGGCGGAATGCGCGCGACGCGCGAGCTGCTCGCCGCCCACCCCGACCTGGACGCGATCTTCGCCGCGAGCGACCTCATGGCCATGGGTGCCGTCACCGTACTGCGCGAGCGCGGCATCGCGGTTCCGGAGCAGGTCGCGGTGATGGGGTTCGACGACTCGCCCGCCGCCCTCGCCTGCGAGGTGCCGCTCACCACGGTGCGGCAGCCGTCGGTCGAGCAGGGCGAGCGCATGGCGCGCATCCTGCTCGATCTGCTCGAGGGCCGGCCAGTCGCTCGGCGGCACCTCATGCCCACGTCGATCGTCGAGCGCGCGAGCGCCTAGCCCCTGCACCGCACCGCAGTGCAGGGGGCAGACCGGGTAGGGTGCCGGGCATGAGCCTCACCGTGACCCACGAGCCCGATGCCGAGCGCTACGCCGTCTACGAGGGCGACGAGCTGCAGGGGTGGATCGTCTACGACCGCGTCGGGTCGACGATGCGGCTGCTGCACGCGGAGGTTCCCCCGCTCATGCGCAACAAGGGTGTCGGCGGCGAGGTCGTGCGCGCGATCCTCGACGAGCTGCGCACCGCGACCACCGATCGGGTGCAGCCGGTGTGCGGCTTCGTCGTCATGTGGATGCGCCGGCACCCCGAGTACGCCGACCTGACCACCCGCTAGCCGGGCGCTCGGCGGCGCGGCCGCCGTTACAGGCGGATCCTCCCGCGGTAGCCCTCGCCCTCATCCGGGTCGCTCTCGATGCGGGGAATGCCGAGCGTGCCATCGCCGGGAATCGGCGCGAGTGCGGGCAGCGAGGTCTGACGGTCGAGCTCGAGGGCGGCCTCGTGCCGGGTCGGGTTGAAGACCTCGTCGCCGATGCCGACGAGACCGCCGCCCGAGCCGCCCCGGCGCCCGTCGCCGCGCAGGTCGATCCAGCCGCGGCGCTGCGCGAGCATCCCGAGAGCCCCCGCCGCAGCCGCGAACAGCAGCCACCCCCACCACGGCATCACCGCTCCAGCCTAGCCGCAGGTCGTGGAGGAATGCTCAGATGATGACGGGGGTCGCACGTCGCGGATCAGTCGCGCAGCGGCAGCACGATCGGCCGCTCGCTGTCACCGACGCGGTGGATGCGCACCGCGAGCCCGTAGACCCGCCCCACGCGCTCGGCCGTCATGACCTCGTGCGGCGTGCCGACAGCGTCGAGCCGCCCGTTGTCGAGCAGGGCGATGCGGTCGGCGTAGGCCCCCGCCAGCGACAGGTCGTGCACGACCACGACGACCGCCCGGCCATCGGCGGCGAGGCCGCGCGCGACCCGCATGACGTCCTCCTGGTGACGCAGGTCGAGCGCCGCCGTCGGCTCGTCGAGGAACACGATCGGCGTGCGCTGGGCGAGCACGCGAGCGAGGGATGCGCGCGCCTGCTCACCCCCGCTCAGGCTCGTGAACCGTCGGCCGAGCAGGTGCTCGATGTCCGTCGCGCGGATCGCCTCCAGCACCGCGGCCTGGTCGTCGGCGAGCTCGGCCGAGCGCAGCCACGGGCTGCGCCCCATCTGCACGATCTCGATGACCCGGAAAGGGAAGCTCACCGTGTTGGCCTGGCTGAGCACCGCGCGACGTCGCGCCAGCTCGAGCGGGCGGTACGCGCCGACCGGGCGGCCGAGCAGTTCGACAGTGCCGTGCGACGGGTCCTGGTCGCCGCTGAGCACCGACAGCAGGGTCGACTTGCCCGCGCCGTTCGGCCCGACCAGGGCGAGCACCTCGCCCGACAGGATGTCGAGGTCGATGCCGCCGAGGATCTCACGCCCGTCGCGGGTGAGGTGCACGCCGCGGGCGACGATCACCGGCTCGCTCACGGAAGCCGCCCCCCTCGGGACTGCGCCGCTCATGCCCACCCTCCGCTGCGTCGGCGCTGCCGGTAGAGCAGCCAGAAGAAGAACGGCCCGCCGACCAGGGAGGTGAGCATTCCGATCGGTAGTTCGGCGCCCGCCACCAGGGTGCGGGTCAAGAGGTCGGCAATGACCAGCAGTGCACCGCCGCCGGCGGCGCTCGCCAGCACCAGCCCGCGGTGGGCCGGGCCGATGATCATGCGGATCAGGTGCGGGATCACCAGGCCGACGAAGGCGATGATGCCCGCGAAGGCGACGGCCGCGCCGGTCAGCAGCGCGACGAGGACGATCGAGACGAGGCGCAGCCGCTCGACATCGACGCCGAGGTGGCGCGCGTTGCGCTCGCCGAGCGCGAGCAGGTCGTACCGGCGGGCGAGGGCGAGGGCGAGCACCACGCCCGGCACGGTGACGACCGCGACGACGAGCACCTGCGACCACAGCGACCCGCCGAGCGAGCCGAGCTGCCAGAACACGATCTGCTCGCGGCTGGCCGAATCGGCCACAAAGAGCACGAAAGCGATGCCCGCCTGCGCGATCGCGTTGACGGCGATGCCGGTGAGCAGAAGGGTGACGACCTCGGTTCGGCCGCCGGCACGGGAGACGACGTAGACGAGCAGCGTCGCCACGAGACCACCGAGGAAGGCCGCCACCGCGACACCGGCGACGCCGACGACGGATGCTCCCACCGCGATCGCCGTCGCCGCCCCGAGCGCGGCGCCGGACGAGACACCCACGACGCCGGGCTCGGCGAGCGGGTTGCCGAAGATCGCCTGCATGACGGCACCCGCCACGGCGAGCGCCGCGCCGACGACGAGGGCCATGACGATGCGCGGGAAGCGCACGACCCAGAGCGTGCTCTCGACGATCGGGTCGGTCGGCGCCCAGTCGGTGTCGATGCCGATCGCCCGCAGCAACGAGCCCGCCACCTCGGTGGGCGTGACCGGCAGCTGACCGGTGATCGCCGACAGCACGACACCGCCGACCAGCAGGCCGGCGAGCAGCAGGGTGAGGGCGACCGCCCGGGAGCGCAGGCTCACGGCACGCGGTACAGCCAGTCGGGGGTGGCGAACTTCTCGGCGACGAGCGCGTCGGCGCGGGCAAGCTCGCCCTCGGTGAGCGCACTCTCGGTCACGGAGTTGCCCGCACGGAAGGTGCTGATGAGCCGCTCGATGACCTCGTCGCGCGGCAGACCGGTCTGCGACTTGAGCGGATCGACCCGCTTGTTGGCGCTCTTCACGCCCTTGTCGCTGAGCTTCTCGCGCCCGATACGCAGCACTTGGGTCATCATGTCGCCGTCCATGTCGTAGGCCATGGTGACGTGGTGCAGCACCGCGCCCGAGCCGAGCCGCTTCTGCGCGGCGCCGCCGATCTTGCCGGCCGGGCTCGCGATGTCGTTGAGCGGCTGGTAGGTCGCCTCGATGCCGAGCGACCGCAGCGCCTGGATCACCCAGTCGTCGAGGAAGGCGTACGACTCGGCGAAGCTCATGCCCTGCACGAGCTCGACCGGCGTGTACAGCGAGTAGGTGATCGCCGACGCGGGCTCGATCACCATCGCGCCGCCGCCGGAGATGCGGCGCACCACCTCGAAGCCGAACGCTTCCGCGTTCTCGAGGTCGACCTCATTCTTGACGCTCTGGAAGGAGCCGATCACGATCGCCGGACTCGCCCACTCCCAGAAGCGCAGGGTCGGCCCGCGGCGGCCCTCTCCGACCTCCTCCGAGAGCACCTGGTCGACGGCGAGCTGCTGCAGCGGCGTCAGCGCCGGGCCGCGCACCAGTTGCCACTCGTAGTCGGCGAAGGTGGTCGCACTGGCGAGAGCCCGGCGCACGGTCGTCGCGATCGCCTCCGGGCTGAATCCCAACAGCACGGTGCCGTCCGGCAGGGCATCCCGTACGGCGGCCGTCAGATGGGCGGCATCGGTGTCGGCGGGCAGGCCGGTGAGCGCGGCCTCGATCGCCGGAATCGCGTCGTCGGGCTCGACGAAGAAGTCGCCCGCCAGCCGAAGGCCGCTGATACGGCCATCCTCGACGTCGAGGTCAACCACGACGAGCTTGCCGCCAGGAACCTTGTATTCACCGTGCACGGCTTCAGCCTATTGGCCGACCGCCGCCGGACGCTGGGGGTCGGCGGCGTACTGCGACCACGAGCCGGGGTACAGGCGACCCGCAGGCAGCCCGGCCTGCCCGAGACCCGCATGCTCGAGCACGAGCAGCGTGTGGCAGGCGGTCACGCCGGAGCCGCAGTAGCTGATCACCGGCAAGCGGTCGGCGCCGAGCGCCGTGAGGCGCTCGCGCAGGGTCGCGGCGGCGAGCAACGTGCCGTCGGTGGCGACGGTGTCGCGGCACGAGAAGCTGTGGGCGCCGGGGATGTGCCCGGGGCGCGCATCCACCGGTTCGGACTCGCCGCGGTAGCGGTCGGCGGTGCGCGCGTCGAGCACGAGCGCGGTTCCGTCGGCGGCCGCGGTCTGCGTCTCGTCGATCGTCGCGAGCGCCGCGGCGGGCCACGGGCGAACGGTGCGGGATGCTCGCCGAACCTCCCCGGCCCCGTCGCCTGATCCTCCGACCTCGAGCGGCACCTCGGGGTGCGCGCTCTGCCACGCGGCGAGACCCCCGTCGAGCACGGCGGCGGACTGCCCGAGGGTGCGCAGCATCCACACCAGGCGCGCGGCGATGACACCGCCCGCGTCGTCGTAGACGACCACGGTGTCGTCGTCCCCGACGCCGGCGGACTCGAGACCGCGGGCGAAGACCTCCGGCTCGGGTAACGGGTGCCGCCCGGCCGTCGTCGAGGGCGGCCCCGCGAGCACGGTGTCGAGGTCGACGAACACGGCGCCCGGCAGGTGCCCCTGCGCATAGGCCGCGGCGCCGGAGCGGCCGTCGAGGTACCAGCGACTGTCGACGACCACGAGCGCGCCCTCCCCACGATCGGCGGCCGCCCGCAGGCGATCGAGCTCGGCGACGGAGAGGAACGGCGCGATCATGGCGACCAGCGTAGGGTGCCTGCATGGACCCCGTGGCTCTCGACATCTCCCGGCTCGCCGAGTTCCTGCTGACCGAGGCAGCGAAGACTCCGCAGGGGCGGTACCTGCAGGCGGTCGAGCTCGATCACGAGCATCTGCGGATGACCGGCATCGGCCTGACCGCGGGTGCCGAGCTGCCCGCGCACGACAATCCGGGCGAGGCCGTCCTGCAGGTTCTGCGGGGCCACGTTCGCCTCGTGTCGCTGAACGCCGACGGCGCCGAGACCCGTTCGATCGACCTCACCGCGGGCCTCCTCGGCCGCATCCCTGACGGCCGCCACCGCGTCGCAGCGGTCGAGCCGAGCGCCCTGCTGCTGACGGCGCTCCCGCTGCCGATGAGCGCCTAGAACAGACGGTCGTCGAGCCAGGCGATGAGGTCGGCGCGCACCTCGGCCTGGTTGGTCTCGTTTAAGACCTCGTGGCGGGCACCCGCGTAGACGATGAGCTCGACGTCGGTGAGGCCGCCGCGGCGCAGGTAGGCGTCGGCGAGCTTCTTCGCGCTCTTCTCCCCTCCGAGCGGGTCGTCGTCGCCGACCATGATGAGCAGCGGCACCGGCGGCTGCACGGCCTTCGGTGTTCCGTACAGGCGCAGCCCATCGGCGACACCGAACAGCTGCAGCACCTTGGCGTCGGTCGTCAGCGGGTCGTCGACGAAGGCGCGGGCGACGGCCGGGTCGCGGCTCAGCCACTCGGCGCCCGTGTCGCCGAGGTGCTTGTGGCGCGCGTTCAAGTCACCGCCGTTCATGTCGAACGGCGTGCGGAAGGCGGTGCCGGTCAGCACGACGGCGCTCCACGGATGCGGGCCGGCGCTGAGCAGGTTCTGCACCATGAGCGAGCCCCACGAGTGGCCGAGCATCACGAACGGCAGCCCGGGGTTCTCCTCCTGCGCGATGCGCGTGAGGTCGAGCAGGTTCTGCTGGGTGGCCCGCAGGCCTCCGACGCCGAGCTTGCCGATCTGGGAGAGGTCGCCCTTCCAGTACTCCACGCCGGTCTGGCCATGGCCGCGATGATCGTCGGCGTAGACCGCGTACCCCGCGGCCACGAGCGCCTGCGCGAGCAGCTCGTAGCGCAGGGCGTGCTCGCCGACACCGTGGGCGAGCTGCACGACCGCCTTCGGTTTGCCCGGTGCCCACACGTAGTAGTGCACGACGACCCCGTGGGCGTCGGTGAAGGTGCGGTGCTGGCGCTCGGCGGTGAACTTCGGCATGGGTGGGCCTCCTGGCGAGAATCCTACGGCCGAGCATCCTCCGCGCGGTCGCGGCCGCGGCACCGCATCCCGAATTCTGTTAGCAAAGGTAATGAGTTAGGCTAACGACCATGGACCTGCACGCGACCGACCCCGAGGAGGAGCTGCGGGTGCTCATCCAGAAGGTCGCCCGGCGCATCCGGGCCGAACGAGCGGGCGAAGGCATCAGCGACAGCCAGCTCGGCGTGCTGTGGCGGCTCGCCAGCGAGGGCCGCTGCACCCCGAGCGGCCTCGCGACCGCCGAGAAAGTCAGCGCTCCGAGCATGAACCGCACCCTCAACGCGCTGGAGGCCAGCGGCCTCGTGCGCCGCGACCCGAGCGACGACGACGCGCGCAGCGTGTGGGTGACCATCACGCCCGCCGGCGAGCAGGTCATCGCCGAGACGCGACGGCTGCGGCAGCAGTGGTTCCACTCCCAGCTCGAGACCCTCAGCGACGCCGAACGCAGTGCCCTCGAGGAGGTGCGGCCGATCCTGCGACGGCTGGCCGACGCGTGAACGCGATGTTCCGCTCGCTGGCGGGCATCAACTACCGCATCTGGTTCGCCGGCGCGCTGATCTCGAACGTCGGCACGTGGATGCAGCGCACGGCGCAGGACTGGTTCGTGCTCACCGAACTCACCGACAACGATGCCGCCGCCGTCGGCGTGACGATGGCCCTGCAGTTCGGCCCGGCACTGCTGATCGGCCCGTTCGCCGGCGTCATCGCCGACCGGATGCCCGGCCGCCGCCTGCTCGCCCTCACGCAGCTCGCGCAGGCGCTGCTGGCCCTCGCGCTCGGGCTCATCATCGTGCTCGGCATCGCCGAGCTCTGGATGGTGTACCTGCTCGCCCTCGGCCTCGGCATCGCCACCGCCGTCGACGCGCCCGCGCGCCAGACCTTCGTGGGCGAGCTCGTCGGCACCGCCGACCTCCCCAACGCCGTGGCCCTCAACTCGGCCTCGTTCAACACCGCGCGCCTCATCGGCCCCGCCGTGGCGGGCTTCCTCACCGTGCTCGTGGGGGCGGGCTGGGTCATTCTGCTCAACGTGCTCACCTTCGGGGCGATGCTCGCCACCCTCGCCCTGCTGCGGGCCGACGAGCTGCACCCCATGAGCAAGGCGGCGCGAGGGCGCGGGCAGCTGCGCGCGGGCATCCGCTACGTCGCCAAGCGCGCCGACCTCGTCGTGGTGTTCACGATGGTGTTCCTCGTCGGAACCTTCGGCTTCAACTTCGCGATCTTCACCGCCACGATGGCGCGCGTCGAGTTCGGCCGCGACGCCGCCGACTTCGGGCTGCTGTCGTCGATCCTGGCCATCGGCTCGGTCACCGGCGCGCTGCTGTCGGCCCGCCGCGAGCGACCGCGACTGCGGGTGATCGTGCTCGCCGCGCTCGGCTTCGCCGGCTCGATGGTCGTCGCGGCCCTCATGCCCACGTTCGAGCTGTTCGGCCTCGCCCTGATCGGCGTCGGCTACTTCGCGCTCACCATGATCACGAGCGCCAACGCCTATGTTCAGACGACGACGCGGGCGAGCATCCGCGGCCGGGTGATGGCGCTCTACCTGACCATCTTCATGGGCGGCACGCCGATCGGCGCGCCCCTGCTGGGTCTCGTCGCCAACGAGCTCGGCGCGCGCTGGGCAATGGGGGTCGGGGCGCTGGCCGGCCTGCTCGCCGCGATCGTCGCGGTGCTCTGGATGCGGAGCACGCGCAACCTGCGCATCCGCCGTCACCCGGCCGACGCCCGGTGGTGGCACCTGGCCGTGCGCTACGACGGCGACGACCACGAGGCGGCGCAGGCCGCCGACCCGGCGAATCGTTTCCGCGACCTCGAGACCGCGACCACCGAGATCGCGATCGTCGAGGCGGAGGCCCGCAAGGGCTGAGCGCGAGAGGATGGTCTCGTGGCGCGACACGTGAACCCGCTCAACCCCTTCAAGGATGCGAAGGGGTTCTTCGGCGCGTTCGGTCGCGTGCTGTGGACGGTCACCGGCCCGGCCGCGGTCGGCATCGGACGGCCCGAGGAGCCCTACGTGCCGCCGGCCGACCCGCGCTGTCCGCTGTGCGCGGCGCCGATGGCCCAGCACACGATCGAGCGCGGCACGGGCACGACGGCGACGCGGCTGCACTGTCCGCCGGCCTCGGTCTGAGACACCGAGCGGCTACGCCTCGCGCGTGATCTCCACCGTGACGAACAGGCTCGAGCTCGCCGGCCCCGCATAGACCCCGCGCAGCGGCGGCACGTCGCGGTAGTCGCGGCCGCGGCCGACGATGACGTGGCGGTCGCCGATCCCGATCGCGTTGGTGGGGTCGTAGCCCCGCCAGTCGCCGTCGAACCACTCGACCCAGGCGTGCGACTCGCCCGCGACGGTCTGCCCGACCTCGGCGTCGGCCACCGGATGCAGGTACCCGCTGACGTAGCGGGCCGGGATGCCCACCGAGCGCAGGGCGCCGAGGGCGAGGTGCGTGATGTCTTGGCAGACGCCGCGCCTGTGCGCCCAGGCCTCCGCCGCCGTGGTGTGCACGCCCGTCACGCCCGGCATGTACTCCACCTCGGCGTGCAGCCAGTCGCAGATGGCGCGGGCCGCCGACGCCGGATCGGCCGCGGCGCCCGCGAGCGCGCGGGCGCGCTCGGCGACCTCGGCGGGCGGGGCCGTGAGCGGGGTCTGCCCCGTAGCCTCGACGAGGACGACCGTGCGCTCCACGAGCGCGGGCAGAGCATCCCAGCCCGCCGCCTCGATGCCCGAGGGGCGCGGCCGCAGTTCGACGAGGCTGTCGGCGGTGAGCGACAGCTCGCGGTGGTGCGCCAGCTGCTCGAAGGCGATCACCCGGGTGCCGAAGTAGTCGACGTAGGGGTGCTGCGAAGAGGCGGGGGTGATCTCGAGATGCGAGAACAGCACGAGCTGGCCGTCGCCGCTCGCGGGCAGCATGCGCGCCTCGTTGTACGAGGCGGTCACCTCGCCGGCGTAGTGGAAGCCCGTCGCGTGACGGATGCGGAGGCGGTTCACGACTTCTCCGCCACCCAGCTCGGCGCCGCGTTGGTCGGGAAGTACCGCTGGCGCACCGCCTCGCTCGTCGCGCTCGTCGCGAGCTGCACGGCGTCCATGTGCCGCTGCAGGTCGTCGAGAATATCGGCGATGGGCCGGTACTCGAGCTCGCTGCGGATCTGCCCCAGCTGCCGCAGCGCCTGGTCGCCGATGCCCGCGCGGTCGCTCCGCGGCTCGATATCGCGCAGGCACTGCTCGGCGCGCGTGACGGCGAACAGGATCGAGCGCGGGAAGAGCCGGTCGAGGAGGAGGAACTCGGCAGCGTTCTTCGCGCTCGGCACCCCGCGGTAGGTGCGCAGGTACGCCTCGTACGCGCCGACGCTGCGCAGGATCGTCGTCCACGACGGGCCGCTCGCCTCCGTCAGCGAGCGGGTCGCGAGCAGGCGCGCCGTCATGTCGGCGCGCTCGAGCGAGCGGCCGAGCGTGAAGAAGGCGTAGGCCTCGTCGCGGCTGGTCGCCGACTCGACGATGCCGACGGCGAGCGCCGACCGCTCGCGCACCCAGCCGAAGAACTCGTGCACCTTCTCGGGCGCGACCTTGCGCGGCATGCGCGCCCGGGTGGTGTTGAGAACCTCCCACAGCTCGGTGCTCACCACCTCGCGCGCCCGCCGCGCGTTCTCGCGGGCCGCGCCCAGCGAATAGGCGATCGATGCGGGATGCCCGCGGTCGACCGCGAGCAGCGCGAGCACATCGGCGCGGGTGAGGGCCTGCACAGGGTCGACCTCGCTGCCCATGACGCTGAGCAGCGAGCGGCAGGCGGTGTCCTCGTCGATCCACGGGTCCTCGAGCAGCAGCTGCAGGTGCACGTCGAGGATGCGGGCCGTGCCGTCGGCGCGCTCGACGTACCGGCCGATCCAGAACAGGCTCTCGGCAATACGGCTCAACATGGCTCGACCCCCCTCGAGCTCGTGCGAGCGCCGTTGCTCGACCAGTGGTTGTGCGTCGCACGCGCCTGCTGCTGCTGTTGCTGCTGGTCGCGCCGCGGGTCGTCGTGCGGATTGTGGTCGGGAACGTGGGCGGCAGCATCCGTGATGATCGGGATCGACTGCGTGACCGTCGCCTGCTCGGCGACGAGGCCCGCCACGTCGTGGCTGTCGGCGACCATCGGCTGCTGGCCGACCACCCAGGTGTCTTTCGAGCCGCCGCCCTGGCTCGAGTTGACGACCAGCTGCCCCTCGGGCAGGGCGACCCGGGTGAGGCCGCCGGGCAGCACCCACACCTCGCGGCCGTCGTTGACGGCGAACGGGCGCAGGTCGGCGTGCCGCGGCCGCATGCCCTCGTCGACGAGGGTCGGGATGGTCGAGAGCTGCACGACCGGCTGGGCGATCCACCCGCGGGGGTCGCGCTGCAGGCGCTCGCGCAGTTCGTCGAGCTCGGCGCGGCTCGCCGCCGGACCGACGACGAGCCCCTTGCCGCCCGAGCCGTCGACCGGCTTCACCACGAGCTCGTCGAGACGGTCGAGCACCTCGGCGAGCGAGTCGGGCTCCTCCAGCCGCCAGGTGTCCACATTGGGGATCACCGGCTCCTCGTGGAGGAAGTAGCGGGTGAGGTCGGGCAGATAGGTGTAGACGAGCTTGTCGTCGGCGACGCCGTTGCCGACCGCGTTCGCGATCGTCACAGTGCCGAGCCGCGCCGCGAGCATGAGCCCGGGCGTGCCGAGCATCGAGTCGGCGCGGAAGGTCAGCGGGTCGAGGAACTCGTCGTCGACGCGGCGGTAGATGACGTCGACCCGCTGGGGGCCGGCCGTCGTGCGCATGAAGACCCGCCCGCCCGCGCAGAACAGGTCGCGCCCCTCAACGAGCTCGACGCCCATGAGCCGCGCGAGCAGGGTGTGCTCGAAGTAGGCCGAGTTGTAGACGCCCGGCGTGAGAACGACGATCGTCGGGTCGTCGACGCCGGCGGGGGCGGATGCTCGCAGCGCGTCGAGCAGCCGTGTCGGGTAGTCGCCCACCGGGCGCACGCGCATCGCCACGAACAGCTCGGGCAGCGTCTGTGCCATGACCCGCCGGTTCGAGATGACGTAGCTCACGCCGCTGGGCACCCGCACGTTGTCTTCGAGCACCCGCCAGGTGCCGTGCTCGTCGCGGATCAGGTCGATGCCCGAGACCTGGATGCGCACGCCGTTGGCGCTCTCGATGCCCGCCGCCGCGCGGTGGAAGTGCACCGAGCTCGAGATGAGCCGGGCCGGGATGACGCCGTCGGCGATGCACCGCTGCGGGCCGTAGATGTCGGCGAGGAAGGCCTCGAGCGCTCGCACGCGCTGGGCGACCCCCGCCTCGAGGTGGCTCCACTCGGCGCGCTCGATGACGCGGGGCACCGCATCCAGCGGAAACGGGCGCTCCTCGCCGGCGAAGTCGAAGGTGACGCCCTGCGCGAGGTAGCTCGACGCGAGGGCCTCGGTGCGCCCGCGCAGCTCCTCCTGCGAGAGCTGCGCGAGGGCCGCGTGGATCTGCCGGTAGGGCAGCCGCACCGTCGAGTCGGGCGCGAACATCTCGTCGAAGGCGACGGCCGACCCGGAACGGGCGGCGGACGCCGCGTACCCGTCGAAGAGGTCGGCCATGCGCCGAGCCTATCCCCGGCGTATTGCGGCGATGTTTCGGTGGATGCTCACGCAGTGTCGCCCGCCCGCCGCGTCTCGAGCCGCTCGACGTGCGCGCGTTCGCCCAGCTGGGTGCCCGGCATCGACGCGGTCGCGGCACCCGCCGCCACCCCCGCCCGGGCGGCGGCGGCGAGGTCGTGACCCTGCGCGAGGC
>VFQU01000772.1_pt1 | contig 23598 bp, 23 predicted proteins | sample 3512311 | NCBI WGS metagenome assembly VFQU01 (sample SAMN10412377, study PRJNA504923) | tailings metagenome | isolation source: Relicate 3 Philex TSF3 active mining site | place: Philippines: Tuba, Benguet | collected 2017-08-29
TTGTCTCCATGAGGGTGATATCCCATGGCAAGACCGGCAACTTTTACCGTTTTGGTGTGCCTATTTCTTGCGTCCGAGTTCCACATAGCCCAGAGAATTCTTCGCTGAACAGGCTTTAGGCCATCAATTTCATGCGGGATTGCGCGAGAATCGCAAACATATCGGGAGTATTTTCTTTGGTCGTCGTGGACTTGTTCTTCAAAAGGACGTTTAGGATATTGATCTTCGTTCTTCATGATACCAAATGACACAGAGAAGGGGTGAATTGACTTGTCAAGCCGTTTTCCCTTTTTAGACTGGCGGAACGGCTCCAACAATGTCACCCAAAGCTCAAGGTAGACCCTATTTTTATTGGCTCATCTGCATCCTGATTTTTTTTCCAATCCTAGGTTGCTCTGTCCTAAAATCTTTCGGGAAAACACGAACTTTCGATGAGGAATTCGGACTCATCCTTTACAATAAATCTCCCAAAAAATTGAACCCTAGATTCTTCTCGGAAGGCTCAAATCATCATGTTTTGATCGAGAGAGAACTACTGGAAAAAGAGAAATTCATCACAAAATGGGAGCTGAGTTTCTTAGCTTTCGACAAGGAATTCCTTACTTCCGCCAAAGAAAAGTTCGGAAACGATTCCGTTTTCACATATAAACTTTCTTGGAGAAAAAAATCGGGCCAGTATTCGAATGCAAAAGAAAGTAAAAACTTCAAAACAACTTATAAATCCGTAGAACTAGGAGAAGTTTCCGCAAATTCCATCGAGGAACTTCTGCAAAAAGCGGCCGCCTTCAAACCTGTTCCATCCAAAATTCAGGAAACGGAAACCTTTCGAATGAGCTCCGATGTAGCGTTGTTAGTTGAAGAACAAATCAAAACAGAATTTTCTTCTTATATTTGGCAGCATGATTTGGGAGAAACGGATAAAGAATCGAGCACACTATTCCAATCCCTGTTACAAACGAACGGATCTCCCAAGCAGTCGCCTAATTACGAATATTCCCAAAACCGTTTCGAGATTCTTTCGTCGGAACCGAACAAATTGTTCTATAAACAAATTTATTCCGATTCTAAAACCAGCGTCTTTTTCGTTCCACCGCTTGCCAATGCACTCTCCGTCAAACCAGGGGAGCCTGTAGGATTGAGAAGAATCGGCAATTTTTTACTAAAAGAGGAAAAATAATGACTACGCCTTACACAGAAGTTCGCACACGTTTCGCGCCTTCTCCTTCCGGATTTTTACATGTGGGAGGAGCGAGAACCGCACTCTTCAATTACTTATACGCAAAAGCGAAAAAAGGAAAGTTTCTGCTCCGAGTGGAAGATACCGACCAAGACAGATCTACGGAAGCTTCTTTCAAAATCATTTTAGAATCTCTTAAATGGCTGGGAATGGAATGGGACGAAGGTCCCGGAGTCGGGGGCCCTCACGGACCGTACACTCAGTCCGAACGACTTCACATTTATAAAGAATACACTGCAAAATTAATTTCTGAGAAAAAAGCATACCGTTGTTTTTGTTCTTCCGAAGAATTGGAAGGCAAAAAGAAACAAGCGGAATCCATGGGAATTCCTTATCTTTACGACGGTAAATGTTCCGGACTTTCGGAATCAGAAATCAACGAACAAATCGACAAAGGAACTCCTTTTACGGTTCGATTCAAAACTCCCAACCAACTTGTAGTCGTAGACGATATGATCCAAGGAAAGGTAAAGTTCGAATCGAAACTGATCGGCGATTTCATCATCGTTAAGTCGGACGGCTTCCCTTCTTATAATTATGCGGTTGTGATCGATGATGCTCTGATGAAAATCACTCATGTGATTCGAGGCGTGGGTCATCTTTCCAACACCCCTAGACAAATTTTGATTTTCGAAGCATTCGGTTTTCCTCTTCCTAGATTCGCTCACGCAAGTGAAATCGTAGGAACGGACGGTAAAAAACTTTCGAAAAGAGCGGGAGCAACATCGGTTCTCGCCTTCAGAGACTTAGGTTATCTTTCCGAAACTCTAAGAAATTATATGGCTCTACTGGGTTGGACTTCTCCCGACGGAAAAGAATACATGCCGGACGAAGAACTTTGCAGCATATTCGATATTGAAAGATGTTCCAAGTCCCCTGCGACCTTCGATGTATTTAAAAAATTGAAAGAAGAAGAAAAGGAAACTGTCGACTTTAACAAGTTAGATGCCATCGGATTATCTGAATACTTAAACCAGAAATCGAAACTGAACTGGATGTCCAATAAACTCATCCGGGAAGTTCCCATAGAAAGATTGGGTCAAGAAATGGTTCCTTTTTTGGTAAACTCGAACATACCTGCGGAATACAAATCGGGAACACACCCTACTCTTCTATCCATTTTGGATTCAGTAAGAGTGTACCTGGATAGACTCATCCAAGCACCACCTTACATCGAAGAGTTTTTTCAAGAAGACATTCAATTCGAAAACGAAGAAGCCAAAAATCTAATCTTAGAAGGAAACGGAAAGAAGGTGGCGAAAGAGTTTTACGACTCGATCACTGCTGCTGCTCCAAACAACCCGGACGATTACAAAAATCTGATGGCCTCCGTAGGGGAAAAAACGGGAGAAAAAGGCAGAACTTTGTTTATGCCGATCCGTTCCATCACCACTGGAAAATCCCACGGACTGGAACTACCGATTCTGTTCACCCTTCTAGGGCAGGAAAAATTAAAGAAGAGAATGGAGATCCTAGGTAAAATCGTAGGTCTGGCGCCCTAATCCAGGAAAGTTTTTCCCTGATTTTCCCCAAAATCAGGGGAGGATCCCCATTTTTGTGTTTTTTTCTGAAAAATTTCACGTATACTCGTATATAGGGATCGGTGGGAAATAGGATTGGGCGTAATTCAAGAAACAAGTCAGTTTGTTATGAGTCCTTCACCAGGCTCCTATGCCATGTTTCTCCCGCCTGACATGGCTTCCGTGAAAATTTTCCGCAGAGAGCTATGTAAGTCCCTGGAAGAAAATCATTTTTCGCCGGACAATATCATGCAGATTGAACTGGCGGCCGACGAAGCTCTTACGAATTCCATTGCTGCCAACGTCTGTAACTGCAGTGACGAGACAATCATCTGTCGCTGGCGCATAGACGGTTCCAAATTCACCCTTTATGTTTTGGATTACGGCTCCGGCTTTCGCGAAGAAAACCCTGTTCCCAACACCGATAAAGAATTACTCAAAACAAATCCTTCTCTCTGTCTTTCCACCTTCATAGGCCACATAAAAAACCACCAAACAAAAAAACCGGAAACACTTCCTTACAACGGCCAAAACCAGAAACACACGAATATGGGAAAAGGCTTGAAAATAATGAATGCCATGATGGACTCCGTAAAAGTAATGTTTCATGGAGAAGGCATGGTGGGAGAAGTTCCCCAAGGTTTCAAAGTCATGGGCTCTATCCTTGCACTTGAATACGACCGAGCAAAACATCTATAAGTGATTTTACATATTAATACTTCCCGTGAATGGCGGGGAGGTGAACAACAATTATTCTATCTCGTCCAAGGTTTGAACCAGGACAAAATCAATCAACTCGTAGTTGGACAACCAAATTCTCCTTTGGCGGAACGCTGCCAAGAAGCGGGCTTTCCTTTTTATCCGCTAGAAATGAAGGGAGAATGGGATAGAAAAGCGGTGAAAACCATACGAACTCTTTGTACGGAAAAAAACGTAAAACTCATCCACACTCATACAGCACACGCTCACACCTTGGCATTGTTTGCCAAAAGAAATCATTTGAACATTCCTCTAGTCGTTTCCAGAAGAGTGGACTTCAAACCCAAAAACAGTTTTTTCTCCAGATGGAAGTACGGGCACTCGGCTAACGATTACTATCTTCCCGTTTCCAACCGAATCAAAGAAGTGATGATGGAAGCTGGGATCAGTCCAGAAAAACTAATCACTGTTTATTCGGGAATCGACTTGAAACGATTCGGAAAAACCCCTTCGTCCGATTATCTCAGAGAAGAATTTTCCATTCCTAAAAAAACGGTAATCATCGGAAATATTGCAGCGTTAGTCGACCATAAAGATCAGGAAACGTTGATTCGTTCCGTCGCCAAAATGAAAACTGATCATCCTTTCCGACTTCTGATCGTAGGAGAAGGGAAACTGGAAAAAAAGCTGAAAGCACTTTCCAAAGAACTGAATACGGAAGAAAAAATCACTTTCACCGGATACAGAAAAGACATCCCCGCCTTACTTGCTTTATTCGACATTTTCACTCTTACTTCCAAGGAAGAAGGCTTAGGCACTTCCATTCTGGATGCGATGGCTTCCGGGCTGCCGATTGCTGCAACCAAAGGAGGAGGCATCGGAGAAATGTTGCACCAAGCCAAGGGAGCGTTTCTCAACGAAGTAGGAGATTCCGATTCCATAGCGAAATCTCTGGATACTTTGGTGGAATCGGAAACTCTCCGTTCCCAATTCGGGACATTCAATAAACAATCCGTAAAAAGATTTTCTTGCACTGCCACCTCGGATAAGACTAAATTAGTTTATTATTCCTTACTAGGTGATTCTCTTTACGAGAAGGGCTAATATCTATGAATCGACTTCTCATCATCGACGGGCATGCTCTTGCCTTCCGCGCTTATTTTGCGTTCGCTGCCTCCAATCTGACCAATTCGAAAACGGGAAAACCCAGCGGAGCCATCTTCGGTTTTTGGAGAATGTTGTTTAAGCTACTTCAGGATGAAAAAGTTTCCCATATCGCATTCACATTCGATCCGGGAACCAGACTTCATAGAAACGATTTGTACGAAGCATACAAAGCCCAGAGAAAACCGATGCCGGAAGATCTGAAACCGCAGATCAAACAAATCCAAGAGATGATCCAAGCTTTGGAATTTCCAATGTACAAAATGGACGGAATCGAAGCGGACGACATCATCGGCTCCCTTTCCAAAAAGTTCGCAAAAGACTTCGATGAGATCGTAATTCTTTCCAGTGATAAGGATTTATACCAAGTTCTTTCTTCCAACGTACACATGTTACGTGGGAAAAAAGGGGTTTCCGAATTCGAAAAAATAGATCCGAAATGGGTCGAAACGAATATAGGAATCACCAAAGAACAAGTCACCGATTATATGGGACTTGTGGGAGACACATCCGACAACATCCCTGGAGTCAAAGGGATCGGAGAAAAAGGTGCCTCCAAACTCATCCAGGAATACGGAAACCTGGAAGGGATCTATAAAAACATAGATAACCTGAAAAACAAGGGACTCATCGACAAACTGGTTGCGGACAAAGAGAACGCATTTTTATCCAGAAAATTGGCAACGATTGTCACCAATTTAAAGTTAGAGATTAAAAAATCGGATCTAAAGATCCCTAATTATCATGATCCTGCTAAAGTTCAATACTTCAAAGATGAAGGTTACAACGTACTTCACAGAGACCTCGCCAAACAAGCAGGCATCGAAGTAGAAGATTCCAAAACGCCTGCCGCAAAAAAAGCCAAAAAGAAAAAAGGTGAAGAAGAGGAAGCGCCAGTAGAAGAGATCGTCGAAACAAAAGACGGCAAAGAACTTTCTTCGGTAAAAGACAAAAAAGTAAAATATGTCCGCATCAAAACGATCGAAGAACTAAAAAAAGTATTAAACGGAATCGATATCAAAAAACCGATCTCTATCGATACGGAAACTACCTCTCAAGATCCGATGCTTGCCGAAATTTTGGGAGTATCTTTCACTCAAAAACAAAACGAAGCCTACTACATCGCTTTTTCCCATTCGGAATCCATCTATTCCCACACTCTCCCCAATGCGGAAGAATCTCTGAAGTTGTTCCGGCCTCTTTTGGAAAATTCGAAACTAGTTAAAATCGGCCAAAATATAAAGTATGATGTATTGGTTTTCAGAAACTACGGAATTCATGTAACCGGAGTTACATTCGATACGATGATCGCATCCTACATCCTCAGTCCGGGAGAAAGACGCCATAACATGGACGATATGGCTGTCGATTATTTAAGCTATAAAACGATCACTTTCGAAGAACTGGTAGGAAGCGGCAAAAAGAAACAAAATCTTTACGATATAGATCCGGACAAAGTGTCCGAATACGCCTGCGAAGATGCGGATGTCACATTCCAACTTTATAAAATTCTGGAAAAGAAAATCGATACGGAGCCGAACCGTTCCATCTTCCATGAAGTGGAAATCCCTCTTATGGACGTTCTGGCGGATATGGAATATACGGGAGTGTCCGTGGAGAAAGATTACTTCACCGCACTTTCAGGAAATTTCGAGAAGAAAATTGCGGAACACGAAAAGAACATTCATTTTTATGCGGGACGATCATTTAACGTAAATTCTACGAAAGAACTACAAGTGGTTCTTTTCGAAGACCTAAAACTTCCTGCGGAAAAAAAGACCCAAACAGGTTATTCCACGGATCATTCCGTTTTGGAATCTCTCCAAGGAACGCATCCGATCATCGATGATCTTTTGGCACTCCGTAAATTCTCCAAACTCAAATCAACTTATACGGACACTCTACCGACTCTGGTAAATCCCAAAACGAATCGAATCCATACAAGTTACAACCAAACCATCGCAGCAACGGGAAGACTTTCTTCCACAAATCCGAACCTGCAAAACATTCCCATCAAGGACGAAGAAGGCAAACTGCTCAGAAAAGGTTTTTTGCCAGGAAAAGGTTTCGAAATTTTATCTTTGGACTACAGCCAGATAGAACTCAGGATCATGGCTCATTTTTCTAACGACGAACAAATGATAGATGCTTATCGTTCGGGTGCGGACATCCACAGAAGAACCGCTGCGGGGATTTTCGGCGTCAAAGAAAAAGACGTAACTCCTGAAATGAGAAACAAAGCAAAAATCGTGAACTTCTCTGTAATTTACGGAGTCACTTCTTTCGGACTCTCGAATAATCTAAAGATCGCAAGAAAAGAAGCCAAGGAATTCATAGAAAGATATTTCGCACAATACAAAGGTGTGGAAAAATATATGGAATCCATCGTAGAGTTCTGCAAGGAAAAAGGTTATGTAGAAACCTTACTGGGCCGCAGACGTTATCTTACGGATATCAATTCATCTCATAGAATGGCAGCGGAAGCAGCAAAGAGAGTTGCTATCAACTCTCCTATCCAAGGAACTTCGGCAGATATGATCAAACTTGCCATGCTGAAGATTCACGAAAAGATCAAAAAGAAATCCTTTAAGTCCCGCATCATCTTACAAGTGCATGATGAATTGGTGTTCGAAGTAGATAAGAAAGAAAAGGATGAATTCTTTGCTATGGCGAAAAAAGAAATGGAAGAAGCTCTTCCTATCAAAGTTCCCGTCTTGGTGGAAGGAAGATTCGGAAAAGATTGGGGAGAGGCTCACTAAACGGAGTTCTCTTTTCCCGATTTGTCGTGCATATTACGATACACAAACAGTAAAAAAAATATTTACTTATTCCGATTTTGATCTCTAATGTTTTCCTCGAAGGCTTCGGAGAAAAACATTGAGTCGATTCTTTCTTTTCCTGGTTTATTTTGCGATTGTTAGCTTCTATTTTGTATCGTGCGCCCCTACTCCCTCTCTCAACAACAAGTTCGATCCTATTTCCGAAACTTATAGAGAACTTAGGTTGTTGGAATGCGCCCTTCAATTGGATTCAAACTGCCTTTCCACCTATCAACTGTCAGGAACAATTACAGGTCTGATCTCAGGGACCTCTTTGAAATTAAAATTAAACGGGGGACAAAATTCATCTCCTATTTCGAATAACGGATCTTTTTCGATCACTACCAAAGGAGGTTCTCTCTCCGCCGATTTGGAAATCGGAGAACACCCTGCGCAGTTGTATTGCACAGTGGAGCACCAAGGCACAAACAGCGAGTCAGGAAAAAACGATGTGATCGTTTCTTGCCCGATGGCGAGGTTAGAGACAGAGGGAAAACAAATCCTTTGGACCAGATGTGCTTACGGGCAAGTATGGAATCCGAACGGATCGAACGGTGCAGGTGACTGCAAAGGAACAGGAACACCTGCCACCGAATATGGATTAAACTATTCTCTGAATTTCTGTTCCAACCCGATAGGAGACTGCAACGGAGGAAGCGGCTTGGCAGGAGGTCCTTTACTTCCTCCTCCTTGGTTGAACTCTTCCACAAGCCAGGTCTATAGTGCGTGTGAAGGGCTCAATCTTTCCAAAAAATTCGGAAGATCCAATTGGAGAGTTCCTAACATTATGGAGCTGAAACAAATCGTTTACTGTTCCAACGGCCCGAATCCTCCTCTTGCGAATTTCATCCAATGTAACGGAGGTTCTACGATGCCCACCATCAATACCTCTCTTTTCCCGGACACTACCGTCACACAAGGAGGAGCTCCTTATGCAGGGTATTGGAGTGCTACATCCTATTCGGTAGATTATGCACAATCGTTTCAGGTGAGTTTTCGTACAGGAGAAACCACCACACCCGATCAGGATCAGTCTTTTTCCGTTCGTTGCGTTTCCACTTTATAGCTGTTATTTAGGTGTAAACCCCGGTCGATTCTTCCTAATTTTTACAAGTTTGTCACATAGACGTAACAAAGAAGGGCTACCTTGATCTCAGCTTAGAAAAAGGAAGCACCTAGATGAAAGCGAACACAATTAATAAAACAGAAAGAGTTTTGGAAGTCCGTCTTGCGGAAAACCAACTGGAAATCGAAAGAGCGTTAGCTCTTCGTTATGAAGTATTCAACTTGGAAATGGGAGAAGGTCTCCCTCAATCCTCCGCCACAAGAAAGGACAGAGATGAATACGATCTTTACTGCAACCACCTAATCGTTTTCGATAAAACAAACGAAAACAAAATCGTAGGAACTTATCGTATCCTAACAAGAAAAAACGCAAAAGAAGGAATCGGCTTCTACAGCGAAAACGAATTCGACATCACTGCTATTTATAACCTTCCTGACGAGATCGCAGAAGTAGGAAGAAGCTGCGTGCACCCTGACTACAGAGACGGTTCCGTAATTTCTCTTCTCTGGCAAGGTCTTGCGGAATTCATGATCAAACAAGACGTGCGTTATTTGATGGGCTGCGGATCCATCCACTCTACGGATGCAGCGGTTGCTTCCGAATCTTACGCCTTCTTGAAAGAAAAAGAAGCTCTTGCTCCTGAAGAATTCAGAGTATATCCGAACCCTGATTTCGTTCTTCCCGGATTCAACGAAAACCACAAAATCGAGGATTTGAAGTCGATTTCTAAAAATATTCCTCCTCTTTTGAAAGGATATATCAGAATCGGCGCTAAAATCTGTGGAATTCCTGCTCTAGATTCTGTTTTTGGTACTACAGACGTGTTTATTCTCTTTGATAGAAAAGAAATCACCGAGAGATATGCGAAACACTATATGAGTACATGAGCCGCAAAGAGGAAGTAGACTACCAACATCCCAGTAAAAAAGACCAATTTAGGTTCTTTTCCTTCACCTTCCTGCTTGTAGTGGGAATCTGTCTGGGATACTTCGCAGGACTTCCTCATTACTGGCTCGGCTGGTTTTCTTTTTCCATTGCCGCCTTTTCTGTCGCTGGAAACGATGCGGTGCAAACGATAGGGACTTTTTTCGAAAGCAAAAAATCAGTCCACTGGTTCCGAAAACTTTTGGTTCTCGGTGGGCTGCTTCTCATAGTCCATTTGTTTGCTTGGGTCATACATGACGGAGAAATCCACTTTCATAGATTGGATTCCTTTCCCGCAACGACCCATTTCAATTTATTCCAATTATTAGCTCCCGTTATTTTAGTCGTCATCACTCGATTGAGAGCCCCTGTCTCCACAACCTTTCTTGTATTAGGTTTATTCGGAGGAGGAAACATCGACAAGATGCTCACCAAATCATTCTTTGGTTACGGTTTGGCATTCATCGCTGCGATCATAATTTGGGCCGTTCTTGCCAAAGTAGACCCTCACGAATATCACGACGTACATACTCCTGATCCGGTTTCCGAAAGAAAATGGGCCAGACTGCAATGGGTATCTACACTCTATCTTTGGGTGGCATGGCTCTTTCAAGACACTGCCAATATTGCAGTTTTCCTTCCCCGCAAACTCAGCGCCTTCGAATTTTCAGGTGCGGTCTTTCTTTTGATTTTCGCTTTGTTTGTGATCATCCGTACGAACGGAGGAACCATCCAACAAGTTGTCTCCGAAAAATCGGACATCAAATGGTCCAAAGCGGCGACCATCGTGGATCTTGTTTATGGAACGATTCTATTTATATTTCAATACGTAAGCCAAATTCCTATGTCCACAACATGGGTGTTTTTGGGTCTTCTGGCAGGAAGAGAAATCATCTTAAATGTGTTAACTTATAGAGATCTTCCTTATTTGGACACTTTCCGTAAGGTAGGGAAAGATGTTCTCTTAGCGTTTTTAGGAATTATAGTCAGCATCTTGGTTTTTTTCGCATCCGCCTTTGTGTATCCGGAGGATCAGTCGGAAGGAATCGATTTTTGGAAAAAACCTTTGGTGGAAACAGAGACGGACTCTTAAAATTTCTTTACCTACCCTAGATTTGTCAGGGTATTGTCATATATGAGAATGCTTCTCACCACAGAGACTCAGACTCACCAAGGAGATACCATGTCAATCGCAATGATGCTGAGAGAAGGAACCGCAGACAAACACCAAGAAACGGAAAAAGTTCCTTACCTGCGCGCCATTTTCCGTGGCGGATTAGATACACAAACTTATACCTACCAATTGGAAAGCCTAAGAGACGTTTATAAAGAAATGGAAGAATTGTTCCGTACGAACTCTTCCGATCCGATTCTTTCCAAAGTTTATTTCCCTGAACTTTTCCGCACGAAAGCTTTGGAAGAAGATATCAAATTCTTTCAATCCAAGTTCAATGCGAAACTCAGAGGCAAAGTCACTGCAGCTACTCAAAACTACATCGACCACATCAAAAGAGTCGCAAAAGAAAATCCGTATCTTCTGGTAGCACAATCTTACGTGCGTTATTTGGGAGACCTTTCCGGAGGACAAGCGATCAAAAAAGTAATCGCAAAAACCTTCTCCTTGGAAGGAGCAGACGGAGTTGCTTTTTACGAGTTTCCTGAAATCCAAGACCACCAAGCTTTCAAAGGAATTTACAGAACGGCAATGGACACTCTTCCTCTTTCCGATGCACAAAAAACGGAACTAGTGGAAGAATCCAAAAAAGTATTCGATCTGAACAAAAACCTTTTTGTGGAACTTGAGTCCGACCTAAAAGAGAACATCGGAGCGGAGAGATTCGCAGCGTTGATTCCGGCAGGGTAGTTTGAGTTTTCCTTACACACTCATTACTCTAGTTTTTCTTTCCATGTTGCCGGTCACTATGATCGTCCCTGTAGTGAAGGACATCGTCAAAGACCGGTTACTTGGTTCCAACTGGGAAGTGGCTTATTTCACAAGCATTCCCATGCTTGGTTCTTTTTTATTCGCACCCGTAGCGGGAATCATTTCCGATCGTTTTCAAAACAGAAAGTATTTTATCGCCGCTTTTTGTTTCTTAGATGCGTTTTTATTTTATCTGCTCACTCAAGTGACCGACATGAACTTGTTTTTGGTCATTCGCTTTCTGGAAGGAGCTTCTCATATTTTCATCATAGGACTGCTTCTCAGTTCCGCAGCGGACAGAGAGAATGATCCAGCAAACAAACGTTATTACGGCAAGGGAATCCTTATGGGGATCACTGGAATGTTCCTCTCATTAGGAGGAGCCTTCGGAATGCCTTTGGGGATTCTGGGAAGAAAAAATCCATTGATCCCTTTTTATGTAGGTTCCGGGATCTTGATTTTCGTGGGTTTGTCGACACTCATCCTTCTAAAAGACAGAGGGATCCACAAACAAAAAGAATTCAAGTGGTCTCACCTCAAAAATGCGATCTTCGAGAATCCTTGTTTATATGTTCCTTTTTTATTCAATTTCATCGACCGTTTCACTGTAGGATTCATCATTTCTTCGTTTAATATCCATCTGAGAGAAACCTTGGGATTTCATCCGGGCGTTTTAGGAGTCTTTTTAGGGCTCGTTTTATTTCCGATGAGTCTACTTTCTTATCCTTCTGCGGTTTTATCCCGCAAAACGGGAGTTCTACCTTTGGTTCTTGTAGGTTCTCTTGTCTATGGAATTTTCCTAGGACTTTCAGGAACCACGAATCATTTTTGGCTTTTGTTCACCTATCTTTCGATATGCGGAATCGGTGCGGGGGTCATGTTTGTTCCTTCCATGATGCTCGCAAGTAAAATGTCCAGACCGGGACTCACCGCAACGACTATGTCCGCCTTTACGGGAGTAGGTTCTTTGGGTTTTATGCTCGGACCGATCGTTTCCGTTCAAATGCAGCATGTATTCCAAGCGAATCTTCCTACGGAATACTCATTTCCAGCCTTATCTTTCTTTTTCGGATTTTTAGAAATAGGTCTTGTTTTACTCACGATTCCTTTCTTCAAAAAAATCCTGACCAAAATCGACGTTGCGGAAAAGGAAAGAGACGAGATAACACTTGCCAATTCCAGTCCTATTGTTTAAACTAAAGATAGAATTTACATAGTGAGGTGAACCTTGAAACGTTCTTTACTCTTTTTGTCCCTTTCTTTCGTTTTGTTCGGATTTGTTGCTTGTACTTCCAGCAATAAAGTAAGTCCGGGAAGCAATAAAATACATCCGCACACTGCTCTTCGTAAGTTGGAAATAGACATGATCAAAGTGGGAGACAATCTCGTGAGAACAGAGGCTGTCTTAGGAAAACCTACGGAAAAATCAATCGATCCTTCCGGTTCGGTAATGGTATGGTGGTTTGCAGAAGACAGAGAAGTTCCGGAACAATACTACACTTTGAAAGAAAAACCTACAGGCGCAGATGCGGATAAGTTCGTAAAACTTACGTTCGATCCTAAAAACAAAATCACTGCGAAAGATTTTAAACTTTAATCTTCCGACGTAGTGTCCGCCTTCTCCTCTTCCGGAGTGGGCGCGGGGAAAGGGAAACCGGGGAAGTTGGGTTTTTCTTTTCCTTCTATATCATCATCAAACAAATCTAATGTGGTAAACCCCAGAAGAAAATCCAAAGCTTCTCCGAAATTGAATCCGAGCCTTCCTCCTCCGTAAACCCCCGCAATGATCTCCACATTCCATAAAAAACTTTTAGGATAACCGAAAGGCTTCAAATCTTCCTTAGGAAGATAAGCTAAAAATTCGTCTTGTCCCGTTTGGCGGACCAAATCCATAGTGAGTTCCCTTTGAAAGGTTGCCTTTTTCCTTTTTTTGCGATCGGCAACAGGATCGTTGAAATAGGAATAATATCTCATCTTATAACTTTTGATATTCGCTCTTTCATCGTTTGTAAGAGGAATTCCTTTTGCATCCACGAGCCAATTCCCTTTTTCATCCAAAACGGGATCACCGGAATGAAAACTTTCTCCACCTAAGAATGTATATACGAGTTGTTGGGAATGATAGGAGCCTACTTCTCCTCCCCGAATCCCGATTCCTCTTCCTAAATCTTTTTTTCCCATCTCGGATTCGCCTCCCTGAAAGAGAAAACCGATGGGAAGCGGTCCGATTTTTAAGGCAACACCGTACATAGGTGTTTCGGCGCCGACTGTGACGATGTCCTTCATGTCACTACGACGATTCTTCCAGTAACTGGCACATTGGAGAAGAAATAAGGGCAATAAAAACAGGGAATAGAATCGCATTCTTTTCCAATTTTTAAGATTTTCTACTTTTCGGAATCAAAAAAAATAATCAGCCTGGAAAGAGTAAGCTATGACAGAAGAAGATTTTCCAATGATTGAAGTCAAAAAAATGAACGAGACAGAGGTGCGTCTATTTGCCCTTCTCCTCAATCTTTGGAAAGAATCGAAAGGAATTTCGTTTCAACGATTCCGCAAAATCATGTCCCGCTACTATCAAAACGAAGACATCGACTCTGACCGAAAAAAACTCTATCGAGACTTAAACCAATTGAAGGCGATGGGTTTCAACATCAAGGTGGCGAGTTTCGGTTATCAATCCGAAGATCATTTTCCTTATTATCTGGAAAAAGAATCCTTGGACAAAGTATTAAAATTCTCTCAGGAAGAATTGGAATACTTGGCACTTTCTCTTTGTTCGGCGGAAAACCAGGACAATCAAATCATCCTCTCTCTATCTCAGAAATTATTTTCTAAAAATCTGGACCTTTATCCGCAAGGAATAGGAACGAACAAAAGAAGAGGAACCGAGTCCGCGGATAAGGAAGAAACGGAACTTTCCAAAATCATCCAAGCAGTGAAAGACAAAAGAGCAATCGTTGTGAGTTACGGCAAGGATGGAAAAGAAAGAACCATTGAACCTTACAGACTTATTCGCAAAAACTCGGAAGATTTTTATCTTCTCGCCTACGACCGAAATAAAAAATCCTTAAGAAGATTCATCCTTCCCAGAATCGTCGTAAAACGAGAATTAAAAGAAGATTTTTTTTCCAATAAAAAAATCACGGAACAAGACACTAACTTTCATCCTTTAGGTTTCGATGTTCATGAAAAAAAGAATTTAAATCTTACTATCTCTTCTCAATTTTCCGATTCATTTTCTCTTTTTTTGGAAGGACATACGTTCGGGAAAGAAGACTTAAATTTTCATTTCGAAACCACGAATCAAAATGCGTTGTTTCCTTTTTTCCTAAAATATCCAGAATCTCTCATTCATTCCGACTCAGACGAATGGATTCGAGACTATCAAAACTATTTAAATCAATTGTCCGAGTCTTATTCGAGTGTCGCTTAATTCACCTTCTTATCCCGTAACAAAATCACAATATCTCAATTTTCTAAAATGCTCTAATTCTTTTTACATCCTCAACCAGGCCCTTGTCGCAAAAACCCAAACTCCTCACAGCGGAAGTTTGGAATGGAATGAATTTTCGGATATATGCAGATCTCGTTTTAACGATTCAGTACATATCTCCAAACAAATCCCCAAAGAAGAATCCATGGAACAAACGAAGATCGCCGTAGAACGAAGAAAAACGATCTTCCATGGAAACTTTAAAAACGAACATTTCATTACAAATATAGAATGTTTGGAACCGGTTCGGGATGGTGAAGGTTGGATTCTTTGGGACTTTCGTCCCATCGGTTCCATGAAGCTGGAAATATTGAAATCCCTCTTCTTTCAGAAAAAGATTTTGGAATCCTTAGGGATGGAAGTTCACTCTTCGAAAGTGATCCGCATCCAAACTTCTTATGAATACCTGACGGGTGAAGAGATAGAAACGGATAAATATCTGTTCGTGGAAGACGTAACAGAACGTTTGGTACGGGAAAACGAAAGGTTCGAAGAGGAATGGAGCCGGTTTCAAAGTTTTTTAACGAATATGGAATTTCCCGTTTTTTCGGAATCCCATACAAGCTGCAATTCACCTAAAACCTGTTATCTCAAAGATACTTGTTTTTCCCGTTTGGAAAACGGGGATGTCTTCGAATTGAGAGAAGGTTACGAAATCGCAAAAAAACACTATCTGGAGGGTAAAATCGACCTAGGTTCCCTCCCAGAGGAAGACCTAAGTCCGATCCAAAGAATCCAAAGAAACGCCCATCTGCATGGAACCGCTCATTACGATCTTCCTCAATTGACTCGTTATTTTGAAAGAACTACCGAGAAAGTCGCTTTTTTGGATTTCGAATCCGTCAATCCTCTCCTTCCTATGTTTACGCCATCTCGTCCCTTTCAACATATTCCTTTTTTGTTCTCTCTTCATATCTGGGATTCCCGAAAAGACGAATTGGAATATCACACCTACATTCATCCTCCTGAAAAAGGAGATCCCAGAGCCTTCATCTTAGAGGAATTGGCAAAACGATTGCCAGTAGACATAACAATCTTCTCCTTCAATGACTTTTTCGAAAAACTGATCATAGAAGAAGCAACACAAGTATATCCTAATTTTAAAGATTGGTGGGAGAACATCCGCCCTAATTTTATAGATCTTGCTCTTCCGTTCAAAAAGTTTTGGGTCTATCATCCGGAACAAAAAGGAAAAGCATCCTTAAAAGAAATCCTACCCACAATGAGTGATGTGAGTCACGGAAACCTTTCCATCAAGGAAGGACAGGATGCAAACTATCAATATTTACGCTTATTAAAAAAGCAAGTGACAGAAGAAGAAAAGTTCCGTGTTTTGGAAGATTTAGTAAACTACTGCAAAATGGATACGTACGGATTGTTTCTTATCTATAGAAAGCTGAAAAACCATTTATCGATTAGCCAATGTTAGGTATTAAACGCTCCATCGCAAAGTTCGCATTTTCCATTCCTGAAAACTGGATTCATTCCATTTTCGGAGAAAAAGAAGAAGACGGCACACAGAAGATCAATCCTCAATGTCTTCTCGCCTGCAATTTCGCCAAACTTCTCCCTAAACTAGAAACTCTTCCTCCTACAAAAGCCAGAAAACTCTACCAAGAAAACATCAAAGTATTCGACGAACCTGCCATCGCAGTTTCCCATATAGAAGACAAACTCATTCCTACTCCCAGCGCTTCTTTCATTCCGATCCGCTTGTACAATGCGCACCCTCAAAAAGGAAATCTTCCGATTGTCATTTATTTTCACGGAGGCGGTCTCACGATCGGATCTTTGGAAACCCACGATGCGGCATGCAGAAGGCTCGCCTATTATGCAAAAGTCATCGTCGTTTCGGTAGACTATCGTTTGGCTCCGGAACATCCTTATCCTGCCGCTTTGGATGATGCCTTTTTAGCATACCAATACGTAAGAAGCAGCGCTTATCTTTTCGGAGGTTCTCCCAATGCGATCGCTGTGGCGGGGGACAGTGCGGGAGGGCTTCTTGCCACTTCCGTATGCATCCGTGCCAAAAGGGAAAAACAACCTCTTCCCGTCTTTCAGGCTCTTCTTTATCCTGTAACAGATATTTCACGAGAATCCGAATCCTACAAAAACTTCGGAGAAAAATTCGTTTTAACCGCTGCCACACTCCGCTGGTTCATCCATAATTGCACTCCGAATGCATCGGATCGTAAATCGATCTTCAATTCTCCCCTACTTGCAGAGTCGAAAGAGTTAAAGGGACTTCCTCCCGCTTATGTCTCAACGGCAGGATTCGATCCTTTGCAGGAAGAAGGAGATCGTTATTCCCATCTTTTGGAAACCGCAGGGGTCAAAGTGCAGCACAGGCATTTTCCAGACCTCATCCACGGATACATCCAGATGACCGGGCTGATTCCAGCTGCCAAAGAAGCGGAATCGGACTTTCACAGAACCGTTTTGGCTTTTTTCAGCCAAAGAAAATTCTAAGTTTCTTCATTCAAGAATCGACAGGATAGAATTCGATACTATAAAGGACAGTAGACCCGAGGTACGTCATGATTCATCGTTTTGGTATTTCTTCCATTTCATCCGTTTTGCTTTTTGTCTGCAGCGTAGCGCTTTACGCAGAAAGACCTGCTTCTTTGACCTTAAAAGACAGAGAATCTCAAAAACAAATCGATGCAACTAGAGCAGCTGGTTTCGGAGACAATGAGATCGACACACTTCACGGCACCATTGCGGAACATCTCAAAAAGATGAAAAAGTTACAAGACTTAGGCGTAGATAAAACAGCCGCTCAGTATTTGGCACAAACTCCTCAAAAACTGGACGATCTTTATAAAACGGATAAGGACGGGAAACTGTATCTGGAAATCAAACTTCCTCAAGGACAATCTTATATCGATTGGCCGAAAGTTTATCTCTATGACGGAACTGCATTCATTTACCCGAACAAAGATTTCACGGATCTCGACAGAATCATTCTTGCTTTTAGAAGAGTGAATGCGGACGGAACCATCTATGTGAAAGAGATGAGAAGACTCATCAACCCTACTCCCAGACAACAAGGAGTGGACAAGGACGAAAAAGGAGAAGCTAAATTGGATACGAACTCGGACATCCAATTGGAGTATTTCCAAGCTTTGAGTTCCGATACCATTTGGCCGAACGAACCGGTTCAAAAAGATGCGGCGAACATCACTATGGTGTTAAATGATGAGAAAGACCCTCTTCCTTACGACAAACAAAAACACATTATGTTGACTTATAAAAAGATGCTTCGTAAGGCGAGCAAACACACTGCATTCAAACTAAGAAATATGGAATTGGATCAAAAACAATTGATCACTAAGGTGTTGGATTACAACTAAACTAAAGACTTTGCTGCTGTCTCTTGATGAGTAATTGAGAGATGGTTTGTTCTTCCGTAACGTATTTACGCTTCAAATAAGAAATCGCATTATTGATAAAGCTGGGTACGTTTTTATCCGCATCCAGCAAATCCAATTTGGTCTGCATCAATTCATCAATCGTAGCCAAAGCCAGTTTTCTCTGGCTTTGGTGAAGTTCAAAATCGTCTTCTGTTTCGACAACCATTTCGGGTATTTACTCTTTGAAGTTCTTAGCGACTTCCACTCCTCTATCTTCATCCACAAAAAAATTAATCAACAAAGATATGAGATAAAACAAAGCGACTACTAAAAATGCGTTTCTCAAAGTAACCAAGGTTTGGATGTATCCGAAAAGGAACAGACCTAAACCTGCTGCAAACTTCCCTGAAAACCCCCACATTCCGAAGAACTCACCCGATTTGGATTCGGGAGAAAAAATTCCCACAAGAGCTCTGGAGGCGGATTGAGTGGAACCTAGTCCCATTCCCGCAAGAGAAGAGATACATACGAACACCCATTGCACGGTCCATTGGGTTCCCAAAGTGGAATTCAAAAAACCTGTCAGATCTTTTACGAAGTAGATGAGTCCGCAAACGACCAACCACAAAATGAGAGTTAAGTTGAAAGTCTTTTTAGCACCGATGATGTCCTGCAGAACCCCGAAAGCCAAAGCTCCTACGGCAGCGGAAACCTGAATGAAGATAAACATGGCAGTTCTATGTTCCTTACCTATGTTGACCTCTTGTGATCCGTAAATAAAAGCGAAGGAAATGACGATGGCAAGAGCCGCCATAGAGAAGAAAAGGGAAAACAAAAAGATAGCGAGGTCTCTAAACTTAAACGCATCTCTCAAGGTATTGACGACACGTTTCACACCTATTTCCAAATAATTGACTTTAGGAGGAACATTATCACCTAACTTAGGTTCTTTCAAAAACAGGAATGTGGGAATCCCCGCCACTAGGAAAAAAATCGCAGTATAAGGACCGACCAAACGAAGGGATTCGTAATTTTCAACTACTTGATCTCCTAATGTGTCCGCAAGAGCGACGGAAGCAATCCCTCCGATATAACCGATCCCCCAGGCATACCCTGAGATCTTACCTAAATCGTCTTTATCGCCCAAGGAAGGAAGGAAGCTGGACGCGAAGTTTTCTCCGGAAGCGAAGAAAAAATTGGAAATGGCGATGAGTGTGAATCCTACCCAAATCATTCCAGGAGATACATAATATAACGCAAATGTGGCGATGACACATCCGATATAACTCAAAAACAAAAATAGTTTTTTGGTAGCGGAGTAATCGGTAATGGCGCCGAAAAGGGGGCCGGTAATTACCACTGCAAAATAGGAAATGGCAAGCGACCAAGCCCAAAGCGAATTCCCGAATTGAAACGGATTCGATGAGTTCGGGTCGGAAGGAACGACTAATTTCGTAAAGATGTCACAATAAATGACACTGATGATTACGGTAGTGTACGAAGAGTTCGCAAAATCGAACATACACCAGCCGAAGAGCTCTCTCTTCCTAGCGATTTTCTTTTTAGGATTTAGATCATTTGCCATAAAGTTTTCGGAATTTTCCTTATCTAAAGTAATTAAAGAGTTTCCTTCCCTTTCCGAAATCTGTCAAATGATTAGTGCTAACACATGGAAGGATTCGATTTAAATTCTCTCATGCGGCCCAAAAGGGTCTGCCTTTGTAAAATGGTGACCGAAAAAGAATTGGTAGACGCCATCCGAGAGGGAGCGCATACCATTGAAGAGTTAAGGGAAAAAACAAGAGCCTCTACTGGGTGTGGTACCTGCGCAGTTCAAGTCTACCATATCCTCCAGCGGGAATTGCAAAATCTTGCCGAAAGGAAGGCACAATGAAGCTATCGATCAATATGGCCATGACCCTGGATGGAAAAGTGGTTCGCCCGGACGGCCGCTGGTATGGACTCACTTCGAAAGAAGACAAACAGCAAATGGATGTCTACAGATCCCAATCCGATGCGATCATTTTGGGGAAAAACTCGATTATCAACGACAACCCCATCGTAAAAATCCGAGCTTTTTCCAACGCACTCAATCCCAGACCGGTCATCCTCATCCGCAAAGGAACGATCCCGATCGACAAACATGTATTTGAAGAATCCGACCACATTCCCTTGGTCATCTGCACAAAAACAAATCTGAAAGAAATCAAAACCTCTCTCGAAAACAGAGCGGAAATCTTCGCATTGGATGCGGACGACATCGAACCCAAAAAAGTCACAGGGATCCTCAAAAGAAAAGGCTATCAAAACGTGCTTCTGGAAGGGGGACCGAAACTCAATTTTTCCTTTCTGGCAGGGGATTTGGTAGATCGAATCTACATCACAGTCGTTCCCTACATCATAGGCAAAAACGGACTTCCAGGAATCGCCAATCATACGGAAGAACTCCCCGAATTCGATAAAAACTCTTGGAAGCTGGTCAATTCCGTCACAAAAGGAAACGAAATCTTCCTCACTTACGAAAAGTAATTTCCTTTCGCACACCCTAAGTTTGAAGGATTGTTTCCTTTTTTCGAATTGACTCTTCGGTTCAAATTAATTTAATATCAAACTATTATACGTCTAATGATTAGAGGCCGATCGTTTGAAAAGAAAAGAGTTTTTAAAGCTGATGGCTCTTCTTTCTATCACAGGAGGATTTATGAATCAGGAAGAAACAGAAGCCCGTTCTCAAGGGGAAATAATGCCGGTATTTTTCTTCGGCCACGGAAGCCCAATGAACGCAATCGAAGAAAATCAATTCTCCAAAACTTGGCAATCCATAGGCAAGTCTCTACCCAAACCGACAGCAATCTTATGTATATCCGCGCATTGGGAAACAAGAGGAACATTCATCACTGCAATGCCCAAACCTCCCACCATACATGACTTTGGCGGTTTTCCAAAAGCATTGTTCGATGTGCAATATCCAGCGCCAGGAAACCCTTCTTTGGCGAAAGAAATCCAAAAAGGCTTCAAATACACACAACTTGGATTAGACGAAGATTGGGGACTTGATCACGGAACCTGGAGCGTATTGAAACATGTGTTTCCTAAAGCAGATGTTCCCGTTCTGCAGTTGAGCCTAAATCACAACCAAAAACCGGAATATCATTATGAACTGGCTAAAGAACTGAGAGCCTTACGAAAAAAAGGAGTATTGATCGTAGGAAGCGGGAACACCATCCATAACTTACGTTTGGTGGATTGGAACAAAGTGCACGAACCCAGCTACGGATTCGATTGGGCCATAGAAGCAAACACCAAAATCAAACAATGGGTGCAAAACGGACGCCATGACGAACTGATCAAATTCAAAAGCCAAGGAAAAGCATTCGATCTGGCCATCCCTACGCCGGAACATTATCTTCCACTGCTCTATACATTAGGCTTGCAGGAAGAAAAAGATCGGATAGAAATCTTCAATGACAAAGAAGTCATGGGGTCTTTGGCAATGACCTCGTTCCGATTCGGCTGATGAAAAAAATAGATTTTTTCATTGACCGATTCGGGGGTCTAAAATTAGTTTGATATTAAATTACTTAGCAATAAGAGGTTCAAAATGAATTTACTATATAAATTGATCGCTACCAACAAAGACATCACGCTCACAATCTTGAGAGTGACACTCGGCGTTGTGATCTTCCCACACGGAGCACAAAAAGTTCTAGGTTCGTTCGGCGGATACGGTTTCGACGGAACTATGGGTTTTATGACGGGAATGGGAATTCCGGCCGTATTCGCATTTTTAGCGATCGTTGCAGAATTTTTCGGAGCCATCGGACTCATCGTGGGACTCTTCACAAGAGTAGCAGCGTTCGGAGTGTTCGCAACTATGTTTGTAGCAGCGGTACTAGTTCACCTTCCTAACGGATTTTTCGCAGATAAAGGCGGATACGAATTCCACCTTCTTACATTCGGTTTAGCAATTCCTTTGATTCTAAAAGGAGCAGGTTCCTTCTCTCTTGATGATATCCTCGCAGGAAAATTGGAAAAATAAAACTTCCAGGAACTAGGAAGGCCGCAAGCCAATGCGGCTTTTCCTATCTCTTTTTCTCTCAAAAACATCATTTCCTCCCCTTTTCATATCTAATATTGTTAGTCAGAAAATTCACTATCCTTTTCCCTAGTAGAAATAAATAATTTTCACTACAGGAAAGTTCCATGAAGAGAACGAATCTTTCAACGATCCAATCCCTATTAGAAGGATCTAAACTATTAAATTGCCCTCACCCTGAAGCCGTAGAAATCGATAAAGTTCTCCCTCTCTCCTCAGATAACAAAGATTATCTTTCCTTCGTATCCTCCAAAGCTTTCGTGAACGAAGCAAATTCCAGCTCTGCGGCTGCGATCTTGGTTTCCGAAGAAATTTCCTCTTCCATAGCAGCAAACAAACCTCTGATTGTGGTACCTCATGTAGAACTCGCCTTCAGTAAAATGCTTCTTTATTTCAATCCTCCCAAAGAACCGAACGGCAAAATCTCACCTCATTCTGTGGTACATCCTACCGCCCAAATCGGAGAAAATACAGAAATCGGACATTTTGTCACAGTGGGAGCGAACTCCAAAATCGGAAAAAACTGCATCATCGAAGACGGAGTCAAAATCGAGAACGATGTCACCATAGGAGACGGAGCCAGAATCGGAATGAACTGCGTATTCTACCACGGCACGGTGATCGGAGAAAGATTCACAGTTTTCGGAAACTCCACCTTCGGGGGAGACGGATTCGGATTCGTATATGCGAACGGAAAACACAACAAACTGCCGCAAGTCGGTAAAGTTGTGATCGGAGACGATGTAGAAGTAGGATCCAACTGCACAGTCGACAGAGGCGCCATTACGGACACAAAAATCGGAAACGGATGTAAGTTCGATAACATGGTACACATTGCACACAACTGCGTCGTAGGAAATCATGTGATCATCGCAGGACAATCCGGACTGGCGGGAAGCGTAACGTTAGGAAACAACGTCATCATAGGAGGAGCCTGCGCCATCAGTGACCATCTAACTCTTGTAGACGGAACCATCATCGCAGGAGGAAGTTCCCTTCGCACATCTCCGAAAACGAAAGACGTTTATGTAGGATGGGATCTCGGACTCACATTCCCCGAATTTCAAAAATACAGAGTGAACATCAAAAACATAGTGAACCTCAATAAATGGATCAAAAGGATCAAAGAATTGGAGAAAAAAGCGGGAATCGAAGGAGAAGATATTTAACTAGAGTAACTCCTTCCTATAACGAACCGAACCCCTAAGGAAAAAACTTCTTTACCAAACTTCTCCTTAGTGGCGTCTTCCGGCTCTCAGTCGACGAGGGCGCTCCTTCGATCCGGCGCAGTAAAATCTCG
>VFQU01000773.1_pt1 | contig 23592 bp, 21 predicted proteins | sample 3512311 | NCBI WGS metagenome assembly VFQU01 (sample SAMN10412377, study PRJNA504923) | tailings metagenome | isolation source: Relicate 3 Philex TSF3 active mining site | place: Philippines: Tuba, Benguet | collected 2017-08-29
CTTGAGGAGTAACTCATGGCAAGACAAAAACGAGGCTCACAAATTCTCGTCCAAGCCGAACAGCGCGCCGCAGGCTTAACCACCATCGATCCCAACCTAACCCTCAGCGACGAATTGACCCTCTCCAACTATTCAAAGCTGATCCAAAAACTGCGGACTCAAATCGACACCTACAACGCCACCCTTTCCACCCTCGACGAACTCACCCGCGACATCAAAGCCACCGAAACCCTCTTACGCGATCGTTCCGAACGAATGCTCGCAGGAGTTGCTGCCAAATACGGTAAAAATAGCAACGAATACGGCAAAGCAGGCGGCACACTCAAAAGCGAACGCCGCCGCTCAACCAAAAAGAAAACGCCTATCCTTGCCCCAGTCGAAGAATCCCCCGTCAAAGAGAGCGACTCTCTGCAAATGCTAATCTCTGCCCTCAAAACCGAAGAAGCACCCACTTCAACCAACGGCAACGGCTACAAGCCCACCCTATCCGAGCTTCAATAGTCCAACCCATCAAACCCAAGAAAAAGCACTGCTGAGATCAAACTCTCGCAGTGCTTTTTCTTATCAACCCAATTAATAAACCACATCCAAGATCAAATCAGCTTGAAAAGTATCGTTTATCGCATTCACCCGCCCCCGGATTGGATGTCGGGGCTAGTTGAACGAAGTCTACTAAAGGGACTAAAAGCCAATTAGAATCAGGTCTTCAGTCCTTTTCAAAGGACTTCGCACTGTTAGCCCCGAATTCATTCCGGGGCGAGATAGAACGGAGCGAGGAAACAATTGATACTTCTCAAACATGCTCTAAGCGTTCTTCGGCTCCACCAAATTCTTCAACCCATCAACCACCTTCATCGACTCAATCTTATCCCCCGCTCGCAGCTCTCTTAAAACATCTGCGCCTTCCGTCACAAATCCGAAAATCGAATAGCGACCATCCAGCAGATTCGCACCCGCAGGCGTTAACTCCGGCTCAAACAAGAAGAAGAAAAACTGAGACGATCCCCCATTCGCATCAAAATCAGGACGTGCCAAAGCCATCGCACCATAAGCAGAAAACGGCAGCACAGGCGGATCGAGATAGCGTCCCGCATCCTCTAACGTAATGCCATACGTCGGAACCTTATCGCCTTTGACTAATACTTCCAAAGGAATCGCCCGATACTTCTTCGTTTTCGGATCGACAAATCCAACCTCATCTCCAGGTGGGTCACCGACTTGCAACACGTAAGACTCTTCTGCACGAGTAAACGGCAATCCGTTATAAAAACCGCGCTGCACTAAATCGACAAAATTCCCTGCCGTCACAGGCGCACTAAAACCGTCTACCACGATCGTTAAATCCCCTTTCGAGGTCTTCGCCGCGATCGTTGCGCGTCCCTTTAACTGCGGCAAATTGCTATACTCTTGCGGCACTTCATACGGGAACTTAGAAACCATTGCTGCTTCCAAGTCGCCTATTTTATCTAATAGTTCTGCTCGCTTCTCTAGCGTTTTGGTTTTATCTTTTGCAGTAGCAATTTCGGTCATCTCCGCAATCCCAGCTTTCAGTTGCTCGATCAACTGCTCCGCTTCAGACTTGCGATCGTCCACCACGCTTGCCAATAATTTGTCACTTTTCTTCGTCAAGATGTTATTCGCACGGCTCAAATCCGAATTCACCGCACCCCAGCGTCGATTTGCCCGCAACTGAGCCGCGACATCCTCCAAACTGTCCTGAAGTTGACGCACTTCAGGATTCTCGATCGGTAACGCATAGCGCAACAACGCTTTCGGATCTTTAATCGCATTCCCCTGCGGCAGTGCCAACACTGGTGGCTCAAATCCCACCAAAATCACCACCACGCAGAGCAAGGCAACTCCGCATTGGCTCAAGCGCACGATCGCGCGTTTCCATGAATCATTACAAAAAGACATACAGCTTCAACCCTAGAGATCAGTCAGCCACTCCGATTGTCCCATGTCGAGTCGCGATAAAAAGCGGTCGGGGGACGGTAAAATGAAGTGCCGAATGTTCTCCCCCAATTAGTAAGTTAAAGTCATGATTTCCAGTAACGATTTTCGTCCCGGTGTCAGTATTGAGCTAGACGGCTCAGTCTGGCGTGTAGTCGAATTTTTACACGTCAAGCCGGGTAAGGGTTCTGCATTTGTTCGTACCAAGCTCAAAAACGCCCAAAATGGCAACGTGGTCGAGCGCACATTCCGAGCCGGGGAGACCGTACCGCAAGCAACGCTCGAAAAAAGCACGATGCAACACACCTACAAAGAAGGTGATGAGTTCGTGTTTATGGACATGGAAACTTACGATGAAGGTCGGCTCAGCGCGGCTCAAATCGGCGATCGCGTCAAATACCTCAAAGAAGGCATGGAAGTCAACGTCGTTCGTTGGAACGAGCAAGTCCTAGAAGTGGAACTGCCCAACTCCGTCGTGCTGGAAGTTACCCAAACCGATCCCGGTGTCAAAGGCGATACCGCAACCGGTGGAACAAAACCCGCGATCGTCGAAACTGGCGCACAGGTCATGGTTCCGTTGTTCATCACGATCGGTGAAAAGATCAAAATCGACACTCGCAACGATACCTACTTAGGTCGCGAGAAAGAATAACGAATCCCCGACTTGAGATCAGAAAGATCCCCTACATCATCTTTCTGATCTCCCATCTAATCTTTGAGGAGTATAAGAACTGTGCCACTTGATCTGACTGAGCTACGCGAATTATTAACCACGTTAAATCAAACTGATATCTCGGAATTAACGTTAAAAGCAGACGATTTTGAATTAGTCGTACGCCGAGGAACGCGAGTTGAAGTTGCGCCTGTTGCCGCGATCACAACGACTGCCCCTACCCCTGTTGTGATGTCCCCGGAACCCGCGAAGGCAGAAACGCCGGTGGCACCCAAGAACGATCGTAAATTAGTCGATGTTGTCTCGCCGATCGTGGGTACGTTTTATCGCTCTCCTGCGCCCGATGAACCTCCCTTTGCCGATATCGGCAATCGCATTCAGAAAGGACAAGTCGTGTGCATCATCGAAGCGATGAAAGTGATGAACGAAATCGAAGCCGAAGTCTCCGGCGAAATCGTCGAAGTTCTCGTGCAGAATGGACAGCCTGTGGAATATGGACAGCCTTTGATGCGCGTCAATCCGGCTTAGTCTTGTCGAGCATTGCCGGGGTCTCAATGCGATGGACACGAATCTGATGCAAGCGTGGTCCCTCAGCCGATACCACGGTTAATTCATAATTGGCATATTGCAGCGTTTCTCCAGGCTGCGGAATTTTTTGCCATTGATAAAACAGAAAGCCGCCTAAAGTCTGATACTCCTCAATCACAGGTAGATTCAGATCTAATCGATCGTTAATTTCTTCTAGGTTCATCTGCGCCTGAATCATAAAAGTGTTTTCATCGATCGTTTGAATCGGCTGCTCCTCATCGCTTTCTTCTGTCTCCCCAATAATTTGAGTCACGAGATCTTGAATCGTGACCAATCCCGCTGTGCCGCCAAACTCATCGACCACTAAAACCATATGTTGTCGATCGCGCTGCATCAGCGTCAGTAGCTCTCCCAAACTCGTATACTCCGGGACAAATCGCGCTGGCTGAATCCAAGACTTCAAGGGACTATCCATGTTTAACGTCCCTTGCACCAAAGGCTCAGCCAGCTCTTTCAAATGCACAAACCCACAAATATCATCCAGCGATTCTCCCGTAATGGGAAATCGCGAATGTCCGCTTTCAGCAACTTCGACCAACAAGTCGCGCACCGTTGCCTCGATCGGTAAAGTAATCATGCTCGGTCGCCGCACCATCACTTCTTCCGCCGAAACTTCCGCAAATTCAAACACATTGCTGAGCAATTCGCGTTCTTCCTGCTCCAACCCGCTCGACTCGCTAGAAGTCGCAATAATCAGCTGTAATTCTTCCGGTGTGACCTGGTTGTACCACCCTTGCCCGGTATACTGCACCCCAATCAAGCGCAATAAGAACTGAGTCGATTGATTCAAAATCCAGATAAAAGGATTGAAAAATCGCGCGATCGCCAAACTAAACGGACCCAAAAACCGCGCAATTTCCTCGGAGTACCGCATCGCCAGAGACTTTGGGCACAGTTCACCGAGCACAATTTGCAGATAAGCAATCAGCAAAAACGAGATCGGAATCGAAGCCGAGTGTGACAAAGGCTGTATCCAGGTTTGTGGCAAAGGAAGCTGAGTGATCCACATGGACACGATCACCGCCATCGATGATTCACCAATCCAGCCCAGCGCTAGACTCGATAACGTAATGCCAAGCTGAGTGGTAGACAGTAAGCGATCGATACTTTGTTGTAAAGACTGTACGGTGCGAGCTTGAATATCCCCTGCATCGACCAATTGATTAATTCGAGAGCGACGCACTGACACGATCGAGAACTCAGCCGTCACGAAGAACGCATTAATCGCGATCAAGAGCAGCACCGAGAGAAATCGCAAACTGACATCGGTAAAATTTAGAGGCTGAAGCACTACCGCTAGAGCAAGCGGAATGGGGGCAGTCATTGGGCAATCAGAGTAAGAAAATTCGGGCTGAGAAGTTGAGTTTAGCGTTATTTAATGGGAATGTCTGCCATCTTCAGTTGCAGTTTTTGGTCAGGATAATCACTCAGTTGAATTGAGAGCTTCTGAGCATCATCTAGCATCGAAGTTGGAATACTAATCGTCCCACTCAGGCGATCGCTCTTGGCAGGCAATTCCGATGGCAATCCGGTTGTTTCTGCAACGATCAGGCGACCTTTATCATCCGTGACATTCAGGAAACTATAGAGAAATTTCACGGGTTGACTGCCATCATTTTTCATCGCTACGTCGAGCAGCATCGAATCACCCTGTTTGCGAATCCCCGTTACTTCCATCGCAACATCATTCGATCGTGTGAGAATGGGCAGCTTTGCCGTTGTCACAGTCGCCACAGATTTCTCAGATTTTGCTGGCGGTGCTGCGCTTGTATTCGAGCTTGTACTCGCTGAACCTGCCCGACCCGTCGCATTGATTTTTTCTTTGACCGATTTGATGATGTCTTCTTCTTTCAAGATCACCAATTCTTCTCGTCCACTCGAATTTTTGGCAGTGCCCTTATTCGTCGGGCGAGAGTCGGGTTGGGTAATGCCTTTGAGTGCTTCTCGTCCGATCGCGTATCCCCAAGTCGCGGTAAAAACTCCTGCTCCTAACATCAGGGCAAGTAACGTAAAGGTTAGGGCAACGGTGGAATTAACTTTCATGGGCGATCCAACGCAATGGGAACTGGAAATTTATATCAGCAATTGTATGCTGCAATTCTCATTCTTGGACAATTTGAATTTTTGAGGCTGGACAGAGCGAGAGATAGGTGAAGCGCGGCGTTATCAATCGCAAAAATTGAACCGATCGATTTTTCTAAGCGAGGCGTTAAAACCGAAAAAGTCGAGTTAAAATACGGCTAATTCCCAGGGTTGGCCGAGCGGTTTAGGCAGCGAACTCATAATTCGCCTCAGGCGGGTTCAACTCCTGCACCCTGGATTCAGTTAATTTTGGATTCAGTCAATTCAAGAACTGAATCCAAACTCCAAATTCCTAGTATCGCTGCGGCAATAGTGAATTCGGCGGGGTCATCGGCTGGACTGGAAATTGTGGATCGAGCGGCTGTTCGATCGCAAATTCACTTCCCACAACGCGATTGCCAGAAGTTGGCAGCGTTTGCACCGACAGATTAAATGGGTTGGGCAAATCGGCTGTCCGAATCAACGGATCGCTTGAGTTTTGCTGATTCATTAAGTCTAAGTAAATGCGATGAATCCGCTCCCCATCGCGAGAAATTTGATTTTCCGGATACCCATAAGGCGTTCCGATGATGGTTTGGGTATACCGTAGGGGATTGCGATCGGAGAATTCGCCGAGTGCTCCGAAATAGGCACGATCGATCGCATTCGGAATGGTTTCGTTCGGACGAAATACAGGTGCCTCTTGCGCGCTGGCTGCGATCGCCATCAAACTAGAAGAGGCACTGAGCGCAATTGCGCTAAATAGGCTCTTGATCCTCACGCCCATAGTTCTTTATCCTCAATGATTGGCTAAAAGGTAGAAAAGATTGGGTGGTTTCACAATTAACTGCGTGTTTTTACCGCATTCATGTATGAAATTTAACCAAATCCATGCTTTTTGACACGTAATATTCATTAGTTTGCCCGCATATGACAAATGTGACTAAGTTCGACGCAAAAACATTTCCTTGGTCAACGGCTGAGATTGAGGAAGTGCGCGATCGCCTTTTGGATCTGTTCTGTTTGGGTGCTTATCGGGAGGGAGATTTTCTCTTGTCTTCGGGTCAGCGCAGTTCGTATTACATCAATGGGAAGCAGGTGACCTTGCATCCCCAAGGTGCTTTGGCAGTCGGACGAGTGTTGTTAGCGTTATTGGAGCCGGATACCGTTGCTGTGGCGGGTTTAACGTTAGGGGCTGATCCGATTGTAACGGCGACGAGTGTGGTCGGGGCGTATGAAGGAAAATCGATCGCCGCGTTGATTGTCCGTAAAGAGGCGAAAGGGCATGGAACGCAGGCATATATTGAGGGGTTGACGTTACCGGAGGGAAGCCGAGTTGTTGTTTTAGAAGATGTCGTGACAACGGGGCAATCCGCGATGAAGGCGGTTGAGCGATTGCGCGATGCCGGATATCAAGTCGATGAAGTGATCTCGCTCATCGATCGTCAACAGGGGGGCGCAGAATTTTATCAGCAGCAAGGGTTAAAATTCCGAGCGGTTTATACGATCGAAGATCTCCAAAAACGTTGGAAGCAATTGCAAGCTTAGACGCAGAAGAGATTCAACTTTCTGCATGAATCCCTCCGAAGTTAATTCGCAGAGGCACTCATGCAGAAGGAAATGATTTGCACGGCTTGACCCATTGTTTGGTCGCAAGCCGTCGAGACATTTTCACTTGAAAGATCGAGTTCACGCTTAACCCGAATTACCCCACCTATTCCTTCTGCTTCTGCTTAATCTTGATGTTCTGCGATCGGGACTCCCCATCAACAAAGCTGAGATTATCATCCTAATTATTACAATTTGTTATACGAATGAAATCACTTGATCGTTGCCGCATTCCAGCGAAATGACGGCAGGATGCACAAATCATTCTTGAGCTATATACCAGGGATGCACAACAAAACTCTATATTTGTGACTATGTTTAAAGTGTTTAAAGTTGAACATTAGTAGCCGCACATCCGGTTAGTGGTCGGCTGAACAACTGTACAAAGAATCGTTATTTTTCTATGCAAATTTGATATTTTCTAAACATTGTGGGAGTCTTCGTATATGAATGATATTCGCATTACGCTGATTGAAGATCATGATCTAACGCGAGTCGGTATGAAAACGGCTTTACAGCAAAGACCCGGCTTTCAAGTGGTTGGCGAGGCTGCAAATGGCACAGATGGGCTAAAATTGCTGCTCCAGCATAAACCCGATGTTGCGATCGTCGATATTGGTTTACCGGATATCGATGGCATCGAGTTGACGCGCCGCTTCCGCCAAGCTCAAGCTGCCTCGGAGGATCAATCCGATACGAGAGTCTTAATTCTTACCCTACAAGATCAAGAAGATACGGTTTTAGCAGCATTCGCGGCAGGTGCAGATTCTTACTGCATGAAAGATGTCAGTCTCGATCAGTTGGTCGATGCATTGCGGGTGACGAATGAAGGAAATTCTTGGATTGATCCTGCAATTGCGAGAGTCGTGCTCCGTCAAACTCAGACGCAGACCCCGCCTACCCCGATTACAGACGAACTACAGCAGGTTGCGATTACCGCTGCCGAACCGGAATACAACCAAATTATTGAAGCCTATCCGCTGACTGAGCGTGAGTTAGAAGTGCTGCAACTGATTGTCGATGGCTGTAGTAATGCTGTGATTGCAGAAAAGCTCTACATCACTGTAGGTACAGTCAAAACACATGTCCGCAATATTCTCAATAAGCTCTGTGCCGACGATCGTACTCAAGCAGCAGTGCGAGCACTGAGAGCGGGATTAGTCGGCTAGGTGGCTCAACTCAGATTGAATACGACTGATATTCTTTAATCGATCGCAGTTAAACCGCGATCGCCAATCGGCAAAATCTTCCGTTTCATCCCGGTTAGATTATCAAATCGAATGGCTAATGTTGCTTTGCTCCCACTGCCAAACACGTTAGTCACTTCGCCGATGCCAAATTGACTGTGCATGACGCGATCGCCGACACTCCATTCAACATCGTTCTGTAAAACGGGTGCAGGCTTAGATTGAGGTTTCTTTTCTGTGAACTTTTTAGGAATAGCAGCTTTTGTATTGCTATCCATCAATTCACGCGGGAGTTCTCCCAGGAAAAGCGAAGGACTCGCAGGTTCGCGGTTTCCATACAATCGACGTTCGCGAGCATGAGAGATAAATAACCGCTCTTGAGCACGGGTAATGCCCACATAGCAAAGGCGACGTTCTTCTTCGATCGCAGCCGGATCATCGAGCGATCGATAACTGGGAAATAACCCTTGCTCTAAACCGACGAGAAATACGATCGGAAATTCCAACCCTTTCGACGAGTGCAAGGTCATCAGCGATACTTTTGTCGATTCTTCCTCGGTGTCATCCAAATCGGAGGCTAAAGAGGCGCTTGCTAAGAAGCCGATCAAACTCTTGTCGTCTTCGTTTTCTTCTTCGTATTGCAGAACCGCGTTATATAACTCCTGTACGTTCTGTAAGCGATCTTCTGCTTCGTCGGTGCCTTGAGCTTTCAAATCTCTGACATAGCCTGAATCTTCTAAAACCCCTTGAACGAGTTCTGAAGCGCTTACGGTGTCAATCTGTGCGCGCCATCGCTGAATGATTTCGACAAATTGAATTACCCCTTTTGAGGATCGACCCGCTAGAGTTTTGATCGAGGTTTCATCACTGAGAATTTCCCACAGTGGAGTACCAAGCTCGATCGCTGCTTTTTGCAAGGCTTCGATCGTGGTTTTGCCCACGCCACGGCGCGGAGTATTAATCACGCGCAGCAAACTTAATGAATCCGATGGATTTGCGATCGCTCTCAAGTAAGCTAGAACGTCTTTAATTTCTTTACGATCGTAGAATCGCAGCCCGCCGACAATCTTGTAAGGGACACCCCACCGCACCAAAATTTCTTCAAAGGCTCGGGATTGAGCGTTGGTACGATAGAGAATAGCAAACTTACCCCAATGCAGATCAGAATTTACCGCTTCTAATCTCCGCATTTGTTGAATCACGAATTCGGCTTCATCGATCTCATCTTGAGCGCGATAGCAGAAAGTCGGTTCGCCTTGTCCGCGAGTTGGTTTGAGAACTTTATCGATTCGTTCTGTGTTGTTCTCGATCAGTTCGTTTGCCAGTTGGAGAATGTTCTCTGTCGATCGATAGTTCTCTTCTAATTTCACCATCGTTCGCGTATCATCATCGGGCAGTCCATCGCCAAAGTCTTGCTGGAAGCCCATCAGAATCGTGAAATCTGCCATGCGGAACGAGTAAATCGATTGATCTGCGTCGCCGACAACGAAGATCGATCGATAATCCCACTCTTTAAAGCTGCGGGCAGATTCTCCATTCGTTGTCAGAAGTTGCAGCAATTCGTACTGTGTGCGATTTGTATCTTGATACTCATCCACTAGAATGTGACGAAAGCGTTTGTGCCAGTATGCGCGAATCTGTTCATTCTGACGGAAGAGTTGCACCGGAATCCAAATCAGATCATCAAAGTCAACCGCATTGTTTTCAGCGAGTTTATCTTGATAAACGCTGTAGATATTTGCAATCACTTTTCCTTTGAAGTTAGATTGCTCTCGCTCGTAATCTCGCGGGGTTAACCCCTTATTCTTAGCGTTGCTGATTGCATACCGAACGCTGCGTGGATCAAATTTCTTATCGTCAATATTCAGTTGATTGATGATGATGTCTTTGACTAAGCTCTGGGCATCGGATTCATCAAAAATCGAGAAAGATTTTGTCCATTTCCGCCCTTTCTCATCTTGGAATTTCTCAATATCGAAGCGTAGAATCCGGCAGCAGAGTGCGTGGAAGGTTCCGATCCAGAGATCTTTCGTGATCGATTTGTAGACTTGCGATCGTAATTTCGTCTGCATGTGTCCTGGAAGCGATTGCAACGATTGCCCATGCTCGGTCAATGCCCGCTGTTCTGCAAACAGGCGTTCGATGCGATCCTTCATCTCCCGTGCTGCTTTGTTCGTAAAGGTCACAGCCAGAATGTTTTCAGGATCAACTCGATGGGTCAGCACCAAGTTGGCAATCCGATAAGTCAATGCGCGCGTCTTTCCTGAACCTGCACCTGCAATCACAAGCAGAGGGCCACAAAAATGCTGAACGGCTTGTTTTTGGGACGGATTCAGATGACTCAGAAAATCGACAGCCATAGGACGACTAGCACAAATCTACTTCCATTAGATAGGCTATCCTATCTCGCCCCAGAATGTTGTGCAATTTTCGGTACGTATCTCTCTACTTCCAAACTCGCTCAATGGATGGCTCTACTGCGGATTGGAGGATGGAGTTTTATCTATCTCTGATTCAACTGTGTTTGAGTGCTGTTGAATCGCTCCACTAAGCTCGATGAAAGCTTTTGGCAAACCGCAGTATACGCATCTTTTTAATGGTTCAGCGTTTGTGTGAACTGAGCGCTGATTCTAGAGAGATGTGAAAAATCCAATGATTCCGTGTCCGGTGAAGACTTCCAGTGCTAAGAGGGAAACGAATCCAATCATTGCGAGACGACCATTCAAGCGTTCTGCATTAATGTTGAAGCCGAATTGGGGCTGATCGGTGACGTACATTTGAGGCTCGATCGCAAAATTGTTCAGTTTGCCTTGATCGTCGATGATTGAACCGCTTCTCATAATTTTGATCTCAATGGATGTTTTACGTTGTTCTTTACAAAGCGTAACACTAAGTATTGAGATTTGTAAACAAAACTTAAAATGATGTGAGTTGATTAGCGATCGCATTGAGATTCAACGGCTGAAGTCCTTATAAATTGAGAAATTCAGGATCGAGCCTCATCAGAGATCAATCCTGAATTTGGTTAATATCTCGGCTCAATCGGCGAAGATTTCAGTTCTGAAGTGGTAAGCAGAGTCAAACTGCGGCGGCTTGGAGATTTTGTTAAACCTGAGCGATCGCATCTTCAACGATCGCGATCTCTTGGGGATCGAGTCGAACTTCTGCGGCTTTGACAGAATCCGCAATACTCTCAGGCTTGCTTGCACCTGGAATCGGCACAATACAAGGCGATTTTGACAACATCCACGCCAAAATTAAGCTATAAATCGAGATATTTTTCTCGTTTGCCAAGTCGGAAATTCCATGAATCTCTTTTAACTGAGACACACGCTGGCTGCCACCTAACGGACTCCAAGGCAGAAAAGTGATTCCTTCCGCTTCACAATATTCCAGAACGCCATCATATTCAGGATTGCGATGCCAAGGATTGTATTGATTCTGCACAGAGACGATTTCAACGACATCGCGCGCTTGCTTGATTTGTTCGACGCTAAAGTTCGATACGCCTACATAGCGAACAATCCCTTGGTGAACCGCTTCTTTCGCAGGCGTGAGCGCTTGCGCGATCGAATAATTTGGATCGGGTGAATGATACTGCCAAATATCGATCGGTTGATCTCCACCGAGGGCTTCAAAACTTTCTCGAATGGTCTGTCGCAGATGATCTGGATTCCCATTCTGTGTCCAAGCTCCGTCTGGACGCATCAAACCACCTTTGGTTGCAACCATGACTTGGCTTTTGTCACCCGAATATTGCTGTAATGCCTTGTAAATGAGTTTTTCGTTGTGATGCTTATCGGATTCATCGATGCAATAAGCATCGGCGGTATCAATCAATGTGACACCCAGTTCTAAAGCTCGATGAATTGTAGCGATCGCTTGAGATTCCGACGGGCGATCGCGGATTGACATTGGCATTCCACCTAGCCCGATCGGAAAGACCATTTCCCGAGTGTTTCCTAACTCTCTAAGATGTGCAAGTTCTGCAACTTTATCCTGAGTTGCCATGACACTACCTCGATATACTGTTTTTCAGTAAAATCGATATTGTTATGATCTCACGTCACACTCTAGAAAGAGTTTTGAAATGATTCAAGTGCAAGATACAGGAATTGGGATTGTAACAGCACAGTAGAAGCGAGTTTACGATCGCTGACCCTAATGAGCTAATGGAATCTCTACTATAAAAATACTCCCTTGCCCAACTTGACTTTCAACCTTGAGTGTCGCTTGATGATGGTGAGCGATCGCCTGTGCAATGGCGAGTCCTAGCCCTGTTCCACCTGTTTTGCGAGAGCGATCTCTATCGACTCGATAGAAGCGATCAAAGATTCGATCCTGATCCTTGGGGGCAATGCCAATTCCGGTATCTTTCACCGTAATGAATGCTGTGCGATCGCGAGCGATTAAGCTGATAATAATCTTTCCATTACTGGCTGTGTACTGAATCGAATTTGCAATTAGGTTTGAAACTAAACGGTAAAGTTGAGACTCATTCCCTAAAACGTAAACATCACGATCAGGAACCTGATGGATAAGATCAAGTTTCGCCAGGGTTGCTAACTCTAAAAATTCTTCAGTTAAGTCACTAATTAGATCATTTAAGCAACAGCGCTGCGAGGGCTTAAGTGATGAATGGTGCTCAAGACTCGTCAGAAAGAGCAGGTCTGCAATCAAATGGCTCAATCGTCTGCCCTGCCGTTCAACCGTGTGCAGCATTGTTTGCATCTCTTGGGGATCAGACTGAGGGACTCGCAAGATTGCCTCTACGGTTGCTAAGAGACTAGCTAGGGGCGATCGCAGTTCGTGTGCAGCATTTGCGGTAAACTGCTGCTGCTGTTGGTAAGACTGATAAATCGGTTGCATTGCTAAGCCGGAAAGCCACCAGCTTGAAACCGCGACTAAACCTAACGCGATCGGAAATCCAACCAGTAAGATCCATCGCATTTGCAGAATTTCGGTATCAAACACCGCTAAGTTTCGTCCAAGTTGGAGATAGCCCCATGATCCATGAGGTTCTGAAGGATTGTGATTTCCATGCAAGATGATTGTAAATTGGCGATAGCGCGTTCCTGATGCGGTTTGAAACGTTTGCCACGGAGTCGGATTGAGCGTTTGAGGCAGTTCAGTTGGGGGATTCGGAGAAAAAGCAAGCAGCTTACCTCGGTGATTGAACAGGCGAATGTAGTAGGTGCTGCGATCGCTAATTCCAATCGTGTGCCGCTGAATGAGAGTCGGATTTGCATTACAAGGTTGTCCGACTAAACAAAGCTCTGGCAAAATTTGCCGCAGTGCGGCTGTGGGCGTTTCTGAAGCAGGTAGCATCGGTTCTAAACTGTCATGCAGAGTTCCCGCGATCGATTCAACTTCTCGCTCCATTGCCGCCCAATTTGCTTGCGCGATCGAGCGGTAGATGCCGAATCCGGACAAGCTCAAGATCACTCCCATCACCCCGGCATACCAAAGTGCTAACCGAATCCGACTGCGCCGAAAAAGCTGATGACTATTCATGATTGGACGTGTTGAATCGGTAGCCTTGGCCCGGAATCGTCTCGATCGGACAATTGCATTCATAGCAAGCAAGCTTACGCCGAAGTAACCGCATTTGGGCAGCAACAACGTTACTGACAGGTTCAGCATCAAGATCCCAAAGCTGATGACGGATTTTGCTACTCGAAAGAATGCAATCGGGATTTTGCATCAAATACGCTAGGATTTGGAACTCTTTCACTGTCAACGGAATCGGTTGCATGTGTTCGCTGAACAGTGTGTTGTTCGCATAGTCGAGCGTCAAGCTTCCAATTGTGAGAGTTTGGGGTTGGAGACTCGGCGATCGCCGTTGTAACGCTCTTAATCGTGCGAGAAGTTCTTCCATGACAAATGGCTTCACTAAGTAGTCATCGGCTCCTGCATCTAGCCCTGCAACTCGGTTCTCTGGCTGCCCGAGTGCCGTCAGCATCAAGATCGGTAAAGGATTGTTCTGCGCTCTGAGTCGCTGACAGAGTTCGATACCCGATATTTCAGGAATGAGCCAATCGACGATCGCAACAGTGTAGTCTGTCCATTGGTTTTCTAGATAGTGCCAAGCCTGCATTCCATCTTGTACCCAATCGACGATATATTTCTCGCTAACTAGAACTTGCTTAATCGCCCGCCCCAAATCTGTTTCATCTTCTACCAGTAGAATTCGCATCGCTTCAGATCATTGCTCTGAGCTTGATTTTACCGAAACGTTCTTTATTTCACCCGAATTTCATCTGGCTGCTGGCAGACTGGTGGAGATTTTATTCGGCTCAAGTTAGCGTGAGGACTTCCCATGAAACCCTTTCGATTCATCAGTTCGATTCTTACTATCAGTTTGACGCTCAGCGCGCCTACGATCGTGTTTGCTCATGCGGGGCACGGCGACGAATTCCAAGCACAAGGCGGGATTCAGCGGGTGAAGGTGAATGCTGAAACGGATTCGCTCTTGGGGATTTCAGTGGCTCCGATCACGCAAAAAAGTGCGACTGGGGTGATGATTCCTGCGACTGCTTTAGTGGATGCAGATGGGAAAAAGCTGGCTTTTGTGCAGTACGAAAATTTTTATGAGCCTGTTCCTGTCAAGACGGGCGCAACCAAGGGCGATCAGATTGAAGTGACAGAAGGCTTATCTGTTGGCGAAAAGTTGGTAACACAAGGTAGCTTATCTCTGTTTGCAGAATCGCGCAAAACGCGATCGACTGCGGCTTCTCCCAGTCCTTCCGCATCCCCGATCGCGCCCAAATCCGAGCAAGCACAGTCTCAAGGAACCGCACAAAGTCCCGATCAGTCGAGCGGAATGCCGATGAAAACAGCCGCTGCGATCGGGGGTGGTGTGGTCTTACTCGGTGGGGTCGGTGCATTTCTGGCAACCCGCAAGAAAAAGAGCGTTTTCTCGGACAAGGGAGATCTGTAATTCATGCTGAATTCTCTACTTGACCAGATTTTAAAAGGCTCGATCGTTCAGCGCTGGCTGATTGTGATTGGCTCGATTCTGGTGACACTCTGGGGGATTTTTAGTGTCACACAGATGCCGCTCGATGTCTTTCCCGAATTTGCACCGCCGCAAGTTGATATTCACACCGAAGCGTCTGGACTTGCTCCAGAAGAAATCGAATCACAAATTACTGTCCCGATCGAGAGTGCGGTAAATGGACTTCCCGGTGTGACCACGGTGCGATCGTCCTCGAAAGTGGGACTCTCAATGGTACAGATTGTCTTCGATCAAAACGCGGACATCTACAAAGCCCGCCAAGCGGTGACAGAAAGCTTGCAGCAAGTGACGAACCAACTGCCTGAAGGTATTCATCCTCCGGAGATTTCGCCCTTAGCTTCACCACTCGGCACGATTTTACAATATGCCTTCACGGTGAACGGACAGGGTAAGACGACACTGATGGATTTGCGGCGATTGGTCGATACGACACTCAGCAGCCAAATCCTCTCTGTGCCAGGAGTCACTCAGGTGACGCTGTATGGTGGAGACGAACGCCAAGAGCAGGTCTTAGTTGATCCAGACAAGCTACGATCGCGCAAAATCTCCCTGTCTGAAGTGACCGCAGCGGCTCAAGGCGCAAACTCTAATGCTCCAGGAGGCTTCCTGACTGGCGGTGGTCAAGAGCTACTCGTGCGCGGAATCGGACAAGTTAAATCGATCGAGGACTTACAGCAGTCTGTGGTGAAAGTTCAAGACGGTAAACCTGTCCTGCTCAAAGATGTGGCAGAAGTCAAAACGGGTGCGGCTCCCAAACGTGGGGATGCCAGCTTTAGGGGGCAGCCCGCGATCGTCATGATGGTCAACAAGCAACCGGATATCGATACGCCAACGGTGACGCAATCGGTTGAAACGATGATGAAATCGTTGCAAGCAACCTTACCCGCCGATGTGCAAGTCGCGCAAACGTTTCGGCAAGCGAACTTTATTGATGTGGCGATCAGGAATGTCGGGAGTTCACTGCTCGAAGGCATTGTCATTGTTTCGGTGATTATGCTGCTGTTCTTAATGAACTGGAGAACAGCATTGATTACCTTAACCGCAATTCCGTTATCGCTGCTGATCGGATTGCTATTGATGAAGTGGATGGGTCTAGGTATCAATACGATGACGATCGGGGGCTTAGTGGTTGCACTCGGCGGCTTTGTGGATGATTCGATCGTCTATATGGAGAATTGCTATCGCGGACTGAGAAATAATCAAGCTGAAGGTCATCCAAAACATCCGTTTAAGGTTGTGCTGGATTCATTTGTCGAAGTGCGATTAGCCGTAATTTTCTCGACGGTGATTATCATTGTGGTATTTGCTCCGATTTTTAGCTTGACTGGCGTAGAAGGGCGGATTTTTGCTCCGATGGGCTTGGCTTATTTGTTGTCGATCACAGCTTCGTTGATCGTCGCAATGACTCTCACGCCAGCACTCTGCGCGATTTTGTTAGCCAACCAAACCTTGCCACAAGAAAACACCTTTGTTTCTCGCCTCGCACAGCGGCTTTATCGTCCACTCCTGAATATCTCTTTGCGATCGCCGCAGGTGATTTTAGGAGTCGCTCTTGCTTCACTGATTGCTGCGGTTGCGATCGTGCCTTCTTTGGGTCGAGTCTTTCTACCAGAGTTCCAAGAAAAATCAATGGTGAACTCGATGGTGCTCTTTCCTGGTGTTTCTCTCGACATGACCAATCGAGCAGGCATCGCGCTGAATAACTCGCTCAAAGATAATCCGCTGTTTGAGTGGGTGCAGGTGCGATCTGGACGTGCTCCGGGTGATGCAGATGGCGCAGGGGTAAACATTGCTCACGTTGATGTTGAACTCAGCGATCGCGCAATGCAAAACCGAGAAGCGAGCATCAAACAACTGCGAGAAGCTTTCACGAAGTTGCCTGGCGTGGCTTCTAACATTGGTGGGTTTATTTCTCACCGGATGGATGAAGTGCTCTCTGGAGTAAGAAGTGCGATCGCGGTGAAAATCTTCGGTCCTGATCTCGCTGAACTGAGAAAGATCGGGGAACAAGTTCGCGATGTGATTCAGCCGATTCAGGGTGTTGTAGACTTGCAGCTTGAACCTCAGTTGCCAATTCGACAAGTACAAATTCAATACGATCGGGCTGCCGCTGCGACTTATGGCTTGAGTATGGAGCAAATCTCGAACACTGTTGAAACGGCGCTCAATGGTCGTGTGGTTTCTCAAGTCGCAGAAAATCAACAGTTAATTGATATTGCAGTTTCGCTGACAGAACCCGCCCGTAACAACCTAGACGCGATTCGGGCGATTCCGATCGTTGCTCCAACTGGACAAACGATTTCGCTTGGTACTGTCGCCAAAGTAGACTACGGCATGGGCGCGAATATTGTGAATCGGGAAGATGTTTCTCGCTTGATTGTGGTTTCTGCGAACGTTGCAGAACGCGATCTCGGGAGCGTGGTCGGTGACATTCAATCGCAGATTCAGCAAAAGGTGAAACTGCCGAATGGCTACTTTATCCAGTACGGCGGACAGTTCGAGTCTGAGCAGCGGGCAACTAATAATCTACTGGTGTTTAGTCTTTTGGCAGCCGTTATGATTGCGGTGCTGATGTTCTTCTCAGTGCGATCGCTGCCTGCTACGATCGCTATCATGATCAACCTTCCCTTAGCACTTGTGGGTGGTATTGTCTCAATTCTGTTAAGTGGGGGTGTGATGTCTGTTGCTTCTTTAGTAGGCTTCATCACATTGTTTGGGGTTGCAGTTCGCAATGGTTTGTTGCTGGTTGATAATTACAACAACAAATTTGCGCAAGGAATGCCGCTGAAAGATGTTATCGTCAAAGGCTCGCTTGAGCGGATTGATGCCATTTTGATGACGGCTTTAACTTCGGCGTTAGGAACCTTGCCGCTGGTACTTTCGAGCGGAGCCGGAAACGAAATCCTGCAACCGTTAGCTATTGTGGTGTTAGGGGGCTTGTTTACGTCTACGGCGCTAACACTACTCGTCATTCCTGCCATCTATGCGAAGTTTGGCAAGCGATTGATTCCGAGACAGCGGGATTCTACTGTTGACGCAAGCTTTTCGCGCAGTTCAACTCAGCCTTCCGCAGACTCCGTGCTGTAATTCTGTTAATCCCAAAAGTAGAGGCGCGATTGTTTCTGGATTAAAGAAGCGATCGCGCCTCTCCATCTAGCATGAATCAGCGATTGCTATCAGCAAGTGGTTTTTGTCTGAATATTCTGAAGCGTTTAATGGACTTTTCTAGCAGATTAAAGTAACACGCTCCTGTTTTGAAATTGCTACTCTATTAATTTTCAAATAGCAATTCAAATTCGGTTTTGAGCGCATCAATATCTGCGACACGGCTGACTAAAAGACTGTCTTTTCCTGCATCTTGAAGTCGATCCTTCCAGTGAGAAATCGCATCTGAATTTTTCACCCAAAAGCTCACAACAGTATCAACCACTTCATCTAGATTCCACGGATGGTGAGGGCTGACCGTTTCCACGGAATAAATCAGTGCATCTAAAGTACACTCAAAGCTCGATAAGTATTCAACTCCTGTTTCTAAATCTTTTTGAAGAAGGTCTTGTTGTTGATTGAAGAAAGACAAAATTGGAGAGACTCCAACAATGTTAAACGTATACATCTATACTTTTTCTCCTCAAAATTGCGAACAATCTTTTTATGAGAATAGTTTAAGTAGTTCTAAATAGATTTGAATAGATTTGTATCACAAATTTAATGTTGATTCGTCACCCATGCATCTATCTCTAGGTATTGATTTCGGCACTTCTGGCGCACGCGCGATCGCGATTCACCCCGATGGCAAAATCGAGGCTCAAGCCGCAGTCTCTTATACTTCTAATCTTGCCCAGACTTGGCTTGAAACACTGTGGCAATTGCTACGAAATCTACCCGAAGCGGTGAGAAATCATCTCGATCGCATCGCAATTAATGGGACATCTTCAACCGTACTACTGTGCGATCGTTCAGGTTGCCCGATTACCGAACCTCTGCTGTACAACGATGCACGTGGAGTGAGTGTTTTAGAGAGAATTCGAGCGATCGCACCTGCTGATCATCCGGTTGTGAGTTCAACGTCTACACTGGCTAAATTGCTGTGGTGGCAAGAGAACTGCGAGGATTTTTCCCAAGCGAGATATCTATTGCATCAAGCTGACTGGTTAGCATTTCAACTGCACGGTCAATGTGGAATTAGTGACTATCACAATAGTTTGAAGCTTGGATACGATGTCGAGCACTTCAACTATCCCAGTTGGCTTCCACTTCAAGAATTATTACCAATCGTCCAAGAGCCAGGAAGCGCGATCGCACCGATTCAATCCTCGATCGCTCAAGCATTTAACATTCCTGCTGACTGTCAAATTTATGCAGGTACAACCGATAGCATTGCAGCTTTTATTGCTAGTCGAGCTAGCACCTCTGGAGAAGCTGTGACTTCATTAGGCTCAACGCTTGTTCTGAAACTCCTCAGTGATACTCGGATTGATGATACTCGTTACGGGATCTATAGCCATCGATTTGGCAAGCGCTGGCTCGTCGGTGGAGCTTCAAATACAGGTGGAGCAGTGTTAAAGCAGTTCTTCACGACGGAAGAATTGATTGAATTGAGCGATCGTATTTCTGCTAGTCAAGAAAGTCCGTTAGATTACTATCCGTTGTTAAAACCGGGAGATCGATTTCCAATCAATGATCCTGAATTAATGCCGAGATTAGAGCCGCAGCCGCTCGATCGTGTTGAGTTTCTACATGGCTTACTCGAAAGTATGGCAAGGATTGAAGCTCAGGGATATCGATTGCTTGAATCGTTAGGTGCAACGCCGTTAAAGCAGGTTTTCACCGCAGGAGGCGGAGCAAAAAATTCGGCTTGGACAGCAATTCGACACAGACAGCTTGGTGTGTCTGTGAGCGAGGCAGTCCAGACAGAAGCGGCATATGGGACGGCTTATCTTGCTTTGGAGGGGATTTGAAGAGGTGGGGAGTGAGGAGTGCCTAGATTTAGATTACTCCCTATCCCTCTATCTTCTTATCCGATTGATTGGGGTGAACGACTAGCGGAATCTTTCTGACTGACACAATCTCTTATTCTTCCTCTGAAATTCGCGACTTCCGTTGCATAATTTCTTTCACGATGAGCGTGACGACTGCAAGCAATGCGAGCAACACTGCTGCTGAATAAGCTGACTCGGTTGCATACTGCTTATACTCTTCCTCGATAAACAGTGGCAAACTTTGCGTCTTACCTGCCAAATTTCCTGACACAACTGACACAGCCCCGAACTCACCCATCGCTCTTGCATTCGTCAAAATGACCCCATAAAGCAAGCCCCAACGAATACTCGGTAACGTGACTCGCCAAAACGTTTGCCAGTGACTAGCACCTAAAGTACTTGCTGCTTCTTCCTGCTCTGGGCCAATCTCATCTAAGACTGGAATCACTTCTCGTGCTACAAACGGCAAGCTCACAAACATCGTTGCCAGTACCATGCCCGGAAACGCAAAAATAATTTTGATATCAGCAGCATTCAGCATTGGTCCAAACCAGCCATTCCGTCCATACAGCAAGACCAACATCAAACCTGCAACTACAGGCGAAATCGCAAACGGCAGGTCAATAATGCTCAACAATAAAGCACGACCTCGAAACTGCTTTCGTGCGAGTGCCCAAGCTGTACACAATCCAAAAATGATGTTCAGCGGTACAGAAATAGCGGCTAATGCGATCGTCAATCTCACGGCTGCCATAAAGTTCGGCTGTCGTAAATTCGCGAGAAATGGAGCAACCCCATTCTTAAAAGCCTGATAGAAAACATTGATCGCGGGAATGTAAATGATCAGCGCGAGAAATGCGATCGCGATCGTAATTAAAACGGCTGGAACCCATGCGACTTTCTTCCTTGAACGAGTTGAACTCACGATCGTACTCATCTCATTCACTCCTTAATGTCCTACTCGTTTACTCGAAGAACCCGAATCGTAACGTCTACCCCACGCTTGCAGTAGATTGAGTCCCAACAGCATCAACAGCGAAATTGCGAGTAGCACAATTCCGATCACAGTTGCACCCGCATAGTCATACTGTTCCAAACGTTGAAAAATCAACACAGGTGCAATCAAATCCCTAAATGGCGTATTCGAGGCAACAATCACCGTCGAACCATATTCACCCACTGCACGCGAGAATCCCAAAGCAACCCCGGTTAAGATTGCAGGTAACAGAGGCGGCAAAATCACATGTCGAAACGTCTCCCATTCAGAAGCACCCAAACTCCAAGCAGCCTCCTCAGTCTCTTTCTCCATTTCAGCTAAGACTGGTTGCACGGTGCGAATCACAAATGGCAGGGAAATAAACACCATCGCAATCCCAACACCCAATCGAGTGAACGCAATCTTAATGCCAAAAGGAGCCAACAGCGAGCCAATCCATCCTTCCTCGCTATACACTGTTGCCAACGTTAAACCTGCAACGGCTGTTGGCAAAGCAAACGGCAAATCGACTGAAGCATCGATGAACTTTTTGAAAGGAAAATCGTATCGGACTAAAACCCAAGCAATCAATGTGCCAAACACGCCATTAATTAAAGCTGCGATTAAAGCAGTCGTAAACGTGATGTCATACGTTGACAAAGCGATCGGGCTAGTAGCAATACTCCAAAACTTCTCTACTCCGACGGTTGATGCTTTCAAGAACATTGCAACTGTTGGAATGATTAGCATCACAGTGAGATAGCCAATCATGATCCGCCATGTCCAAGGAGCCTGAACAATCGATCGGAATGCGACCTTCCAAAATGGGACTTTCTCAGAGCTAGAAGTAACCATCAATTTCCTCTTATGACTGTTTTGATGCAGCGATCGTTTGATCAAAAATGCCGCCGTCTTCAAAGAATTTTTTCTGAACTTTGCCCCAGCCGCCAAAGTCCTGAATCGTTGCTAAATCCTTGACAGGCTGGAATTGTCCAGCATCTTTGCTAAAGGGACGAAATCCTAATTTGACAAACTCTGCTTGCGCTGCGGGCGTAAATAAGAACTTTGCATACGCTTCTGCGGCGTCGCGAGTTTTATTGCGATCGACATTCTTATCGACTACTGCTAGAGGTGTATCGATCGAAATATTCACGTCTGGAACAATGTATTCGAGTGGAATTCCTTTCTGCTGCGCGAGGATTACCTCATTTTCATAGTTGATCAGCGCATCGCCCTGTCCCTGTTTTGCGAAAGCATCGGTTGCTTCCCGCGCATCTCGAGCGAGGACTGCAACATTCTTAAACTCCTTCGCAACTAAGATTTTCGCTTTCGCTTCATCATTGTTACTGCGTTTCAAGGCATCATTCCACAGCGCCATAAAATTCCAACGTGCGCCTCCTGATGTTTTGGGATCAGGCGTTACCCACTTCACATCATCGCGTGTCAGATCTTGAAAGGACTGAATATTTTTAGGATTTCCAGGGCGCACCACGATCGCGACAACTGTTCTCGCAACAATGCCTTGATTTGGAACTCTCGCTGCCCAGTCTTGACGAATCAATCCCTCTTTGACAATTCTCTCCGTGTCGGCTGCCACTGCTAAATGTGTAATATCAGCATCGAGTCCATCAATCACAGCTCGAGTTTGAGAGCCTGATGCGCCATAGCTATAGCTGAAGATCACATCTTGACCCTTTTCTTTTTTCCACTGTTCGATGAATCTTGGAATAATGGCATCATGCGCCGCTTTGGGAACTGCATAGCCAACCAGTGTCAGTGCCACATTCGAGCCAGCATTGCCACCACTACAGGCAGCAACCGTCATACTCAATGTCACGCCTAGCAAAAATAGGGCGATTGATTTGATTCCAAGTCGTCGAAACTGCATCGTGCTCTCCCTGCCTTTTACGGTTGATCACAGGTGTTACCGTAATTAGGCGATCCCTATCCTATCGGGGAATGAGCGCGATCGCAATAAAATTCCTCATTTTCTGACCGGAATATGCGGGATTAGATATAAATCGAGTTTGAACTGTTATCTTGGCGGAAGATGATGTCTTTTCAGGAACAAGTATGCTCAAGCTCAACTTCCGATGGCTAGCGGCTCTTTTTGTGAGTTGTGTCTTATTTATCAGTTGCGCAGCAAATTCTCAAAATATCGCAGAGCCTCCAATTCAAACTAAACGAGAACTTGCAAAAGCAGTGCTGGCTGAAGCTGGAATTGATCAAAGATACGATCTATATCTCGGCAACAGTATTGATATGGCAATGTTTTCACCAGAACCAAGAAACTTAAAACTGATGGCATGGCTCAAATCACTCGTCGCCAAAGAAGCAGGATGGAAATTTGCTGAAACGACATACGTGACTCAGTTAGAAGCAAATTTTTCAGCACCGGAACTCAAGGAACTCTTAGCTCTGGCAAAGCAGCCATTGATGAAAAAACTGCTCCAGGCTGATTTAGATGCCTATGTTGCAGCAGGTGGAGAACGGCGCAAGCGATTCTTTCAAGTTTGGGATGACTACAATTACGGGAAGTTCGATATCCC
>VFQU01000774.1_pt1 | contig 23552 bp, 22 predicted proteins | sample 3512311 | NCBI WGS metagenome assembly VFQU01 (sample SAMN10412377, study PRJNA504923) | tailings metagenome | isolation source: Relicate 3 Philex TSF3 active mining site | place: Philippines: Tuba, Benguet | collected 2017-08-29
TGCCGCCGTAGGCGACGACGAGCGTCGGCGTATAGGCCGTGCCCGAGGCGGCCCACAGCTGCTTGACGTCGTCGTAGATGGCCGCGACCGGGATCGAATGTTCGACCGTGGTGTGCCCGTCGATGATCATCGTCATGTTGTGCTGGAACAGCGATCCGCCCTCCGGCACCACCGTCATGTCCAGCTGGCGGGCCGCCTCGATGACCTGCTGGCGCTGGTCGCGGCGAGGCTGGTTGTAGCTCTTCACGCTGAAGGCGCCGACCGCCTTCATCCGCCGAAGCTGCGACAGGGCGTCCTCGGGGCTCTCGATCCGGGCCGTGAAGGCGGTCGTCGCCCCGTAGAGGATCGTCCCGGTCGAGAAGATCCGCGGCGCCACCACCTCGCCGGCCTTGGCCAGCTCCGAGTGCGAGAAGATCTCGCTGGTGTCGTTGGACGGGTCGTGGATCGTGGTGACCCCGAACGCGAGCGAGGCGTAGTTGATCCAGCTCTGCTGCGGGATGATCTCGTCGGACCCCATCGAACCATGCCAGTGCGCATCGATCAGGCCCGGGATGATGGTCTTGCCGGTCGCGTCGATCACCTTGGCGTCGGCCGGAACGGCGGTTGCGGCGCGGGGGCCGACCGCTTCGATCCGGTTGCCGTTGATGACGATGACGCCATCCTCGATCACCTCGTCGCCCTTCATGGTGACGATGCGCGCGCCGGTGAAGGCGATACGCCCCTGCGGCGCGTCATAGGCCTTCGAGAACCCGATCCGGATGCCCTGGGTCGGCGCCTTGGGCAGTTCCTTCGGCGCGCCGTCGACGAAGCTGAAGGCGTCCTTCAGGTCCCGCGAGAACACCTCCGGTCCCAGAGACCACCAGAGCCGCTTGCCGTCGCCTGACCAGTGGAGCCATTCCCCGGCGTCGCGGGTGACGCGACTGACCGGCATCGCCTTGCTGTCCGGGCCGACCTCGACTGCCTTGCCGGTCAGGGTGAAGGGCATGATGTAGGCGTTGAACCGCTCGGTCCAGGCGACGTAACGCTCGTCCGGCGCCACGGCGAACTCCGCGGCGTTTGCGGTGATCAGGTGGGTGCGCTCCTCGCCCCCGCCGTCGAGCCGCATCGACTTCAGCGCCCGCTTTCCCTCGGCCTCGAAGGTCATGACGAAGACGCGGTCGGACGCGGCGCCGAACTGGGGCAGCACGCCGTTGCGGGTCACCAGCCGCGGCTGGCCGCCCGCCGCCGGCACGGCATAGATGCCGGGATCGGCCGACCACAGCGCCGAGCGGAGATAGCCGTCCGACACCGTCCTGTAGGCGATGGTCCGGCCATCCGGCGAGAAGTTCGGCTCGACGTAGTTGCCCGGCTTCTGGCTGACCACCCGGCCCTCGCCGCCCTGCGCGGGCGCGACGCGGATCGAGCCGAAGGTCTCGTCGTTCCAGGTCGTGTAGACGATCTGGGAGCCATCACGCGACCAGGCCGGATAGAGCTCGAAATGGTCCTCCTGGCTGGTCAGGCGGCGGGGCTCGCCCCCCTTGAGGTCACGCACCCAGAGCTTGCCGAGCGCCTCGAAGACCACGCGATCGCCGGCCGGCGAAACCTCGGCCCAGCGGACCATCTTCACGTCGAAGGTCTTGGGCGCCACCTCGACCTTGGCCCGCACCGTCGTCTGGATGCGGCGGGTCGTCTTCACATGGAAGGGAATCTCGCTGACCGCCCTGGTGGCCACATCGATGCGCCAGAAGCGGCCCTTGGCCCAGAACACCACCGCCTTGTTGTCGGGGGTCCAGGCCATCGACGGATAGACGCCGTGGATCGCCCAGGTCTCCTGCATGTCGCGATCCAGCTCGTCGTAGAGCGGCGTTTCCAGCCCGCTCTCCAGGTCGCGCACATAGAGCACGGTCTTGTAGCGAACGCGCCGTACGAAGGCCAAGGACTTGCCGTCCGGCGACGGTGTCGGCCGGATCGAGCCGCCGGGTCCGGTGACCAGGGCCTGGGTCTCTCCGGTCTGCCGGTCGAGACGCTGGATCACATAGATCTGGGTGTTGGGGTCCTTGCTGTACTGGAACACCCCGCCCGGCGTGGCGTCGTCGCTGTAGTAGAGATAGCGGCCGTCGGGCGAGAAGGCCGGCTCGCCGCTGTCCTTCTGGTCGGTGCGCTTCTTGGTCAGCTGCACGCCGTCGCCACCCGAGCGGTGATAGAGCCACATCTCGCCGGCCCCGAGCGAACGGGCGGAGGTGAAGTGCTTGCGGGCGACGATGTACTCGCTGTCCGGCGTCCAGGAGGGCGAGTTCAGCAGCCGGAAGGTCTCCTTCGAGACCTGCCGCGCATTGGAGCCGTCGCGGTCGATGATCCAGATGTTGTCGCCGCCGCCGCGATCGCTGGTGAACGCGATCCAGCGACCGTTGGGCGAGAACTTCGGCTGCATGTCCCAGGCGACGCCGCTGGTCAGGGCGCGGGCTTCGCCGCCGCCCGCCGGGATGATGTAGAGATCGCCCAGCATGTCGAACACGATGTCCTTGCCGTCGGGGCTGACATCGAGGCTGAGCCAGGTGCCGGTTCGGGTGTCGATCACCACGTCCTTGGTCGGCCCGGGGGGATTGTTGACGTCCCACTTGGCGGCCGGCTTGGCCGCCTTCGCCGACTGGGCCTGAACCGGCACGGCCGAAACAGCCACGGAAAGGCCGGCGAGAATGGCGATTAGCCGTCGAAACATGACGCCCCCAGGCAGATTGCGCGACACGCGAAGGGCCGGACCCTAGAGCCTGATGGGTTCAGATGGAACCATCTGAAACTCTGAATCAGGCTCTCAATGCCTGCGTCCAGAGCACGATTGAACCGCCGGTCGTCGGGCTATCGTGCGCGCATGGCTCTGGCAGCGCCGCGCACACGGCGCTATCGGTCTGCCATGGCCCCCGACGCCCCTGCACTGACGATCGATGCGCGCGGACACCGCTGCCCGGTGCCGACGCTGAAGCTGCGTCGCGCGCTCGAGGGGGTCGAAAGCGGCGCCTCGATTCGCCTCATCGCTGATGACCCCATGGCCCGGATCGACGTGCCGCACTTCGCCAGTCAGGCCGGCCACGCCCTGGAAGACCAGTCAGAAGCGGATGGAGCGGTCAGCTTCCTGATCCGCAAGGGCTGAACTCGCGGTCACTACAGGCGCGTCATCGAAGTTCAGCGACGGCTGGGCCAGCACCAGCTCCACTTCGGTGGCGATCGCGCCCCCCAGGAAGACGGCGTTCACGTTCCAGCTCAGCCAGATGAGAAACACCACCACCGCCGAGACCGAGCCATAGGTCGCCCCGAGGTGGGCGATCTGTTCGACATAGAAGGCGCTGGCCCAGCTGGCGCCGACGGCCAGGGCCGCTGCGGCGGCTCCACCGATGATCGAGGCGCGCCAGGCCACCGGCTCCCGGCTCATGGCGTAGCGATAGATCAGCGTCATCGCCAGGGTGGTGCCGATGCTGGTCCAGGTCCACTCGCTGTACAGCCAGGGCGCGCCGGCAAGCGGCTTGAGGTTCAGGGCGGCGCCCATCAGCCGCAGCATCAGGAACATGGCCGAGACCACGCCCATCATGACGAAGGCGCAGATCAGCACGATCAGCGCCATGAAGTTGAAGCCGAAGAAGCCGCGCTGATTCTCCTCGTCATGAATAAAGGAGAGGCCCGCGAGCAGCGCCTTGAACCCGCGATGCGCCGCATAGCCGCCGATGATCAGCGCCAGCGCGCTCTGAGCCGAAACCGCCTGCAGTGGTGCGTGCGAAAGCCTGACCAGCTCATGCTCGAACAGGGCCTGGGCTCCCGGGGGCATGACGCGGGTCAGGGCGTCCGCGCGCCGCGCGATCTGGTCCGGATCGGCCAGCAGGCCGAAGATTCCCATGCCGATGGCGATGGCCGGAAAGGCCGCCAGCATCACCCAGAAGGATACGCCGCCCACATAGAGCATCACGTCCCGCCCCCAGAGGCGCGACAGCGACCGGCCGGCGACCGCCACCGTGGTCCGTGCGATGTGGATGGGATCAAGGTCGCGCCAGCGAGAAGCAAGGCTGGCGCGGGTGGCCCGGGGTTCCGACATGGGCGGAACCTGCCCGCAGACCGCCTTCGGCGCAACCAAAGACGGTCGCCCACAAGGACAGCGCGCCGGTTCTGTGAGAACCGGCGCGCCTACAGGATGACCTTGCCTTCTTCCTGCGTGGCCGGGGCGCCGCTTTCGAGGGACGGGAGAGCACGGCGCCCTGTCACGGTCTCGAATGTGCGACTCGCTGGCTGAACCGGGGCTGAACGAAACGAGCCCGGGTCTGCACCCGCCTCAGATGGCGCCGCCGGCCTTGAGCGACTCGATCTCGGCGCTGCTGAAGCCCCAGTCGCTGAGCGCCGCCTCGTTGTGCGCGCCGATCTTCGGCGGCGGGCCCTGCACCTTTCCGGGCGTGGCGGAAAAGCGCGGCGCGGGCGCGGGCTGAACCACGCCCTCGATGGTCACGAAGGTCTCGCGGGCGGCGTTGTGCGGGTGGTTGGGCGCCTCATCGAGGTCCAGGATGGGCGCGAAGCAGACGTCCGTGGCGTCCATCAGGGCGCACCATTCCGCCTGGGTCTTGGTGCGGATCACGTCGGCCAGCTTGGCTTTCAGATCCGGCCACGCCGACCTGTCCATCTGCGCCTGGAAGGCCGGATCGGTGATCCCCGTCTTTTCCAGCAACAGAGCGTAGAACTGCGGCTCGATCGAGCCGATCGAGATCCACTTGCCGTCTGAGCACTGGTAGGTGTCGTAGAAGTGCGCGCCGCCGTCGAGCAGGTTCGTGCGCCGTTCGTCCTTCCACATCCCGGCGCCCTTGAAGCCGTAGAACATGGCCATCAGCGAGGCCGCTCCGTCGCTCATGGCGCAGTCGATGACCTGGCCCTGGCCGGTGGCGCGGGCATTGATCACGCCCGCCAGCAGCCCGAACGCGAGATAGAGGGCGCCGCCGCCGAAATCGCCGACGAGGTTCAGGGGGGGAACCGGCTTGTCTTCGGTGCCGATGGCATGGAGCGCGCCGGTAATGGCGATGTAGTTCATGTCGTGGCCGGCGGCATTGGCGTAGGGGCCGGTCTGGCCCCAGCCGGTCATGCGGCCGAAGACGAGCTTGGGATTGCGCTTCAGCGCCACCTCCGGGCCCAGGCCCAGGCGCTCCATGACCCCGGGACGGAAGCCCTCGATGATCGCATCCGCCGATTCCATAAGCTTCAGGCAGGTCTCTACGGCGGCCGGCTGCTTGAGGTCCAGGGCGACCGAGCGGCGGCCGCGGCTGGTCACATCCGCCGGAGACGAGCGGCCGGAGCCCTTGCGGTCGATGCGGACGACGTCGGCGCCCAGGTCTGACAGCAGCATGCCGCAGAACGGACCCGGCCCGATGCCGGCGAACTCGATGACCTTCAGACCGGACAGGGGACCCTGGCCCATGACGATACCTCCGTGGGTGTTTTGGCCTGACTAGAGGCGCTGACGCTTGGTCAGGCAAGCGGCGCGAAAGAAAGGGCTGGCGTCCATCGCCGCGTTTGAGGCGTTATCGGCCCATGATCAGGATCGGCGTGGATTTCGGCGGCACCAAGATCGAGGCGGCCGCCCTCGATGCGTCGGGCGCGTTCGTCGCCCGCGTGCGGCAACCCAACCCCGGCGAGTACGAGGCGGCGCTACGGACGGTTCGCGAGGTCGTCGAGGCCGCCGAGACTGAAGCGGGCGCGACCGTGGCGCGCATCGGCATGGGCATACCGGGCTCGATCTCGCCGAAGACCGGGCTGATCCGCAACGGCAACAGCACTTGGATTAACGGCAAGCCCTTCGGCCAGGACCTGGAGCGCATTCTCGGCCGCCCGGTCCGGCTCAGGAATGACGCCAACTGCTTCATCATGTCCGAGGCCGCCGACGGCGCTGCGGCGGGGGCCGAAGTCGCCTTCGGCGCCATTCTCGGAACCGGCTGCGGTGGCGGGCTCGCGATCAACGGCCGCGAACGCGAAGGCCTGAACGCCATCGCCGGCGAATGGGGGCACATCCCCCTGCCCTGGCCCAGCGACGCCGAGCACATGGCGCACCGGTGCTGGTGCGGACGGACCAACTGCCTGGAAACCTGGATCGCCGGCTCCGCCTTCGTCGAGGACTTTCGCCGGGACACGGGCCGCACGGATCTCGACGGCAAGGCCATCGTCGCCGCCGCCCATGCCGGCGACCAGCAGGCCTTGGCGGCGCTGGACCGCTACATTGATCGCCTGGGCCGCGCGCTGGCCGTGGTTTGTGACATTGTCGATCCCGACGTCATCGTCCTGGGCGGCGGCATGTCCAACACCGACGAGATCTACCGGCAGTTACCCGCTGCGATCGCAAAGCACGTCTTCTCGGACGTCTTCGAGACCCCGATCCGCAAGGCGGTCCACGGCGATTCTTCCGGTGTGCGCGGAGCCGCCTGGCTGTGGCCGCTGGACTGACGGCGGCGTAAGCTGCCGGCCGATGAAGGCCCTCTGCCGCGACTGTTTCCGGACGTTCGACGACGCACCGCGCCGCTGCGCCGGCTGCGGGTCGCCGCGCGTGCTGGCGCATGACGAGCTGACCAGCCTGTCCATCGCGCACATGGACTGCGACGCATTCTACGCCTCAGTCGAGAAGCGCGACCGGCCGGAACTGCGCGACGTGCCGGTCATCGTCGGCGGCGGGGTCCGCGGCGTGGTCTCGACCTGCTGCTACATCGCGCGGATGAGCGGCGTGCGGTCGGCGATGCCGATGTTCAAGGCGCGCAAGCTCTGCCCGCAAGCCGTTGTCCTCAAACCGGATTTCGCTCGCTACAAGGCCGAGAGCCAAAGGATCATGTCCATGATCCGGGACCTGACGCCGCTGGTGCAGCCGCTCTCGCTCGACGAGGCCTGGATCGACCTTTCGGGAACCGAGCGTCTGCACGGCATGGCCCCGGCCATGACTCTCGCCCGCCTGCAGGCGCGTATCGAGGCCGAGATCGGCCTGACGGTGTCCATCGGTCTCGCGCCCAACAAGTTCCTGGCCAAGGTCGCCTCCGAACTGGACAAGCCGCGCGGCTTCTCCGTCCTGGGGTCCGAAGCCCCGGCCCGGCTGGCCTCGCGGTCGGTCAGCATCCTGCCGGGCGTCGGTCCGGTCCTCGCCGCCTCGCTCGAGCGGGCCGGCTACCGGCTGGTCGGCGATCTGGCCCGTGCCGATCTCAAGGACCTCGCCGAACAGTTCGGCAGCCACGGCATGGCGCTGCACCGTCTGGCCAACGGTCAGGACGCGCGGCTGGTCAATCCAGGAGAGGGCCGCAAGACCATCAGCGCCGAAACCACCTTCAACACCGATATCGCCGACCGCCAGGCGCTGGAGGACATCCTCTGGCCGCTCTGCGAGAAGGTCGCGCGGCAGCTGCGCAAGGAAGGCATCACCGGCCGTGTCGCCAGCCTCAAGCTGCGCCGTACCGACTTCCGCATCATCACCCGCAGGCGCACCCTGCCCACCCCGACCCAGACCGCACGCACCCTGTTCAACGCGGTGCGGGACCTGCTGGCCGTCGAGGCGGACGGGACCCTCTATCGCCTCATCGGCGCCGGGCTGTCCGACTTCGAGCCCGCCGGAGCCTCAGGCGAGGATTTCTTCGCCGGCGACGAGAAGCGCGCCCTCAGTCACGAGACGGCGATGGATCAGCTGGCCGAGAAGTTCGGCAAGGGCGCGCTGGTGACCGGCCGGGCCCTCAAGGGCGCGCGGGACTGAGTCGCGGCCGGCGCTTCCTGCCGCCTCGAACCCGGCCAGCCCCCCTCACTTCGCCGTGAGGCTGGCCGCCGAACACGCCCGCCAGACCGGCAAAGCGGCGGCGCGGCCACGCCGCCCCTTCCAAACGGCCGCGCTTTCCATATCTAATCCTCGAGAATGGCGGCCGCGTCGCGGACCGTCGCGGGAGTGTCAGGTCGGTATGGCGGATAAGAAGTCGGGTACGGGCGCGGGTCAGAACGGCGCGGGAACATCGGTGGTCACCCAGACCAAGCCGAAGACCGCCAAGCCGTCGTTGTATCGCGTGCTCCTGCTCAACGACGACTACACCCCGATGGAGTTCGTGGTTTACGTGCTTGAGCGTTTTTTCAACAAGTCGCGCGAAGATGCGACCCGGATCATGCTCCATGTGCACCAGAACGGTGTCGGGGTGTGCGGCGTGTTCACCTACGAGGTGGCCGAGACGAAGGTCGCCCAGGTGATCGACTCCGCCAGACGGCATCAACACCCCCTGCAGTGCACCATGGAAAAGGATTGAGGAGCCCAGATTGCCCTCGTTTTCGCGCAACCTCGAAGAAACCCTCCACAGGGCTGTCGCCTACGCCAACCAGCGCAAGCATGAATACGCCACGCTCGAGCACCTGCTGCTCTCGCTGACGGATGACGAGGACGCCGCCGGCGTGATGCGCGCCTGCGACGTCGACCTCGACGCGCTCAAGAAGACCCTCATCAACTACATCGACACCGAGCTCCGCGCCCTGGTCGTCGACGATGGCGAGGAAGCCAAGCCGACGGCCGGCTTCCAGCGCGTGATCCAGCGCGCCGTCATCCACGTGCAGTCATCCGGCCGCGAGGACGTGACCGGCGCCAACGTGCTGGTCGCCGTGTTCTCCGAGCGGGAGAGCCACGCCGCCTACTTCCTGCAGGAGCAGGACATGACGCGGTATGACGCGGTCAACTACATCGCCCACGGCATCGCCAAGAAGGCCGGCGCCAGCGAGCCGCGCCAGGTCAAGGGCGCGACGGTCGAGGACGAGGAGAAGGGCGGCGTCAAGACCGGCGGCGAGGCCCTCGAAGCCTACTGCGTCGACCTCAACGAAAAGGCCCGCCAGGGCAAGGTCGATCCGCTGATCGGGCGGCTGGCCGAAGTCGAGCGCTGCATCCAGATCCTCTGCCGGCGGACCAAGAACAATCCGCTGCTGGTCGGCGATCCGGGCGTCGGCAAGACGGCCATCGCCGAGGGCCTGGCCCGCAAGATCATCAACCACGAAGTGCCGGAGGTGCTGGAAGGCGCCACCATCTTCTCGCTCGACATGGGCGCGCTGCTGGCCGGCACCCGCTATCGCGGCGACTTCGAGGAGCGGATCAAGCAGGTCATCAAGGAACTGGAGAACCATCCCCACGCGGTGCTGTTCATCGACGAGATCCACACGGTGATCGGCGCCGGCGCGACCAGCGGCGGGGCGATGGACGCGTCCAACCTGCTCAAGCCGGCGCTGGCCAGCGGCACGCTGCGCTGCATGGGTTCGACAACCTACAAGGAATTCCGCCAGCACTTCGAGAAGGACCGGGCCCTGGTCCGTCGCTTCCAGAAGATCGACGTCAACGAGCCGACGATCGATGACACTGTGAAGATCCTCAAAGGCCTGAAGACCTACTACGAGGACTTCCACAAGCTGAAGTACACCAACGACGCCATCAAGACGGCGGTGGATCTGTCGGCCAAGTACATCACCGACCGCAAGCTGCCGGACAAGGCGATCGACGTCATCGACGAGGCCGGCGCCAGCCAGATGCTGTTGCCCGAGGGCAAGCGTAAGAAGACCATCGGCGTCAAGGAGATCGAGGCTGTCGTGGCCAAGATCGCCCGCATCCCGCCCAAGTCGGTGAGCAAGACCGACACCGAGGCGCTCAAGCAGCTCGAGGACGATCTGAAGCGGGCGGTGTTCGGCCAGGAAGAGGCCATCATCCAGCTGAGCGCGGCCATGAAAATGGCGCGGGCCGGCCTGCGCGAGGCCAACAAGCCGATCGGCAGCTATCTGTTCAGCGGCCCGACCGGCGTCGGCAAGACCGAGGCGGCCCGCCAGCTGGCGGCGACCCTCGGCATCGAGCTCCTGCGCTTCGACATGTCGGAGTACATGGAGCGCCACACCGTCAGCCGCCTGATCGGGGCTCCTCCCGGCTATGTTGGCTACGATCAGGGCGGCCAGCTGACCGATGCGGTCGACCAGCATCCGCACGCCGTGGTCCTGCTCGACGAGATCGAGAAGGCCCACCAGGACGTCTACAACATCCTGCTCCAGGTGATGGACAACGGCACCCTGACCGACGCCAACGGCAAGAAGGTCGACTTCCGCAACGTGGTCCTGATCATGACCACCAACGCCGGCGCCTCGGACGCCCAGCGGCAGTCGATCGGCTTTGGCCGCGGCAAGGTCGAGGGTGAGGAGGAAGCGGCGCTGAAGCGGCTGTTCACGCCGGAGTTCCGCAACCGTCTGGACGCCGTGGTGGCCTTCAAGCCTCTGACCCAGGACATCATCCGCCAGGTGGTGCAGAAGTTCGTGTTGCAGCTGGAAGCCCAGCTTGCCGACCGGAACATCACCATCGAAACCTCCGACGAGGCAGCCGACTGGCTGGCCAAGAACGGCTTCGACGAACTCTACGGCGCCCGGCCGCTGGCCCGGGTCATCCAGGAGAACATCAAGAAGCCGCTGGCCGACGACATCCTGTTCGGCAAGCTGGCCAAGGGCGGCCACGTCAAGGTGGTCCTCAAGGACGGCAAGATCGCCTTCGAGTTCGAGGTCGACGACAAGCCCCGCTCTCCCGGCGCGCCGGAGATCGAGGAGCCGGCGCTGGCGGAATAAGCCCGTGCAGGACTGAAGACGGGGCCGGGCGGAGGAAACTCCCCCGGCCCTTTCTGCTTCAGAGCAAACCCATCCACCGCAGGACCAGCAGGACTGCCGCGACCAGGATGATCGGCCCGAACACCGCCAGGGTGTGGCGGGTGATGCTGTCGGGCAGGAAGGTGTCGAAGATGGCGCCGTCCCTGCTGGCGCCGTATCGCTCGGCCACGGCCGTCAGTGGACACCGCATCCCACTGCTCACGAAGATGACAGCCTCGACCGCGACCAAAGCCTGGGCGATCTGAAGCCAAACCCCCTTGGCGCCAGTCACGCCGGCCCAGAGCATGGCGAGCGCGGCGCTGGCCATGACGACGTAGATCACCGAGTGAACCGCGCGCACGGCGAAGAGACGCTGGCCGTTCGTCACCGCTATCCCCCGATCATCAGCCCCGCCATCGCCGCGCTCATCAGGTTCGCCAGCGAGCCGGCGGCCACGGCCAGCAGGCCAAGCCGCGCGATTGTCGGCCGGCGCTCCGGCGCGAGACCGCCCAGGACCCCCATCTGGATGGCGATGGAACTGATGTTGGCGAAGCCGCACAGGGCGAAGGTCAGCACCGCCTGTGTCCGCGGCGAGAGGCTGTCGCGCACCTCGCCATAGTGCAGGTAGGCGACGAACTCGTTGAGGATCAGCTTCTCGCCGAACAGCTCGCCCGCCTTCTGCGCCTCGGACCAGGGCACGTTCAGCATCCACATCACCGGCGAGAACACCCAGCCCAGGATCCGCTGGAAGCTGAGGTCGCCATAGCCGAACAGGCCGCCGATCCCGCCGACGATACCGTTGGCCAGCGCGATCAGCGCGACAAAGACGACCAGCATGGCGCCGACCGCGACGGCCAGCTTCACCCCGTCCTCGGTCCCGTTGTAGGCGGCCATGATGATGTTCGCCGCCCGGGGCTCCTCGGGTTCGGCGGCTTCGGCCAGGGCGATGGCCTGCACATCCTCGTCAGCTTCGGGCGCCGGCGCGGCGCGCGCATCCGGCATGATGATCTTGGCCATCAGCAGGCCACCCGGCGCGGACATGAAGGCCGCCGCCAGCAGGTACTCGATCCGCACGCCCATCTGCGCATAGGCCGCCAGGATCGAGCCGGCCACCCCGGCCATGCCGACGACCATCAGGGTGAAGATCTGCGCGTCCGTGAGCCGGCGCAGATAGCCGCGCACGACCAGCGGCGACTCCGACTGGCCCACCAGCACGTTGGCCGCCGCATACAGTCCTTCCACCCGGTCGACGCCGAGCAGCAGCCTGAGCGCGCCCCCGCCCCATCGGACGATGAACCGCATCACGCCCAGGTAGTAGAGGATCGACACCAGCGACGAGAAGAAGACGATGATCGGCAGGATGTTGATGGCGAGGCTGGCCACGCCGTTGACCTCGGTCAGGCCGCCGAAGACCATCTCGATGCCGGCCCGCGAGAAGCCCAGCAGGGCCGATACGCCGCCGGCGATCCAGGCCATGGCCGCCCTGCCCCACGGCAGATAGAGCGCGAAGGCCGCGATCGCCGCCTGCAGGGCGAAGGCGCTGCCGACGATCCGCCAGTTGATGTCCCGCCGCGACCGGGACAGGGCGAACGCGATCCCGAGGATCAGCGCCATCCCCAGGATACCGATGAGAATCTGCTGCATGGCCCCTCCCGCGAGCGGGACAGTCCAACGAAGCCGCGCTGCGGTCCAGCCCTGGCGGGGGCTCTATCGGCCGGGCGCGATCACCATGCAGGTCTGGCGCTTGGCGGTCAGGGCCTTGCAGGCCTCCCGCGCATCCTCGGCGCTGAGCCCGGTGAACCGCACGCGGAAGAAGCCGCCGACCCGGTCGCCGATCACGCCCTCGGCGTCGTCCAGCACCTTGCCGAACCGCTTGCGGATCGTGGTCAGCTGGGTGTTGGCCTGGGACTTCGACTTGAACGCGCCGGCCTGAACCGCCCATTGGCCCTTGGGCTTCTTCGGCGGCGCCTTGGTCTTGGTCGCCGCGGTCTTGGTCGTCGCCGGCTTCTGCCCTGGCGCGGCGCCCGACATCGCCCGCTGGACGGCCACCTGGTCGGTCGCGGGCCCGGCCGTGAAGGCCACGTTGGACGAAGCCCCGCCCTGCTCGATCGAGGCGTACTGCACGCCGACCGGCGGCGGAGGCGGCTCGAACAGGCTCTGGGCCACCAGGATCCGCTCGCCCCCGGCGCGCCGGCGCTGGACGTCGAAGCCGGTGTTCAGCAGCTCCTGCACATGGTTGTCGCGCGCCGCGCCGGACGAACCGCCCAGCATGACCACGATCAGCCGCCGCCCGTCGCGCACGCCCGAGGCGGCCAGATTGTAGCCCGAGGCGTTGGTGTAGCCGGTCTTCAGCCCGTCCACCCCGTCCATCCGCGCCAGCAGGCGGTTGTGGTTGTTCATGGTGACGCCCCGGTAGGTGAAGGAGCGCAGGTTGAACAGGCTGTAGTACTGCGGAAAGTCGCGCATCACCGCGCGCGACAGTATGGCGATATCGCGGGCCGTCGAGACCTGCCGGCTGTCAGGCAGGCCCGAGGCGTTGACGAAGCGGGTGTTGCTCATGCCCAGCTCCTGCGCGCGCAGGGTCATCAGGGCGGCGAACTTCTCTTCGGACCCGGCCATGTGCTCGGCCAGAGCGACGGACATGTCGTTGGCCGACTTGACCGTGATCGCCTTCATGGCGTCCTCGACCGTGATCACATCGCCGGCCGAAACGCCCAGCTTGGTCGGCGGCTGCGACGCCGCCTTGGCCGAGACGGTGATCAGGTCGGTCGTCTTCATCCGGCCGTCGGCCAGGGCCTCGAAGGCCAGGTACAGCGTCATCACCTTGGTGATCGACGCCGGGTACCGCGGGCTGTCGGCGCGCTTGGCGTACAGCACCTCGCCGGAGTTCGCGTCGACCACGACGGCGGCGTACTTGGGCTGGTCTGCGGGATTGGGTTTGGGCGGCGACGGCGGCAGCTGCGAATAGGGAACCTGGGCGAACGCCAGCGTGTTCATCAGGGGGCCGACCACAAGGGCGGCGGCGAGAAGCACGGATACGCTCAGGCGGCGGGCGGGCTGCTGGTACATGCTGCGTCCGACGTAGAATCAATGGGTTGGCGCCACCCCCCGGATGGCGAAGGCGCACCATAACATGCACGTCGGCGGCTTACGCCAAAGTAAACACCTGTTGAGCGAATTGACGCACATCGGTCGCCGAACGCGCAGCCGGATATCGCGAAAGCGTCATTGTGCACCGCACAATTTTCATTGACTGCTGCACTGCAACATGGGAAAACACCTTGCAGTGTTCCTCCCCCGAACACGCCCGAAATTCCTCCCCGAGCAAGCCAAGGAGCACCCCCATGGCCGCCACCGAGACCCTCAAGACCACCGTCGAGCAGTTCACCACCGCCGGCAACCAGGCGTTCAAGGACAGCATCGAAAAGTCGCTGACCGCCCTCAACGACGCCAACGCCCACTCCAAGAAGAACCTGGAAGCCGTCGTCGCCTCGGTCACCGCCGCCACCAAGGGCGCCGAGACCCTGGGCGCCCAGGCCATGGCCTATTCCAAGCGCGCCATGGAAGACAACGTCGCGGCCGCCCGCGCCCTGTCCGGCGCCAAGAGCGTCCAGGAAGCCGTCGAGCTGCAGACCAACTGGGCCAAGAGCGCCATGGAGCTCTACATGGCCGAAGTCGGCAAGATGGGCGAAACCGTCGCCGCCGCCGTGAAGGACAGCATGAAGCCCCTGAACGAGCGCGTGACCGCCACGGTCGAGAAGATCCAGTCGTCCAAGTAAGACCCGTCCCACGGGACACGACAGCGTGAAGGCCCGGGCCGCCATGGCCCGGGCCTTTTTCGTGCGCTTTGCTCCGCCCGCGGCTCAGGCTAGGAATGGCGCATGTCCAAGGTCGAAACCCGCCTGAGCGCCGCCGGCATCCTGCTGCCCGATCCTGTCGCGCCGATCGCCAACTATGTGCCCTTCGTCCGCGCCGGAAACCTGCTGCACATCTCTGGGCAGGTCTCGCTGGATGCGACCGGCGGCATCAAGGGCGTGGTCGGCCAGGACGTCGACATGGATGGCGCGGTGTTCGCCGCGCGCCTCTGCGGCATCAACCTGATCGCCCAGATGAAGGCCGCCACCGGCGACCTCGACAAGGTTGTCCGGGTGGTCAAGCTGGGCGGCTTCGTCCAGGCGGGGCCGGACTTCTTCGACATTCCCTCGGTCATCAACGGCTGCTCCGACATCATGGTCGAGGCCTTTGGCGAAGCCGGCCGCCATGCCCGCTCCGCCGTCGGCGTCTACCGCCTGCCCCGCAACTTCGCCGTGGAGGTCGATGCGGTCGTGGAGGTCGCGGCGTGAAGACCCGGCCCCGCCCCACGCCTCAGGATTTCGGCGAGGCCTGGAACCTGCTGTTCAGCCCGCCGATCGCCCACCGGGGCCTCTGGTCGCCGGACGGCGCGCCGGAAAACAGCCTCGGCGCCTTCCAGGCGGCCTGCGCCAAGGGCTACGGCATCGAGCTGGACGTCCAGATCACCGCCGACGGCGAGGCGGTCGTCTTCCATGACGCCAGCCTCGAACGGATGACCGGCGCGGCGGGCAAGGTTCGGGACCACAGCCTGGCGGAATTGCGCGACCTTCGCCTGGCCGGATCGGACGAGCCCATCCCCACCCTGGCCGAGGCCCTGGTCGAGATCGGCCATCGCGCCATGGTCCACATCGAACTCAAGACGCCCTTCGGCGAAGTCGGCGACCTCGAGAAGCGGGTCAGCGAGGTGCTGCTCGATCACAACGGCCCGACCTGCGTCATCGGCTTCAACCCCTACAGCCATGCCTGGTTCGCCGACCACCACCCCCAGATCCTGCGCGGCCTCGACAGCTACCTGTGGAACGACCACGGGGCGCAGAAGCTGGCGCCCGAACAGCGCAAGGCGTTCGCGGCGCTGGAGCATGTCGAGATCGCCCGCTGCGACTTCCTGGCCCTGTCGGTCGACATGCTGGCCTCCCCGGCCGTCGAGCCCTGGCGCGAGCGCGGGCTGCCGATCATCGCCTGGACGGTCCGCAGCCTGGAGGAAGGCGAGCGGCTGGACGGCCTCTGCGACAACATCATCTTCGAGGGCTTCCACCCGTGAACCTGAAGGCGGCGGTGCGCATCGGCCGCCGGATCGAAGACATCGGCAAGCCGGCGTGGGACGCCTGCGCCGGGAACGGCAATCCCTTCGTCTCCTACGACTTCCTCCAGGCGCTGGAGGAAAGCGGCTGCGTCAGCGACGCCTCCGGTTGGGCGCCCCATCACTTGGCCGTGGAAGACGAGGCCGGCGCCGTCGGCGCGGTCATGCCGCTCTATCTGAAGAGCCACAGCCAGGGTGAATACGTCTTCGACTGGTCCTGGGCCGACGCCTACGAGCGCGCCGGCGGGCGGTACTATCCCAAGCTCCAGTGCGCCTCTCCCTTCTCCCCGGTGACTGGGCCCCGCCTGCTGGTGCGGCCGGACATCGACCGGGACGAGGGCCGCCAGATGCTGCTGGGCGGCGCCCTGACCCTTTGCGAGCGCATCGGCGCCTCGGGCCTGCACGTCACCTTCCCGGACGAGGCCGACTGGCGGTTCCTCACCGAGGCGGGCCTGCTGGCGAGGCAGGACCAGCAGTACCACTGGGTCAATGCCGGCTACGCCAGCTTCGACGACTTCCTTGCCGCCCTCTCGTCGGGACGGCGCAAGACCATCCGTCGCGAACGCCGCGACGCCCAGGCCGGCGTCGAGATCGTCGCGCTCAGCGGGCCCGACCTGAAGGAGGAGCACTGGGACGCCTTCTTCGCCTTCTACATGGACACCGGCGCGCGCAAATGGGGTCGGCCCTATCTGAACCGGCGCTTCTTCTCCCTCCTTGGCGAGCGCATGGCCGACCGCGTGCTGCTGGTCATGGCCCGGCGCGAGGGTCGCTGGATCGCCGGGGCGCTCAACCTGATCGGCGACGACTGCCTCTACGGCCGCAACTGGGGCGCCATCGAGGATCGCCCCTTCCTGCACTTCGAGCTCTGCTACTACCAGGCCATCGAGCAGGCGATCCTGCGCGGCATCGCCCGGGTCGAGGCCGGCGCCCAGGGCCAGCACAAGATCGCACGGGGCTACCTGCCCTCCCCGGTCTATTCGGCGCACTGGATCGCCGACCCGATGCTGCGCGAGCCGGTCGCCCGCTACCTCGACCAGGAGCGCACAGCGGTGCGCGGCGAGATGGACTGGCTGGCCGAGGAATACTCCCCCTTCCGCAAGACCGACTAGCTGGCCTCGAAGGCTTCCTTCAGCCGCGCGGCCAGGGTCTCGTCCACGTCTGCCGGAGACGATAACGTCATCGCCGACTTGAGCCGTTCGGACCAACCTTCGTTGCGCGGCGGCTCGAACCGCGCATCGGCCTCGGGCGCCGCGCAGAGACCCAGCCGGGCCTTGCCGCCCTTCAGCGGCCGCATGGCGGCGAACTGGAACTTGCGGGACCAGGCGGAGTAGCCCTTGCGCTGGCCGATAACCAGGCCGTCGAAGGTCTCCAGGCGCGCCTCGACCGCCTCCAGGATGGCCCGGCTTGCCGGCTCGACCCACAGGGCTTCGCGCAGGGCGCCCGGCTGGTCCCATCCAAGGGACCCGGGAAAGGCCAGCGACAGCACATGCGAGGCGCGGTTGATCCCCAGGCCGTGATGTTCCTTGAACCAGCGCGTACGCGCGCGGTGCGCCGTCTCGGGGCAGGTGCGGGCGATCTCGACCCACTCCGCCAGCGACTTCCCGGTCTCCGCCTCGAGGCTGGCCTGCACCGATGCGGACCACTGCTTCTGGCGCTCGGTCAGATGCTCCCGCTCCGCCATCGTCATCCTCCGGAAGGCCTGCTATCGCTCGCTGCGACAAGGAGCGCGACATGAGTCTGGCCGGAACCTACGACGCCGACAACATCTTTGCGAAGATCATCCGGGGCGAGATCCCCAGCGCCAGGGTGTTCGAGACCGATCGCGTCCTGGCCTTCATGGACGCCTTCCCGCAGGCCAGGGGGCACTGCCTGGTGATCTCCAAGGTCTCGACGGCCCGCAACATCCTCGATGTCGAGCCCGCCGTCCTTGCCGAACTCGCTGCGGCCGTGCAGCGGCTTGGCGCCGCGGTGACGCGCGCGCTGAAGCCCGATGGCTTCGTGGTCACCCAGTTCAACGGCGCCCCGGCCGGCCAGACCATCTTCCACCTGCACTTCCATGTCATTCCCCGCTGGGAAGGCGTTCCCATGGGCCGCCATGGTCAGGGCATGGCCGATCCCGCCGAACTGAAGGCTCTGGCCGAACAGATCACCGCCGCCCTGGAGACCGCTTGATGCGCCCCACCCTCATTCTGGCCGCCGCCCTCAGCCTGGGCCTGGCCGCGCCCGCGTTTGCCGCCGACCTTCGCTATGTCGATGCCGACATCGACGCCCTGGGGCTGGTCGATGCCGCCAGCATCAGCAAGACCGGCGACCGCGCCACGGCCGGCCTCACCCTGATCCTGCGCCAACCCGTGCAGGGGGCGCACGCCTTCACCATGGTCCTCGAGTTCGACTGCAAGGCCAGGACCTACCGCCATGACCGCCTGATCACCTTCGACGCGGGCATGGCCGTGACGTCGCAGTCACCGCAGGATGGCGAGTGGGAAGCGGTGGGACCGACCAGCCGCTTCGAGATGGTCCGGGCCATGGCCTGTGACGGCAAGGCCCTGCCCCCGGCCGGCAGCGGAGATCTCGCCACCCTGCGCCGCAACTACCTCGCGACGCCGGACGAGAACCTGTCATCGGGAGAGTAGGCGGTCCCTGGCGGCATTGAGCTGGGCGGCCAGTCCGTCGGTGCCGCCGCGGTCAGGGTGCGCCATGCGCATCAGGCGGCTGTAGGCCTCGCGGATCTCGGCCTCGCTCGCATTCGGCCCAACGCCCAGGATGGCGCGGGCTTCCGCATCGCTGGTTCCCGAAAGGGGCTGCGGCGCGGGCCGGGTGAAGTTCACTCGCGCGGCGATGGCGCCGACCAGGCCCGCCGCCATCAGCGCCCCGCCGATCAGGCTGGCGCCGCGATACATGGCGACGCCGCCGCCCAGCACCGCCAGGGTCGACAGCGTGCCGACGGCGATGCGCCAGTCCCGCCCACGCAGCTTGCGCTTGAGGTCGCGACCCAGCCACCAGGCCAGGCCGATCACGACCACCGCGAGCAACAGATACTGCATCGAACGCTCCGCGCCGGCCGGTCGGCGCCTGGCCTACTCGGCGGCCAGCAAGTCTTCGCCCGAGAAGGCCGAAAGGCCAAGCGAATGCATCAGCGCGCGCAGCTCCTGCCGCGCCGCCACATGGCTCAGCGCCACCGGAATCGGCCTCACCTTCGGCGACAGGTCGGCGACGGTCAGGCCAAAGGGGAACAGCTCGCGGTAGATCACCCGGTCGCGCAGACCCGGCCCGGTGCGGAAGCCGACCCGTTTGGCCAGCGCCATCAGCCGGTCGTCGACCCGCTTGCGGTTGCGGGCGTCGACGCTGGCCAGACGGTTGCGCAGCACCACCCAGTCCAACGGCGCGCGCTGGCCGGCCATGGCGCGGGCCTTGCGTGCATCCCAGACGGTCTCGGAGTAGAGGCTGGGCTTTTCCAGCTCCAGGGTGACCGGGTTGACGTGACCCAGCATGTCGAAGTCGACGAAGCTGTCGTTCATCGGCGTGACGATCAGGTCGGCGCGGGCATGGGCCGCCCGCGACAGCGGCGTATCGCCCCCGGGGGTGTCGATGATCAGGAAGTCGGCGTCCCGATGGCCGGCCGCGAAGGCCTCCTCGAAGCGGGCCATCTGCTCTTCGGCGTCTGCCCTGGCGAGCGCGACGCCGTCTTCCGCCGGATGCCGCGCCAGCGGCTGGGGCAGCACCAGACCATCCTGTGAAGCGACCCACTGGGCGCGATTGCGGAAGAAGCGGCCCATCGACGACTGGCGCAGGTCGAGGTCCATGATCGCCACCTGGGCGCCGCCGTGCAGCAGGGCGCTGGCGAGGTGGACGGCGATGGTCGACTTGCCGGCCCCGCCTTTTTCGTTGCCGACGACGATCACACGAGGCTGCATCACGGGTTTCTCCCTGCTCGCAGGCCGCGACTCACCAGAGTGCGGCTCTCCACGAGACACCCGCCAGGCCGGAGGGGTCAACGCGACACGCGGGGTTGTCCACAGCCGTGTGGAGAACGTCGGTTCGGCTGGACTTGGCCCTTCCTGACGGTCCATATCCCCTACCCTTTTTGCAGCGCGAAAGAGGCGACGCCGTGACCCCGCCCCCGATCGTCCGAACCGTAGCGGCCCTCCGCCAGCAGGTCGCCGCCTGGCGCGCCACAGGCGAGCGGATCGCCATGGTTCCCACAATGGGTGCATTGCATGAAGGCCACCTTTCCCTGGTGAAGCTGGGTCTGGAGCGGGCTGACCGGGTCGTCGCCTCGATCTTCGTCAACCCGGCCCAGTTCGCGCCGCACGAGGACTTCGACGCCTACCCGCGGGGCGAAGGGCGCGACGCGGACCTGCTCGGACAGGCCGGCTGCGCGCTGATCTTCGCTCCGGACGTCGCCGCGATGTATCCCCAGGGCTTTGCGACCCGGGTCGCGGTCGACGGTGTCTCAGTCCCTCTGGAAGGCGAGAAGCGGCCCCAGGTCTTCGGCGGCGTCGCGACCGTCGTCTGCAAGCTGCTGAACCAGTGCCGGCCCGACGTGGCCCTGTTCGGCGAGAAGGACTACCAGCAACTGCTGGTCATCAAGCGCATGGCGCTCGACCTTGATCTCGGCGTCGAGATCGTCGGCGGACCGACCGTGCGTGAAGCCGATGGCCTGGCCATGTCTTCCCGCAACGCCTACCTCAGCGAGGCCGAGCGCCGCGTCGCCGCCCTGCTGCCGGCCGTCCTTTCCGACGCCGTGTCCCGGTTGCGCCAGGGCCATGCGGCCGAGGCGGTCGAGGTCGAGGCGGTGGCCCGCCTTGAAGCCGCCGGCTTCGGGCCAGTCGACTACATCCAGGCCCACGACGGCGAGACCATGCGACGGCTGGGGCCTGGCCCGACGCCCGAAGGCGCCCGCCTGTTCGCGGCCGCCTGGCTCGGCAAGACGAGGCTGATCGACAACTGGGCCGTCTAGAGACCGATCACCAGGCGCCCAACTCGCGCAACTGCCTGGCCAGCGCCTGGTCCATTTCCTCGCCGGCGGCGGTGGACAGGTCGGGCGGGGCGTCCCTCGGATCGAGATAGCGCCAGCCTTGGAAGGCGCGACGCGGCTGCGGCGCCGTCTCGATCAGGTCGGGCGCCAGCATGAACCGCACCGGTTGCGGCCCGGGCAGCCCGGTCTCGATGCTGGTGATCGCCTGCCGGCAGAGAACCTGGCCCTTGATCACCCAGTAGAGCGAACCGCCGTCGAGGATTTCCTCGGCCCGCTTGGGCGCCATGCGTGTCGGGCAATAGGACGGATGGCCCTGCGCCGCACGCTGGGCCCGCCAATCGCGCAGCTCCTGCAGGCTGTCGACGCCGACGCAGAGCTTGATGATGTGCAGGGTCATGGCCGCCCAGGTCGCGAGATCAGGCCGGATCCAGCCGCGCCAGCACCACGCCCTCGCTGACCTGCCCCCCGGCTTGCGCCGACAGTTCGGCCACGACGCCATCGAACGGCGCCGCCATGGCGTGCTCCATCTTCATGGCTTCGAGGACCAGCAGGGTCTGGCCCTTGGTCACCGCATCCCCGGCCTTGACCGAAACCGAGACGATCTTGCCGGGCATCGGCGAGAGGATGGCCCCGTCGGAGGCGGCGGCGCCATCGCCGAGCGCCAGGGGCTTGCGAACGAGAAACTCGTAGGCCTCGCCGTCTTCGAAGCCGATGACGGCCCGATCCTGCCAGTGGGTCGAGCGGCGGAAATGGGCCGACGAGGATGGCTTTGCCGACAGCGCCTGACCGTCCCACCACAGTTCGATCTCGGCGACCGGCGGAGCGTTGAGCCTGAACCCGCGCGCACCCCACTTGGCCGACCAGCTCGACTCGTCGTCGCGGCTATCCGGCATGTGGTCGACCGCGCAGAACGCCGCCTCCTCCAGCAGGATCCGGCTGGGAGCCGGAACCGCCGTCAGAGTCTCAAGTCGCGCCTCGATAAAGCCGGTGTCTACGTCGCCAGCCTGGAAATCGGGATGCGCGGCGCATCTCGCGAGGAAGGCGGCATTGGTCCGCACGGGCCAGACCTCGACCCCTCGGCACTGCTCCGCCAGCAGGTCGGCTGCGTCGCTCCGGGCGCTGGCGTGAACGATCAGCTTGGCGATCATCGGGTCATAGTAGGGCGTCACCGCGCCACCCTCCTCGACCGCACTGTCCAGGCGCACGTCATCACCGACGCGAAAATGATCCAGCGTTCCAGTGCTCGGCAGGAAGCCCGTCGCCGGGTTCTCGGCATACAGCCGCGCTTCCATAGCCCAGCCATCAATGGAGAGCTCGTCCTGCTTCAGCGGCAGGGGCTCCCCGCTGGCCACGCGCAGTTGCCACTCCACGAGGTCCTGGCCGGTGATCATCTCCGTCACCGGATGCTCGACCTGCAGCCGGGTGTTCATCTCCATGAACCAGATGCGGTCGGCACGAAGCCCTTCGCTGGCGTCGGCGATGAATTCGATGGTGCCGGCGCCCTCGTAGCTGACGGCCCGGGCGGCCAGGACGGCGGCGTCGCAGACGGCCTTGCGCGTCGCCTCGTCCATGCCCGGCGCCGGGGCTTCCTCGATGACCTTCTGGTGCCGGCGCTGCAGGCTGCAATCGCGCTCGAAAAGGTGGACGACGTTGCCGTGCCGGTCGCCGAACACCTGCACCTCGATATGGCGCGGACGGGTGACGTACTTCTCGATCAGCACCCGGTCGTCGCCGAAGCTGGCGGCCGCCTCGCGCTGGCAGCTGGCCAGGGCGTCGGCGAACGCGCCGGCCTCCAGCACCTTCCGCATGCCCTTGCCGCCGCCGCCGGCCACCGCCTTGATCAGCACCGGATAGCCGATGGCGTCGGCCTCGCGCTGCAGACGCTCGAGCGACTGGTCCTCGCCCAGATAGCCGGGCGTCACCGGCACCCCGGCGTCGGCCATGCGCTTCTTGGCGGCGTCCTTCAGCCCCATCGCGTCGATGGCCGCAGGCGGCGGGCCCACCCAGACCAGACCCGCGTCAATGACCGCCTGGGCGAAGGCCGCGTTCTCGGACAGGAAGCCGTATCCGGGGTGAATGGCGGCCGCCCCCGTCTGCCGCGCGGCGGCCAGGATCTTCTCGGGCACGAGATAGCTCTCGCGGGCCGGCGAAGGGCCGATATGCACCGCCTCGTCGGCTTCGCTGACATGGGGCGCGCTCGCGTCGGCGTCGGAATAGACCGCGATGGTGCGCACGCCCAGCCGCCGGGCGGTGCGGATGATGCGCCGGGCGATCTCGCCCCGGTTCGCGATGAGGAGACTCTCGATCATGCCGCCTTCTTAGCCCGCCAGCCCGAGCCCGACCACGACCAGCAGGAAGAAGGTGAAGCCGATCACGCTGAGCAGGCTGAGCAGGACCCCCAACGGCACGGCTGTCCACCATTTCAACTGGTAGGCGCCCTTGAGGTGGATCACGGCATGGACCAGCGCCGCCAGCACCGTCCACTCCAGCGCGCCGCGCTGCCAGGCGTCGGGCAACAGGTAGGTCAGGCTGGCGACCAGGGCGAAGACCCCCAGGCCGTAAAGCGACACCACCCCGTGATCGTAGAGGGTGTAGCCCCGCTTGAAGAGCAGCAGCAGCCACAGGATGCCCATCGACAGCGGGACGGTCAGGAACGACAGCTTGTAGGCCGTCGTCTCGATCTTGTAGCCGTAGTAGGCCGCGTTGCCCTGCTTGGAGCCGACGAAGCCGACCAGCCACTGGACCCAGCCGGGCGCATTGGCCAGATCCCCGTCCACCTGCACCGGCGCGAACACCGCCTCGCCCGTCTTGGCCGCATCC
>VFQU01000775.1_pt1 | contig 23532 bp, 22 predicted proteins | sample 3512311 | NCBI WGS metagenome assembly VFQU01 (sample SAMN10412377, study PRJNA504923) | tailings metagenome | isolation source: Relicate 3 Philex TSF3 active mining site | place: Philippines: Tuba, Benguet | collected 2017-08-29
CGAGCGCGCCGAGGCTCGTCAGCAGCGCGACGAGGATGGTCGTACGTGAGCCGATCCGGGCGATCACGTGCGACGAGGCGAGCAGGCCGATGATCGAGCCGCCGGCCATGCCCATGATGAGGATGCCGAACTCGTCGGTGCGCACATCCAGCGCGTCGCGCACCGCGGGCGTGCGAGCGAACCAGGTCGCCATGGCGAGCCCGTTGATGGCGAAAACGGCGAAGACGGCGAGCCGCCAGGCCGCGAGGGTGGGACGGGTGCCGGTGGAGGTGGTCACGACGGCCTTTCGGTGGGGGTGGATGCTCGCGCACGAGCGATCGCGCCCCGAGCCGTTTCAACCCTAACGAACCGGTTCTCGCCGACTTGCATTCCGCCGCCGCAGGACTAGAGTCTGCGGGTGCCTCGTTCGAGGGCGCCCCAGCGACGCTCGTCATCTCGCATCCGATTGAACCCGCCCCAGGTGGTGGTCCTCGGATTCTTCGGCGCAATCCTCCTGGCGACCGCGCTCCTCTCGTTGCCGATCGCGCACGCGCCCGGCGTCGAGGTCACGCTGCTGCAGGCCGCGTTCACCGCTGTCTCGGCGGTGTGCGTGACCGGGCACATCGTCGTCGACACCGCCACCGTGTGGTCGCCGTTCGGTCACGCCGTCATCGTCGCGTTCATCCAGATCGGCGGCCTCGGCATCATGCTCGTCGCCTCGCTCATCGGCCTCGCGTTGCTGCGGCGCGTGACGCTGCGCGGGCGCATGCTCGCTGGTGCCGAGAACCGGGGCGTGACCACGGGCGACGCGGCGCGTCTGGCCCGGGGCATCCTCGCGGTGTCGCTGGTCATCGAGGCGATCGTCGCCGTCATCCTCACGCTGCAGTTCTGGCTCGGCTACGGCGTCGCGCTGCCGACCGCCTTCGGTCGCGGCGTGTTCCTGGCGATCTCGTCGTTCAACAACGCGGGCTTCGCGCCGTTCAGCGACAACATGATCGGCTTCGCCACCGACCCGATCGTTCTGCTGCCCATGGCGATCGCGACGATCCTGGGCGGGCTCGGGTTCCCGGTGCTGCTGCAGCTGCGGCGCGAGCTGAGCCGCCCTCTGCACTGGAGCATGAACACTACCCTCGTGCTCGCCATGACCGGCCTGCTGCTCGTGCTCGGCACGGTCGTGATCGCCCTGTTCGAGTGGAGCAATCCCGCGACGATCGGGGAGATGAGCGTCGCCGATCGGATCCTGACGGCGTTCTTCCACTCGGTGCAGACCCGCACCGCGGGCTTCAACTCCATCGACATCGGGCAGATGACAAGCGAGTCGTGGCTCGTCATGGACGTGCTGATGTTCATCGGCGGCGGCCCCGCCGGCACCGCGGGCGGCATCAAGGTGACGACCTTCGCCGTGCTGCTGTTCATCATCATCACCGAGCTGCGCGGCGAGGGCGCCGTCAACATCTTCGGCAAGCGACTGTCGCGCGCCGTGCACCGCGAGGCCATCACCATCACGCTGCTCTCGATGGCCGCCGTCATGAGCGCGACGATCGCGCTCATGGTCATGACGCACCTCGACCTCGACGTGCTGCTGTTCGAGGTCGTGTCAGCCTTCGGCACCGTCGGCCTCAGCACCGGCATCACCGCGAGCCTCCCGCCCGGCGGGCAGCTCATCCTCATGCTGCTCATGTTCCTGGGCCGACTCGGCCCGCTCACCCTCGGAACCGCGCTGGTGCTGCGGCAGCGGCGCGTGCTCTACGAGCTCCCGAAAGAGAGGCCCGTCATTGGCTAACTCCGGCATCTTCAGCCGCGACCGCGCGACCCGCATCGCCGAGGCCGACTCGGTCGCAGTCATCGGGCTCGGCCGCTTCGGCCGCGCCCTCGCCCTCGAGCTGATGGCCACGGGCACCGAGGTGCTCGGCATCGATACCAGCGAGGAGATCGTGCAGTCCCTCAACGGCGAGCTGACCCAGGTCGTGCGCGCCGACACCACGAAAGAGGAAGTGCTGCGGCAGCTCGCCGTCGACGCGTTCGACCGGGTCGTGGTCGCGATCGGTTCCGACATCCAGTCGAGCATTCTGACGACGTCGATCCTGCTGCGGATGGGCATCCCGCACATCTGGGCGAAGGCCGTCAGCGACGCGCACGGGCAGATCCTCACCCAGCTCGGCGTGGCCCACGTCATCTACCCCGAGCACGACATGGGCCGTCGCGTCGCCCACCTGGTGCGCGGCGCGGCGCTCGACTACATCGAGGTCGACGACGACTACGCGATCGTCAAGATGGGCCCCAACCGCGTGATCGAGGGCAAGCGCCTCGGCGATACGAACCTGCGCCAGCAGTTCGGCGTGACCGTCATGGCGGTGCGGCGCGAGGGCACCGAGTGGTGCAATGCGGATGCGGAGACCGTCATCACCGCCGGCGATACGATTCTCGTCGCGGGTCCGATCAAGAAGGCCGAGGCGTTCGGTCAGCTGCGCTGACCGGGTCGTCGTCGAACTCGTCGTCGTAAGGAGGAACCATGGGTGGCAATCTCACGGGCTGGCACGGGCTGATCCTGCTGCTTGTCGTGCTGCTGCTGTTCGCGGCGCCGAAGCTGCCGGGCGTCGCCCGCAGCCTCGCACAGTCGATCACGATCTTCCGCGGCGAGGTCAAGAAGAAGGACGGCGAGCCCGAGAACGTTTCCTCGGACGACACCTCCTCGCGCACCGGCGCGTGAGCCGCGAGCGGGCTTGTGGCCGTCGTCGATAGCGCCGTCTACGTCGACGGTGTCCGGCTCGCTGGCGTGGTCGGGCTCGAGCAGACCTACGACGTGACCCGGGCGACCGGCGGCGTCGCGTGGATCGGGCTGTACCGCCCGACGCGAGATGAGCTGCAGTCGGTGGCCGATGAGTTCGGGCTGCACCACCTCGCAGTGGAGGACGCCCTCAAGGGCCATCAGCGGTCGAAACTCGAACGGTACGGCGAGACGCTGTTCGTCGCCCTGCGCACCGCGCGCTACATCGACGAGACGGAGACCGTCGAGTTCGGCGAGCTGCACGTTTTCATCGGCCCGCAGTTCGTGGTGACCGTCCGCCACGCCGAATCGCCCGACCTCGCGATCGTGCGTGAACGGCTCGAGAACGATCCCGCGCTGCTCGCGAAGGGCCCGGAGGCGATCCTCTACGCCGTGCTCGACGAGATCGTCGACGAGTACGAGCCGGTCATCGCCGGTCTCGAGAACGACATCGACGAGATCGAGGACCAGCTCTTCGGCGAGACCGAGCACGAGGCCCTGACCCGCCGCATCTACGACCTCTCCGGGGAGGTCATCGGATTCCAGCGCGCGGTGCAGCCCATCATCGGCATCATCGAGGGCCTGCAGCGCGGCGCACCCCGCTACGGGGTCGATGCCGATCTCAGCCACCACCTCGGCGACGTGCTCGACCACGTGACGCGGGCCGGCGAGCGCGCCGACGCCTTCCGCGCGCTGCTCGACAAGGCGCTCCAGGCGCAGTCGACGCTCATCACCCGCCGCATGACCGAGGTCAGCGTGCAGCAGAACGAGCAGATCAAGCGCATCACCTCGTGGGCGGCGATCCTCTTCGCGCCGACGCTCGTGGGCACCGTCTACGGCATGAACTTCCGGTACATGCCCGAGCTCGACTGGGTCTTCGGCTATCCGTTCTCGCTCGCGCTCATGCTGCTGCTGGGCATCGGACTCTACGTGGCCTTCAAGCGCCGCGACTGGCTGTAGCCGCTCGGGATGCTCGCCGTCCTCCGTGACCGCCGCTTCGCGGCACTGTTCGCCGCGCAGGTGTCGTCGCTCGTCGCCACCGGGTTGCTCACCGTCGCCCTCGCGCTCGTCGCGGTACGCCTCGACCCGGTCGCCGCGGCGGGCATCATCGGCACGGCACTGACGATCCGCATCGCCGTCTACGTCGTGGTCTCGCCGATCGCGAGCGCACTGCTCGCGGGTCGGTCGAGCCGCGTCGTGCTCGTGAGCGCCGATCTCGTGCGCCTCGTCGTCGCGGGCGCACTGGTCTTGTCGACCGCCCCCTGGCAGCTGTACCTCGGCATCGTTCTGCTGCAGACCGCCTCGGCCGTCTTCACTCCCACCTACCAGGCGATCATCCCGCGCGTGCTGCCCGATGAGCGCGACTACACCGCCGCCCAGTCGCTCTCGCGCCTCGCCTACGACCTCGAGTCGCTGCTGAGCCCGCCGCTGGCGGCGCTTCTCGTGCTCGTGCTGCCGCCGGAGGCGCTCTTCGGGGTCGTCGCCGCCGGCTTCCTGGGCTCGGCCCTGGCGGTGCTACTGGCGCGCGTGCATGATCGGGTCGGTTCGACCGCCGAGCCCGTGCGCCGTCGACTCCTCCGCGGCCTGGGGGTGCTGGCCCGCACGCCGGGTCCGCGCTTCGCGGCGGTGCTGGACGCAGCCACCGCCACGATCTATGCGACGGTTCTGGTGTCGAGCATCGTGCTGCTGATCGACGCCGGGGCCGATCCCGCCGATCCTTCGGCGGCGCTCGCCGCGGTGCTCGTCGCCTTCGGCCTCGGATCGATCGCCGTGGCCCTCGCGCTGCCCGCGCTCCTGCGTCGCCTGCGCGATACGACGGTCATGCTGATCGGCGCGGGCCTCGCCGCGGTGGCCCTCGCGGTCACAGCGGGGGCCGCCCTGCTCGGCGGCCTGAGCCTGCTCGGTATCGGCGTGCTCTGGGCCGTGCTCGGAGCATCCAGCAGCGCCATCAGCACCCCGAGCGCACGCCTGATCCGCGCGGAGGTCGCCGCCGACCAGCATGCCGCGGTCTTCGCCGCGCGCTTCTCGACGTCGCACGCCTGGTATGCCATCACCTATCCGGTCGCGGGCGTGCTCGGAACCCTCGCGCCGTCGGGCGTCGCGACCGCGGCTCTCGCCACGATCGCGCTGCTGGCAGTCGGGGCCGCTGCTCTCATGGCTCCTCCACGGTCGCGCGACTAGGCTCTCCCGCGTGACTCAGGCCCTCGCGAGCGGTATCGACCGCGACGAACTCGACCCCGCCATCCGACCGCAGGACGACCTCTACCGCCACGTCAACGGCAAGTGGGTCGCCCGCACCCCGATCCCCGCGGACAAGGCGCGGTACGGATCGTTCATGATCCTCGCCGAGGATGCCGAGAAGGCGGTCAAGGAGATCATCGAGCAGGCGCAGCAGGCCGAGCCCGGCACGCCCGAACGCAAGGTCGGCGACCTGTACGCGAGCTTCATGGACGAGGCCCGTATCGAGGCTCTCGGGGCCGCGCCGCTCGCACCGCTGCTCGCCGAGGTCGACGCGATCGACTCGGTGGATGCCCTGCTCACGACCGTCGGCCGCCTCGAGCGCCGCGGCGTCGCCGGCTTCGTGCAGCTCTTCGTCGACAACGACCCGGGTGACCCCGAGCGCTACCTCGTCTTCGTCGAGCAGGGCGGCATCGGCCTGCCCGATGAGTCGTACTACCGGGAGGACGCGCACGCCGACACCCGCACCGCCTACCGCGGTCACATCGAGCGGATGCTGGCCCTCGCCGGCCTCGACGACGCGGCCGCCCGTGCCGATCGCGTGGTGTCGCTCGAGACCGCGATCGCCGCCCACCACTGGGACAAGGTGCGCAACCGCGACGCCCAGGCCACCTACAACCTCGCGACGTGGGACGCGTGGGCGGGCCGCGCTGCGGGCGTCGCCGGCGGCGGCATCGACCTGGCGCTCTGGCGCGACGGCTACGGCATCCCGGCGACGGCGCTCGCCGAGGTCGTGCTACGGCAGCCCGACGTGACCGACGGCCTCGCCGCCGAGCTCACCGGCCGCGCGCTGGACGACTGGCGCGACTGGCTGCGGTTCGCGATCATCCGCTCGATGGCGCCGTATCTCTCGGCCGCCTTCGTCGACGAGAACTTCGCCTTCTACGGCCGCACCCTCACCGGGGCGCCCGAGCTGCGCGCCCGCTGGAAGCGCGGCGTCGCGCTCGTCGAGCGCGCGATGGGCGAGGCGGTCGGCCAGGCCTACGTCGAGCGCCACTTCCGCCCCGAGGCGAAGACGGCCATGGACGACCTCGTCGCCAACCTCATCGAGGCCTACCGCCAGAGCATCGAGACCCTCGAGTGGATGACCCCCGCGACCCGCGAGCGCGCGCTCGACAAGCTGTCGAAGTTCACGCCGAAGATCGGCTACCCCGTGCGCTGGCGCGACTACAGCACGTTGCCGATCGCGGCCGATGACCTGCTGGCGAACGTGCAGGCCGCGGGCGAGTTCGAGTTCCAGCGCGAGCTGCGCAAGATCGGGGCGCCCATCGATCGCGACGAGTGGTTCATGACCCCGCAGACGGTCAACGCCTACTACAACCCCGGCTTCAACGAGATCGTGTTCCCGGCGGCGATCCTGCAGTACCCCTTCTTCGATGCGGCGCGGGATGCGGCGGCCAACTACGGCGCCATCGGCGCGGTGATCGGCCACGAGATCGGGCACGGCTTCGACGACCAGGGCTCGCGCTTCGACGGCGACGGCCGCCTGCACGACTGGTGGACGGCGGAGGACCGCGCCGCGTTCGAGGAGCGCACCGGCTCGCTCATCGCCCAGTACGACGCGCTCGAACCGGCCGAGGCGCCCGGCCACCACGTCAACGGCGCGCTCACGATCGGCGAGAACATCGGCGACCTGGGCGGCCTGGGCATCGCGTGGAAGGCCTACCTGCTCTCGCTGGACGGCGCCGAGCCGCCGGTCATCGACGGGCTCACCGCCGCGCAGCGCTTCTTCCTGTCGTGGGCGCAGGCCTGGCAGATCGCGATCCGTCCGGAGGAGGCGCTGCGCCTGCTGTCGATCGATCCGCACTCGCCCAACGAGTTCCGGTGCAACCAGATCGTGCGCAACATCGATGCCTTCTACGAGGCCTTCGATGTGACGGCGGACGACGCCCTCTGGCTCGCCCCCGACGAGCGGGTCACCATTTGGTAGACGGCCCCGTCCTCCGCGACCGGGGCGACCGTGCGGGCGCCCCCGGTCGCGCGCGCCACCTGGCGGAGGTGCGGCAGCCGAGCTTCCGCCCGGCGTACCGTGCGCTGGGTGCGCTCGCCTACGAGGGGGCCCGAGTCTCGGTCGCGGTGGTCGACATCGCGACGGGCGACAGCGTTTTCGCGGTCGACGAGCGCATCGTGCTGCCGACGGCGAGCATCGGCAAGATCCTGCTGCTCATCGAGGTGAGCGCACGGTTGACCGAGCGCACCGTGAGCGACTACTCGATCGCCGACCGCACGGCGCACGACGCGGTCGCCGATAGTGGGCTGTGGCAGCACCTGCAGGCGCCGGCGTTCCCCATCGCCGACCTCGCCGCGCTCGTCGGGGCGACGAGCGACAACCTCGCCACAAACGTGCTCCTGCGGCAGGTCGGGCTCGATGCCGTCCGCTCGCGCACCGAGAAGCTGGGGCTGGTGCGCACGGCTCTGCTCGACCGGGTGCGGGATGTCCGGGGCCCGGATGACGCCCCGCAGCTCTCGGTGGGCTCGGCCGCCGAGCTGGCCTGGCTGTTCCACGCGCTCGCCAACGGCCACATCATCGACCCGCAGACCAGCCAGCGGGTGCTCAGCTGGCTGTCGCTCAACGCCGATCTCTCGATGGTCGCGAGCGCTTTCGGCCGCGACCCGCTCGCCCATCGGGGCGTCGAGCACAACACGTGGATGGTCAACAAGACGGGCACCGATGTCGGTGTCCGCAGCGAGGCGGGCATCCTGCGCGGCCCGCGGGCCGGCCTCGCCTACGCCGTGTCGGTGCACTTCGATGACACCGACCTGCCGCGTCGGCTCCGCGTGCTCGACGCTCTGCGTGTGCTCGGGCTCGACCTCCTGGAGTTCGTCCACTAGACCGTGCGGGATCGGACCACGCGGCATAGACAGAACTGTCTATCGTGACGAGCGTCGGACCGGCGGAGTAATCTTCCGGAACGCAGGCCCGGCATACCCGAAGTTCGCCGGGGGTTGCGCGCACCACCACCCCAATCCGCATACCCGAACCACCTGCGCCTCCCCCGAGACGCGGGCCTTTGGGCTCCGACCCCCAGGAGCACCTCATGTTGCGCACGCGCATTCTCGCGGCGGCTACCGCCGCTCTCCTCGCGCTCGGGATGAGCGTCGGCGGCGCCGGAGCCGCCAATGCTCACCACAACGCCGGGCACACCACCGGCGGCACGGCCGATAGTCCGTGCAGCCAGGATGACCGCTTCGACGGCGGCACCAAGTACAACATCGGTGAGGAGGTGTCCGACTCCGGGACCCTGACCTTCGACTGGGGCACCCTCACCTGGACGGCCCAGCAGCTCGTCTTCACCGCGAACCCGGGCTGGACGGTCGACCTGTGCGTGAAGGGCGGTTCGCAGGAGCCGAACTCGATCGAGCTCGACACGGGCAGCGTGACGATCGACCGGCTTCAGGACATCTCCCACTTCATGTGGGCGAACCCGACCTTCATCGCCCTGGTCGCGACGGCCGCCGTCACCACGACCGAGCCCAACTGCTTCCTCGGCACCGGCTTCTCGATCGATCCCAGCGGAAGCAGCAACGTGACCTGGGGCGAGCCGGTGATCAGTGGCGGCGTGATCTCGATCACCGCGACACGCACCGGCAGTGCGCTTTTCGCCGCGGGTCTCGACGGGGTCTCCCTCGACCGGACGCAGCGCACGTTCACGGCTCCGTACCTTCCTGAGCTTCCGATCAACGACCCCGCTTGCACCCTTCCCGCGATCAACGTGACCGCCTCGGTGACCGACCTGAACTGCGAGCCGGGCACAGGGTCGTTCACCGCGCGTGTCGCGGAGGGCTCGACCGAGCACTCCGACAAGCTGCTGTGGACCACCACCGCCGGAACCGTGCCGAGTGATGTGGCCAACACCGTCAGCGGCCCGACGACCGTGACGATCACGGTGCGCCTCGCCGACGACTACGTCGGCGGCGACTTCGCGCTCAATGATGAGTCGACCCTGGCCTCGGTCTCCACGGTCTCCGTGGACGGCATCGAGACGGCGCTGCTCACATGGACCTTCACGTTCTCGACTCCGGAGGACTGCCCGTCCCTCGCCGCGTCGAGCGCATCGAGCCAGTGCGAGCAGGATGCCCCCTACCTGACGTGGTCGATCGACCTCAGCGACACGAAGGGCTTGGTCTCGCTTCCGACCGTCGCCACCCTGACGCTGCGCAGCACGACCAACCCGGCGCAGACCTACACCTTCCCGACCGTCCCCATCACCTCGGCGGGCGTCACGACCGGCTCGGCGCTCTGGCCGGGTGCGGCCATCGACGGTGACGGCAACGGGATCGCGTGGCCGGGCTGGGCGTTCGTCGGTGGCGAGTGGGTCGTCGATGACAGCAACTTCGGATGGGTGCGCGGCTCGGATGTCGAGCTCCACATCGAGGTGAACCCGGAGGTGACTGTCCCCGTCTCGTACCCCGATGCGACCCCGGACTGCGCCGACCCGCCGGTCGTCGTTCCCGAGATCCAGAAGGTCGACGAGTGCGTCCAGACGGAGCGCGGTGACGTCGGCGTCGCGAGCTTTACGGTGACCCGGGCGGCCAACCTCTCGTACACCTACACCGTCAACGGTGGTGCGCCTCTCGAGATCCTCTTCCCCGACGGCGAGGACACCGTGACCATCGACGTGTCGCCGCTCGACGACGTCGAGGTGACGGCGGTCCCCGCGCCCGGGTTCCGGATCGATGGTGACCCCACCTGGTCGTGGATGTTCCTCGAGTCCGCCTTCTGCCTGCCGTCAGGCCCCCTGACCACGGCCGCAGCTGACATCGTGCTGCCCGACTGCCTGGGCAACCCCGGTCGCGTCATCCTCACCAACGGGCTCGGCGTCATCTGGACCCTCAATGGCGCGGTGGTGGCCGGCAACACCACGCACACCGTTCCGACCGGTCAGCCGGTGCTGCTCACCGCGTCGCTCGACGGGGCCTCGGAGGAGTATCCGCTCGGATTCGGCTGGAACGACCCGGGGCAGCAGACCGAGTGGAAGGCCGTGATGGAGGTCGACCCGACCGACGACACCTGTGATGACCTTCCGACGCTCGCCCTCACCGGGGTCAACGAACTCACCACCGGCCTCGGCCTGCTCGCCGTCGTCATGACCGTGGTCGGAATGGGCTTCGTGATCCGGCGGCACCGCATGACCGCATAGGACACGCCCGCGCGATGCGCCCCCAATGAACGGGTAAACCGACCGTTCTATGGGGGCGCATCGTCGCTTAACCGCTATGCTCTGCTGAGGCGCGAGTCATGCTCACCCGACGTTCGCATGAAGTCGCACCGCACCCCCCACCCGAACACCCGAATACCTGCACTCGACGGTCCTCGTCCCCCGCGAGATCCGACGAGCTCGGGCTCCCTCCCCCAGGAGCACCCATGTTGCGCAAAGAGACGCGCCGCCGCGCGCGCCGCCGCCTGATCCGCACCCGGCTCGTCGCCGGTGTCACCGCCATCGCGATCGGCCTCGGCCTTGCCGTCGGCGGCACGGCCGCCGCGATCGCCAACCCCAATGCGACGCTCAGCACCCCCGTCGTCAACGCGGGCGGCATCACGACGTACAACCAGAACGGCCTGGTCTGCAACTCGTCGCTCATCAACTTCCAGAAGCCGGGCGCGATCGACGGCTCGAATCTCGACTCCGACGGCTCGTACACCGCCGCCTGGGGATCGCTGACGTGGGACGTCAGCGAGCGCACGGTGACGTGGTCCATCACCCCTGGCTGGGATGTCGATGTCTGCGTCAAGGGCGGTACGTACCTGACGACCATCGACACCAGCACGGCGAGCGGCACGAGCTACACGCACACCTACGCCGGCCTCTCGCACCTGGGCTTCCGCATCAATGCTGCGCAGCCCACCAACGACCTCACCTGCGACGTCGCGACGAACTACCCCGGTCGCGCCCTCACCAACGGTGACCACATCAACATGCGCGTGATCCAGAACGGCGCGCAGGTGCCGGTGAGCGCCTCCGTCGACATCCGCCAGTCGCAGGACCCGGCGAGCGAGTCGGGACTCGTCGTGCGCGTCACGGCGCCCGGCGGGCCGTACACGCTGCCGCTCTCCAACGCGCAGCGCGACTCGGGCACCTTCGCCTTCAGCTACGCCACGTACCTGACCGGCGCCTTCACGGTCGAGTGGGTGCAGTTCAACACCACTTACTTCAACAAGGACGGCGACCGGACCCAGTTCCTGGTCTGCGGCGACCTCACGACCGAGGAGCTCGTCACCCCGACGGCCCGCATGGTCGACCTCGCGTGCGACACCGCCGGCAGCTACACCCTCGACGACATCGAGGGCATCCGCTGGTTCATCGGCAGCACGGAGGTGGAGCCCGGCACCTATCCGGTGACCACCGCGCAGACCGTCGTCGTCCGCGCCGAGGCGATCGCTCCCGACTACGGTCTCGAGCCGGACGCGCAGTCGGTGTTCACGTTCGAGTTCGCTGAGCCGGAGGACTGCGTCCTGCCGTGCCTCCCGGCCAGCGCGGTCTCGTACACCTACTACAACCTGACCACGGCGACCACGGGCAACCCGGCGAACTCCGGCCTCATCACGGTGACCGCCCGCGAGGGATACAGCACCGAGCTCTGCGACGACTTCTGGGTCGTCGCGGCGTCGTGGAACTACAGCTCGGCGACGAGCATCTGGCCGCAGACGCTGCGCTCGACCGACCCGGCGGGCGACCACCCGCAGGGCTACGTCGGCGGCGTGGGCACCTACTTCTTCCACGCTCCCGTCGCCTGCGGTCAGGGCGATGTGTACGCATCCTTCACGGGCATGCCGTACGTCGGCCCCGAGCTGTTCGGCCCGAGCAATCCGTTCACCGAGCGGTTCCTGCACCAGATGGGCTTCAGCGGACCGAACCCGACCTACCTCAACACCGCACCCGGCTGCAACGTCGCGAACCCGGTCGCCCCGACCGCGACGCCGATCCTCGAGTGCGGCACCTTCGGCTCCATCGACATCAGCGACGTCTCCAACCCCTACGTGGGCTACACCGTGTACCGCGGTGCGGCGGTCGGCGGGTCGGTCGCGGGCCTCGAGACGGTCAACCTCGTCGACGCGACCGAAGGCGTGTTCACCGTCGTGGCGACGCCGCTGGGTGGCTACATCTTCCCGAGCGGCACCGTGACGCAGTGGGAGTTCGACCTGGGCGAATACTCCGATTGCCCGATCGACGTGAACCTGACGCTCACCTACATGGAGGAGTGCGCGCCCGACAGCACCTACACGTTCCGGGTGCGCAATGCGCAGAGCTTCGCGGTGCCGTTCACCTTCACCGTCGCTGGCAACCCCGCGCTCAACGGATCGGGCGTCGCGGCTCCGGGTGACAGCTTCTTCGATCTCGACCTGCCGCGCACGAACCCGGCCCAGTCGTACACGGTCACCCTGAAGTGGGGCGACGGAACGACGATCCTCGCCGAGCAGACGGTCAAGGCGAGCGGACGGGACAAGGTCTGCGAGCTGACGGTCGAGCCCGTCGTCGACATCGCGTGCGCGACCCCCGGCAGCTACACCGTGCCCTCGGTGCTCGGTGTCTCGTGGAGCATCGGCGGTCAGCCGGTCACCCCCGGCACCTACACCGTCGAGGACCCCAGCACGCTGACGCTGCGGGCGACCGCGGCGAGCGGCTACGTGCTCTACCTCGGCGGTCAGTTGTCGACGACGCGCGACTTCACTCTCGAGTTCACCGAGCCCGGTCCGTGTGCCGACCCGACCTTCGATGGCCGCACCGGGACAACCGCGGAGTGCGACAACGACACCCCGTGGATCGACTACTCCGTGATCGTGAACGACCCCGACGGCCAGCTGACGGGCACTCTCGCCACGCTGACCTTCGTCCACCCGACCGACCCGACGCAGAACCACGTGGTCGAGCTCGGCGATGTCACGCCCGGCGAGGCGCTCGCGGGGCGCATCCTGTGGCCCGGCGCCAGCGTCGACCCCGTCACCGGTGAGCCCACCGGCTGGCCGGGCTGGGCGTTCGTCGACGGCGAGTGGGTGGCCACCGACGGCAACTTCGCCTGGACGCGCAGCCTCACCGAGGTGACCCTCTCGGTCAATCCCGAGATGCAGATCGCGATCGCGTACCCGCCGGCGACGCCGGAGTGCGTCTCCGGCCCGGTCGAGCTCGAGCCGATCCCGGTGAAGGAGACCTGCCTCACCGACGGTCAGGCGGCCTACGACCTGCCGGCGATCACCGGGGTGACCTGGTTCGTCGACGGTCAGCAGCGCGATGCCGGCACCTACCCGGTGCTGTCGGCCGAGACGGTGGAGATCACCTTCACGATCGACCCGGCCGCGATCGGAGGCCCCTACGCGCTGAAGAGCGGGGCGCAGGAGTCGTTCACCTTCGCGTTCGCCGGGGGTGACCTCTGCGACCTGCCCGAGCTGCCCGTCACGAACGCGTTCGTCGCCTTCCTCGAGCCGACCTGCGATCTCGGTCAGCGTCTCGACCCGGCGAACTTCGTGGTCGAGGATGTCGAGCTGGCGCGCTACGCGCCCGAGCTCTCCGACCTCGAGGGCCCGACCTACGCGGTCGTCTTCGTCATCACCGACGACGAGGCGGTGTTCTTCGACTCGTCGGAGCCCGTCGCCGGCCGCACGGTGTCGAACGGCGGGAAGACCCTGACGTTCACCGGCACCCTCACCGGCCCCGACCGCAGCTCCGCCTGCGTCACGACGGTCGAGCTGAAGGACCCGGTGAGCTTCACCGATTCGTGCCTCGGCGCCAGCTTCACGATCTACTACGTGAAGGGCATCGTGTACACGGTCTACCGCAACGACGACGCCCCGTTCGTCGTCGAGTGGGCCGAGGGTGAGCTGACGCGCACCTACGTCGCCGAGCAGGGCGAGAGCGTGCGGGTCATCCCGAGCGCGGAGAGCGACCGCTACACGATCTCCCCGGACCCGGCACCGTTCGAGCGGACCTTCGCCACCTACGAGGGCGACTGCCTGCCCACCCTGCCCCTCGTCGAGGGCAGCGCGACGTTCACGCCCGCGACCTGCCTCGACACCACCAACTGGGTGACCCTCGCCGACGTCGACGGCGTGCAGTGGTGGGTCAACGGCACGCAGGCCTCGCACGGCACCTGGCCGGTGAGCACCGGTGAGATCGTGGTCACCGCCACGCCGCTCCCGGGCTACGGCTTCGGGCCGGAGGCGACGACGCGCTGGGAGTTCGAGGGGGTCGCCGTCGGTGACGACTGCCTTCCGACGCTCGCCATCACCGGAGCCTCCACCGTGTCCATCGGGCTCGGAGCCGCCGCGCTGCTGATGCTCTTGATGGGTGCCGGGCTGCTGGCGTTCCGCCGCCGTCAGCTCGACTGATCGTCGCGATTCCGCCGCACCACCGGGTTGGCTCCTCTCCGGCCCGGTGGTGCGGCGGCGCGCGGCCGAGTGCTGCCGCGTCACCCGTCCTCAGTCGATCCGAGGGTGGGGATGCGAGCATGAGCGCATGATCTCCACGGGTCTCGCTCGGCGCCTGCGCGATGCGGGCCTGCACTGGAGCCCCGCATCGGGAGACCGCTTCCAGATCGATCGCGCCGAGCTCGATGCCGATATCTTCACCATCAGCGAGCTGACCGTCGAGGCGCATCAGTACCCGACGGGGGCGGTGCTCGGCTTCAACGGCACCACCGAGTGGGCGCTCGACTCGGTCGACGTCTCCGACACGCTCTGGCTGCCGCGCGAGGACCAGCTCCGTGATCTGCTGCGCGGCGCGTTCCGGCACCTCGAGCGAACGGACGACGGGTACCGGGTGACGATCGTGCTGGATGGCGTGGAGCAGCACCACGAGAGCGTGTCGGCGCCCGAGGCGTACGGGCTCGCGCTGCTCGCCCTCCTGGACCGTACGCGGGCGTGAGCGCGCTCTACCCTGGTGGCATGACCGGCGCAGGCGACGAGATGCTCGTGATCGGTGCGGGCGTCGCCGGCCTGGTCGCGGCGCGCGAGCTCGTGCTTCTCGGCCATCGCGTCCGGGTCCTGGAGGCCTCCGACCGCGCGGGCGGGCAGGTGGAGGCCGCTCTGCTCGACGGGCTCCGGATCGACGTCGGCGCCGATCGGTTCGAACCCGATGAGGCGCTCGTCGATCACCTCGCCCGGCTCGACATCGCCGCCCGGCTCGAGCACGTTGCGGCCAGTCGCACGTGGATCCGGACCGCCGAGGGCCGCACCCTCCCCCTGCCAGAGCCGACCTGGCTCGGCATTCCCCTGTCGCCCCTCAGTGCCGACGCCGTCGCGATCATCGGCCGCAGTGCCGGGTGGCGGGCTCAGCTCGATGCCCTCCAGCCCGGACCGGTCGGCGCGCGGGAGGCGAGCCTGGGCGCTCTCGTGCGGCGCCGGCTGGGTGACGGCGCGCTCGAGAGGCTGGTGGCCCCGGTCGTCCTGGCGGCGCGGGGCGCGCATCCCGATCATGTGCCCCTCGCGCAGGTGCCGGGTCTCGCCCACCACCTGCTGCGCGAGAACTCGCTCGCGCGCGCGGTCGCGCGGGTGCGCCTCGAGGGTGCCGTGCCCGGCCAGCTCGACCGACCCCTCGCGACGCTCGAGGGCGGGGTCGCGGTGCTCGTCGATCGGCTGCTCGCCGAGCTCGACCGCTTCGGTGTTCCGGTCGAGTTCGGGGTGCGAGTCGCGCACGTCGCCCCCGATCACGTCGTGCTCGAGAACCCCGGCCCGTCGGGCCCGGCGCTCGGGGGCCAGGCCGACCCCGAGACGGGGGAGCAGCGCGACTCGGAGGCCAACCCGGTCGTGCGGCGCGGGCGCGTGCTCGTCGCCGCGCCGGGCCTCGTGCCCGCGGCGCCCGGCGAGCCGGGCGCGAGCTGGAGCGGAACGGTGGCGACCCTCGTCGTCGACGCCTCCGCACGCCTGGAGGGCGCACTGGCGGGCAGTGCACCCGGCGTCGCGGTCGTCGTCGACCCGGAGTCGGGCAGCGCCGTGCGGAGCCTCGACCTGCCTACCGCGCGCTGGGCCGCCCTCCGGGCCGCGGCCGGCGGGCGCGCGGTGGTGCGGGTGCACTACGCGGATGCGGAGGCCGAGCACCCCATCGACCCCGAGCGGGCGCGGCGCGACGCGGAGGAGCTGCTCGGCGCGAGCATCCCGCCCGCCGCCGTGCGTGCCGCCGCCGTGCGCACCTGGCGCACCGCCCCGGTCGTCGTGCCCGCCAGCGCTGACCAGCACAACGCCGCTGTCGACGGTGCCGCCGACGCCGACGCCGACACCTCCGGTGCCGGCGTGCCGGTCGTCGGCGAGCAGATCGTCGGCGCCGACCTCGCGCGCATCGTCGCGCATGCCCGCGCGACCGCTCGTTCGATCGGCGCGCCGGCGTAAGCGGCGCCGCCTCCGTCGAGGGGAGTACCCCTCGACATCGCATCGGGGCGCAGGGCTACGCTGGAGGGGCTGAACGCGACCGGGCCATCACGGTCGCGCAGCGTGAGGAGTGCGTCATGAGAGGCAAGATCCTGTTCGCCGCCGGCCTCGCCGTGGGCTACGTGCTCGGTACGCGTGCCGGGCGCGAGCGCTACGAGCAGATGAAGCGCGCCGCGCAGGGCTTCTGGAACGACCCGCGCGTGCAGCGCCGCGTCGATCAGGTCGAGGACTTCGTGCGCGAGAAGGCGCCCGAGGTCGCCGAGTTCGTCACCGACGGCGCCAAGAAGGTCGTCGACCAGGTCAGCGGGGCCTCCCGCAAGCCCGCTCCCGCGGCGTCGAAGCCCACGGCATCGAAGCCCGCCGCCTCGAAGCCCGCCGCACGACGCCGCACGACGCCGGCCGCCCCGCGCTCGAGCGGCTCCGGCTCGAACTCATGACCAGCCCCGCTCCCACGCGCGAGCGCCGCGGGTTGTTCGCGCTCATCGCCGATCTGCCGCGGCTGATCCGCGAACTGATCGAGGCGGAGCTCGCGCAGCTCAAGGCCGAGGTCATCGGCAAGCTCAAGGCCGCTGGCATCGGCGCCGGGTTCCTCGTCACCGCGGGTGCCTTCGCCTTCTTCGGCGTGCTGGTGCTGACGGCCGCCGGCGTGCTCGCCCTGGCGCTCGTCATGCCCGCCTGGGCGGCTGCCCTCGTGGTCGGCGGCGTGCTCATCGTGCTGGCCGCGATCGCTGCCGCCATCGGCGTGCAGCAGTTGCGGGCGAGCGTTCCGCCGACCCCGACTCAGACCCTGGAGAGCGTCAAGGAGGACGTCCGCGTGCTGCGCGGGCTCGGAAAGCGAGGAGCATCATGAGCGAGACCGTCTCGAGCACCGTCTCGGCCGCGCGCGCCCGGCTGGAGCAGACCCTCGACGCCATCGACGACAAGCTCGACGTGCAGAAGCAGGCGGGCGAGCTCGCGCAGCGGGTGCAGCGCTCGTACCGGGCCAACCCCGTGCCGTGGATCATCGGTGCCACGGCGGCGGCGGTGGTCGTCGCGGGTCTCGTCGTCTGGGCCATCGTCACCGACGACTGATGCCGGTCGCGCCTTGGCCGATTATGACTCTCGCCGAGGCCGGGTCATCATGGAGAGGATGTCCTCCCTGCACGATGTCACCATCGAGCGCACCCCGACGGGGGCGCTCCCCGTGGTGAAGCCCCTGCTCGGCTGGCGCGTGCTCGTTCCGCGCGGCGGCAAGTGGGGCGACGGCGTCGCCGCGCAGCTGCGCAATCTCGGGGCCGAGCCGGTGATCGCCCCGCTCATCAACTTCGCGCCCTCCGATGAGCTCGAGCGGCTCGCCCGTGAGCTCGACGCCCTGCAGGCGGGCGCCTACGGCTGGCTGGTCGTCACGAGCGCGACGACGGTCGACGTGCTCGTCGGCTACGGGGTGCGGCCACCGGCGACCACCCGCATCGCGGCGGTGGGCGAGACCACCGCGCACGCGCTGCAGCTGGCCGGGTACTCGGTCGACGTCGTGCCGAGCGATCACTCGGCCCGGGGTCTCGTGCGCGAATGGCCGGGAACACCCCAGCAGGGTCCGGTGCTCGTGCCGCACAGCGAGCAGGCCGAGCCGACCCTCGTCACCGGCTTCGCCGAGCGCGGCATCGACGCCACCTTCGTCTCGGCCTATCGCACCGTCGGGGTCGCGGCGCCGGAGGCCGTCGCGGCCGACGTGGCGCGCGGCGGAATCCGCGGCCTGGTCATCAGCTCGGGCAGCGTCGCCCGGCAGATCGCCGCGCAGTTCGCCCCGCTGCCCGACAGCGCCGTCGTCGTCTGCATCGGCCCCCGCACGGCCTTCGATGCCCGCGCCGCCGGTCTCACCGTGCACCGCATCGCCGAGGAGCGCACGACGACCGCGCTCGTGCGCGCCCTCGCCGAGCACGCGATGGACCCGGACGACAGCGCGCCGCCCGTCATCCCCTAGCGCGGGCTGCGGTGCGGCGCCCGACTACCGGCCGACGAGCAGCAGCACGACCGCGAGCAGCGGGGGCAGGGCCTGCACGAGCGCGGCCCCGAGCATCCGGGGCGGCGCGGTGAGGGCGAGCGCGGCGCCCGCCACGACCATGACCGAGCATCCGCCAACCGTCAGCGCGAGCCCCGCGATCGCCCGGTCGGCCGCATCGCCCGCCGTCGCCTGCAGCACGACCCCCAGGGCGACGACGATCGCGAGCGCCAGGTTGTAGACGCCCTGGTTGACGGCGAACAGCCGCAAGGGCGGCGAGTCGTGCTCCGCGCGCACGCCGAACAGCCGCCGCCCGGCCGGTCGCCGGAAGAGCACGCTCTCGAGCACGAAGAACACGACGTGCAGCAGGGCCGCGACGGTCGCGAGCAGCAGTCCCAGCGCGGTCAGCCCGATCACGCGGCACCTCCCGGTGCGTCCGTGGCGCTGGTGGGGGCGGTGGCGGATGCGGTCTCACCGACGCGCACCGCGAGCCGCCCGGCCACCCGGCCGGCGAGCACCTCGGCCGCCGCCTCCTGCGCCTCCTCGAGCGGGATCGACCGCACCACGGAGTCGACGACCCCCGGGTCGAGGTCGTGCGCGAGCCGCTGCCACGCCTGCTCGCGCAGGGCGCGCGGGGTGAGCGACGAGTTCACGCCGACCAGCGAGACACCCCGCAGGATGAACGGCATCACGGTGGTCGCGAGGGCGGGCGAGGCGGCGTTGCCGCAGGCGACCGCGACCCCGTTCTGCCGCAGCTGGGCGAGGGCCGTCGCGAGCGGGGCGCCGCCGACGGCGTCGATGACTCCGGCCCAGTGCTGCGACTCGAGGGCGCGCGAGGGGCGGTCGAGCTCGCCGCGGTCGAGCACGATCGTGGCGCCGAGCCTCTGCAGCCGCTCGGCGTTCTCGGGGCGGCCGGTGACGGCGGTGACGACGAAGCCGGCCCGCGCGAGCAGCGCGATGGCGAACGATCCGAGCCCACCGCTCGCGCCGGTGACGAGCACCTCGCCGTGCCTGACGCCGTGCCGCTCGAGCGCGAGCACGGCGAGCATCGCGGTGAACCCTGCGGTGCCGATGCCCGCCGCCTGCTCGTCGGTGAACGCCGCCGGCGTGGCGACGAGCGTGCCGCCGTCGAGGTGCGCGCGCTCGGCGAGGCCGCCGTGCCGGGTCTCGCCCGCTCCCGCGCCGTTGAGCAGCACGCGGTCGCCGACCCGCCAGCGCGGATTCGACGACGCGGCGACGGTGCCGACCGCGTCGATGCCGGGCACCAGCGGTGAGGTGCGCACCACGCCGCGATTGCCGGCGAAGGCGAGGGCATCCTTGTAGTTGAGCCCCGACCAGGTCACGTCGACGACGACGTCGGCAGTGGCATCGATCGCATCGGATGCGGGCCGCAGCGCCGTGTCGTCGAGGTCGACCAGCGCGACCGCGGGGTCGCCGTCGCCGAGGGTGATCTGCCAGCCGCGGGTCATGCCCGCCAGCCTAGGCCGCTCGGCCCCGCTGGGGGAGGGGCTTAGCCGAAGAGCAGGGCCGCTTCGGCGTAGCGCTCCGGCGGCACCGTCTTCAGCGAGCCGAGCGCCGCCTCGAAGGGCACGTGCACGATCTCGGTGCCGCGCAGCGCCACCATCTCGCCCCAGCGCTCGTCGTTGACGGCGGCGATGGCGGCCATGCCGAGCCGGGTGGCGAGCACGCGGTCGAAGGCGCTCGGGGTGCCACCGCGCTGAATGTGGCCGAGCGTGGTGGCACGCGTCTCGATGCCGGTGCGCTCTTCGATCATCGGCGCGAGGCGCTCGCCGATGCCGCCGAGCCGCGGGCGGCCGAAGGCGTCGAGCCCGCGCTCGGAGTGCGGCTCGTCGGCACCGTCGAGCGTGAAGCCTTCGGCGACGACGACGAGCGGCGCGCGGCCTCGGTCGTAGGCGCTCTGCACCCACGCGCACAGCTGCTCCATGCTCGTGTTCTGCTCGGGGATGAGGATGGCGTGGGCGCCGGCGGCCATGCCCGAGTGCAGGGCGATCCAGCCGACGTGTCGACCCATGACCTCGGCGACCATGCAGCGGTTGTGGGCGTCGCCCGTGGTGCGCAGGCGGTCCATCGCCTCGGTGGCGATCTGCACGGCCGTGTCGAAGCCGAACGTGTAGTCGGTGGCGTCGAGGTCGTTATCGACGGTCTTGGGCACGCCGACGATGCGGATGCCCGCATCCGTCAGCCGCTTCGCCGCCGCGAGGGTGCCTTCGCCGCCGATCGCGATGAGGGCGTCGAGGCGATTCTCGGCGAACACCTCGTTGATGCGGTCGACGCCGCCGCGGCCCTCGAAGGGGTTCGTGCGACTGGTGCCCAAGATGGTGCCGCCCTGCTTCGAGACGCCCTTCACCTCGTGCCGCGTGAGCGGCAGGGTGTCGTTCTCGACGAGGCCCTTCCAGCCGTCTGTGAAGCCGACGAACTCATGGTGGTGGACGGTCGTGCCGACGAGCACGGCCCCGCGGATCACCGCGTTGAGGCCGGGCGCGTCGCCGCCCGAGGTCAGCATTCCGATACGCATGGGTTCCATCATGGTGCGTGACGGCGGCCGGTGCGAAAACGGTTGCATACGGCGACCGCACGGATGCGGGCGCTAGCCTGACGCCCGCCCGCGCGCTCCGGCGCAGGTGAGTGAGGAGGAGCCGCCGTGACAGATCCCGGGCCCGAGGCCGGCAAGGTGAAGCGGATCCGGCACACCCCGCGGGTGCTGCTGCAGGCTTGCGACCGGGTGGGCCGGCCGCTCGACGGGGCGCCCGTGATCGAGGCGCACGCGAGCGTGCATGACGACGAGGCCAGCCGCGCCGCCCTCGAGGCCGCACTGAGCGAGAAGTACGGTGTGCAGTACGCGGCGATCCGTGCGATGAGCCGTCTGCGCGGCCGCCGCAGCCCGGGGTCGGTCGTCGTTCGACTGGAGGCCATCACCGACTAGGTGACTTCTCCTCTCCCGCCGCGACACCCCGCGGGGCTACGATGCACCCGAACGGGGTCAACCCGGCCCCCCACCCCGCAGGAGTCTTCTCATGACCGACGTTCCTCCCCCGCCGCCCGCCGCCGCCACACCCGCTCCCGCCGCCGCGCCGGTGAACCCCGGCAAGACGATGGGCATCGTCTCTCTCGTCCTGTCGATCATCGGCATCCACCTCATCGGCGTGATCCTCGGCTTCGTCGGGCTCAGCCAGTCGAAGAAGGCCGGCCAGAAGAACGGCTTCGCCATCGCCGGCATCGTGATCGGCTTCATCGGCATGGCCCTCGTGCTGCTCTTCGTGATCGCCGGCGGCGCGCTGTTCGGCAGCGTGTTCGGCGGCCTCGCGCAGGTCTGCAACGAGCTCGGCACCGGCGTCTGGGAGATCGACGGCGTCACCTACACCTGCCCGTAAGTCCTCGGGCCCGCGAACGGCGGGCGGAGCGCTCCCTCCGGAGCCTCCGCCCGCCGTTCTGCATGAGCCGGGCGCACGGTCGGCGGGGCGATCTACGCTGAGCACGTGGGTGAGGCGACACCGGATGCGGAGAGCGAGCTCGCCCTGCGCGAGCCCGTCGACCTGCCCACGACGCTGATCTTCCTCCGCCGCGGTCGCGGCGACCCGACCATGCTCACCGCCGACGGCTCGTCGGCGGTGCCCGCCGCCTGGCAGGAGGTCTGGCGCGCGCAGCGCACGCCCGAGGGCCCCGCGACGCTGCGGCTGCGCGTCGTCGACGGCCCGCCGACCGCAGCCAGCACGCTGCACGCCGCCGCGTGGGGGCCCGGCGCGGCGTGGAGCCTCGAGCGCGCGGGCGAGCTGCTCGGCGAGGGCGACGACTGGAGCGGGCTCGACGCCGTGCTTGCGGAGCGCGCGGCGGGCGGCGAGGCCGGACGCGGCCTGGGCGACAGCGGCGAGGCCGAGAGCGGCGGGGGCGACCCCGCGGCCGCCGCGCTGCAGCGCGTGCGGCGGCGCACCCGCGGGCTGCGCCTCACCCGCTCGCACCTCGTGCTGGAGGCGGCCGTGGCCGCCGTGCTCGAGCAGAAGGTGACGGGCGTGGAGGCCCGCCGTGCGTGGCGGCAGCTGGTGCGGCAGCACGGCGAGCGGGCGCCCGGCCCGGCACCGGAGGGGCTGACCGTGATGCCCGACGGGGCGGGGTGGCGCCGCATCCCCGACCACGACTGGCACCGCGCGGGGGTCGGCCCGCAGCGCATGGCGACGATCCGGCGCGTGGCGGCCGTCGAGGCGGGCCTGCAGCGCACGCTCGCGCTCGGCCGCGGCGGGCCGGAGGCGGTGGCGGCGTTCCGGTCGATCCCGGGGGTGGGGCTGTGGACGGCGGCGGAGGTGCTGCAGCGCGCCCACGGCGACCCCGATACGGTGAGCGTCGGCGACGCGCACCTGCCGCACGTGATCGGCACCTGGTTCACCGGTGATCGCACCGACGACGCGGGCATGCTCGCGCTGCTCGCGCCGTACGCGGGTCATCGGCACCGCGTTGTGCGCCTCATCACGTCGCTCGGCGTGGAGGCGCCCCGTTTCGGTGCGAAGGCCACCATCGAGGACCACCGCGCGCGCTGACCTGCCTAGCCTGGCGCGCATGAACAAGCTGTTGCGCCTGCTCTGGCTGATGTGGCGCGCCCGCCGCGCGCCGCGGCTGGCCCCGACCGACGTCAGTCGCGTGCCCTTCCGCGTGCTGCCCAACGACCTCGACCTGCAGAAGCACATGAACAACGGCGTCTACCTGTCGATCATGGATCTCGGGCGGATGGATCTCATGGTGCGCTCGGGGGTCTGGCGCGAGCTGAGTGCGCGCGGCTACTACCCCGTGGTGGTGAGCTCGACCATCACCTACCGGCGCTCTCTCGACCCGTGGCAGTCGTACGTGCTGGAGAGCCGCATCATCGGCATCGACGACATCGCCGGCTACATGGAGCAGCGCTTCGTGCGCGACGGCGAGATCTGCGCGCGCGGCGTCATCAAGGCGCGCTTCCTGAAGAAGAGCGGCGGCATCGTGCCCGTGCCCGAGCTGCTCGAGCTGTTCGGTCTCGACCCGGCCGAGCATCCGCTGCCCGAGTGGATCGAGCAGTGGAGCGACGCCGCCGCGCTGCCCCCGCGCCGCGAGCCCGCGCCGAGCGTGTGGGAGTGAGCGAGTAGCGTCGAGCCATGACCGCGCCGACCGACCGCCGCCGACCCCGCAGCGTCTACGGGGTCGGCGACGAGCCCGAGGTGCAGGCCTCGCTCG
>VFQU01000776.1_pt1 | contig 23479 bp, 18 predicted proteins | sample 3512311 | NCBI WGS metagenome assembly VFQU01 (sample SAMN10412377, study PRJNA504923) | tailings metagenome | isolation source: Relicate 3 Philex TSF3 active mining site | place: Philippines: Tuba, Benguet | collected 2017-08-29
CGGAATGCGGAAGACAGAATGGTATTCCGAGCGGCAGTTGAAGGTGTGGTAGTTCTCAATCAACACCATCATCAGAAAGAGCCGGTTCCGCGCGTCAAACTCGCTCATGCCGTATTCCTTCACCAGCACCCAGAAGAAGGCGTAACCCAATAGTGCTGTAACGAGGCCCGCGGTCATCGTTTCCTGCAACATCAGCCGGTTGAATACCCCTTCCTTGGGGTCTCGCGGCGGGCGCTTCATCGTGTCCGGTTCGCCACCCTCAAACGCCAGCGCCACATCCTGTATGCCCTTGGTCACCAGATTGAGCCAGAGTAACTGCACCGGCAGTAGCGGAATGGGCAGGCCGCTCAACAGAGCCAGCGTGAACAGAATTACCTCCGCCACCCCGGTGGTAATCAGCAGATACGTCACCTTGCGCACGTTGTCATACGCAAAGCGCCCTTCTTCCACTCCAGCCTCAATGGAGGCGAAGTTGTCGTCCGTCACAATGATCGCCGCTGTTTCCTTGGCTACATCGGTGCCGCTGCCCATGGCCACGCCGATGTTGGCTTTCTTCAGGGCGGGCGCATCGTTCACGCCGTCTCCGGTCACGGCCACGAAATGATTGAGTTGAATCAGCGCATCGACAATCTGCAATTTCTGAATGGGACTTACCCGGGCAAACACCCGCGCCGCGCGTACCTTGTCCAGAAACAAAGGTGCTTCCGGGCCGCCAATTTCACTCAATTCCTGACCCGTCACCACCTCTTCGGCGCTGGCTTCAATGCCCACCTGCTGGGCGATTGCCAGCGCGGTCAAGGGGTGGTCGCCGGTCACCATCGACACCCGAATTCCCGCCGCCTGACATTTGGCAATGGCTTCGCGCACCTCCAGCCGCGGCGGGTCAATCAACCCAACCAGCGCCACCAGTTCCAACCGCGGCAGATCACGCTCATCGAGCGCGCGGCCAAAAGGCCGATCGGGCACAACCCCATGCGCCACCGCCATCACGCGATGACCTGTCTGCGAGAGGTGCGCCAGTTCGCGTTCAGCCCTGGCGCGGTCAAAGGTGCCTTCCGCCATGCGGAAAATCCTTTCTGGCGCACCCTTGACGGCCACCTCCAGCCGCCCGTCGTGTTCATAGAAGGCTGCCGCATAGGCCCGCTCCGACTCATACGGAATCTCGCCCTCATGCTCAACATCGAGCACCGTTTGCGGATCCATTTCCAGCACCAGCGCGAGATCCCAAAACGCCACATCCACCGCATCGCCCGTGAAGGTCCACTTGCCTTCCTTGCGCCGGGCCACGGCTTCGCTGGCAATCATGCTCAGGCGCGTCAATTGCCGCAACCGCGAAACCACGGCCTGCTCATGTTCCTGGTTGGCTTCCACCAGCCCGTCGTGCGGCATCCATACCTGCTTGACCGTTTGCCGGTTCACCGTCAGGGTCCCCGTCTTGTCACTCGCGATATAAGTGCAGGACCCGAGACCCTCCACCGCCGTCAGCCGCCGCACAATCACGTTGCGCTTCGCCATGCGGCTGGTGGCAATGGAAAGCGCCACCGTCATGGCCACTGGCAAGCCTTCCGGAATCGCCGCCACCGCCAGAGCCAGAGCCAGGAAGAAAACGTCCACCAGCGGCATACCCCGCCCGTAAGCCACTCCCCCAAGCAACAGGCACGCGCCCACCACCGCCCAGCTCACCAGGTTGGCGAAGCGTTCCATCCGGATGACCAGCGGTGGCTTCGTGGACCCCGCCGCGCTCACGGTCTGGGCGATCTTGCCCACCTCCGTTCGCGTCCCCGTCGCTACCACCACGCCCGCGCCCCGTCCGGTCGTCACCACGCTGCCCGCGTAGGCCATGTTCCGCCGGTCACTGACAGGCAATTCCTCACCCAGCGGCACAACGGTCTTGTTGGCCGCCACCGATTCACCGGTCAGAAACGACTCATCAATAGCAAACTGATTGGCTGTCAGAATCCGCAGATCGGCCGGCACCCGCATGCCCGATTCCAGTTGTACCCAGTCGCCCGGCACCAGTTCATCGGCGCCCAAGTCTACAAATTCACCGTCACGCTTCACCCGCGCCATCACCCGCAGCAGACGCTGCAGACTCGCGGCTGATCTTTCGGCCTTGGCCTCCTGGTAGGCGCCCAGCGCCGCGTTGATCAGGACCACTCCGAAAATGAACAGCGCGTCCGTCATGTCCCCCATGAAGATGGCGATGACGCCCGCGGCTAGCAACACATAGATCAGCGGCGAGAGGAATTGATGAATGAAGATCACCAACAGCGTCGGTGGCTCTTTCACCGGCAGTTGGTTCGGCCCATACTCGGCCAGGCGCCGAGCCGCCTCGTGATGGGTCAGGCCTCCCCGCGTCGAGTCCAGCCGCTTCAGCGCCTCTTCTTCCGGCAAGGCATGCCAGTTGAATCCCGCTACAGTTTGCATCGCTCCCCTTTCGTATGCGCCCTGATACTGCTAGTTCATTAAGAATATCTCACCTGATCATTCTGTTAGATTGGCCCCTGTGAAGAATGTGCTTTGCCTCAACCCGGGCAGCGCCACCTGCAAATGGCAGGTGCGGTCCGACACCGGGGCAGTGTTGGCTGGCGCCACGCTGCCAGCCGGCGCGCCACTGCCCGAGTTCCCAGTGCCCTTTGCCGCCATCGGCCACCGCATCGTCCACGGGGGTTCCCGCTTCACTCAAGCTACGCGCATCACTCCGGCCGTCCTGACGGAACTGGCGGAACTCAACGCTCTCGCCCCCCTGCACAACCCGCCCGCCCTGGCCCGCATTGCCGAACTGATGCCACTGGGCTTGCCCCAGGTAGCCGTCTTCGACACCGCCTTCCACACCACACTCCCCGAGGTCGCCTGGCGCTACCCGGTCCCCCGCGACTGGCCCGTACGCCGCTACGGCTTCCACGGGCTTTCGCATCAGTGGGTGGCGGAACGCCATGCCGAACTGGTGGGCACACGCGAGCGGCTGGTCTCACTCCATCTCGGCAACGGCTCTTCGGCCTGCGCCATCCGCGAGGGCCAGAGCGTCGATACTTCGATGGGCTTTACCCCGCTCGAAGGCCTCATGATGGGTACCCGCGCTGGCGATGTCGACCCGGGCCTGCTCGCCTATGTCGCGCAGGATCTCGGCTGGCCGGAAACGCTCCATCAGTTGACCCACGCCTCGGGCCTCCGCGGCGTCTCCGGCCAAAGCCACGACCTGCGCGCCCTCTCCGGACCCACAGGCGAACTGGCCATTGCCATCTACTGCTACCGCGCACTCAAGTATGTTGGTGCCTACGCCGCAGTTCTCGGTGGACTCGACGCGTTGGTCTTCACCGGGGGGATCGGGGAGAACTCTCCCGCCGTGCGTGCCGCCATCTGCACCCCCCTCGCCTTTCTCGGAATTCACCTCCAACCGGCCGCCAACGAGCAGGGCGGGGAAGGCCCATTGGGCGAGCGCGTCTGGCTCATCCCGGCCGATGAAGAAGCTCTGATCGACCGGGAAACCCGGAAAGTTCTGACTTGACAGACCGACTAGTCGGTTTTATTCTGAAAAAGACCGACTGGTCGGTTTTATGTCTGACAAATCCGATATCTCCCGCGCCAACCTCATCCAAGCCGCCCTCTACGTTCTCGAACACGACGGCGCCCGTGCTCTCACACTCGATAAAGTCGCTTCAAAAGCTCAAGTTAGCAAGGGTGGTTTAACGCATCACTTTAAGTCCAAGCAGGACCTCCTCCTCGGCGTGATGGACCACACCATCCACACCATCAACACACGCATTGAGGCCGCTTACCAAAACGAACCCGATGATGGCGTCCCCGGCCGTTTCACCCGCGCCTACCTCCGCGTCAACCTCGACTGCATCCGCAGCGGCGAGGCCGAGTCCATGCGTTCTCTTCTCGAAATGCTGGTCGCGGAACCTTCGCTGGCTGTCATGCGACGTCATGAACTCCTTAAGCTGCACGAGAACCTGCAGTCTGACGGGCTCGACCCTCTCCATGCCCTCACCCTCGTCTCGGCCAGCGACGGCTGCTGGATCAACGTCATCCTCGGCTTTTGCGATGCCGCGGACCCCATCATTGAGCAGGTCCACGACTACCTCTTTACCCTCTCCCGCCAGCCGCTTCCCCAGCCGGAGATCGCCCGATGACCTGGCTTCTGCTCTGCACCCTCGCCGCCGAACCACTGGCCCTGCGCGACGCCATTGCCCTGGCCCTTCAGAACAATCCCGAACTGGTGGCTGAACGCAGCAACCAGCAAGGCGCCGCCGCCGCCCTCGTCCACGCTCAGGGCGCCTTTGACCCCGTTCTCGGTTTCCGCTTTTCCCAACGCAACGCCGCCACTCCGGCCACCTCCATCCTGCAGGGCGTCAACGGCCGCCTCGACGAACGCATCTCCACTCAGGCCACCACTCTGCGCCAGCGCCTGCCCTGGTTCGGCGCCACCCTTGAGAACAGCTTCGAAAACAACCGCATCGCGACGACCAACCCCTTTACTTCTCTCAACCCTTACTACGCGCCCGTTTGGCGTTCCAGCCTCACCATCCCCCTCTGGCGGGGGCGTCGCGACGACCCCTTCCGTTCCGCTCTGCGCGTGCGGCGGGCCAACCGGCAGGCCGCCGATCGCGACCTCCAGGCCCGCGTGCTCGATATCGCCGCCCGTGTGGAAGCCGCCTACTGGACCTGGGTCGCTGCCCTCGAAGCCGAAACGGCGGCCAATGACAGCGTCCGCTATGCCCAGGCCGCGCTCGATTCCACCACCCGCCTGGTCAACGCCGGTGAGCAGGCCGAGAATGAACTGGCCGGTGCCCGGGGGCAACTCCGCCGCGTGGAAGAGCAGGCCGCACAGGCCCGTGGCCTCGCGCGGGAAGCCGCCCAGCAACTGAAGTCGCTGCTGGCGGCTGGCGGCGCCGACGCACTCTGGGAGGAGGACTGGCGGCCCGTCGAAACCCAACTGCCTCTGGTGGCGCAATCGGCTACGGAACTGGCTGAACGCGCCCTGCGTCAACGCCCGGAACTGGCCGCCGCCCAGCAGCGCCTTCAGGCGGAAAAGGAACTCACCAGGGCTGTTGCCGAAGAACGCAAACCTGCCGTCGACCTCACCCTCGCCCGCACTTCGCAGGGCCTTGCTGGCCGCGCCATTCCCCAGGGCGAGTTCTTCCCCGGCTTTTCCCTCGATGCGCCGCCCCAGTTGATTGGCGCCTTTGGGCGCGCCAACTCCCAGCTCTGGCGCAATATCTACCCCACCTACGAGGCCACGCTCACCATTGAACTCCCCGTGCGCAATCGTGAGGCTGCTGGCCGCCTTGGCCAGCAACAGGCCCTCGAACGCCGCGCCACCGCACAACTCCGCCAGCTCGAAATCCAGACCACCCTCGAGGTGCGCCGGGCCTGGGAAACCTACACCGCTGCCCAGGCCCGCATCCGCGCTGCCGCCGATAGCCAGGCCGCCAGCCGCGAACGGCTCGAAAGCGAACTCCGGCTCTTCGCCGAAGGCCAGTCCAACAATCTCAATCTCAACGTGCGGCAAAGCGAACTCACCGAAAGTCAGCAGTTGCTGGTGAACGCTCGCCGCACGCTCAATCTCGCCGCCGCGGAACTCCGCCGCGCCACGGCCCTGACCCTTGATACCTTCGCCATCCAAGTTGAGTAACTCATCCATGCAAATCGTTCTTGTTTTGATCCCCTTGCTGCTGTGGCTCACTGCCTGCGGCAATCAGCCTAAACCCGTGGCCGCTGCTCCCGCCCAAAAGGTCTCCGTCTCGGTGGGTGTGGTGGAATCCTTTGAAGCCCCGCCGTCCGTCAATGCCACGGCCAGCTTTGCTGCCATCGACGCGGCCGATCTCGCGCCAGAAACCGAAGGGGTGGTCCGCGAAGTCTTCGTCCGCCTGGGAGACCCAGTCAACGCTGGTCAGCCCCTGCTGCGCCTCGAAGACCGCGAGGCCCAATTGCGCCTCGCTGAGGCCCAGGCCCGCGTGACCGAAATGCAGGCCGCATTGCGCCAGGCCCAGGCCCGTCTGGGCGCCGCCAGCGAGGTCAACGTCCAACTCACACCGGATGTCCTGAATGCCCGCGCCGCTCTGGATCAGGCCGAAGAAGACGTGCGGCTGGCCGAAATCGAGGCCCAGCGCGCCCGCCGCCTGAACGAAACCAAAGATATCTCCCAAAGCAGCCACGACCGCGCCCAGAGCGCCTTGCTCTCCGCCCAGGCCCGCCTCCGTGGCGCCCAGCAGCAACTGGCCCTGGCCACCAACACCGCCCGCCAATCCGCGCAAGGCATCTCCATGGCTCAGGCCCAACTGGCCGCCGCCGAGGCTCAGGCCTCGCAGGCCCGCAAGCGCAGCGCCGACACCCTTCTGCGCGCGCCCTTTGCCGGGGTGATTACCGCCCGCCAGGTTTCCGTCGGCGAGTTCGTCAGCCCGCAATCGAAGCCGCTGCGCCTGGAACGTGTGGATCCTCTCAAGCTCGTCTTTCAATTGCCAGCCGATCAGGGTGTTGCCTTGAAGGCCGGCCAGGCTGTCGAGGCCCAGGTGAGTGCGCTGCCCGGGGAAACCTTCACCGGCCGTTTGCGCGCCCCCAATGCCGCCCTCGACCCCACCTCTCGCGCCCTCACAGTAGAAGCCGAGTTTCCCAACCCCCAGCGCCGCCTCAAACCGGGCTACTTCGCCGCCGCACGCATTCTGCTGGCCGGCTCTGAGACGCGCCTCCGCGTGCCCACTCGCGCTCTCGACTTTGACCCGCGCACCGAAACCTATCGCGTTTGGCTGGTCGAGGCGGGGCAAGCCCGGCTGCGTCTGGTGGGCGTTCCCGTCAAGCGCGGCGACATAGCCGAGCTGGCTGCCACAACCGGCCTCGGCGCCGGAGCGGCCCTCATTCTCGACCCCCCCGCCTCACTATTCGACGGCCAACCCGTTCAGACTGCGGAGGCCAAATAATATGCAGAAGCTTGCTGCGGTCTGCGTCCGGCGGCCCGTCTTCGCCGCCATGCTCATTCTGTCCCTCACCGTCGTTGGGGCTGTTTGCTTCTTCCTTTTGGGGCTCGACCGCTTCCCCAATGTCGACCTCCCCATCGTCACCGTCACCACCGCCAACCCCGGCGCCAGCCCCACTGAGATCGAACGCGAAATCACCGAGCGCATCGAGGCCAGCGTCAATACCGTTTCCGGCATTGAGGAACTGCGCTCCGTTTCGAGCGAAGGCATCTCGAACGTCATCGTCCAGTTCCATCTCGGCCGTAGCGTTGACTCCGCCGCGGCCGAGGTGCGGCAAAAGGTGGATCTCGTCCTGAACGATCTCCCCCGCACCGCCGAAAAGCCCGTCGTTCAGAAGATCAACTCCGACGCCGCGGATGTACTGCTCTTCGCCATCACCTCACCGCGCGAACTCACCGCCCTCACGGAACTGGTGGACAAGCAGATCGTCGACCGGCTTTCGAGCGTCAGCGGTGTTGGTAAGGTCACCATTTACGGTGGCCGCAAGCGCGAAATCCAGGTGCTGGCCGACCTCGACAGGCTGCGCGCCTACAATCTCGCGGCCAACGATCTCGCCACCGCCCTTCGCGCTCAGAATCTCGAACTCCCCGGCGGCGCGCTCGATCAGGGCCAGCAGTCGCTCACCCTCAAGACCATGGGCAAGCTCGAACGCGTCGAAGACTTTGCGCGTATTGCCGTGGCCCAGCGCAACGGCTACGCCATCCGCTTGGGCGACGTCGCCACTATCCGTGACACGGGCAAGGAAGCCAAGAGCATCGCCCGGCAGAATGGCGCCAACGCCGTCGTGCTGGCCATCGCCAAGCAGTCGGGCGTCAATACGGTGGCTGTCATTGATGCCGTCCTCGAACGGCTCGACGAAGTCCGGTCTGATCTCCCCACCGATCTCGAAATCACCAAGATCCGCGACCAGAGCGAATTCATCCGCGCCAGCCTCCATTCCATCGAAGAGCACCTTATTGTGGGCGCCATACTGGCCGCCATCGTCGTCTACGTCTTTCTTGGCAACCTGCGCAGCACCATCATTGCCGCCCTCGCCATTCCCACCTCCATCATTGCCAGCTTCGCCTTGATGGCCGCCCTCGGTTACACCCTCAACCTGATGACCATGCTCGCTCTCACGCTCATGGTGGGCATCGTCATTGACGACGCCATCGTCGTGCTCGAAAACATCGTCAAGGTGATGGAAGAACGTGGCCTCGCTCCCGCCGAGGCCGCCATTGAAGGCACCCGCGAAATCGGCCTCGCCGTCATGGCCACCACCCTCAGCCTGCTGGCCGTCTTCGTTCCCATCGGCTTCATGGGGGGCATCGTGGGCATGTTCATGTCCAGCTTCGGCCTCACCAGCGCCGCCGCCATCGCCGTCAGCCTGCTCGTCAGCTTCACTCTCACGCCCAGCCTCGCCGCGCGCTGGCTGCGTCATTCCCAGGGCCAGCACGCCAGCTCCGATTCGCGGCTCAACCGCTGGCTCGATTCCACTTACACGCGGCTGCTGGTGTGGAGCATGGCCAATCGCGGCAAAGTCGCGCTCATCTGCGTCCTGGTCGTCCTCAGCACCATTCCGCTTGCCATGCTCACCGGCTTTCAGTTCATTGCCCAGGATGATGAGAGCGAGTACGAAGTCTCTGTCCGCTTGCCCGAAGGCGCCAGCCTTGCCGCCACCGAGAGTGTGATGGAAGACATGGCGCGGCTCATCCGCCGTGAAGTGCCCGGCGTCAAGAGCACACTCACGGTGCCGGGCTTCAATGCCCTCGAGAAGGTCAACCAGGGCAGTATCATCGTTCGCCTTGTGCCTCCGGCGGAACGCCAGTTGGACCAGCAGGCGCTTGTTGCCCTCACCCGGCAGAAGATCCAGCAGTACCCGCCGGAAATCTACACCTCCGTCCAGCCGATTGACCCCTTCAGCGGCGGGGAGAAGAACACCGAAGTGCAGTTTGTTCTGCGCGGGCCTGATCTCGCCAAACTGGAAGAATATTCCGCCCGCGTCCTTACCCTGATGAAGGCCAACCCCAAGCTGGCCGATAGCGACCGCAGCCTGCTGCCCGGCAAGCCCGAACTGCGCATCCAGGTGGATCGCGAAAAGGCCGCCGACCTCGGCGTCAATCTCGACGACGTTGCCAGCGCCATCAACACGCTCTACGCCGGCGAGGTGGTGGGCAACTTTGGGGAAGGGAAGAACCTCTACAACATCCGTCTGCGTGCCCGTTTGGCTGAGCGCGGCCAGGCCGAGCGGCTATCGGAAATTCTCGTGCCCCGGCGCGTTCCCGGCGATACCGAGCAATATGGGCTGGTGCCGCTCAACCAGCTTGTGCGCCTCGAACGCGCCGCCGGGCCAGGCTCCATTGACCGGTTGAACCGCCAGCGGCAGGTGACGCTCTATGCCAACCTCGCCCCCGGCGCCAGCCAGAGCGAGGCCGTCACCGCCATCCGGGAAGCCGTCCAATCCCTCAACATGCCGCCCGCCTACAGCGAGGCGCTGAGCGGTAACGCCAAGGAACTCGAAAAGACCGGCTATTACTTTTTGCTCGCCGTCGGGCTCACCTTCGCCTTCATGTACATGGTGCTGGCAGCGCAGTTTGAAAGCTTCATCCACCCCGTCACCATTCTGCTCACGCTGCCGCTCAGCATCCCCTTCGCCTTGCTCAGCAGCTATCTGGCCGGCCAGCAGTTGAATATCTTCTCCATGCTCGGCATCCTCCTGCTCTTCGGGGTCGTCAAGAAGAACGCCATCCTGCAGATTGATCACACCAATCAGCTGCGGGCCAAAGGCATGCCCCGCTACGAAGCCATCCTCGCCGGCAACCGTGACCGCTTGCGGCCTATCCTCATGACCACCATCGCTCTGGTGGCCGGCATGATTCCCCTCGTCATCGGCAGCGGTCCGGGTGCTGCCACCAATCGCAGCATCGGTCTGCTGGTGGTGGGTGGCCAGAGCCTCTGTCTTCTGCTGACGCTGCTGGCCGTGCCGGTCTTCTATTCCCTGTTTGAAGATGCGCAGCTCTGGCTGCGTAGCCGCTTTCTCCCCGCGCTAGCTGCTGACCATCCCGCCCCGGCGGGCGCTGTGGATCATTAGAAACTCGCCTATGTTCTCGGTGGTCACCAGCCCCTGCAACTCACCCCGCTCGAGCACCACCAGCGTCTGCGCACCGCTCGACTGCAACTTCCGTAGGCTTTCTTCCAGCGGGTCCGCCGGGCTGGCCATGGGGAACTCTTCCTGCATCACCTGTCCGACTATGACGGCATTCTTCTGGGCCAGCGCATTGAACAGATCAGCCCGCGTCAGCAAGCCAATCACGTCGCGGCCATCCACCACAGGGAAGTCCTGTTGGGATCCGGTCAGTATCATCTGCACCGCGTAGTCCAGCGTATCGTTGGCCGTCAGTGTCCGGTAATGCGTCTGCATCGCTTGCCGCACCGGTATGCCACCCAGTGCGCTCTTGATCATCACCATGCTCGCTTCCTGCTCGGCGCCAATCCAGACAAACAGCGCGATGAAGATCAGGAACGGGTTGTAGAGCAGCCCGAACAGGCCAAACAGTAACGCCATGCCCTGACCCACATTCGCTGCCGTGCGCGTGGCCTGAGCGTAATCGGTGCGGGTCGCCAGAAAGGCCCGCAATACGCGGCCACCGTCCATCGGGAAGGCCGGCAGCAGATTGAAGGCCACCAGGAACAGGTTCACGATCATGAGCCGCTCCGCGAAAGAACCCTTGGCCACGGTCAACTCCCCGACTTCCTGCCAGCCTCCCGCCAGAGTCAGCAACAGGTAGAGCAATGCCGCAATGACGACGTTCACCGCCGGGCCCGCGAAGGCCACCACCATTTCCTGCCGCGGTTCTTCGGGTATCCGTTCCAACCGCGCTACTCCGCCCATGGGCAGCAGCGTGATGTCTTTCGTTCCGATGCCGTAGCGGCGCGCCGCCAGCGCATGCCCCAACTCATGCAGCACCACGCAGCCAAACAGCGCCAGAATGAACAGCACCCCTTCGACGACGCCGGCCAGCCCCTCTCCCTTCTGGTAATGCGTAAAGCCGACCCACAACAGAATGAACAGAAATGTGGTGTGGATCTTGAAATCGATCCCGAAGAGTTTGCCGACTGTCCAGCTCCAGCCCATGCCCCTAGCCTAACGCCGAATTGCCGCGCTGAACTCTGCCAGCGGTAATGCGTTCAGCACATCGCCCTTTTCCAGCCATCCCCGCCGCGCCATCAGCACGCCGTAGCGCATGTTCAGCAGGTGTTTGGGATGATGCGCGTCCGTCGAGATGGTGAAGCGGCACCCGCGGGTCTTGGCCGCGCGTATCAGCGGGGCATGCAAGTCGAGCCGCTCGGGGCTGGCGTTGATTTCCATGGCTACGCCCTTTTCCGCCGCCCGCGCGGCGATCTGCTCAAAGGCATACACATAAGCGTCCCGGTGCAGCAGCACGCGTCCCGTGGGGTGACCCAGAGCACTGACGTAGGGGTTGTCAAGCGCGCCCAGCAGACGGTCGGTCATGGCTGCCTCCTCGAGGTGCATGTGGCTGTGCACGCTGGCTACCACGAAGTCGAGCGCGGCCAGCGCTTCGTCGTCGAGGTCCATGCGGCCATCCTTGAGAATGTCGCATTCAATGCCCGCAAACACTTTCAGGCCGAACTCCTCGGCGCTGATGCCCTTCACCATTTCCGCAAAGGCCAGAACTCGCTTTTCATCGAGGCCATTGGCCATGGCCAGCGCCTTCGAGTGATCGGTGATGACGATGTACTCGTAACCCAGCGCCCGCGCGGCGCGCGCCATCTCTTCCAACGTCCCCCGGCCATCGCTTTCCTGCGTGTGCATATGGAGGTCGCCGCGCATATCGGCCAGCTCCAGCAACACCGGCAATCGCCCTGCTTCCGCCGCTTCAATCTCGCCGGTGTTTTCCCGCAACTCCGGCGGTATCCAGGCCAGGCCCAGCGCCTCGTAAATCGCGGCTTCCGTCCCTGCCGCCACCACGGCGCCATCCTCTTCGCGGCTGAGCGCGTACTCGTTCAGGCTATAGCCGCGCTTCACGGCGCGGGTGCGCAGCGCCACGTTGTGTTCCTTCGAACCCGTGAAATACTGCAAAGCCGCGCCCAAACTCTCCTCCGGCACCGCCCGCACATCCACCTGTATGCCTTGCACCCCCACGCGGGCCGAAGCCTTGTTGGCGCCCTTGGCCAGCACTTCTTCCACCTTGTCCCAGGCGGCAAAATGATCCAGCGCGGTCTCCGCCGCCGGGCCGGTCACCAGTATGTCCACATCGCCAACGGTTTCCTTGCCCCGTCGCAGGCTGCCCGCGGGGCTCACGCTGGTGATTCCCGGGAACCCACTCAACAGCCCAACCACTTCATCGGCCGTCTGCGTCGCAAAGTCCACCAGAAAGCGCCCCGCCGAGCGCCGGTACAGCGCAATGGACTTCAGAATCTTCTCCTCCAGTTTGGCCCCCATGCGCGGCACTTCGCGCAATTTCTGCTCCCGGCAGAAACGTTCGAGGTCGTCAATCGTGGTGATCCGGAAGTCGTTGATCAGCACCGCGATCGACTTCGGGCCGAGGCCCTGGATCTTCAGCATTTCGAGCGCCGTCGGCGGATACTTTTCGAGCATCTCATCGCGCCGCTCAAAGCTGCCCCGCGCGGCAATTTCCCCCAGAATCGCGGCAATTCCCTTGCCGATTCCTGGAATCTCCGTCAGCTTCTGGCCCGCCTCCCGGGCCAGCGCCACTACCCCTTCCGGATGTCCTTCAATGGTTTTGGCGGCGTTACGGTAGCTGCGAATACGAAAGCCATCCTCCCCGGCAATCTCCATCAGATCGGCGGTTTCCTCCAGCATCCGGGCCACGTGCGGGTTGTCCATGCCCCTTCATTTTGCAATGGCCCGCGGGGCGGTGGTGTACAATTCAAACTAATAAGCAGCGAAGCCGTACGGGGCGCGTTTCGCCCGTCCGTATTCGTGAAATGAATCAACAATAGAATCAGAGGCGACGGATGGAAAAACTGGCCCAACAGCAGAACATACAAGAGGCCTTCCTTAATAACGCCCGCAAAGACAAAACCTATTTGACGATCTATCTTATGAGTGGCGTCAAACTTTCCGGCCGCATTAAGAGCTTCGACAAATACTCGGTTGTACTTGAGGCGAACAGTCAGGAACAATTGATCTTCAAGCACGCCATATCCACGGTGGTGGTTTCCAAACAACCCCACGGCGGAAATCACACCGGCGCACCCGGCGCTCCACCGCCCATCCCCGTCGAAAACAACGGAAAGTAATTGATCGAAAGCGCCCTTCTGGTCGGTGTCCAGCTCAAGCGTCAGCGTGAAGCGGTGGCGCTGCTGGGCGATCTGTCAGCAGAGGAATCCCTGGCCGAGTTTCGCGTCCTCGCCGAAAGCGCCGGCGCCAACATCGCTGGCGAAATCCTTCAGACGCGCGACCACGCAGACCCCGCCACGCTGATTGGCTCAGGCAAGGTGCAAGAGCTTGTCGCCACACTCGCCGCCACCCAGGCGGACGCGGTCTTTTTCGACTGTGAGCTTTCCCCCACCCAGCAACGCAATCTGGAGCGTGAACTGCGCGTCAAGATTATTGACCGCACCCAACTCATTCTGGATATCTTCGCCGCGCGTGCCCGCACTCGCGAGGGTCAGTTACAAGTTGAGTTAGCCCAGCTCAACTATCTGTTGCCCCGCCTGGCCGGTCGTGGCGCCGCCATGTCCCGCCTGGGCGGCGGCATCGGCACGCGTGGTCCCGGTGAAACCCAGCTGGAAGTGGACCGCCGCAAGATTGGCCGCCGCATCACCGGTCTCAAGCGCGAACTCGAGCGCGTGCGAGCCGGCCGCCGCATCCAGCGCAAGCAGCGCCAGGGCGTGCCGCTGGCCACCATTGCCCTCGTGGGCTACACCAATGCCGGCAAGAGCACCTTGTTCAACCGCCTTACGCGCGCCGGCGTGCTGGCCGATGCCAAGATGTTCGCCACGCTGGACCCCACCGTGCGCCATCTGCTTTTGCCCTCCCGCCGCAAAGTCCTTCTCAGCGACACGGTCGGCTTCATTCGCAAGCTGCCCACCACGGTGGTGGAAGCCTTCCGCGCCACCCTCGAAGAAGTCACCGAAGCCGCCCTGCTGCTGCACGTTGTCGATGGCTCCAGCGAAGAAGCGCCCGCCTATGTCGAACACGTCGGCGAGGTGCTCAAGGAAATTGGCGCGGAATCGACGCCCCAGATTCTCGTGCTGAACAAGTGCGACCGTGTAGCCGACTCGCAGGACCTGACCGCCCGCGCCCGCCGCATTTTCAAGGATGCCAACGCGGAATCGCGTGTGCTTGCCGTCAGCGCTGCCACGGGTGAAGGCATTCCCGCGCTGCTCGCCGCGATGGACGAAGCCCTTCTGCTGGACCCGCTGGCGCGCGTTCACTGGCGCATTCCGGCTGCTGACGGCGCCTCCCTCCACCTCGTGCACGAACATGCCCGTGTGCTCCACCAGCAACTGGTGGAAGAGGATTGCCTGATCGAGGCCGAAGCGCCCGAGAGCCTGCGCCGCCGCCTGCGTCCCTTCGAGTTGTTATCCTGAGGGCTGTCCGCGCGTGAACATTCCCAATCTGCTGACGCTAGCCCGCATCTTCTTCGTGCCGCTTGTCGTGGCGGCTCTCTTGCAGGAACATCGCGTCTACGATTTCGGCTTACCCTTCCAGTTCGGCAACGAGATCCTCGCGCTGGTCATCTTTCTCGTCGCAGCGCTGACAGACCTGCTCGATGGCTACCTGGCCCGTAAGTGGAGTCAGATCACCACCCTCGGCATGTTGCTGGACCCCATCGCCGACAAGCTGCTGATTTCCGCTTCCCTCATTGCGCTGGTGGAAGTGAAGGCTGTGCCCGCCTGGATGGTCATTCTCATCATCGGCCGCGACTTCGCCATCAGTGGCCTGCGCAGCATCGCTGTCACGGAGGGCTACGTCATACCGGCCAGCGATCTGGGCAAGTCGAAAATGATTTTGCAGGTGGTCGCCGTCGGCATCGCCATGGCCGGCTTGCACCGTCCCGAGTGGCAACTGGCCACCGAAGTCGCCATGGGCGCCGCTGTGTTCTTTACGATGGTTTCCGCGGTGGATTATGGCCGCCAGTTCTGGCGCAAGATCGATATCAGCGTGAAGCGGCGTCGCCGCCGGGAACTGCTGCTACTCGAGCGTACCCGACGCCGGCAGGCTCGGGCTGACGCCTCCCTCAGTCGTGGGTGAGGCTTCCGGTTGGGGCTTGGGTTTGAACTTCCATCCTTCGGGCGAAACCAGAAGTGTCTTTACTTCGCCACGGTTCCCATAAGCCAGCGCCTGACCGTTGTAGATCACGTCGAGGGTTCCCGCATTGCCCACCAGTAGTTCCGCATAGGAAGCAGAGATCGTGCGTTCCTGGCCCGGGTCCAGCGGTCCACCGTGCACGCGAGCGCCATCGGCGACCAGACGGATCCAGGTCATCTCTCTCGCCCGGATCGTAAGTGTAAATTTACCCGCCTCGGCTCTGACAGGAACAACTTTGGCTTCCACCGCCGCTGCAGCACTTGGAGACGCAACCGTGGCCGGCGCAGCAGGTGCGCTTGGCGGTGGCTCCATTACCGGGGCGGGTTGCTCGCTGCGGGCTACTTCCACGCCCGCGCCCGCATTCTGAAACCAGCCCAGATTCCGCCAGCCGAAGTAAACGCCACAGCCCACAATCACCAGAAACGCAAAGGCCAGCCAAGACTTCGACATACCGTCGTCCTGCGGCGGACGCATCGGCTTGTCCTTGAGGGTGGCGCGCAACGCGGCGATTTGATGGTCGGCGTTCAGGTTGAGACTGGGGCTTCCTGCGGCTTCCACTTCAGTAACAGGGGGCGCGGGAGGGCTGCTCACCAGGTTGATCTGCTTTTCCACCTCGTCCGGATTCAGGCCCAGAAACTTGGAATATTGGCGTACAAACGCCCGGTAGAAGAACTCACCCGGAAAGGCAGACTGGTCGTCTGCCTCGATGGCTTCGAGGTAACGTTGACTGATACGTGTTTCTTCCGCGATGCCACTCAGCGTCAGTTGCCGCTGCTCGCGTTGCTTTCGCAGCTTGCTGCCCAGGCTTTGCATGACCAGATGGACGAGTCCTTAGGGCTATAATACATGAGTTTGCCGGAGAATTGCCATTGCCACGCGTAACCGTCGTGGTTGTTAACTTCAATCACGTGAATCTCTTACGGAAATGTATGAATTCCCTGCGGGCGCAGACGCTCCCTCCCGGTCAGATCATCGTGGTGGACAACGGGTCCAGCGACGGCAGTGCGGATATGCTCAGAAGCGAATTCCCGGAGGTGGAGTTGTTGCAACTGGCGGAGAATCTCGGCTTCTGTGGCGCCAACAACCGGGGCATTGCGCGGGCTCGCGGGGAATACATCGCCCTGCTGAATAATGACGCTGAGGCTGAACCGGGCTGGCTGGCGGCGCTTACCGCCGCCATGGACTCAGATCGTGAAATCGGGCTGGTGGCGGCCAAGATTCTCGTGGCGGGCCGGCCGGGCATCATCGACAAGATCGGCCACGGCATCTACTTCGATGGGCAGAATCGTGGCGTGGGCGCGGGCCAACCGGACCACGGGCAGTACGACGATCTTCCCGTGGCCTGGCCGGATGGCTGTGCCGCACTTTACCGCCGTAGCATGCTCGAAGAGATCGGAGGCTTTGACGAGGATTTCTTCGCCTATGCTGACGATGCCGAATTGGGCTTGCGAGCACGCACGGCGGGTTGGCGCGCCGTGCTGGCGCCAGCGGCAGTGGTGCAACACCAGCGCGGCGCGACGCTGGGCAAGTACAGCCCCGCGCGCATCCGGCTGATTGAACGCAACCGGGTGTGGCTGGCGTTGATTCATTTCCCTCTCTGGTTGTTGCTGCTGAACCCCCTGTTTTTCGCGTTGCGGCTGATGGCAGGCGTCTGGGCCGGTCTGCGCGGGCAGGGCGAGGCGGGACAGGTAAGGGGTTTTCGGGCGAAGATGGAATTGGCCCGTACTCTGCTCGCGGCTGACCTGGAAGCCTTGCGTGCCTTGCCGCGGGTCTGGCGGAAGCGCCAGCTGTGGCGGGCCCGGCGCCGCTGGACCGATCGTGAAGTGTTTCGCCTGCTTTGCCGTCACCGGCTCAGTCTGGCCGAGATGAGCCAGTCGCTGGCCTGACCGTTTGAATCGAAGAATGACCACCACCACCCAGCCCGCAGCCGAACCCGCCGCACCCAAAGCCATTCTCGACGCCAAAAACGCCTGTGTCGCTTGTGGTTCGGTGGAGGTGCGCACGCTCTTCCATGCCACCGACAGGCTCTATGCCACCACCGCCCGGCAGTTCCTGCTGGTGGAATGTCAGCGCTGCCGCCTGATCCGTCTCTACCCGAAGCCTGACCCGGCGGAACTGGCCACCTACTACCCTTCCACCTACTGGCACAACGATGAAGGCAGTTCCATCACGGCGATTGAGGAATTCTACCGGCGGCTGGTTTCGCTTGATCACGTACGCTTTCTCGAAGGCGCCATACGCCACGCCGGCGGCGGTCTGGTGATGGATGTCGGCTGCGGCGGCGCCCTGCTGCTGCGCATGTTGCGCGAGCGTGGCCACCGTGTCCTGGGGGCCGATTTCTCCCTCGATGCCGCTTCGATCGCCTGGCATCAGAACGGCGTGCCCGCCTTTTGCGGCACCCTCTCGCAAGCCCCCCTCGCCGCCGGTAGCGTCGGTGTGCTCAGCATGTTCCACGTCCTCGAGCACCTTTACGAGCCGCAGGACTATCTGGCCGCCGCCCACCGGTTGCTCAAGGATGACGGGCGGTTGGTGGTGCAGGTGCCCAATGCCGCCAGCTGGCAGTTTCTGCTCTTCGGCGAACGCTGGAATGGCATTGACGTGCCTCGCCATCTGCACAACTTCCGCCTTGCCGATCTCGAAGTGCTCCTCGACCGTTGTGGCTTTGAGCTCGTGCGCACCAAGCACTTCTCGCTGCGCGACAACCCGGCCGGCTTTTCCATCAGCCTCGCCCCACAACTCGACCCCATGGCCCGCCGCGTCCGCGGCATCGTCGAAACGCCGCTGGTGCGGCTGGCCAAGAACGCATTGCATCTGGCGCTGATGGCCGTGGCCCTGCCGCTCAGCATCCTCGAGGCCCTTTGCCGCGCCGGCAGCACCGTCATGGTGGAAGCCCGCAAGAAAGCCACATGAGTTACGCCGCCCTCCGCCGCCTCGTGCCGGGCTGGTTGCGGCGGCAGGTCTTCTTCTTTGAAACGCGTATTGCGGAAGCCATAACGGCCTTTGCCGCCGCTCTCCCCGCTGGCGCCGCTTTGCTCGATGCCGGCGCTGGGGAAGGGCAGTACAAGTCGCATTTTCCGGCCCAGCGCTATGTCGGTGTCGATCTCGGCATTGGTGACCCCGATTGGAATTACGCCGGTCTCGATTGCCTGGCTGATCTGCACCGTTTGCCCTTCCGTGACGGCGTCTTTCATGCCGCCCTCAGCGTCGTCACCCTCGAACACGTGCTCGAACCGGGCCGCGCGCTGGCGGAACTCGCTCGCGTTTCCGCACCCCAGGCACACCTGCTCCTCGTCGTGCCGCATGAGTGGGAAGTGCATCAGCACCCCCATGATTACTGGCGCTTCACGCGCTATGGCATCACCCATCTGCTCGAGGCCAATGGCTGGGAGGCCCTGCGGGTCGAACCCGGCGGCGGCTTCTTCCGTCTGCTCTCGCGGCGTCTCATGAACGGCCTGCAGTTCCTCCCCGTCTGGCTCATGCCCCTGGCCGCGCTCGCTATTGTTCCCGCCGCCTTGCTCGCCGGTGCGCTCGACTCACTCGACCGCCAGCAGGACTACACTTTGGGTTACATTTGTTGGGCAAGAAGGAAATCGCTATGAAGAATACCACCCGCCGCAAGGTTCTCCCCGGATTGCTTTCACCCCTCGGCCTGATGGCCGCGCCAGCCAAAAAGCTGCCCGACTTCACCTACGACGTCAAAGACGTCAAGGAAGTGAAAGAAGACTTTGGCCTGCACCGCATGTACTTCGAAGGCCCCACTGATCAGCTCAAGCTGATGGTGGCCGGCAGCGTCACCCTCAAGCCCGGCGCCACCCCCCACCCGCCTCATCAGCATGACGAGGAAGAAATCATGGTGGTCACCGAAGGCACCGGCATCATCGGCCTCAACGGCAAAGACAAGGCCGTCGGCCCCGGCAGCATGATGTACTCGGCGGCCAACAAGCCCCACGACATCCGCAACACCGGCAAGACGCCCCTCACCTTCTTCTACTACAAGTGGAAAGCCTGAGAGTTTTTCCAGTCCCGCGCCACTAAGCCTCTGATGAGGCTCCTTCTCTGTCTGCTGCTGCTCGTCCAGACCACCAACAAGACCGAACTGCGCCAGCGCATTGCCGATCTCAAGGTGAAGGCCTTCGAGATGCAGATGCAAATCGAGCTACTCGAAAGAGAACTGAAGGATGTCGAAGAAGCCGAGGCGCAACAACCGCCCCCAGTCGCGGCTCCAGCCAAGGCCGCGGTGAAGGCCCGCTGCGCCGGCCATACCAAGGACGGCCAGCGTTGCTCGCGCAACGCCGAGGCCGGCAGCCGCTATTGCTGGCAACATAAACCCCGCCGCTGAAAAAAATAGTTGAAACAAACAGAAACCGTGCGGAATGTTCTTTTGTGAATATTCTTCGTTTCTGCCTCGCGCTGGCGCCTCTGACGCTGCTGGCGCAAACTGGATCACTGCGCGTCACTGTGGAGGACCCGGCTGGTGCGCGCGTAAACGCCAGCGGGGAATTGAGTGGCGCCGGCCGCACTTTTGCCACCGGCATTGGTGGCCTCAGTGTGATTGAGGGTCTGGCGGCTGGGGACTACGAAATGGTTCTCCACGCCACTGGTTTTGAGACTTTTCGCAAGTCCGTCCGCATCTCAGCCGGCCAGCAAACCGAAGAGCGCGTAAGTTTAACCCTCGCCGCCGCCACCACCCGCCTGCAGGTCTTGCCCGGCAGCCTGGATGGCGTGCCCGGCGCGGTCGCCGTCATTACCAGTGAAGATCTTGAACGCCAGCGCCCGGTCTCGATCAAGGAAGCGCTCCGCCGCGTCAGTGGCGTCCATATCGTCGACGAAGACGCCTTCGGCCTCAATCTCAACATCAGTCTGCGCGGCCTCAACCCGCGCCGCACCCAGCGCACGCTGCTCATGGAAGATGGCGTGCCTGTCTTCCTCGGCCCCTACAGCGACCCCACCGCCCACTACCACACCCCACCTGAAATCCTCGAAGGTGTGGAAGTCGTCAAGGGTTCCGGGCAGATTCTCTACGGGCCGCAAACCGTCGGCGGCATGATCAACTTCCTCACCGGCGAGCCGCCAGACCGTACGCGCGCCACCATCCAGGCCAGCGGCGGCAACCGCGCCTACCGCAACGCCCTGCTCAAGCTGGGCACCGGTGGCGAGCGCGGCGGCGTGCTGGGCCACGTGCTCTACCGCGGCGGCGACGGCGTGCGCGAAGCCCATGGCCACGAGATCATCCACACCGGTCTGAGCGGCCTGCGCAAGTTCAGCCCCAACCAGCAGTTGCAGGTGCGCGGCAGCTACTACGGCGAACGCTCGCGCATCACCGAGGCGGGCATGAGCCAGGCCGAGTTTAACCAGAATCCGCTCGGCAATCCTTTCCGCAACGATCGCTTCGTACTCGATCGCTTCGCCCTGCAGGGCACCCACAGCCTCAACTTCAACAGCGCCACGCGCCTCAGCACCACCGCCTACTACCAGCAAATCGATCGCTCCTCCTATCGCCAGATTGACTTCGCTGTCGACGAGATGACGGCCAACGCCGCCGCCGGCTGCACGTGCGCCGCGCGCACCAACTACGTCGATTTCGCCAGCCGTTGCGGCAACAAAATGCGGCCCCGCAATTATGAGTTCTTCGGCTTTGAGCCTCGCCTCGAACACCGCTGGGAGCGCGTGCAGTTGCAGGTTGGCATCCGCGGGCACCGCGAAGAAATGACCCGCCGCCGCTTCAATGGCCTCACTCCCGACGCCCGCGAAACCTCCCCCGGCACCCTCCTGCGCGATGCCAACACCATCCGTACCGATGCCGCCGCCACCTACGGCCAACTGCGCTTCACCGCCGGTCACTTCACGGTCACGCCCGGCCTGCGCGTGGAGCACATCCGCGTGCGCAACTTCGTCTTCCGCCGTGGCTTTAACGACCGCAATGCGACATCCATTCAGAACCAGACCGTCTGGCTGCCGGGCCTCAGCGTCAGCTACGCCGGACTGCCGCGCACCAGTTTCTTCGCGGGCGTACACCGCGGTCTCGCCCCGCCCCGGCCCGACGAAAACCTCGATCCGCTCGACACCCGCGCCATCCCCGTTCAGGCCGAGCGCAGCACCAACTGGGAAGGTGGCTTCCGCGCCTACCCCACCTCGAGCCTCCAATTTGAAGCCACGCTCTTCCGCATGGATTTCGCCAATCAGATCGTCCCCGGCGTCTCTGTCGGGCTGCCCAATCAAACCTGGGCCAATGCCGGCAAGACGCTCAACGCAGGCGTCGAGCTCAATGCCCGCTGGGACTTGCCCGGCCGCATCTTCTATCTCACCTCCGCCTATACCCACATCGCCACGGCCGAGTTTCGCGACCAGCGCGCCGTGCGCGGCAACCGTCTGCCCTACGCCCCTCGCCATCTCTTCACGCCGGCCCTCAACTTCCAGTTGCGCAACGGCCTCAACTGGCAATTGGGCCTCGAAAGCGTAAGCGCGCAGTTCACCGATGACTTGAACACCCGCGCTGGTTCGGCCAACGGTCAGGTGGGCGTCATTCCCGGCTTCACCGCCCTGAGCGCTGCCTTCAACGTCCCGCTGGCGCGCCGCGGCCCCGTTCTCTTCTTCTCCCTGGCCAACGCCACCGACCGCCGCTACATCGTCAGCCGCGTCGATGGCATCCACGTGGGCCGCCCCCGTCAGGCCATCGCGGGCTTGCGCTGGCAATTCTGATATAGTCAGCCAATGGATCGCAGAGACTTACTGCGCGCCGCGGCCACTGCCGCGGTCGCCTTCTCGAGCGACGCCCTTCCCCGTTTGCAGGCTGCGTTGGCCCAACAGGGCGGTAAACCCGCCGACTCCCTTGCCATTGACGAAGATTTCTGGTTTCAGGTGCGCCACATGTTCACCGTCGACCGGAACATCATCAACCTCAACAACGGCGGTGTCTCCCCTTCACCCAAGATCGTGATGGAAAGTGAGAAACGCTACCTCGAAATCTCGAATATGGGCCCCTCCCACTTCATGTGGAAGATTCTCCAACCCGAACAGGAAAGTGTCCGCCGCCGTCTCGCGCAAAACTTCGGCTGCGACCCCGAAGAAATCGCCATCACCCGCAATGCCAGCGAGGCTCTCGAAATCGTTCAGCTTGGCCTTGAGCTCAAGGCTGGCGATGAAGTGCTCACCACCAATCAGGATTACGGCCGCATGCTCACCACCTGGCGGCAGCGCGCCCGCCGCGATGGCATCGTCCTCAAGGAATTCAGCTTCGACGTGCCCGCCAAGAGCATGGATTACCTCGTGGGGCTCTTCGAGGAGAACATCACCCCCCGCACCAAAGTTATCCACATGTGCCACATCACCAACCTCACGGGCCAGATTTTCCCCGTCAAGAAGGTGTGCCAGATGGCCCGCAAGCGGGGCATCGAAGTGGTGGTGGATGGCGCCCACGCCTTTGGCCATTTCCCCTTCAAGCACTCCGACCTCGATTGCGATTACTACGGCACCAGCCTGCACAAGTGGATTCTCGCGCCCGTCGGCACCGGCTTCCTCTATGTCAAGCGCGACAAGATCGCCAAGGTGTGGCCGCTCATGGCTGCCCCCGAATCCATGACCAACAACATCCGCAAGTTTGAGGAAATCGGCACCCACCCCGCCAGTCAGCGCAACTCCATCACCGAGGCGCTCACTTTCAGCGAGAGCATTGGGGTCGAACGCAAGGCCGCCCGCATGCGCTACCTGCGCAAACGCTGGACCAATCGCTTGCGCAATCTTCCCGGAGTCACCATGCACACCAGTGACGACCCGGAACTCAGTTGCGGCATCGGGACGGTCGGCTTTGCCGGCTTCAATATCCCGAAACTGTCCGAGTATTTGATGGAAAAGCACAAGATCCTGACGGTGCCCATCGTCCGCGGAACGCAGTATAGCGGCCTCCGCATCACTCCCAACGTCTACACCACGATTGAAGAAGTCGACACTTTTGCTGAAACGATGGAAGCAATTCTGAAGAAGGGCCCCACCGCCCTCGGGTTGGCCTAGGAAAAAAGTTTGGCCTTATGGAAAATCATAGATTGCCATAAGGCCAACTGTTTGTTAAGGTTGGAGATGTTTGCGCTGCCCACGCCGGTAGCAGATTCCAAAGCAGCAGGCATCGAAGGTTATGGTTTGATGAATAACCGTCGATAGGTCTGGTAAGGACGGCATGGTGATTTACCGATTGGTAGCGATCGCACTGCTTGCGATCATGACGCTC
>VFQU01000777.1_pt1 | contig 23437 bp, 19 predicted proteins | sample 3512311 | NCBI WGS metagenome assembly VFQU01 (sample SAMN10412377, study PRJNA504923) | tailings metagenome | isolation source: Relicate 3 Philex TSF3 active mining site | place: Philippines: Tuba, Benguet | collected 2017-08-29
CGCCGCGCTGGCGCTGCAGTCGACGATGACCGCGTGCGGCAGATGCGGCGCGTGCACGTGCGCGGTGAAGCGGTCCAGATCGGCCGCCTCGCCGTCGCCGCCGAGACGCTCGGACCAGTCGGCCGACAGCAGGCCGCGCTCGTCGGTCCAGAGCCGCCGGCTGCTCGCGATCGCGCGTACGCGCAGATCCAGGCGCGTCTCGCGCTGCAGACGCTCGGCGCCCCCGCGGATCTGGTCGAGCAGCGCGCGGCCGACGTGGCCGGGGCCGATCAGGCCGACCGACAGCGTCTGCGGCGACAGCCAGAAACCGGCATGCGCGGCGCGCAGCGCGCGCGCGGCGTCGGCGCTGGACAGCGCCACGGAGATGTTGCGCTCGGACGCGCCCTGCGCGATCGCGCGGACGTTGACGCGGGCGCGGCCGAGCGTCGCGAACAGCCGCGCCGCGACGCCGGGCGTGCCGGCCATGCCGTCGCCGACCGCGGCCAGCACGCTGATGCCGGGCGTGACGGTGACGGCCTGGATCTGGCCGCCGGCGAGCTCGGCCGCGAACGCGGCGGTCAGGCCGTCTCTCGCGCGCTCGAGGTCGCCGGCGCGCACGACGCAACAGATCGAATGCTCCGAGGAGCCCTGCGAGATCATCACGACCGACACGCCGGCGTCGCGCAGCGCCGCGAACACGCGCTCGGCCGTGCCGGGCACGCCGATCATGCCGGCACCCTCCACGTCGACGATCGCCAGATGATCGGCCAGCGACAAGCCCTTGACCGGTGCCGGCGGCGCATCGTCGGCACCGATGCGCGTACCGGCATGGTCGGGCCGGAACGTGTTGCGGATGCGGATCGGCAGACCGAGCGCCATCGCCGGCAGCATCGTCTGCGGATGGATCACCTTGGCGCCGAAGTAGGCCAGCTCGCAGGCCTCCTCGTAGGACACCGACGCCAGCGGCACTGCCTCGGGTACCAGGCGCGGATCGGCCGACAGCACGCCGTCGACGTCGGTCCAGATGTTGAGTTCCTGCGCGCCGAACAGCGCCGCGAAGATCGCGCCGGAGTAGTCGCTGCCGTTGCGGCCGAGCACGGTCGGGCGGCCCTGCGCGTCGCGCGCGACGAAACCGGTCGCGACGACGCGCGAGGCCGGGTGGCGCTCGCGCCATTCGGACAGGCGCGCCGCGCTGGCCGGCCAGTCGACCGCGACGCCGAGTTCGCCGTGGCGCACGACCAGCACCTCGCGCGCGTCGAGCATCGCGCAGTCCTCGCCGTCGACCGCGAGCAGGGCCGAGAGCAGCCGTGCCGACCAGACCTCGCCGAGTCCCTGGATCCGCTCGAGCGCCTCGCGCGCCGGAAAGCCGAGCACGGCCAGCGCCCGCAGCAGCTCGGCGAGTCCGGCATGGCCGGCCTCGAGCCAGGCCTCGACCGGCGCCGCCGCCGCGCCGAGCAGGTCGCGCGCGCTCTGCCGGTGGCGCTCGTGCAGCGCGGCGGCCGCATCGCGCCAACCGGCGCCGCCGGCCGCGGCCTCGCCGGCCAGCGCGATCAGCGCATCGGTCACGCCCTGCATCGCCGAGACGACCGTGATCTGACGGTCTTCGGGCTGATCGCGCAGAATCGCCGCGACGGCTCGGTAACGCGACGCGTCAGCGAGCGAGGAGCCGCCGAACTTGTGCGCGACGATGCGGGCATCGGCGGGAACGCCGCGCAGGCCCGCGCGGCGCGCGGCGGCGAGCGGATCGTCGGCGGTCGGATCGGTCGAGGGGACGTGCGCTTTCATCGGGCCTCCGGTCTGGAAACCCCGCACACCGGGAGGAAGGGGGAGCGCCCGCGTCCTCGTCGAGGAGCGGGACGGTCGTTGAGCGGGTACTACGCGCGCACGACCGACCGCCCCTGCGGGGTAGTCGTCGTCGTGGTCGTGGTGCGGCGCGTCAACATGGCGTCGAGTTGATCCGATCCGCCCGGATGCTGTCAAGCCGGTGCGAGGATGCCGGTACCCACGGCGGGCTCTACCGCAATGCCCGATCCGCGCCGATTCGCGCCGCGTGCGGCCGGGTGCCGCGATCGGATCACGCGGCCGGGCGCTCCCGTGTTTGCGGTAGCATGCGCCGATGAACGATCCGCAGCGCACCACTCATTTCGGCTATCGCGACGTGCCCGAGGCCGACAAAGCCCGCCTGGTCGGCGAGGTCTTCAGTTCGGTCGCCGGCCGCTACGACCTCATGAACGACCTGATGTCGTTCGGCCTGCACCGGCTCTGGAAGCGCTACTTCGTCGGCACCAGCGGCGTGCGCGCCGGCGATGCCGTACTCGACCTCGCCGGCGGCACCGGCGACATCGCGGCCCTGCTGCTGCCGAAGGTCGGCCCGGGCGGGCGGATCGTGGTCGGCGACATCAACGGCGAGATGCTGCGCGTCGGCCGCGACCGGCTGACCGATCGCGGCCGGGTGCAGGGCCTGGAGTACACCCAGCTCGACGCCGAGGCGCTGCCGTTCGCGGACCGCAGCTTCGACTGCGTGACGATGGCGTTCGGGTTGCGCAACGTCACGCACAAGGACAAAGCGCTCGCCGAGATCCACCGCGTGCTCAAGATCGGCGGTCGCGCACTGGTGCTCGAGTTCTCGGCGGTGCGTGCCGAATGCCTCAAGCCGCTGTACGACTTCCACTCGTTCAAGGTATTGCCGCGCCTCGGCGCGCTGTTCGCCGGCGACGCCGACAGCTACCGCTATCTCGCCGAGTCGATCCGGCGCCATCCGGACCAGGCCACGCTCAAGGGCATGATGGAGACGGCCGGCTTCGCGCGCGTCGACGTGCGCAACCTCTCGGCCGGCATCGTCGCGATCCATCGCGGTTATCGCGTCTGACGCGGCATCGGCGAGCGAAGCCATCCAGCGCGGGACCGCATCGCCTTCGATCGCGCCGGCGTGGGCGGAGCGGACCCGCCAACGCGCCGGTTCTCAGACGCACGGCGTGGCGAGCGTTCACGGCGGCCACATCTCCGAGGCGCCGCCACGGCGCTGCCTTCTGCACACCCTCTGAGACTTTCAGGCCGATACGTCGGAATCGGGGACTTCATAGCGATAACCGACGCCGTAGACCGAGCTGACCGGATCGACGCCGGCATCGGCGAGCTTGCGGCGCAGGTTCTTGACGTGGCTGTCGACGGTGCGGTCGCTGACGACCCGATTGTCCCGATACAGCGCGTCGATCAGCTGGCTGCGCGAGAACACGCGACCCGGCTGGCTCGCCAGCTTGTGCAGCAGGCGGAACTCGACCGGCGTCAGCGTCAGCGGCCGGCCGCGCACGCGCACCTCGAAGCGCTCGGCGTCGAGGGCGACCGGATCGGCCGCCGGCGACGCGCCCGGGTCGGCCCGCCGCAGCACGGCCTTGACCCGCGCGACGACCTCGCGCGGACTGAACGGCTTGCAGATGTAGTCGTCGGCACCGAGCTCGAGTCCGAGCAGGCGGTCGATCTCCTCGACGCGCGCGGTCACCAGCAGCACCGGCACCTGCGAGAACGCGCGCACGCGGCGGCAAATGCTGAGGCCGTCCTCGCCCGGCAGCATGACGTCGAGCAGGATCGCCGCCGGCACATGGCGGCGAATCCAGTCGACCGCGAGCGCGCCGTTGCCGAGCGTCTCGACGCGGTAGCCGGCGGCGACCAGATAGTCGCGCAGCAGCGCGGCGATCTTCGGCTCGTCCTCGACGATCAGGATCGGCGCCGTTTCGGTCATCGCAGGCTCTCCGCTGCAGGCAGGTCGATCTCGACACGCAGGCCGCCGAGCGGCGAATGCAGCGCTTCGATGCGGCCGCCGTGCGCCTCGACGATGGCGCGGCAGATCGCCAGTCCGAGCCCGGCGCCGCCGCTGGCGCGATCGCGTGAATCCTCGACGCGGTAGAGCCGGTCGAACAGCCGCGGCAAGGCCGCGTCGGGCACGCCCGGTGCGGTGTCCTCGACGCTGACCCGCACGCGGTCGCCGTCGCCGCGCAGCTCGAGCCGGACCCGGCCCGGCGCATCGGTGTAGCGGCGCGCATTGCCGAGCAGGTTGTCGATCAGCTGCGCGACGCGACGCGCATCGGCGCGCACCGGCGCCGCCTCGGCGAGCTCGACGTCGAGTGCGAAGCCGGCATCGGCGAACGCGCTCCGATGCAGGTCGGCCGCCTCCTGCAGCAGCGGCGCCAGCGACAGCGTCTCGAATCGGTACTCGAGCGCGCCGGCATCGGTCAGCGCGAGCTGGTAGAGGTCCTCGACCAGTGCGGTCAGCCGCTCGCACTCGGCGTGCAGCGAGGCCAGCGCCTCGGCGCTGACCGGACGCACGCCGTCCTGCAGCGCCTGGATCTCGCCGCGCAGCACGCTGATCGGCGTGCGCAGCTCGTGCGCGATGTCGGCGCCCCAGCGCCGGCGCTGCTCACGGTGCGTTTCGAGGCTGGCCGCCAGATGGTTGAAGTCCGCCGCGAGCGCGCCGAACTCGTCGCGGCGGCGCGCGTCGACGCGGAACGCGTAGTCGCCGGCGGCGAGACGAAGCGTGCCCTGCGCGAGCGCGCGGATCGGCGCGAGCAGGCGGCGCGCCAGCGCCAGCGCCAGCAGCAGCGCGACCGCGAGCACGCTGCCGCCGGCGATCAGCGCATCGCGGCGCTGCGCGGCGGCGAAGGTGGTGTCGAGACCGCCGATCAGCCGCGGCAGGCGCGCCAGGCGCAGCCGCCCGACGACGGCGCCGTCCCAGCGGACCTCGACCACGGCCGCATCGTCCGGCGGATCCGGACGGCCGGCGACGAAGGCGCCGTCGGCGTCGCTCAGCGTGACGCGATGCACCCACGGCAGCGGCTCGTCACCGCCCGGCCGCGGCGGAAGCGGCGGCCGGGCGGGCTCCCAGCCGCGGCGATCGGTCCGCTCCGGCGGCGGCGCGCCGACCGGCGCCGGCCCGGACGCGGCGGTGCCGGCATCGGCGCGGTCCGCTCCGCGCGCAGGACCCGGTGGAGGTGCGGGCGGAGGCGGACGGCGCCCGACCGCGCCGGGCTCGATCAGCCCGACCAGCCGGCCCGGATCGCGACGCAGGAAATCCCAGCTGCCGGCCTCGCCGTAGCGGGCGGCCAGCACCGGCGCCGCCGCACGCAGCCGTTCGAGCTCGACACCGTTGAGATAGTCGAGAAAGCCGCGCCGGAACCCGGCCTGCTGCCAGCCGACGAAACTGGCCAGCGCGAACGCGCTGAGGACCGCGAAAACCAGGAACAGACGTTGCCAAAGGCGCACGGGAACGGACCGCCGATCGGATGCGTGCACGATACCGGCGCCCCGCGCGGCGCGGAACGGCCGCGCCGCAATCTCCATCAAGTCTCCACGGAATCTGCCGCGTGTCTGCACCGGGCCGGCCGATGCTGGCGTTCCCCGACCGCTACGGAGCATGCCGATGAAAACCCTGATCGCCCTCGCCTGTGCGAGCCTGTTCGCCGCCGCGCCGGCCTTCGCGCAGCCCGGCCGCGCTGCACCTCCGCCGCCCGAAGCGCTGGCGACGATTCCGGACCTCAGCTTCGCGCAGCAGACCGCGCTGCGGCGGATCCTGACCGAACAGGACGACGCCGAACGCGCGCAGCACGACAAGCTCCGCGTCGAACTGGAACGCATCCGGACGCGCGGCGCCGAGCGCATCCATGAGCTGCTCGGCGAAGACGGCTACCGGCGTTACGCGCAGTGGCGTGCCGATGCCGGCGCGCGGCCGCCGGCGCCGGGGGCTGGTCCGCGGCCGCCGATGCCGCCGGGCCCGCCGCCGGCGCCGCCGCGGATGGAACCGGCCGCGCCGGGTGCAGCGGCCGAGCCGGGCCGGCCGGTCCCGCCGCCATCCCCGGCCGAGCCGGATGCGCCGGGCGCACCGGGCGCACCTGCCGCACCGCCGAGGCCGGCGCCGCCGTCGTCGGCGCAGCCGCTGCCCCCGGTACGCTGAGCCGCCTGCACCCGCAGCGATCCGGACCGGCGGCACGGCCTGTTGCGCCTGTGCCGCCGACGCGGCCTCGCCCGGCACCGCTGCGGCCTGCTGCAGCGGTGCCACGGTCACCGGCGCCTGGCCGAGGGCGCCGGTGCGTCCTCGGCCAGCGCCGGCTTCCATGCGAAGCGCGGCAGGGCGTGCACGGCGCGCCCGAACTGGCGCGACCCGCTGTCACGGATCTCGGCGTACAGCGGCGTTTCGCCGTCCAGACGCATCCGCGCCATCACCTGCATCGCATCGACACGCAGCAGCTCCCGATCGATCGGCAGGCCGACCGAGAGATTCGAATGGATCGTCGAGTCGAGCGAGACCAGCGCGCAGCGCGCGGCGTCCTCCGGATACGTGGCCGGCTGCACGATACGGTCGAGGATCGGCTTGGCCCACTTCGATTCGCCCTCTGCAGATACGGCGTTTCCGTCGAGACGGCGAGGCGGTCGCCGACCGGGGAGATCAGAAACAGCGCCTTCGCCCCGCCGGCGATCTGGCCGCCCAGGATCAGCGTCGACTCGAGGTTGACGCGACCGTGCTCGACCTGCGCGGCCCGCTGCGCCTGCACGCCGGCCGGGATCCGGCCGAGGTACTCGGCCGCGTCGGTCGTGCGCGCGACCGAGCGCAGGCGGGTCGGCGCGCCCTCCTCCACGTGGCGGTGCAGCCGCGCGAGCACCGCCTGGCTGGTCGCGAGATTGCCGGCCGTCACCAACACAAGTACACGCTCGCCCGGAAAATCGAATACGTGCCGCTTGCCGAGCACGCGCACGTCGTCGAACGAGGCACGGGTGCGCGTGTCGCGCCGCGAAGACGAGGCCTTCGTCGACTTCGATCCCCACGCAACAGGTCATGGCGGCGGCACGATCGAAGAGAAGCCGGCGCATTCCAGCCTGCACGGCGCGACGCGCCCGGCGCCGCGACGGCGTGCCGCGCGGGCGTTGAAGCCGGCGGACGCATCGGCGATCCTGCGCGCATGGACATCGTATTCATCGAAGATCTGCGCATCGACACCGTCATCGGCATCTACGACTGGGAGCGGCGCATCCGCCAGACCGTCGCGCTCGATCTGGAGATGGCGTTCGACAACACGCGCCCGGCCACCAGCGACGACATCGCCGATACGCTCGACTACAAGGCGGTCTCCAAGCGGCTGATCGGCTTCGTCGAAGCCTCGGCCTTTCAGCTGGTGGAGACCCTGGCCGAGCGTTGCGCTGCGATCGTGCGCGAGGAGTTCGGCGTGGCCTGGGTGCGTCTGAAGCTGTCCAAGCCGGGCGCGGTGCGCGGCGCGCGCGCGGTCGGCGTATGCATCGAGCGCGGCACGCGGCCGGCGCACTGAGCGCATGACGCGCGCCTACCTGAGCCTCGGCAGCAACATCGATCCGGCGCGCAATCTGTGCGTGGCGATCGAGGCGCTGCGTGAGCGCTTCGGCGCGGTCGCGCTGTCGCCGGTCTACCGCAGTCCGGCGGTCGGCTTCGACGGTGCCGACTTCCTCAACGCGGCCGCCGCGATCGACAGCGATCTGGCACCGGCCGCACTGGCCGGCTGGCTGCGCGAGCAGGAGGCGCGTCAGGGCCGCCGCCGCGGCGAGGCACGCTACGCGAGCCGGCCGATCGATCTGGACCTGCTGCTATACGGCGACCGCGTCAGCGAGGTGCCGCCGCTGCCGCGAACGGAATTGGCGACCGACGCGTTCGTGTTGCGGCCGATGGCCGATCTGGCGCCGGCGCTGCGCCACCCGCTGCTCGGACTGGAGCTGGCCGCGCTGTGGGCGCGCTGCGCGGACACCACGAGGCTGACGCAGGTGACGCTCGATTGCGCGAGGCCGGCCGACGCGCGCTGAGCGCCGTGCCGCTCAATCGACGACCGAACGTCCGCCGTCGACCGCGAGCACCTGGCCGGTCACGTAGTCGGCATCGCGCAGCAGCCAGCGCACGGCCTCGGCGACGTCCTCGACACGGCCGAGTCGGCCGAGCGGCGTGCGCGCGAGCAGAGCTGCGCGCGCATCGGCGTCGACGTCGTGCTCGGGCCAGAGGATCGCGCCCGGCGCGACCGCATTGACGCGCACTGCCGGTGCCAGCGCGATCGCGAGGCTGCGCGTCAGGCTGACCAGGGCCGCCTTCGCGGCCGAGTAGACCAGATGGTCGACCTTGGGCCGTTCGGCGTAGACGTCGACGAGATTGACGATCGCGCCGCCGGCAGCCGCCAGATGCGGTGCGGCGGCCTGCGCGAGCAGCAGCGGCGCCTGCGCATTGGCGGCGAACGAGGCCTGCCATTGCGCCGCGGTCACGCCGCCGAACGGCGTCGCCTCGAAACTCGAGGCATTGTTGACGAGGCCGTCGAGCCGGCCGAAGCGTGCGACCGCTGCGTCGATCAGGCCCGGCAGCGCCGCGGCATCGGACAGGTCGGCCGCGACGCACAGCGTCGAGCGCGCGCGCAGCGTCTCCAGCTCGGCGGCGAGCGCGCGCGCCGCCGCCTCGGATTGCCGAAAGTGCACGACGACGTCGCAGCCGGCCGCGTGCAGGCGCCGCGCGATCGCCGCGCCGATGCGGCGTGCCGCACCGGTCACCAGGATCGCAGGTCGATCGTTCTCGGCCTCGCTCATCGTCCGGCCTCGTGGGAATCGAGGCGATTATGCGCGAGACGCGGCGGCGGCGTGCCGGCCGGTGACTTTACGCACGCGCGTCGCGCCGCGCGCCAGGTTCTACAATGGTCGCGCACCGGCAGGCCCCGGTGTCACCCGTTCGCATCGGGCGCCGACGGCCTGGTCGGAACGCCGCGAGGAATCGCCGACATGGCTGGACGTTTCGCACGTAGCTGGGAACTGGTCAAGGCCAGCGCAGCGGTGCTGCGCGCCGACAAGGAGCTGCTGGTGTTTCCGCTGCTGTCGCTGCTGTGCACGCTGGTCGTCGCCGCCAGCTTCGTCGTGCCGGCCGCGTTCGCGGGGCTGTTTTCCGATCTTCGCCACGGCGCCATGCCGGCCGCATTCTGGCTGCTGACGTTCGTGTTCTACGTGGTCCAGTACGCGGTGATCTTCTACTTCAACTCGGCCCTGGTCGCGGCCGCGACGATCCGCCTGGCCGGCGGCGATCCGACGCTGTCGGACGGTTTCCGCGCCGCCAATGCGCGCCTGCCGGCGATCCTCGGCTATGCGCTGATCGCCGCGACCGTCGGCATGGTGCTGCGCGCGCTGCAGGAACGCGCCGGCCTGATCGGCCGCTGGATCGTCGGTCTGATCGGCGTGGCCTGGACCGTGGCCTCGTTCCTGGTCGTGCCGGTGCTCGTCAACGAGCGCATCGGCCCGGTCGACGCGGTCAAGCGCAGTGCCGGGCTGCTGCGCTCGACCTGGGGCGAGAACATCGTCGGCAACCTCGGCCTCGGCCTGGTGTTCGGCGCGGCCGTGTTCGCGGTGGTGATGCTCGGCGGCGGCCTCGTCGTCCTGGCCGCCTCGCAGGGCGCAGGCTACTGGGTGCTGGCGCCGATCGCGCTGACCGCGGTCGCGCTGCTGCTGCTCGGCCTGCTGCAGGCGGCGCTGCAGGGCGTCTACTCGGCCGCGCTGTATCGCTACGCGGCCACCGGCGAAGGCGGTGCCGGCTTCGATCAGGCGCTGATCACCGACGCATTCCGCGTCAAGGCCTGAGGTCGCCGCTGCGGCCGGTCGCGACGTCGACCGGCCGCCTACGATTTGCGCAGTTTCCGCGACGGCGCACCTGCCGTAGCGTTGCTGCGGTGCCGTGTTCCCCCTGATGCGCGGCGCACCGGAGGACAGGTGCTCGAATACATCCGCAGCCGGCTGCGCTCGCGGCGGCCGGTTCGACCGGCCATCGCGCCGCCGTCCGACACCGGCGTCGGTCCGATCCGCTAGCGGCCGCTGCTGGCTGCGCAGCTGCCGGCCGAGAGCCGCCGCCCGCACACGGCGATGCGCACGCTGCTCGCCGCGCTCGACCGGCGCGACGAGGACGCGCTGATCATGGGTCTGGTCGCATTTGCCGAGGCATTCCGCGCGGTCGCTCGCGCGCCGCGCGCAGTTCCACCCGTATCTGGCCTGGGCACTGCAGCAGGCGCCGACGACGCGCACGCTGTTCGACTCGGCGCGGACCGACGCGCAACGCTGCCCGACCGGCATCGAGGCGGTGCCGGCGACGCATCTGGGCGCACCGTGGACGCGCGCGCGGCGGTGCCGGCCGGCACCGGACCTGATCCATGCCGCCCAGCTGCCGATGCGCCGGCTGCGCATCGACGAGGACAGCCTGCCGCCGCCGTACCTGCCGCCGGGCCCGTACCGGCCGGCACCGGATCACTCGGCCTCGCGCTGAATCGCCGCGACGCATCGGGCCGCTGCGCTATGCTGGCGGCCGCGCTCGTCCGATACCGCCGCATGTGAAGACCTCCCTGCCCGCTCCGGGTGCCGAAGAACTCGAACACGCCGAGCGGCTGCTCGCGGCGATCCGCGCGGAAATCGTCCGCGATGGACCGATGCCGTTCTCGCGCTACATGGAGCGCTGCCTGTATGCGCCGGGCCTGGGCTATTACAGCGCCGGCCGCACCAAGTTCGGTCGTGACGGCGACTTCGTCACCGCACCGGAACTCGGCGAGCTGTTCGCGCAATGCGTCGCGCAGGCGATCGCACCGGTATTGCGCAGCCTCGGTGCCGGCGCCGATCTGATCGAACTCGGCGGCGGCAGCGGCGCGTTCGCCGAAACCGCGCTGACCGCATTGGCCGAACGCGACGCGCTGCCGCGCCGCTACGCGATCCTCGAACCCAGCGCGGACCTGCGCGAACGCCAACGCATCCGCCTGCACGATCGCCTGTCGCCGGCGCTGACCGATCGCGTGTGCTGGATCGACCGCCCGCCCGAGGACGACTGGGACGGCGTAATGTTCGCGAACGAGGTCATCGATGCCCTGCCGACGACGCGCTTCACACTGCGCGACGGCGAAGTCCACGAGGAACACGTCGCGCTGTCCGGGACCGACCTGATCCGCGTCGACCGCCCGGCCGATCCGCTGGTCGGCGGCGCGGTGCGGCATCTGGAGCGCGACCTCGGCCGCGCATTCGCCGACGGCTATCGTTCCGAAGTGCTGCCGCAGCTGCCGTACTGGATGCAGGCCGTGCTCGGCGGCCTGCGCCGCGGCGCCGCGCTGTTCGTCGACTACGGCTATCCGCGCGCCGAGTTCTACCGCCCGGAACGGACCGACGGCACGCTGATCGCGCACTATCGCCACCGCGCGCATGCCGATCCGCTGTTCCTGCCGGGCCTGCAGGACCTGACCGCGTTCGTCGACTTCACCGCGCTGGCTGAGGCCGGCAACAGCGCCGGCTTCGGTCTGGCCGCCTACACCGACCAGATGTATTTCCTGATCGCCAACGGCCTGGCCGACCACCACGCGCGCGCGATCGAGAACGCCGACGCCGCGGCGGTCTACCGGCTCGGCCAACAGGTCAAGCGGCTGACCCTGCCCGAGGAGATGGGCCAGCGCTTCCGCGCGATGCTGTTCGCGCGCGCGGTGGACCCGGCCGCGCTGCCGCCGCTCGGCGACGTCGACCGGAGCGGCACGCTGTGAGCCCGTTGCGGCGATGATCGGCGCCTGGCTGTCGCCGCTGCGCTTCGGCATCCTGTTCGGCCTGCTGGTGCTGCTGACCTGGCGCCGCCTGCCGCGCTGGGCGCGCCGGCTGTCCGTCGCGATCGGCGTGCTGCTGGTCTGGCTGACGACACCGTTCGGCGCCAATGCCCTGGTCGGCCTGCAGGAGTCGCGCGTTCCGGCCGAGGCGGTCTGCGCCGCACCGCCGCCGCAGACGATCGTCGTGCTCGGCGGCGGCATGACGCATGCGCCGCGCACGGACGAGGACTACGGCGCGCTCGGCGTCGAGAGCCTGCGGCGCGTGTTTGCGGCGCTCGCGCTGCAGCACGTCCAGCCCGACGCGATGCTGGTCTTCAGCGGCGCCAGCCGCCATGCGATCGCCGAGGGCACGACGATGGCGCATCTGGCGCAGGCGCTCGGCGTCGCCGCGGAGCGGCTGCGCAGCGAGACCGCATCGCGCACGACCTGGCACAACGCCCAGGCCGTCGCCGCGCTCGAACCGCCGCTGCCGCGGCGCATCTGGCTGGTCACCTCGGCCCTGCACATGCCGCGCGCGCGCTACGCGTTCGAGGCGGCCGGCTTCGAGGTCTGCACGGCGCCGGCACCGCCGCTCTACGCCGGACCGGCCGGGTTCGGCTACTTCCTGCCGATCGCGTCGGCGGCCGCGAAGTCCGAAGCGGTGCTGCATGAATGGGCTGGCGAAGCGGCCTACCGGCTCGGCCTGTTCCGCACGGTCGAACGCGATCCCGATCCGGCCAGCGGCGAGCGCTGAGCGGCGCATCGGTCGGGCGCCCTGCCCTTCGACGCGGGTATCGGCGCCGGCGCGCACGCTCACTCGGGCTTGGGTAGCGCCGCGATCGCGCGCACGCGCGCTGCGCGCATCGCCTCGGCGATCGCCGGACCGGCGAGGCCTTCGGCGACGAACGGCGCCGCGGTGACCGCACCGGCCGCCGCATGGGCGGCCCGCAGATAAGCGGCCTGCGGGTAGGCGCTGTCTGCCAGACCGGCGCGACCGCGCTTGTCGGCCTCGCAGACCGTCAGCAGCCGGCCGAGCCGCTGCGGCTTGCGGAAGCCGTCGAGCCGTTCGAACAGCTTCAGCACGGTCGCCGGCTTGAGCTCGAACGCGCGGTGCACCAGCAGATGCAGGCGGCAGCACAGCACCGCCAGTGCGGCGTGCTCGGTCGGTACACGCAGCCGCGCCGACAGTGCCTCGATCGGCGCGACGCCGCGCTCCTCGTGCATGACGTGGCGCGGCAGCTGATCGGCCGGGGTCAGCGCCTTGCCGAGATCGTGCAAGAGTGCGCACCAGCCGATCAGATCGTCGCCGGGCGCGAGCTGCGCGGCCATGTCGACGACCAGCTCGACGTGCACGCCGGTATCGACCTCGGGATGGAATTCGGCGCGCTGCGGTACGCCGTACAGTGCATCGACCTCCGGAAACAGCACGCGCAGCGCGGCGCAGGCGCGCAGGCTCGACAGGAATGCCGAAGGCCGCGGCTCGGCCAGCGCCTTGCGCGTTTCGGCCCAGACGCGCTCGGGCACCAGATGATCGGCCTCGCCGTCGGCGACCATGCCGCGCATCAGAGCCAGCGTTTCCTCGGCGATGCGGAAGCCGAGCGGCGCGTAGCGCGCCAGAAACCGCGCGACGCGCAGGATCCGCACCGGATCCTCGGCGAACGCCGGCGAGACGTGGCGCAGCACGCGCGCCCGCAGGTCGGCGACGCCGCCGAACGGATCGATCAGGCGGCCGTCGGCATCCTCGGCGATCGCGTTGATCGTCAGATCGCGCCGCTCCAGATCCTGCTCGAGCGTGACTGAGGGATCGGCGTCGAATGCGAAGCCGTGATAGCCGCGGCCGGTCTTGCGCTCGGTACGCGCCAGCGCGTACTCCTCACCGCTGTCCGGATGCAGGAACACCGGAAAATCCTTGCCGACCGGACGGTAGCCGCGTTCGATCAGATCCTCGGGCCGGGCACCGACGACGACGTAGTCACGATCGGCGACGGCGCGGCCGAGCAGTTTGTCGCGGACGGCGCCGCCGACCAGATAGGTACGCATCGCGCCGATTGTGCCACGCCGGCCATTCGAGGCCGCGCGCCGCGACCGCCGCGAACCGCGTCGGCATGCGGCGAGCTTGTCGCCTCAGGGCCGTGCGGCGAGCCAGTCGTGGATCGTCGGCGGCACTTCGCGCTGCGCGCGTCCGGAGACGTAGATGCCGATGTGGCCGCCCTTGAACGCGAGCTGCGTGTAATCCTCGCTTCCGGTCGCGCCGTCGAGCGCGCGCGAGGCGGCCGGCGGCACCAGATGGTCCTGCTCGGCGAAGATGTTGAGGATCGGGTGATCGATCATGCGCAGGTCGACCGGCCGGCCGCCGATCGTCAGACCGCCGCGCAGCAGCTTGTTGCCCTGGAAGAAATCGCGGATGAACTCGCGGAACGCCTCGCCGGCCTGGTCGGGCGAGTCGAAGATCCACTTCTCCATGCGCAGGAAGTTCTCGAGCTCGGCCTTGTCGTCGAGGATGTCGACCAGTCCGACGTACTTCTGCTGGAACAGCCGCATCGGCTTGAGCGTGAGGTAGCACCAGTTCATCAGGTCGGCCGGCACGTTGCCGAGCGTGTCGACGAACAGGTCGACGTCGAGCTGGCGCGTCCAGTGCGAGAGCATGTTGTCCGGCGTGTGGAAGTCGACCGGGGTCACCATCGTGATCAGGTTGCACACCTTCTCAGGATGCAGCGCCGCATAGCACAGCGAGAATGCGCCGCCCTGGCAGATGCCGAGCAGGTTGACGCGGTCCACGCCGGCATGCGCAGCCACCGCGTCGACGCTGCGGTCGATGTAGCCGTTGATGTAGTCGTCGAGGTTGAGCCAGCGGTCGGCGCCGTCCGGATAGCCCCAGTCGATCAGGTAGACGTCCTCGCCGAGCGCGAGCAGGTTGCGCACCAGCGAGCGGTCGTCCTGCAGGTCGACCATGTACGGCCGGTTGACCAGCGCGTAGACGATGAGGATCGGCCGCTTGGCGGTCGGCTTGCGATCGCCCTTGAAGCGGTAGACCACGAGCTTGTCCTCGCGATAGACCGCCTCCTTGTCGGTCACGCCGAAGTCGACGTCCTCGACCTCGCGCAGCGTGCGGAAACCTTCTGCGAGCTTGCGCTGCAGCGTCAGCGCTTCGTCCAGCGCCTTGGCCGGGTCGATCTTGATCGGTTCCATGGCAGGTCCTCAGCGCTTCTGCTTGTCGGTGGGGCGGGCGGCCTTGCGCGCGCTTGGCGCCGGTGCCTGTGCGGTGCGCGCGAACTGCGCGACGCGCGCCTCGAAACCGCCGGCAGCCTTCTTGGCCGGTCGGCGTGGCTTGGGCGCAGCGGCCTTCTTGACCGGCCGGCGCGGCTTGGGCGCCGCGGCCTTCTTGGCGGCGCGCGTGCGCTGCGGCGTGGCAGGGCGTTCGGATGCGGTGGGCTTGGCGCGCGCCGGCGCGGGCGCCGCGCCGGCGGCCTTCAGTGCGGCCATCTCGGCGCGCAGCGCCTCGACCTCGGCAGCGAGGCTGCGCCCGCCGATGTCGGCGCCGCCGCGCAGTTCGCGGCGCAGTTCCTGCAGGCGGCGGCCGATGCTGTCGACCTCGCTGCGCGTCGGAATGCCGAGGTCGACGCTGATCCGTTCGACGTCCTCGCGCAGCAGCGAGCGCAGCCCCATCTGCGCGTTGACGAGCGCACCGTAGACCTCGCGGAACTCCATCGATGCGGCGACCTCGGCGTAGCCCTCCTCGGCCGCATCGACCCACAGGTCGTACAGCGCGCGCAGCGATTCGACCGGCCGCTCGCTCGCGACCCGCTCGGCGAGCTTGTCCTGGAAGCGCGTCGCGCCGAGCACGCCGGCGCGCATCATCAGCGCGTCGTAGCGGCGCGTCTGGGTCTGGTAGTCGATCAGCGCCTGGGCGACGCGCTGCTGGTGTTCCTGGCGCTCGCGCAGGAAGCCGAACGCCGGCCGGTCGAACGCCGCGCGCGCCTCGGCGCCGAGCGTGCCGAACATCGGCGCGAGACCGGCCGCGAGCTGCTCGAAGCCGCGCGCGCCGTCGGCGCCGAGCTTGCGCAGCGCCTCGGCGACGCCGTCCTCGCCGAGCGCGCCGCCGGTCGCGTCGAAGCCGGCCTGCATGAACCGGCCGAGCTGGGCGGCGATCGCCTCGGGTCCGGCGCCGCCGGCGGCGAGCAGGGCCTGGGTCTGCTCGAGATAGCCCTTGACGGCGCCGAGCAGGCGTTCGCCGAGCGCGCCCTGCGCGCCGGCGTCACCGAACAGCTGCGACCACAGCGCCAGCCCCTGGTGCCAGGGCTGCGCCCCGGCCGGCGCGGCGCTCGCCGCGGTCTGCTGCCACTGCTGCACGGCATCCCAGTACTGCCGCGACCACGTGTCCCACTCCCGGCTCCCGGCGGGTCCGGCGCTGCGTTCGACCATCGGTTGACTCCTGCGCGCTTGCGCGTCCGGTCGGCCGGATGCCGAGGAACGCAAGGCTAGTCTGGACGCGCGATGCTACGCCGAGGCGGCCGTCGCTGGCAAAAACGCAACCGCGCGGACGGCGCCGGCGTGCGGGTGCGTCATCGCGTGCGGCGCGTCCGGATCGTGGCGATGCGGCGAGGTTACTGGCGCACAGCGATCGGGTGCGCCTCGACGATGGTCGATTTTGCTGCACTGCGGTTTGCACAATGAATGCCAAAGAACGACCCTTGCGGCGTTATGCCGCTTCGCTGCGGTGATCTTCATCCGGGAGCCAAACCATGGGTGTGTCCGCCCTCACCGCGAGCCACGCGTCGCGCGTGCTCAGCCTGGTCAACGGCAAGACCAAACCGTCCGGCCAGATCGCCGCGCACGTCAGCAGCTCCTGGGAGCGCTGCCTGACCCAGTACGGCATCGAGCCGACCCGCTCGCGCGAGACCGTCGTCCTCGAAGCCCATCAGCTGCGCGAGCGCCAGCAGAGCTTCGGCGATCTGCTCGGCGTGGCCCGCGCCGAGATGGAAAGCCTCTACGACCAGATCGCCGGCTCGGGCTACGCGGTGATCCTGACCGACTCCGAAGGCGCGATCCTCAACACGATCACCGATCCGACGCTCAAGCGCGAGTTCCGCCACGCCGGTCTCTGGCACGGCGCGCTCTGGGACGAGCGCCACGAAGGCACCAACGGCATGGGCACCTGCCTGGTCGAGCGCGCACCGGTCACGGTCCACCGCGAAGAACACTTCATGGGCTACAACATCGGCCTGTGCTGCTCGGCCGCGCCGATCTTCAACGCGCACGGCGAGGTCATGGCCGTGCTCGACACCTCTTCGGCCAGCTGCGGCGTCACGCGCCTGATCCACCGTCACACGATGGCGCTGGTCAATATGTCGGCGCGCCTGATCTCGCGCTGCCAGTTCCTGCGCGAGTTTCCGGAAGCCAACATCCTGCGCTTCCACGGCCGTCCGGAGTTCGTCGGCCTGCTGCACGAGGCGCTGCTCGCGATCGACGCCGAGGGCACGATCCTGGCCGCCAACGACAGCGCCCTGGAGCAGCTCGGCCACAGCCACCGCCATGCGCTGGTCGGCCGCCCGGTCGAGTCGGTGTTCCAGTTCTCGACCGGCACGATGCGGCACCGCGCGCTGACCGAGCCCGGCACGATCTGGTCGATCCGCGACACCGAGAACGGACGGCGCTATTTCGCCAAGGTCAGCGCGCCGCACCAGCCCTCGCGCACGGTCGCGCCGATCACCGCGCCGATCACGACGCCGGTCGCGCCGGTCACGCGGATCGAGCCGGTCGGCCGCCACGTCGGTACCGACTCGCGCATGCTGCACAACTTCCATTGCGCGCAGCAGCTGTTCGCGCGCCGCGTCTCGATCCTGCTGCAGGGCGCGACCGGCACCGGCAAGGAGGCGTTCGCCAAGGCGCTGCACAAGGCCTCGCTGCGCGCCGACAAGCCGTTCGTCGCGGTCAACTGCGGCGCGATCCCCGAGCCGCTGATCGAGAGCGAACTGTTCGGCTACACGCGCGGCGCGTTCACCGACGCCAACCGCGAAGGACGGCCCGGCAAGATCCTGCAGTCGAGCGGCGGCACGCTGTTCCTCGACGAGATCGGCGACATGCCGCTGCCGCTGCAGACGCGCCTGCTGCGCGTGCTCGAGGAGCAGGAGATCGTGCCGCTCGGCGGCGACAGCCCGATCCCGGTCGACCTGCACGTGATCAGCGCCAGCCATCACGACGTGCGCCAGATGTGCGCGTCCGGCGACTTCCGCAGCGACCTCTACTACCGCCTCAACGGCACCACGCTGCACCTGCCGCTGCTGCGCGACCGCGAGGACAAGACCGAGCTGATCCAGTCGCTGCTGGCCGAGGAGTGCCGCGACCAGGAACCGGTCAGCATCCGGCCCGACGCCTTGCGCGTGCTGCTCGAATACAGCTGGCCCGGCAACATCCGCCAGCTGCGCAACGTGCTGCGGACCGCCGCGGCGCTGTGCGACGAGCGCGTGATCCGGCCGTCGAACCTGCCGCAGGAATTGCTCGACGAGACCGCCGATGCCGCGCCGGCCGCACTCGCGGCGCCCGACGACGGCGCGTCCGCGCGCGCGCCGCTCGATTCGGCCGAACGTGCCGCGCTGCTGCGCGAGCTCGAACGCATGCGCTGGAACATCACGCATACCGCCGATGCGCTGGGCATCAGCCGCAATACGCTGTATCGCAAGCTGCGCAAGCACGATATCCCGCTGCCGGACTGACCGCCCGGTTCCGCGACCGCCGGATCGACCCGTCAGGCGGCTGCTGCAACCGCCCTCGGCAAGCTCGACCGCGCCGGGCGGACCTTCGGGCCCGAACGAGCCGCGACGTCACGATCCAAGCCTGCGCCCTGATCCCGCAACGCCTCGAGCGCGCCACGTGCCCGGTCAGGTCAACCCGACTTGCGCCCGGCGGTGAGAGGCGTCGGCACGGCCGCCCGCGCAGCGCCACTGCCGCGCCGTCGGCGCGCTCAGCCCGGCGGCCAGGTCAGCCGGCGTCCGCCGAGCAGGTGCAGATGCAGGTGGTAGACGCTCTGTCCGCCGTCGCCGTTGCAGTTGATCACGCAGCGGTAGCCGTTCTCGGCGAAACCCTGCGCCTTGGCGTACGCGGTCGCCGCGAGCACCAGGCGGCCGATCAGCAGCGCGTCGTCTTCGGCCAGGTCGTTCAAGGTCGGCACCGGCTTGCGCGGAATGAACAGCACGTGTTGCGGGGCCTGTGGATTGACGTCGCGGAACGCGAGCACGTCCTCGTCCTCGTAGACGATGTCGGCCGGAATCTCGCGGCGGATGATCTTGCTGAAGAGGGTGTCGCTCATCGGAGTCCTCAGGTGTCGGCCAACGGCTGGCGGCTACCGAATGCGTGCGCCAGCGTACCGCGATCGATGAATTCGAGCTCGCCGCCGAGCGGCACACCGTGGGCGAGGCGCGTCGCGCGGATGCCGGCCGCGGCCGCGAGCTGCGCGAGCAGATGCGCGGTCGCCTCGCCCTCGACCGTGGGATTGGTCGCGATGATCAATTCCTGCACCTCGCCCTCGCCCAGACGCGCGGCGAGCAGATCCAGGCCGAGCTCGCGCGGGCCCAGCCCGTCCAGCGGCGAGAGCCGCCCGAGCAGCACGAAATAGCGGCCGCGGTAGCCGGTCGCCTGCTCGATCGCGACCTGGTCCACCGGCGTCTCGACGATGCACAGCAGCTGCGCGTCGCGCAGCTGCGAGGCGCACAGCGCACAGACCGTCGTCTCGCTGAAGGTGCGGCAGCGCGAGCAGTTGCCGATCCGCTCGACCGCGGCGCTCAGACGCTCGGACAGCCGCCGCGCGCCGGGGCGATCGCGCTCGAGCAGATGAAACGCCATGCGCTGGGCGGTCTTGGCGCCGACACCGGGCAGGCAGCGCAGCGCGTCGATCAGCCCGGCCAGCAGCGGCGATCCGGTCGACATCAGAACGGCAGCTTGAACCCGGGCGGCAGGTTCATGCCGGCGCCCAGGCCGCTCATGCGCTGCTGAGTCAGCTCGGCGACCTTGTTGACCGCGTCGTTGAACGCGGCGGCGATCAGGTCCTCGGCCATCTCCGGATCGTCCGCGAAAGCCTTGCGGTCGACGGCGACGCGACGCACCTCGTGGCGGCCGCTCATGACGACGGTCGCCAGGCCGCCGCCGGCCTGGCCGGTGACTTCGAGCGTCGCCAGCTCGTCCTGCGCGCGCTTGAGTTCGTCCTGCATGCGCTGAGCCTGCTGCATCAGGCCGGCCAGGGGTCCACGCATCGTCGGTCTCCTCGTAGATGGATCAGTTGCCGGACGGTCGGATGCTGTTGGGCACCAGCCGCCCGGAGAAATGCTCGATCAGCGACTGCACCTGCGGATCGCTGCGCAAGGCCTCCTCGGTTTCCTGCAGACGCGTCGCCTCGATGCGCGCGCGGCGCGCGGCCGGACTCTCGGCGTCGCTGCCCTGCTTCTCGAAGCGCACGCGCACCGGCCGGCCGAGTGCATCGGACAATCGGCCCTCGAGCATCTCGACCAGCGGCCCTGCGGCCAGATGATCGTGCTCGGCGCGCAGGCCGAGCCGCACCGCGCCGTCCTGGATGCCGAGCAGCACCGAATGCTGGGCGAGCTGGCCGAGCGGACCGCCGAGCCGGGCTCGCTCGATCAGCGCCTCCCAGGATTCGGACGGCGCGCCGGCGGGCGCAGCCGCGGCAGGCCGGGTCGACGCGGGCGGTGCGGCCGCGATTGGTGCCGATGTCGTCGCGGCCGGCTCGATCGGTGCCGCAGACGCGGACGGCTCTGCCGGGCTCGGCATCGGCGTCGCCGGCTGCCAGGCGCGCGCCGGCTCGGCCACGGCGGCGGCCGGTCGCGCTGCGGCTGCGGGTACTGCGGCGTCCCGCATCGGCGCCGCCGCGCCAGCCTGCGGCGGGGACGAAGCGGGCGATGCCTGCACTGCGGACGTCGCACGCACCGGACCGGCGCCGCCGCTGCGTCCGGCCGGCGCCGGCGCCGGCGCGAATGCGAGCATCCGCAGCAGGCACATCTCGAAACCGGTCCGCGGCGTCGGTGCGGCCGGCAGATCGCGCCGGCCGCCGATCGCCATCTGGTACCACAGCTGCACGTCCTGCGGATCGAGCCGATCGGCCAGCGCGGCGGACGCGACATCGTCGTCACCGGCATCGGGCACCAGCTGACGCAGCTGGATCCGGTGCAGCAGCGAGGCCACCTCGTCGAGCACCTGGCCGAAGTCCGGCGCGAACTCGGCGATGCGGCGAATCTCGGCGAGCAGGCCGGCACCGTCGCCTTCGGCGATCGCCTCGACCAGCACGCGCACGCGGCCGCGCTCGACCGTGCCGAGCATCGCGTGCACGTCGGCCGCGTGCACGGCGCCGCCGCCGTGCGCGATCGCCTGATCGAGCAGCGACAGACCGTCGCGCAGCGAGCCGTCGGCGGCACGCGCGAGCGCGTCGATCGCCTCGCCGTCGCCGTCGATCGACTCGGCGGTGAGGATGTGGCGGATCTGGCCGCCGATCTGTTCGGGCGTCAGCCGCTTGAGATTGAACTTGATGCAGCGCGAGAGCACCGTGACCGGCAGCTTCTGCGGATCGGTCGTCGCGAGCAGGAACTTGACGTGACCGGGCGGCTCCTCGAGCGTCTTGAGCAGCGCGTTGAACGCCGACTTCGACAGCATGTGCACCTCGTCGATCAGGTACACCTTGTAGCGGCCCCGCGTCGGCGAATACTGCGCGTTGTCGATCAGCTCGCGCACGTTGTCGATGCCGGTGTTGCTGGCCGCGTCGATCTCGAGCAGATCGACGAAGCGTCCGGCGTCGACCTCGCTGCAGACGCCGCAGACGCCGCAGGGCTCGGCCGACTGGCCGCGCTCGCAGTTCAGCGACTTGGCGAAGATGCGCGCGATCGTGGTCTTGCCGACGCCGCGGGTGCCGGTGAACAGGAACGCGTGGTGGATGCGGTCGCGGTCCAGCGCGTGCGTGAGCGCCCGCACCACGTGCTCCTGGCCGACCAGTTCGGAAAAGCGGCGAGGCCGCCACTTGCGGGCGAGGGCTTGGTAGGACATCGGGGGGTCCGCGGCGGGGAGCGCGATTGTGCCACCGCCCGGCCGGCGGGGACAGGCGCGCTCCCGTTCAGGCGCGCGGCACTTTATAGCCTGCGCCTCATATGAGAGCCTTCGTAGATCGGAAGAGCCCGGATCGCGCTTCCGAGCGCGCCGTTCGTGCCGCACGCCGGACGGGCATTCTTCCTTGCCTACGGGGACCACCATGCTTTTCGATCAATCCAAGAAGGCGATGTTCGCCTGGCTGGCCGTGCTGCTGTTCGCGATCGGCAGCGCGCATGCCGCCGACACGCGCAGCTACTGGCAGGACGCGCAGGCCCGTCCGCTGGCCGCCGACGCGCCGCAGCCCGCGGCCTATCGTGCGCTGCAGCTCGACGTCGCCGGACTCAAGGCGGCCCTGGCCGCCTCCGATGCGACGCTGTCGCTGCCGCATCCGGACGGCGGTTTCGCCGATTTCACGCTGACCGATTCGGGCACGATGCCGGCCGAGCTGGCCGCACGCTATCCGGAAATCCGCAGCTACGTCGGTGTCGACGGCCGCGGCAACCGCGCGCGCATCGACATCTCGCCGCTCGGCGTCAACGTCATGGTCTTCGAGCGCAGCAGCGGCCACGGCATCTGGGTGGTCCGTCCGGATCTGCCCGGCGAGGGCAGCGGCTACCTCAGCTTCTATCGCAAGGAGCTGGCCGTGCCCGACGGCATGTTCAGCTGCGGCGTGCACAGCGAGATCGATCCGTCGGGTCAGAACCTGATCGATACGCCGGCCACGCAGACCGGCGTCGTGCGGCGCACCTATCGCGTCGCCGTGGCCGCCAACCGGCAGTACACCAATGCCGTCGGCAGCGGTACCGTGGCCGGCGGCCTGGCCGCCGTCGTGGTCGCGATGAACCGCGTCAACGAGGTCTACGAGAACGACTTCTCGGTGCACATGACGCTGATCCCGAACAACGATCAGATCATCTACACCGACGCCAATCCGGGTCCGTACAGCAACAGTTCCTCCGCGATCAACCAGAACCAGACCAATCTGGACAGCGTGATCGGCAGCGCCAACTACGACATCGGCCATGTCTTCACGACCGGCAGCGGCGGCGTCGCCGGTCTCGGCGTGGTCTGCCGCACCGGCCAGAAAGCCCGCGGCACGACCGGCCTGGGCAGCCCGATCGGCGACGTGTTCTACATCGACTACGTCGCGCACGAGATGGGCCACCAGTTTGGCGGCAACCACACCTTCAACGCGACGACCAACAGCTGCGGCGGCGGCAACCGCGCCGCGTCGGCCGCCTACGAACCGGGCAGCGGCTCGACGATCCAGGCCTACGCCGGCATCTGCGGCTCGCAGAATCTGCAGTCGAACTCCGATGCGTACTTCCACGCCGAGAGTCTGCGCGAGATGGGCAACTACATCAGCAGCGGCGCCGGCGCCGGCTGCGCGGTGACCGCGGCCAATCCGAACACGCCGCCGATCGTGACCACGCACGCCGCCCGCACGATACCGGCCGCTACGCCGTTCGAGCTGACCGGCGCGGCCAGCGGCGGCGGCAGCGGCCTGACCTATACCTGGGAGCAGTACGACCGCGGCGCGGCCAACAATGACTTCAATGTCGATCCGGGCACCGGTCCGATCATCCGCTCGCTGATGCCGACGTCCAGCCCGAACCGCACGGTACCGCGGATCGACCAACTGCTGGCCGGCACCCACCTGCGCGGCGAGATCCTGCCGACGACCAACCGCACGCTGACGTTCCGGCTGACCGTGCGCGACAACGCGACCGGCGGCGGCATCACCGAGAGCGCCGACGTGGCGCACACGGTCGTCAACAGCGCGGGCCCGTTCAAGGTCACCG
>VFQU01000778.1_pt1 | contig 23420 bp, 5 predicted proteins | sample 3512311 | NCBI WGS metagenome assembly VFQU01 (sample SAMN10412377, study PRJNA504923) | tailings metagenome | isolation source: Relicate 3 Philex TSF3 active mining site | place: Philippines: Tuba, Benguet | collected 2017-08-29
CCCATGATGTCGGTGACGCGCTTCACCGAGGTCACGATCTCGGCCATGGTCTTGCCGGCCGAATCGACCAGGGCGCTGCCGGTGGCGATCTTGTCGACGGTGTCGCCGATCAGGGTCTTGATCTCCTTGGCTGCACCCGCCGAGCGCTGCGCCAGCGAGCGCACCTCGGAAGCGACGACCGCGAAGCCGCGACCCTGCTCGCCGGCGCGCGCGGCTTCGACCGCCGCGTTCAGGGCGAGGATGTTGGTCTGGAAGGCGATGCCGTCGATCACGCTGATGATGTCGACGATCTTGCGCGAGGCCGCGTCGATGTCGCCCATGGTGGTGACCACCTCGCCGACCACGCTGCCGCCGCGTTCGGCGACTTCGCCGGCGCCGATCGCCAGCTGGTTGGCGGACCTCGCGTTCTCGGCGTTCTGGCGCACGGTCGAGGTCAGCTCCTCCATGCTGCTCGCGGTCTCCTCCAGCGAGGCGGCCTGCTGCTCGGTGCGGCCCGACAGGTCGCTGTTGCCGGCGGCGATCTCGCGCGCCGCGGTGTTGATGCTGTCGGTGGCTTCCTTGACCTGGCCGATCAGCTCGCCCAGCGACTTCACCGTGGTGTTGGCCGCCTGCTTCAGCGCGTCGAACTGGCCGCGGTATTCGGCGGTGATGCTCTCGGTCAGGTCGCCCTTGGCGAGCGCGTCCAGCACGCGGCCGACATCGCGCAGGCCGGCGTCGCTTACCGCCATCAGGCTGTTCAGGCCCTCGATCATGCGGCGGAACTCATGCTGGAACTGGTTGGCGTCGCCGCGCGCGCTGAAGTCGCCGGCATTGGCTGCCGTCACCAGGCGCTGGATCTCGGCGCTGATGGCGGCGAGGTTGCTCTTGGTGGTGCGCATCGCTTCGGTAATGCGCTTCTTCTCGCCGGGCAGTTCGGGCATGTCGGCCGAGAGGTCGCCGATGCCGTAGCGGCCCATCAGGTCCACCGCCTGCATCTTGACCCGGATGTGGCCCTCGACGAATTCGTTGGTGCTCTCGGCCAGCTTGCGGTACTCGCCTTCGAACGAGCTGGCGTCGATGCGGTGGCTGATGAGCCCGGCCTCGTGCTGGTCGGCCATCTCGGTTTGCGCGCGCGCGAAGCGGCGGATGGCCGTGCTGACCGATTCCATGGCGTTGGCGATCTGGCGCAGCTCGTCGTTGCTGCGCACGTTGACGCGTTCGCGGAAGACGCCGCCGGCCAGATCATTGGCCGAGGCCGCGATCTCACGCACCGCGCGGCCGACGCTCTGGGTGAAGCCGAGGAACAGGTAGCCCGCCAGCAGCAGGGCGAGCACGATGCCGCCGATCACCACGGTGCGCTCGTTGCTGAGCGCCGACAGCCGTTCTTCGATGCGCGCCTTGAGCAGGGGTTCGGCGACATCCAGCAGCGCATACACCGATGCGTCCGCGCCCTGGCCCAGGCTCAGCAGCTGCGAGGATTCCATCTGGATTTCCTCGGCGTCGAGCAGGCCCTCCTTCATGCCCTTGCTGAGGGCTTCAAAGGAGGCGTTGATGCCTTCGAGGCTGGCCGCGACCTGGCTGTAGTCCGAGCCGAGGTTGTTGACGGCGCCGGCCAGCCCGGCCAGCGCGGTCTTGATCTCGCGATCCGAGCTGGTCAGGTCGATGCGGTCCTCGACCCACACGGCGCCGCCGTCGATCACCAGGTTGCCCAGCGCGCGAATGCGCAGCGAACGGTCCAGCAGGGCCGGCGCGTGATCGGTCACGATCTCGCCCAGCAGCAGGGTGGCCTCGTCGCTGTCGAGGTACAGGTCGCTGGCGATGCTGAGCGCCGCGGAGGTGCCGCGCACCTTTTCGATCAGGGCCATGTCGCGCTGGACGATGGTGTTGATGTCGTCCGACTTCTGGCTGGCTTCGGCCGCCGCCGCGCTCATGGCCTCGAGGGCGGCGGTGAGCCGCGGCTCCTCCGGCAGCTTGGCCGAGTCACGCACCAGGGCCGCGACTTCATCGGCGATCACCTGGCGAAGGCGGTCAGCCTCGGCGGCCGCCTGCGCGTCGCCGCCCAGGCCCTTGCGCGCCGCGGCAGCGTGCGCGGAAACGTTGCGGAGCAGGCTGATGCCCTGCGGGAACAGTGTCTCGCCGGTTTGCACCTGCTGCAGGTGATTGACCTCGCGGTTGATGTTCTGCACCAGCAGCACGGCCAGCACGATCGACACCGCGACGAAGACCGCCGCGATCAGGATCAGCTTCGAGTTCAGGCGCAAACGGTCCATGAAGCGGGCCGAGGGCGCGGTGGCGACTTGCAGCAGTTCGAGTGGCGTCATGGAGGTGGCTCGATCAGGCGTGGGGCCCCACAGGGGGCGGGCATACGACGAGGCCCGACGCTGCAAGCGATGTGCCGATGCGGGTGACGACCGGCCGGCAGCGCAGCGGGGGTGCCGGCATTCCGTCGGGCATCGGGCGGTACGCGCATTGCACCTAGGACGGCGTTCGCAGTTTCTGCGAGCGTCCGCGCTTTGGCGCGGCCCCTCCCACCGCTGTTCCTGGAGATGCCCATGCGCCCCTCTGGTTTTTCACCACTGGCACGCACCCTGTTCCTGGCCCTGCCGATGGCTGCGCTCGCCTGTATTGCTGTGCCGGCGCTGGCGATTGCCGGCCCGGCCACCCCGCTGAAGACCGATCCGCCCAACTATCCCACCGAGGCGGCACGCCGCGGCACCGAGGGCTATGTCGAGGTTGAGATCGTCATCGGCGCCGACGGAAAGGTCAGCTCGGTCAACGTGCTGAAGGCCGAGCCTGCTCGCGTGTTCGAGCGGGAAGCGCTGTCTGCCGTGCGCCGCTGGACCTTCAACCCCGCCACCGAAGGCGGCAGCCCTGTCGAGTCCCGCATCCGCCGCAAGATCGAATTCAAGCTCTGAGCTGCCGGGATATGACCCAAACAGAAAGCCGCCCTTCGGGGCGGCTTTCTGTTTGCCGGGAATCGGTGAATGGGAATCGGCAAGAGCGCGGGGCGCCATAGCATGGTGGGCGAGCGGATCGAGCGTCGAGTTTTCGGGCATCAGCGCCCCAGTCTCACGCCCGACTTGGACGCGCGCCTGCTCTTACGATTCCCGATTCCCGATTCCCGGCTCTTAAAGCCTGAACCGCGCCACGTTCTGCGCCAGCCGTCCGGCCTGGTCTTCCAGCGCGCGGGCGGCGGCGGTGGCTTCTTCGACCAGGGCGGCGTTCTGCTGGGTGGCCTCGTCCATGTGGGTGACGGTGGCGCTGACCTGCTCGATGCCGGCGGTCTGCTCGGCCGAGGCCGCGCTGATCTCGCCCATGATGTCGGTGACGCGCTTCACCGCCGACAGGATCTCGGCCATCGTGGCGCCGGCGGAATCGACCAGCTGGCTGCCGGAGTCGACGCGTTCGACGGTGTCGGAGATCAGCTGCTTGATCTCTTTCGCCGCGGCCGCCGAGCGCTGGGCCAGCGAGCGCACCTCCGAGGCCACCACCGCGAAGCCGCGGCCCTGCTCGCCGGCGCGGGCGGCCTCGACCGCGGCGTTGAGCGCGAGGATGTTGGTCTGGAAGGCGATGCCGTCGATGACGCCGATGATGTCCTCGATCTTGCGCGACTGCGCATTGATTTCGCCCATGGTGGTGACGACCTGGCTCACCACATGGCCGCCGCGCTCCGCAACATCCGCTGCACCGATGGAAAGCTGGTTCGCGCTGCGGGCGTTCTCGGCGTTCTGGCGCACGGTCGAGGTCAGCTCTTCCATGCTCGCCGCGGTCTCTTCAAGCGAGGCCGCCTGCTGTTCGGTGCGCGCCGACAGATCCGCGTTGCCCGAAGCGATCTCTCCTGCCGCCGAGTTGATCGCGCCGACCGCCGTCTGGATCTCGCCGACGATCTCGCGCAGGCTGTCGACAGTGGCGTTGGCGTCGTCCTTGATGTCTCCGAACACGCCAACCATGTCGGCGCTGATGCGATTCGAGAGCTCGCCGCGCGCCAGGCCCGACAGAACGCGACGGATTTCGCGCAAGCTTGCATCGACCTGATCGAGCAGGGTGTTCAGGCTGTTCGAAACGAGCGCATAGAAGCCGGTCCGGCCGGCGGTGCCCATACGTTCGGTGAGGATGCCGCGCGCCGCTGCCTGCACGACCTCGGCAATCTCCTGTTCGAAGCGCACGTCGACGGTGCGGTCGTGCCATTCCACGACAAAGCCGATGCGCGTGCCGCTTTCATCGTTCACCGGATTCACGAACAGCTCGAAAATGGCCGCGCCCAGCTGGATTCGGGCCCGATGCTGGTCGCGGATGCCATCGAGGCGTCCGCGCACCTGCTCGACCTGCTTGCCGTGGAAGCGATGGATGCTCTTGCCGACGATGTCTTTGGGATCGAACTCGGGAATCTGCTTGCGGATCTCGGCGACCTGATCGCTGAGCATGCGCGACACGCGTGGATTGGCGAAGACGATGGTGTGATCGTTGTCGGCGATCATCACGCCCACGCTCGCCTGGTCGAGCGCGAGTCGCACCCGCAGATTCTCCCGGGCCACCGCCTGATCCCGTTCGATGCGGCTCTTGATCTCCAGGGCCATCCTCGACATCGAGCGGTTGAGGCGCCCCAGTTCGTCTTCGCGGCTGACGTCGATACGCGCATCGAAGTTTCCGCCGGCGAGCTGTTCGATCGACGCGACCGAGCCGGCGAGAGGGGCCCCGACCAGACGGCGCAGCAGCAGCACCGTGGCTGCAATCACGACAACCGAAATCGCCAAGGCGACCCAGAACACCGTGATCCCGACCGCGCGCGCACCGGCGAGAAGCTCCTCGCTCGGCAGTTCAGCGCCCAGCGCAAACCGCTGCGGGTAGTTGCCGATGCGAATGGGCACGTAGACCTGGGCACTGTCCTCGTCGAACACTTCAAAGGTTCGGTCCGCTGCCACGGCGGCGCGCATGTCGGCGGCGTAGCCCGCCTCGAAGGGCTTGCCGATCGCCTCCGCGTTGCGGTCCGCCACCAGCAGGCCCTGCGCCGACACCAGGCGAACGCGACCCGCCTCGCCGAAGGTGACTTGGGCCAGTCGGGCCTGCAGCGCCGCCAGACCGGTGTCGATACAGACGATGCCGATGAACTCGCCGTTGCGGAGGATCGGCGTGGTGAACGTGGTGATCAGCACGTCCTTGCCGTCGATCGGGTACAGGTAGGGCTCGATCATCACCTCGCCCTTGGACTGTTTGGACAGCAGGTAGTAGTCACCCGCGCCGGGGGTGTCGTAATCCTCCAGCACGGTGGCCTCGACCCCTCCCGCCGTGTGGAAGAAGTACGGCACGAAGCGCCCGCTGGCATCGTGCAGGGCATCCGCCGATACGAACTCGGCGTCGCGACCGTCGAACGCTCCGGGCTCGAAGCCGATCGCCATGCCGACGAACTGGGTCTGCGGCGCCAGCAGGCCGCGCGCGCGCTCCGCGGCCGCGGCACGGTCCTGCCGCCCTGCCTCGATGTCGTCCAGCAGCGTTCGCGCGAGCGAGCGGGTCAGCAGAGGGCCTTGATTCAACAGATCGGCAACGGCGTTGGCCTCCGCCCGCGCGGTTGCTCTCAGTTCGAGCAGGGCCGCTTCCCGTGCAACGCTCGCGGCGCGCTGATAGATCAAGAGGCCGGCGATCCCGAACCCGACCACGGTCAGGACACCAATCACCAGCGCGGCCTTGGCGGCCACGCTCCAACGACGGAAGTTCGACATGGGTGCAGCCCCCTCTGGATGCGAAGCGCAGCGCTGCAACTGTCATGCCGATCATTCAGTTCGTGAAGATTCGGGCGGTCCGCCGGACCCCGTGGGGCTCGCCGAATCCAAATCCGCTCGCGGCGGCACGCTTCTGAACGCCTGCCGCGTATCGGGCGCGCTGGGCTGGAATGGCGCTTGCAAGGCGCGGCCGGCGTTTTTCCTCTCGCTGTCCGGGGCACTGAGCCCGGCGGCCTCCAGTCACCGCTCGAGATTTCCCATGACCGATCGACTCCTCTCCAAGCGCATGGCTGCCGCCGCAGGCGGCTTGCTGCTGGGCACGTCCCTGTTCGCCCAGGCCCAGGACATCAGCACCGGCCTCGCCGCGCGCTACTCCTGCATCAGCTTCGAGGATGTCTCGGGCAATGCCCGTCACCTCAACACGCGCCTGGGCCCCGGCACTGCGCCAGCCGCCCACGTGTTCGATGCCGACCGCGGCCGGGTCTGCCAGTTCTCCGGCAGCTCGCGCATGCGGACCGACACCGGCGTGTTGCCGGCCTCGTCGGCGGCCAGCTACGCCTTCTGGCTGAAGGGCAGCTCCGCGCCCGGTCAGGTCCTGCTGATGCAGACCGTGAGCGGGGCCGGCACCAGCAACACCGCCAACTCGATCGACTTCGACGGCGGCCAGCTGCGCGCCTGGGGCGACAACGGCGCGTTTCCCTTCTCGTACTCCACCGATGCCGACGCCACGCCGCTCTCCGGTGCCTGGCGACACGTGGTGGTGACCACGCCCGACGGCACGCTTGCCAACGCTCGCATCTACCTCGATGGCGTCGACATCGGCGCCGCGCGGCAGGGCATCGAGGCGCCTTTCGACCTGAAGAGCACCTTCTTTCTCGGCGGTCGCAGCGATGCCGACGGCAACGGCTATGTCGGTCTGGTCGACGAGGTGCGCCTGTATACCCGCGCGCTCAGCCCTGCGGATGTCGTCGCCCTGCGCGACCTGCCGCCCGAGCCCGACACGCCGGCCGCACCGGGTTTCACTGCCCGCGCCTCCGGCAGCCTGTCGATCAGCTGGACGGCGCCGGCTTTCGGCGGCCCGATCACCGGCTACGTGGTGCAGCGGAGCGTGCACGAGGCCAACACCTGGGTGCCTGCGGGCGGCACCTGCGCGACGCCGGGCACCGCGACCAGCTGCACCGACAACACGCTGACCCCGGGCGTGCGCTACGTCTTCCGCGTGTCGGCGCAGAACGGCTCCGGCAGCAGCGCGTTCTCGCCGCGTTCGCCGGATGAGATCGCCGCGACCTTCCCGGAGGCCCCGGCCGCGCCGACGGTGGTCCGCGGCGGCGCGGGCGAGCTGATCGTGAGTTGGACGCCGCCGGCCTCCGATGGCGGCTCGCCCCTGCTGGAGTACGACCTCATCCAGAGCCCGCCCGGCACCTCGATCTGCAGCCCGGACAGCCCGGACGGCGGCGTCACTCCGCCGCCGACGACCTGCACCGCAACAGGTCTGGTGAGCGGGCAGACCTACACCTTCCGCGTGGCGGCCCGCAACGTGCCGGGCTGGGGCAACTACTCGGTGGACTCCGCACCCGTGACCTTGGGCGAAGTGCCGGCTGCACCGGCCGCGCCCGCGCTGTCGGTCGGCACCCAACAGATCACGCTCAGCTGGGCCGCGCCTGCGAACGGCGGCCTGGCGATCACCGGATATCGCGTTGACATGTCGACCAACGGCGGTGGCCTGTGGGGGCCTGCCACTGGCAGCTGTGCGCCGGCGATCACCCAGACCAGCACCGCCACCACCTGCACGGCCACCGGGCTCAGCGGTGGCGTGAGCCATGTGTTCCGCGTCGCTGCGCTGAACGCGCTGGGCGCGGGCGCCTTCTCGCCGGCGTCGGCGGTGGGCATTCCGCTGCCCGGCGCGGTGCCGCGTCCTGCGGTGGTGCCGTCCGGCAGCCTGTGGTCGCAGGCGCTGCTGATCGTCCTGCTCGGCGGCCTCGGCCTAGCCTTCGTGGGGCTGCGGCGCGACTGATCGGCCCCCGCTTCGCGCGTTGAACGCAAAGGGCGCCTGCGGGCGCCCTTTGCGCTTCCAGCCGTCCGCGAACTACTGGATCAGATCGACCTGCCTCGCCGCGGTGAAGCTCAGCAGACCGAAATGGCCGTAGGTGTAGGTGGTGCTGCTGTTCTCGTTCCAGATCGCGCTGGAGTGCAGGCCGCCCACCGTGCAGACACCGCTGCCGCAGACGATCTGGTCGTAGTAGGACTTGATCGAATGCACGCGGTCGCCAAAGCGCGCGCCGTTCAGGCCGGTAAGGAAGGGGCTGCCCACCGACAGACCCCAGTAGCCGCAGGTGCTGGTGGCGACGTTGAAGGGATAGCTACCGCAGGTCCACAGGCCGCGAAAGGCGCCGGCGATGCCGACGAAGCTCTGCACATAGGGGCGCAGGCCGTTCTGCTGGATCACCCGCCCGGCCAGCGTGCCGCCCATCGAGTGGGCGATCACATCGACCTTGCCGGTGCAGGAGCCGGCGATGGCATTGACCATCGCGTTCAGCACCGGCGTCTCCTCGCTGCCGCTGTGGTCGTTGCAGGCCGCGCAGGTCTTGCTGCCCCAGCTCGGGCGGTGGATCTGCGCATCGCTGTAGCCGCGCCGCTTGAGTTCGCTGACCGTGTTGGCCCAGTCGTCCGGCGCGCCGGTGTTGCCGTGGACCAGCACCACGGCATCGCGGCAGGTCTGTGCGGCCGCGGGCAGCGCGCACAGGGCAAGCGCGGCCAGCGTGGCCGCGCGGATCAGTGTCTTCATGCTGTTCCCTCCCCAGGGTGATGGCGGGCGGCCGTGGGCGGCCGTCTCTCGCCAGCGCCGATGCTGCGCGCAGCCGGGAAGCCTTGCACCTGTACCTAAGGCCTAGGTAAAAAGTGTGAGGCGTGCCACACTCCGGGCGTTCGTTCGGTGGGGTGAACGGCAGACGTGAGCACGATCCTTGCAGCCCTCATCAAACCTCGGGCTGGCTGCGAACGTCCGGGCTCACGTGTCATGGGGGTGTGCGTGCAAGCCGTTGATCCATCAATCCTTTTTGAAAAGCGCCCAAGGCCGGCCGGGACGGAAATCCGTCGCCGCCTTGCCGCGCGCCGTCGGTTTGACGTCTTCGCCGCCCCGTCGGAGGCGCCCTCAAGTTTCCGCCGGGCCTGCCGCCTATCTCCTGCAATGAGCCGTTCGTCCGTCATCGCCCTGCCGCGCAGCCCCGTCATGCTGCCGCGCCCGGCGCGCGCCCCGCGTTTCCATTTCTGCCCTGTCGGCCTCGCGCCGTGTGGGCCGGATGCCTGCCCGCCGACGGCGGCCAGGCCTGCTGCACCCCCGACCTACGGGTTGGGTGACGCCACGCGAATGCGTGGGATGGGTCATCCAGCCGGCAGGCGGTGCCCGTGACACGAAGCACCGCTTCCGGTGCCTGGACCTTTTCGAACCACTGAATCGAGAACTGACCATGACTGATCAACATCCCACGGCGCGGGGCGTACCCCCGGCCAAGAACTGGGCCCGGAGGCTGGCCTCCGCCGCGGCGGGCGTGCTGCTGCTGGCGGGCTTCTCCGGCGGTGCTCTCGCGCAGGGCTGGGCGGATGATTTCGCGCCCGCCAATTTCGTCGCCGGGACTCAAACGTTCGGCTGCGGCAGTTCGTCTGTCTCGCCGCCGGTCAACCCAGGCGACGCGCTCACACTTTCGGCCGCCAACGGCTGCGCCGACAGCGCCGCGGGCTATGACTACATCCCAGCGGGGCTGCCCCGCGGCTACCGCATCACGGTCAATTACACGCTGACTCTCAACGGCACATCTGCCATCGCTGCGGTCGGGCGGGTCGGCCAGGGGCTGCTGTCGACGGGTACGGCCGGCTCGGGCATGTGGGAGTTTGTGCTCAACGGCGCCGAGCGTCCCTCCTTCTTTCTCGGCAAGTCCTCAGGTTTCGGGACGCCGTCCGTGCAGTACAGCGGCCTCACCTACCTGAGTGGCCCGCTCGCTCCGACCGCGGTCAGCGCGACGCATGACGACCCCAACAACGAGATCGACATCACCTGGACCGCGCCCGTGGATTTTGGCGACGCGGGGGCTGTCGACAGCTATGTCGTGACTGCGCAGCCCGGCAACCTGCAGGTCTGCTCCGTGCTCAGCCCGGTCACAAGTTGCTCTGCCGGCTCCCTGCAGGGACTGGTCGGCGGCACGGCCTACACGTTCACAGTCGTCTCGACCAGCGTGAATGGCAACAGTCGGCCCTCCGATGTCTCGAATGCGGCGACCCTGAGCACTCCCCCGGCAACTCCTGCCGCTCCCACCGGTACCGCTGGTCAGGCTCAGGTCTTGCTGAACTGGGTCGCACCCGCCAACGGCGGCGCTGCGATTACCGGTTACAACGTGACCTACTCGACCAACGGCACAGACTTCTTTGACCCCGAGGGCAGCTGCGCCAGCGCCAGTACCACGGTCTCCACCAGCACCACCTGCACCGCGACCAATCTGGTCAACGGCCAGAGTTACGTCTTCCAGGTCCGCGCGATCAACGGCGAGGGACCGAGTGCTTTCAGTCCCTCCAGTGCGCCTGTGGTTCCCGCGGGCGCTCCTGCAGCCCCAGCCGCTCCGACCTTCACCAGTCGAGCCAGTGGTAGCCTCAGCATCACTTGGGCGGCGCCCAACAACGGAGGCAGCGCGATCACGGGCTATACCGTCCAGCGCAGCTTGGAAGCTCCGATCTCCTGGGAGGCCGCCGGTGGCGGTTGCTCGGGAAGCGTGACCGGAACCAGCTGCACCGACGCCACGCTTACGCCGGGAGCGCGCTATGTCTTTCGCGTGTCTGCGCAGAACGCCATTGACAGCAGCGGGTTCTCGCCGAGTTCCGACAGCGAAATGGCAGCCCGTGAGCCTGGTGCTCCTGCCGCGCCGACCTTGAGTCGAGCCGGCAGCGGAGCCTTGACCCTCAATTGGGCCTACCCCGCGGACGACGGCGGCTCGCCCGTGATCGAGTACGAACTGCGCCAGTTCCCCGAAAACATTTCGGTTTGCAATTCGCCGGATGGCAACCCGCCGGCGACCACCTGCACCGTCACGGGCCTGACCAATGGCCAGCCGTACAGCTTCATCATTGCCGCGCGCAACGTGCCCGGCTGGGGTCCGTTCTCCGAGCAGTCGCTGGAGTTGGCACCGGGCACGCTTCCTGACGCGCCCAGTATCGATTCGCTGACCGCGCTCAATCGTGCGATCCGTGTGGACTGGACACCGCCGGCCAACACCGGCGGCCTGCCGATCCTCGACTACACCGTCACCGCGAGTCCGCTGCCTTCGGGAGCTGATGTAGTGCAGGTCTGCAGCGCCAGCCAGAACTTCTGCACCGTCACCGGCCTCGACAATGGCGTCGACTACAGCTTTGTTCTCAGCGCTCGCAACGAGGTGGGCAGCGGTGCCGCTTCGGCGGCGTTCGGCCCGGAGGCGCCGGAATTCGCTACCAGTTCCATCAATATTCTGGGGCGTGCTGCGCCGGCGCCGACCGCGTCGGCCCGTACCAACGAGCCCTTCACCATCCAGTACGAGGTGCTGGGTGATGTGCTTGCGCCTGCTTCGAATTCTGTGCGGATCGAGGCGAGGACCGCAGCCGATGCGACCGTCGCACAGTGCGTGGGCGACATCACCGCGGCCACAGTCGGTCGAGCCACGGGAAGCTGCACTTTCGCCGCGGGACTCAAGCCGAGTGATGGCGTTGTGCGCCTGCAGGGTTTCTTCCTCGGTACGCCTGAGGTGGCCGCGTCCGACACGGTGACTGCGGGTGGCTTCGGCTTCTCGCTGTTGCGCTCCAACACCACCACCACGCTGACGACCGGCAGCCCGACCGTGTTCGGCCAGGACGTCACCCTCACCGGTACGTTCGCCGCGGTGTCGCCGGGCGCGGGTCCGGTGACCGGCACGGCGCGCTTCGTGCGCCTGCCCAGCAACACCACGATCGCTGAAGTGGCGGTGGCCGGCGGCAGCGCCAGCACCACCATCCCCAGCCCGGGCGTGGGCACCTTCCGCTACGCCGTCGCGCTGGTCACCAACGACGACTTCAACGGCAGCAACAACGCGCAGGACCATGTGGTCAATCGCGCGGCCACCAGCACCTCGGTGTCGCTGGTGACGCCGACCCCGGTGGTGCTGTCGCCGACCGCGTTCACCGCCGCCGTGGCGGTCACCAGCCCCGGCGCGGGCACGCCGACCGGCACGGTGCGCATCTCGCGCGTCGGCGCCCCTGCTGAGTTCTGCGAGTTCACCCTCGGCGCCCAGACCGGCTGTTCGATCACCTTCCAGACCAAGGAAGACGACGCCCGCGTCACGGCGGAGTACCTGGGCGACAGCAACTTCGCCGGGTCCACCGTCGACAGCAGCCTGTTCGACATCAGCGGCCTTGCCTCCACCTTGAGCCTCAGCCCGCCGGCGACCGCGCCGTACTACGGCAGCAGCTTTGCGGTGGGCTACACCCTCGGCGGCGGCGACGGCCAGTTCGACGGCGCCGTGACCCTGACCGCGGAAGGCCCGAACCCGGCCACCACGACCTTCACGGCCAGCTGTTCGCCGACCGCGCCGAACGGCAGCACCGGCACCTGTGTGTTCGCCGGCCCGGCCCTGCCCCTGCCGGCGGGCGACTACAGCCTCACCGCCAGCTACGCGGGCGACCCCACCGACATCGGTGACGGCGCCACCTCGGCCACGTCGATCCAGCCCGCCACCACGGCCCTCAGCGTCAGCACCTCGCCGAATCCGTCGGCGGCGGGCGCGCCGGTGACCCTGTCGGTGGAACTCGCCATCGACAACGGCGCCGGCAGCCTGAGCGGCACGCTCAGCGTGTCGGCCCCCGGCATGGACGCGTCGGCCTGCACGTTGAGCCCGACCGCTGCGGCCTCGCCCTACACCGCGAGCTGCCAGGTCAGCTTCGCCAACTTCGGCCCCGGCCAGACGGTGACGGCGGAGTTCGTGCCGAGCGACACGGCCAACTACCTCGGCGACACCGCCACCACCACGCACGAAGTGACCGCGGCGCCGACCGACATCACCATCGGGATGATCTCGCCGGCCTCGCCGCAGGTGGGCGACAGCCTGGTCGTGCCCTTCACGGTGACGGGAGGCCTCGGGGCGCTGGAGGGCGGCATCGCAGCCCGGCTCGACGGCAATCTGGTTCCCTGCACCGCGCTCACGTTCGAAACGAGCGGTGCGCAGCGCGGCGAAGGCAGCTGCACGCTCGGGGCCAACCTGTTCCAGAGTGCCGGCAACTACAGCGTCCGCATCGAGTTCACCCCCGACCCGGGCAGCAACGATGGCGCCTCCTTCGACCAGGTGGTGGCCAACGTCTTCAAGCGCGACACCACCGCCACGTTGTCTGCCTCGCCGGCCAGCCCGAGCCAGGCCGGCACCAGCGTGCAGTTCACGGTGTCGGTGGCCCCCGCGGGTGGCAGCTTCCAGCCGGGTACAGCCGCGGATGGCACGGCCTATGTCTGCGTCAGCCCGGGTGCCTGTGATGCCGGCACCAACGTCTGCGCGGTGAGCCTCGCCGAGACCGCAGCCGGCGCCGCCAGCGGCCAGTGCAGCTTCGCCTTCGAGGACGTCACCAGCCGCACGCTGGTCGCGGTCTACGCGGGCAACGATGACTTCAACGGCGACAGCAGCGACACCCAGACCTACGTCACCGAGCGCGCCGACACCACCACCGCGATCACCGGCCTGAGCCCGGCCACCACCCTGGTCGGCCAGCCCTTGACGATCAGCTTCGACGTCGATGGCGGTGCGGGCACGATCACCGGCGCGGTCAGCGTGCTGGCCACCCGCAGCGGCGGTGGCACGGCGACCTGCGGCCCGGTCAGCGTGGCCGCGGACGGCACCGGCAGCTGCACCTTCCGCGTTGCCGACGGCAGCGGCCTGATCCAGGCCGGCAGCTGGAGCTTCGTGGCCGACTTCACCGCCGACCCGGCGGGCAACGAGGCCGATTCGGACAGCAGCGGCAACCCCGCGACCACGCGCAACGTGACCCAGGCCAGCACCTCGCTGGTGCTGAGCTCGGCGCCGCGTCCCAGCGTCTACAACCAGCCCTTCACCCTGACCGCGACGGTCACGGCCGCGGCGCCCTCCGAGGGCTACCCGACCGGCAACGTCGAGTTCCAGGATGCCGACAGCAACACCATCGGCGTGGTCGCCCTGACCCCGACCGCGGTGCCGGGCGTGTCGATTGCCGAGGTGACCGGGCTGGTGCGGCCGGTGGGCAACTTCCCCTTCAGCGCGTTCACCGTCACCAACCCGAACTTCAGCGGCGCCAACAGCTTCGAGTTCACCCACCCGGTAGTTGCAGCCGACCAGACGATCAGCTTCGCGCAGCCGCCGGCGGTGGACTTCTCGGTGGGCGGCAGCTTCACGGTCAGCGCCAGCGCCGACAGCAATGTCGATGGTCTGCTGGTCAGCTTCAGCAGCAGCACGCCGTCGGTGTGTACCGTCGCAGCGCCGGGCACCAGCCCGGCCACGGTCAACATCGTCAGCGGCGGCGACTGCGTGCTGACTGCCACCCAGGGCGGCAACACCAACTGGAACCCAGCGGAGCCGGTGCAGCGCACCGTCACCATCAACCGGATCGCGCAGTTCATCACCTTCGGCTCGCTGCCGATCCGTCCGGCGGGCGCTGCGCCCTTCACGGTCAGCGCCACCTCCGACAGCGGTCTGCCGGTGAGCTTCTCCTCGCTGACGCCCGCGACGTGCACCGTCAGCGGCAATCTGGTGAGCTACGTCGCGCCGGGTGTCTGCGAAATCGCCGCCGACCAGGCCGGCAATGCCAGCTACAACCCGGCCGTGCAGGAAGTTCGCGACTTCGTCTACATCGCCATCGAGATCGAGGGTGATGCGGTGGACGGCACGGTGGACGAGAGCTACTTCGTGAGCTTCAACGCGACCAGCGATGGCTCCGCCAATCCGCCGTTCGCCTATGTGCTGACGGGCGATGCGGTGCCGGGCGTGACGCTGAACGCGACGACCGGTGCGCTCTCGGGAGTCCCGACCACCGCCGGCACCTACACCTTCACGATCACGGCGACCGACAGCTCGGTCGCGGGACCGGACCGCATCGGTGCGCCGTACTCGGGCAGCCGCGAGTTAACCATCGAGATCGCGAAGGCGGACCAGACCATCAATGTGACCGCGCCGGCCTCGGTGCCCTACGCCCCGGCCGCGGCCACATTCAACGTCTCGGCCGTGGCGACGTCGGCCCTGCCGGTGAGCGTCGCCAGCACGACCACCGATGTGTGTACGGCGACGGGCACCAGCACGGCGGGCAGCGATGTCGCCGTCACCATCGTCAGCGGTGGCGACTGCGTCCTGCGCTTCAGCCAGGCCGGCAACGACGACTGGAACGCCGCGCCGGACGTGCTGACGACGGTGGAGATCACCCGCATTCCGCAGGCGATCACCTTCGCGCCGCTGCCGAACCGCGCCGCGCCGTCCGACGACTTCCCGCTGAGCGCGAGCTCCGACTCGGGTCTGGCGGTGAGCTTCGCCAGCACGACGCCGGCGGTCTGCACCCTGACCGGCAACTCGGTGGTCTACGTCGCCCCCGGCGTGTGCTCGATCACCGCCAGCCAGGCCGGCAACGCCAGCTACGAGCCGGCCACCGACGTGACGCGCAGCTTCAGCTACGTCGCGATCACGGTCAGCCCCGAGACCCTGCCGGCCGGTACCCGCAACGCGGCCTACAGCCAGCAGATCACGGCCAGCGGCATCGGTGCGAGCCCGCCCTTCACCTTCGCGGTGACGGCCGGCAGCCTGCCGCCGGGCCTGAGCCTTGGGTCGAACGGCGCGCTGAGCGGCACCCCGACCTCGGCCGGCGACTTCAACTTCACCGTCACCGCGACCGATGCCAGCGATGTGCCGAACCTCAATGCGCCGTACAGCGGCCAGCGCAGCTATACGCTGAGCATCGCCAAGAACCCGCAGGCCATCACCGGCTTCGCGGCGACGCCGAATGCCCTGGTCTACCTGGGTTCGCCGGCGACGCTGTCGGCGACCGGCGGTGCATCGGGTGAGCCGGTGGTGTTCAGTTCGCTGACGCCGACGATCTGCTCGGTCAGCGGCAACCAGGTGAGCCCGCTGCTCGCAGGCACCTGCACCGTGGCGGCCGACCAGGACGGCACCGATGACTACGAGCCGGCCCCGCGGGTCACGCTGGACATCACGGTGGCCAAGGCCACGCAGGCCCCGCTGGTCGTCAGCGCGACGCCGGCGACGGTGCGCTACGACGAGACCGGCGAGCTCAGCACCACCGGCGGTACGACCGGCGGCCTGGTGAACTACGCCGTCACGACGGGCGCCAGCTTTTGCGAAATCGACCAGAGCCGGCTGCCCGTGCTCGTGATCGCACGCGCGGCGGGTGGCACCTGCACGATCACCGCGACCATGGACGGCAATGACAACTACGAGCCGGTCTCCGGCACAGTTGTCGTCACCACCGTGCAGGCACCGCAGGAGAACTTCGAGCTGGTGGCCGACCCGTCGACGATTGCCTTCAACGGCACCTCCACGCTGACCACCCTCGGCGGTTCGGGTACGGGCGCGGTGACCCTCGCAATCACTGGCCAGAACCCCGGGCCGGGCGTGGGTCCGACGGTCTGCACCCTGGCGGGCTCCACCCTCACTGCTGTCGGCGTCGGCACCTGCACGGTAGAAGCGACCAAGGCGGCGGACTCCAACTACTTGGTGGCGGTCAGCTCGGTCGAGATCGAGGTGGTCAAGGCGGATCAGACCCTGAGCTTCGCTCTGCCGGCACCCGGTCCGCTGACCATCGGCGGGCCGGTGGCCAGCGTCCTGGCAACCGCGACCAGCGGCCTGACGCCGATCTACGGTGTCGCCGCGGGCAGCGAGTCCATCTGTGATGTCAACCCGAGCAATGGGGGTCTCACCCTGCTGAGCGCCGGCACCTGCGTGCTGACCGCCAACCAGCCGGGCGATGCGTTCTACAACGCAGCCGCACAGGTCACGCAGTCGGTGGTCATCGAGCAGGCGCAGCCCGGCATCGCTCTCGTCAGCAGCGGATCGCCGACCAGCCCGGGCGATGCCGTCACCTTCACGGCGACGGTCAGTGCGGGCTTCAACCCCACGGGCACGGTCACCTTCCAGAACAACGGCGTGAACATCGCCGGCTGCGTGGACGTGGCGCTGACGGGCCTCACCGCCCAGTGCGTGACCTCGGCCCTGCCGCAGGGCAGCCATCCGATCACGGCGACCTACAACGGCGATCTGAACAACCTGACCGCGACCAGCAACACGGTCACTCAGGTGGTGCTCACCGGCACGACGATCACTCTGAACCCCGGCAACCTCACTGAGGCGCGCTTCGGCCAGCTGGTCAGCGTGGGCTTCACGGTGAGCGGTGGCGTGGCGCCGAATGAAGGCATGGTGACCGTCACGGCTACCCGTCCGGGTTCGACGCGCAGCTGCACGGTGGCCGCCTCGGCGGGTGCCTGCACCCTGGACGGTCTGGTCACCACCGGCCCGCTGCTGGCGGACGGCTACACGGTCAGTGCCTCCTATGGTGGTGACGGTGATGACGGCGCATCGACCACGGCGGCGACACAGCGTCTGAACGTGATCCGTTCGAACACCAACACCGACCTCGTGTTCGCGCCGGTGACGAGTGCGCCGTTCAACCAGAGCTTCACCCTGACGGCGACCCTCAGCTCGGTCGCGCCGGGTGCGGGCACCCCGACCGGTACGGTGGTGTTCTTCCGCAACGGCCAGTCGGTCGCCGAAGTCGGCCTGAACGGTTCGGGCGTGGCGACCTACACCGTCCCGGCGGGTCTGGCGGTCGGCAGCTACACCTTCACCGCGCAGTACGGCGGCGACACCAACTTCCTGCCGAGCTTCACAGACCGCCCGTACGCGGTGACCGCGAAGGCCACCACTACGACGATCACCGGCAGCTCGGTGAACCCGTCGGCCCTGGGTGCCAGCGTGAACTTCACCTACAGCGTGGCGACCAGCCCGACCGACACCACGCCGACCGGCACGGTGACGCTGACCGCCAGCACGGGTGAAACCTGCTCGGCCAGCGTCTCCACCGGCAACTGCTCGCTGACCTTCAACACGGCCGGTGCCCGCACCGTGACCGCGGTGTACGGCGGCGACGCACTGCACGCCACGAGCACGTCGGTGGCCTTTGCCCACAGCGTCAACAAGGGCACCCAGGCGGCGCTGAGCGCCACCGCGACGCCCAATGCCATCCTGTTCGGCGGCACCAGCGCGCTGGCGACGACGGGCGGCACCGGCACGGGTGCGGTGAGCTTCGCGGTCACCACTGGCGGCAGCGTCTGCTCGATCAGCGGCAGCACCCTGACGGGCACCGGCGTGGGCACCTGTACGGTGACCGCGACCAAGGCCGGCGATGCCAACTACGAGCCGACCTCGGCCACCGTGGATGTCACCGTCAGCCGCGCGCCGCAGGCCGCTCTGGTCGTCACCGCGACACCGGACAGCATCGTGTTCCAGGGCACCAGCACGCTGGCGACCACGGGCGGCACGGGCACCGGTGCGGTGAGCTACGCGGTCACCGGCGGCACCGGCACCTGCAGCCTGTCCGGCAGCACGCTGACCGGTACGGGCGTGGGCACCTGCGTCGTCACGGCGACCAAGGCGGGTGGCGACAACTACCTGGATCAGACCGGCACCGTCACGGTGACCGTCACCCAGGCGCCGCAGATCATCACCTTCGGCACCAACCCGGGGCCGCTGACCTTCGGCGGCACTTCGGGCAGCGTCTCGGCGACGGCCAGCAGTGGCCTGCCGGTCAGCTTCAGCACGGCCAGCTCGACGGTGTGCTCGGTGGATGCGGTGTCGGGTGCGATCACCATCCTCGGCGCGGGCAACTGCGTCGTGGCCGCCAACCAGGCCGGCAATGCCAACTACCTGGCCGCTCCGGAAGTGACCCAGACGGTGGTCATCAACAAGGCCCAGCAGGCCGCGATTGAGGTCACCGCCACCCCGCAGACCATCGTCTTCCAGAGCACCAGCGCGCTGGCGGCCACTGGCGGCAGCGGCACGGGCACCGCGATCACCTACGCGGTGACCGGCGGCACGGGCACCTGCACGATCAGCGGCAGCACGCTGACCGGCACCGGCGTGGGCACCTGCGTGGTCACGGCGACCAAGGCCGGTGATGCGAACTACGAGCAGCAGACCGGCACGGTCACCGTGACGGTGAACAAGGCGTCGCAGACCATCAGCTTCGGCGCCAACCCGGGCCCGCTGACGTTTGGCGGCACCTCGGGCACGGTGTCGGCGACGGCCAGCAGCGGCCTGCCGGTGAGCTTCGGTACCAGCACGCCGGCGGTCTGTTCGGTCAAAGCCAGCAGCGGGCTGATCACGGTCATCACCGCGGGCAACTGCGTGGTCACTGCGGACCAGGCCGGCAACGCCAACTACGAGGCGGCGCCCCAGGTCACCCAGACGGTCGTCATCAACCCGGGCAACCAGGCGGCGCTGGTGGTCACCGCCACGCCGAACCCGGTGATCGCGGGCCAGACCAGCGTTCTGTCGACCACGGGCGGCAGCGGCACCGGTGCCGTGACCTATGCGGTCACCGCCGGCGCGGCCAGCTGCACGGTCGCCGGCAGCACCCTGACCGCAGTCGCCCAGGGCTCGTGCACCGTCACTGCGACCAAGGCAGGCGATGGCAACTACCTGCCGCAGACCGGCACGGTGGTGGTCACCGTCAACCCGGCCACGGTGGACCTGTTCATCGTCAAGACCGGCCGCTACATCCCCAACGGCGTGGTGTGGACGCTCAACGTCGCCAATGCGGGCCCGGGTGTAGCCAACGGTGCGACGGTGATCGACAACCTGCCGGCCTCGGTGACTGGCGCCACTTGGACCTGCACCGGCGCCTCGGGCGGCAGCTGCTCCGCGGCCTCGGGCAGCGGCAGCATCAACAGCCCGGTCAACCTGCCGGTCGGTGGCAGCGTGGTGTTCACCATCACCGCCACCCTGGTGGATCCGAACGCAGCCACGGTGGTGAACACCGCCAGCGTGGTGGCGCCGATGGGCATCACCGACACCTTTGAAGCCAACAACACCAGCACGCTCGACCTCACGGTCGCGCTGTTCGGTAACGGCTTCGAGGGCAGCGGCACGGGCTTCGGCAGCTTCGAGGCCAAGGCCAGCCTGAGCACGCTGCAAATCGACGGCGCCGCCGTCGAGCAGCAGCTGCGCGGCATCGAGCCGCAGGATGTCGGGGTCTATCAGGTGAGCGGCAGCGAGCTGCGGATCCAGGCGCGCGAGATCAACGGACTCGTCGAGGTCCGTCTGATCCAGCGTGAGGCCAAGGGTCTGTGGAGCACCACCCGCTGGATGGAACTGTGGCCGGGCGACAGCGTGCGCCTCGACTACAGCAAGACCGGCAACGCCCTGCAGACCCGCCTGGCGGTGGGCATGTAAGTCCACCCCCAAGCGTCAGCGACACACGGACGGGCCCGCGCAAGCGGGCCCGTCTGTTTTTGGGATGGGCGATGTGTAGGAGGCCGTCGCAGCCGCGGCAGTCGCGCGGCCGGGTGGGCGTCAATCAAAAGCGTCGAGTTCAGCGACGTGCTTGCACAAAAAACGCGGCGACTGGCGAGAACGTCAAAGAAATGTCGTGGCTCGGTGCGGTGGCCGCCAGAACCTGCGCGCGCCGGTCGGGAATGCTGGGGTTTCGGCGCGAATCCCAAGTGTGATGCAGGCACGGATCTTGCTGCCCTGCGCTTGACGTGCGCCCCGCGCGCGGAACGCCCAAGCAGACGGAAAGCAGGCCATGAGATCACCCAGCACCGCAACTTCCCGCGCCGACACAGGCACAGCGTCCGAACGCAGAAGCGTTTCTGGATTGAGATCCTTCGGAGCCGTGGCGCTCCTCGTTCTCCTGCAGCTGATGCTGGCGCAGGGCGCGTGGGCGGCCTCGATGCTTCCGTACGGCGGCAACACGCTGGGTACGGTGTCCAACTGCGACGACTGCTTTGAGTCCGTCAGCCTCACGGGGGTCTTCCCCAGCGGTATCAATTTCGGAGGCACGAACTACACCAGCATGTTCGTTGGCAGTAACGGCTACGTGACCTTCTCTGCGGGCAATAACAGCTACAACCCCACAGGTATTGCCGGCTACAACCAGGGGCCGATCATCGCGGCGCAGTACGACGATCTGGATCCGGGCAAGGGCGGAACGATCTACTACGACTCGGGTGCCGACTACGTGGTAGTGACCTTTGAGGCCATTTATCCGTTTTCTGCTCCCGTGGTGGGCTCAACAAGCAGCGGTAACACGATGCAGATCGTGCTGCGCCGCTTCGGTGGAACGGCCACCGACTTCCAGATCGAAATCCGTTACGGCAGCCTGCAGTGGGCCAGCTCCGGCAACGTCGGTGGTGTGTTTCCGACGTCCGGCTGGTCGGCGGGCAATCTGACTTCTTACGGCGAAACCTCGCTCTCAGGCTCTTCCAGCTGGACCAACTCGGTGAACACCACCAACGTCGGTGAAGCCGGTGTCTGGCGCTGGGATGTCACCGGCGGCGTGGTGCAGTCGCAACCCACCGTCAACCAGACCACGGCGGCCAGCGGCATCACCGGCTCGACCGCGAACAGCGGCGGCAATGTCAGCAGCGATGGCGCCTCGACGATCACCGAGCGTGGCGTCGCCTACAGCACCTCGCCGTCGCCGACGACGTCCAATTCCACGGTGACCACCTCCGGCACCACCGGCAGCTTCGCGGTGACCCTGACCGGCCTCAGCTCGGGCACGACCTACTACGCCCGTGCCTACGCGATCAACGCGATCGGCACCGGCTACGGCCCGCAGATCCAGTTCACCACGCTGAGCCAGACCGCCCCCATCGTCAGCAGCACCACTGCCGCCAGCGGGATCACCGCCACCGCGGCAAGCACCGGCGGCAACGTCAGCTCGGATGGCGGTGCCGCCATCACCCAGCGCGGGGTGGCCTATGCGACCACCACCAACCCCACCACCTCGAACAGCGTGGTGACGGCGAGCGGCACCACGGGCGCCTTCAGCAGCAGTCTCACGGGCCTGTCGCCGAACACGACCTACTACGTGCGCGCCTTCGCCACTAACGCGGTGGGCACCAGTTACGGCAACCAGATCAGCTTCACCACGCTGAAGCTCGACCAGACGATCAGCTTCGGCAATCCGGGCAACCAGACCTACAGCCCCGGCGGCACCTTCATCGCCAGCGCGACCGCCAGCTCCGGCCTTCCGGTGACCATCACCTCGGCCACCACCGGCACCTGCACGGTCAATGCGACCAGCCCGGCCACGGTGACCATCCAGGCCGCGGGCCCCTGCACACTCAACGCGAACCAGGGCGGCAACGGCACCTACAACGCGGCCCCGCAGGCGAGCCAGTCGCTGACCATCCAGCAGGCGCCGCAGGCGATCACCATCGATGATCCGGGCATCCAGACCTACAACGTCGGTGGCACTTTCAACGTCGCTGCTGCGGGCGGTGGCTCGGGCAATCCCGTGGTGCTGAGCTCGGGCTCGCCCTCGATCTGCTCGGTCTCCGGCAACACCTTCAGCGAACTGCGCGCCGGTACCTGCGTGGTGCTGGCTGACCAGGGCGGCAACTCGAACTACCTTGCGGCGCCGCAGGCCAGCCGCAACGTGACCATCAACCCGGCGCCCACCGTGACCACGGTGCTCGCCACCAGCGTCGGCGCCGAAGCGCTGACCAACCAGGGTTTCAGCGTCAATGTGCAGGTGGAAGGCGCCGATCCCGAAGGCGATGTCACCGTGTTCGCCCGCCGTGCCGACAACAGCACGGTGGCCAGCTGTGTCGCCACCCTCGGCGCGCACAGCGCCGGCGTCGCCACCGGCACCTGCAGCTTCCCGCCGTCCACGCTCAAGCCGCGCGATCTGGTGACCCAGCTGGTGGCCAGCTATCCCGGCGACCTGAGCGATGCGTCGAGCACCTCCTCCAGCTTCGCCTTCAACGTCGCCCGCGGCGATGTCGCGATCTCCAGCGTGGTGGTCGACAGCTCGGGTGACCAGAGCGCCGTGTCGGGCGAACCGATCACGGTGACGGTGAGCCTGGCGGCGGTGGCCCCGGCGCTGGGCCCGGTGACCGGTGACGGCACCGCCGCGCCCGACGTCACCATCGCCACCAGCGAGGCCGGCACCGGCTGCACCATCGACTGGGATCTGGCGAGCAGCTGCAGCTTCGTGTTCACCGGCGTCAGCAACACCTCTCAGCTGCTGCGTGAGATTGACGACGCCGATCCCAAGGTGGCCGCGGCGGCCAAGGCCTCCTTGCTCAAGACCCTGACGGTCAGCTATGCGCAGACCCAGGACTTCAATGCAGCGGGTCCGACGGCTGCGGACTCGGTCACCGTGAGCTCGGCGCCGACAGCGACCGTACTCGCCGCCCAGTCGGTCGCGGGCAATGCCAGCAGCGTGGCGGGCGAGGGCGTGCGTCTGAGCGCCACCGTCACAGCGCTCACGCCGAGCACCATCCCGCCGCGTGGTCGGGTGCGCTTCACCCGCGACAGCACCGTGCTGGGCACGGTGACCCTGACCCCGGTCGCTGGCACCAACACCGCGACGGCCGAGTTCATTGCCCCCGCGCGTCCGGTGGGCACCGAGATCTACTACGCCTTCTTCCTGAGCAACGACGACTTCGTGGGCTCGGACGACGACGCCGAGCACAGCACCGTCAAGGCT
>VFQU01000781.1_pt1 | contig 23315 bp, 22 predicted proteins | sample 3512311 | NCBI WGS metagenome assembly VFQU01 (sample SAMN10412377, study PRJNA504923) | tailings metagenome | isolation source: Relicate 3 Philex TSF3 active mining site | place: Philippines: Tuba, Benguet | collected 2017-08-29
GTAGGTGTCGCAAACGTGTACGACTTCCACCATGTCCTTCGAGGACAGGTACATCTGGTTCATCACGTGGCTGCCGCGCATGCCGGTGGCAATCCAGCCTACCCGCAGGCGGTTATTCTGGCCGGCGGAATTCATCACCGCCGGGCCGGCGCTCAGCGCCGCCGCCACCGCCGTCTGCTTCAGCAAGTTACGCCGCGAAAAATCTTCTGACATGGAACGCTCCTCTTGACTCTATTCACCTTCCGGTTTTGCTTCGGCCGGAGCTGGCGCCACTTTGCGCGCCTGCTCAAACAACAAGGCAATCGCCTTGTTGGTCCGGATGCTGTTGGCAATCCGGTCCAATCCACCATCCTTTTCCAACTTGACGCGCACGGCCGCCACAGGTTCCCTCTGTTGCCGCGCAATCCGCTGCACTTCGCGGTCCACTTCGTCCTGCTGCACGCTCACCGCTTCCACTTCCGCAATCCGGTCAATCAGCAGCGTGGCCCGCACGTCGCGTTTGGCGCGGTCGGTCTGGCTTTCCCGGAACTTGTTCATGTCGAAGTTCAGCGTCCGCGGGTCAATGCCCTGCATCTGCAGCGTCCGCGCGTAGTTTTCGAGCGTAATCTGCAACTGCCGCTCCACGTAGGTTTCCGGCACGGCAAAGTCGTGAGCTTCGGCCAGCTTCTGTATCAGCTTGTCCTTGGCTTCTTCCTGCGCGCGATACTGCCGCTCCGCCACGATGCTCGCCTTCACCTGCTCCCGCAGTTCATCCATCGTGCGGAAGTCCCCCATCGACTGGGCAAAGTCATCATCGAGTTCCGGCATTTCCTTCCGGCGGATGTGCTTCAGTTCCACATCAAACGTCACCGTCTTGCCGGCCAGCCGCTCTTCCCCATATTCTTCGGGATAAGTCACCTGGATGTCCTTGGTCTCACCGGGCGTCATCCCGCGGATGCCTTCTGAAAATGGCGCCAGCGTATCCGGGTCGCCAATCTGCAGCATCATTTCCGGGTTCTTAATCGGCTCGCCCTCAAGCCCGTCCCCGCTTTCGAGGCTCACCACCGCATAGTCGCCATCTTCGGCCGGGCGCGGGTCAATGTTCACATATTCGGCCTTCGATTCGCGCAGTTGCTCCACCCGCGCGTTGACGTCCTCGTCGGTCACCACCGGATCTTCGTATTCCACTTCGAGGCCCTTGTATTCACCCAGCGTGAAATCCGGATGCACATCAAACTGCGCCTTGAACACCAAAGGCTGGTTCGGCTCAAACTTGAGGTCCACCACGCTGGGCTGGCCCACGACACGCAGCTTTTCCTCGTCGAACTTGGCGTTCAGCGCCTTCGGAATCATCTCCTCCAGCACTTCCTGCTGAATCTCGTTCTGAAACCGCGACCGGATTACGCTCACCGGCGCTTTCCCGGGCCGGAACCCCGGCAAATGCGCCTTGGCCTGTATCCTGACCAGGGCGCGTTCCGTGGCTTCCGCAATCTCCAGAACCCCTACCGTTACTTCCAGCTCATGCCGGCAACCTTCAATCAGTGCCATGTCTCTTTTTCCTCAAGCGCCTTTCAGGACAAGAGGGCGATGCCGCCCACGGCCGCATCGCCCCCCAACGTCGTACTCTAACTTCCAGTCTAGACCGCGGCCTTCAGCGCCGCCGCCTTGTCGGTCTGCTCCCAGCTGAAGCTGGCTTCCGTACGGCCGAAGTGGCCGAAAGCCGCCGTCGCCCGGTAAATCGGCCGCCGCAGGTCGAGCGTCTCAATGATGCCCTTGGGCGTCAGCTTGAAATTCGCCCGCACGATCTCGGTCAGCTTCTCGGCGCTCACTTCGCTGGTGCCAAAGGTATCCACCAGCACGCTCACAGGTTCCGCCACGCCGATGGCATAAGCCAACTGCACTTCGCAACGCGTCGCGATGCCTGCCGCCACCAGGTTCTTGGCGATGTAGCGCGCCATGTAGGCCGCCGAACGGTCCACCTTTGTCGGGTCCTTACCCGAAAACGCGCCGCCACCGTGACGGCCCATGCCACCGTAGGTGTCCACGATGATCTTGCGGCCCGTCAGACCGGTGTCGCCATTCGGGCCACCAATCACGAAACGCCCCGTCGGGTTGATGTGATACTTCGTGTTCTCGTCCACCATGCTGGCGGGCAACACGGGGTCGATGATGAACTTCTTCACTTCTTCCCGCAACTGTTCCGTGCTGACTTCCTCGGCGTGCTGCGTGGAAATCACCACCGCATCAATGCGCACCGGACGGCCGCCTTCATACTGCACGCTCACCTGGCTCTTGCCGTCAGGCCGCAGATAGTTCAGGCTCTTGGCCCGCCGCACGTCGCTCAGCTTGCGCGTCAGCTCATGCGCCATCTGAATCGGCAGCGGCATCAGTTCCGGCGTTTCGTCACAGGCGTAGCCGAACATCATGCCCTGGTCGCCAGCGCCACCCGTATCGACGCCCATCGCGATGTGCGGGCTCTGGCGCTGAATCGTGTTGATCACGCCGCAGGTATTGCCGTCATAACCGTAGGCCGCGTCGTCAAAACCAATGTCCTTGATCACGGCCCGCGCCAGGTCCGGCACGTCCACATAGGTCTTGGTAGTGATTTCCCCGGCGACAATGCAAAGCCCGGTTGTCACCAGCACTTCGCAGGCCACGCGGCCCGTCGGGTCATCCTTCAACACCGCGTCCAATACTGCGTCGGAAATCTGGTCCGACATTTTGTCGGGGTGACCTTCGGTCACGGACTCCGACGTAAAGATTCGCTTCAATGCCTCAGCCACTTGTTTCTATTCACTCCTGAATCTGTTGGGAAGTTTAGCCACCCTCCGACGGCAAGGCCCGCCAAGGCGGACCTCAGTTTCCACGGCTTCAGCTTTACCTGAATCCACTTCTAACCGGGCGAGAGACCAATCTAATACTCTACCGCCCTCCCCGAAGGCCGGTCAATTCAGGCCTTGCCGGCCGATTTGCGTCCCCGCCCCGGCGTGGCCTTCGCCTTGATGGCGATGGGCGTGGGCCCGAAGCCAAAATGCCGCCGGATCTGGTTGATCAAAAACCGTTCCTCAGAGAAATGCAGCGGCTTGCTCTTGTCGGTGAACACCACAAACGTGGGCGGCCGCACGCTGCCCTGCGTGATGTACTTCACCTTCATATTCGTCTCGTGCGTGATGTAGTCCACAAAGCGGTTCAACTCGCCCGTCGTCACCCGCTTGTTCATCGCCTCGCGGGCATCCCGTATGTACCGGAACAGCCGCTTCACGTTCGTGCCCTTGGCCGCCGAGATGAACTCGATCGGTGCGTAATCGAGAAACTTCATCGTGTCTCGCACCGATGCTTCGAATTCCTTCGTCCGCCGCGTTGGATGCGCGTCCCACTTGTTCACGATCAATATCACCGGCCGGCCTTCTTCGTGGGCATAACCGGCAATGTGCGCGTCCTGTGCCGTCGGCCCTTCGAGCGCATCCACCAGCATCAACACCACGTGCGCCATGCCGATGTGCCGCCGCGCCATCATCACGCTCAACTTCTCGGCCATCAGCGTCGTCTTGCCCTTGCGACGGATCCCCGCCGTGTCCACGAAAATGTACTCCTGCCCGTCCACGGTCACCGATTCGTCCACCGCGTCCCGCGTCGTTCCCGCCACCGGCGACACAATCGCGCGCTCCGTACCCGTTAACGCATTCAATAAGGTGGACTTGCCCACGTTCGGCCGCCCGATGATCGCCACCTTGATGGGGTACATCTCCGGCTTCTCCGGGGGCGCTTCCACCTCGGGAAAATCCGCGGTCACGTGGTCCAGCAGGTCATCAATCCCCAGGCGGTGCTCCGCCGAAACAGGCATCACCGGCTCCAGCCCCAACGAATGGAAATCACTCGTCAGCACCGCGCGCTTCTCCACGTCAATCTTGTTCACCGCCAGCGTCACCGGCTTGCCCAGCTTGCGCAACATCTGCGCCAGGTCGCGGTCCGCCGAAGTGATCTCCGTGCGGCCGTCAATCACGAAGATGATTTGTGCCGCTTCCTCCAGCGCCACCCGTGCCTGCTTCAGGATGTTGGACGGGATCAACTCATCGTCGTTGGGGATAATGCCGCCCGTGTCGATCAGCGTAAAGGGCCGGTCCATGTAGCGCGCCTCCCCGCGTATGCGGTCTCGCGTGATGCCCGGCTCATCGCCCACGATCGACCGCCGCGTGCCAGTTATGGCGTTGAATAACGTGGATTTACCAACATTCGGGCGTCCCACGATGACCACCACCGGCTGTTCTGCTTGCGCTGCCATTCCAACCTCAGGGTAACAGTTACAACGGCGTTTCCAGCGCCGCCCCACGCAACCGTGCAATCCTATAGTTTCCCCACTCATGTCATTTTTACCCGAGAAAGTTCGAAACATCGCTATCGTTGCGCACGTTGACCATGGCAAGACTACCCTGGTTGACACCATGCTCCGCCAGAGCGGCATCTTCCGCGCGAATGAAGAAGTTGCCGACCGTGTCATGGATTCCAACGACCTCGAACGCGAACGCGGCATCACCATCCTGGCCAAGATCACCGGCCTCCGCTACAAAGGCATCAAGATCAACATCTGCGACACGCCCGGTCACAGCGACTTCGGCGGCGAAGTCGAGCGCGCCCTCAAAATGGTAGACGGCGTCATGCTGCTGGTGGACGCCAGCGAAGGCCCCCTGCCCCAGACCCGCTACGTGCTTTCCAAAGCGCTTGAAGCCCACCTCACGCCCATCGTCGTCATCAACAAGATTGACCGCCCGGACGCCCGCGTGCAGGAAGTGCTCAACGAGGTCTACGACCTCTTCATCGATCTCGACGCCCAGGAAGACCAGCTCGAATTCCCTGTCGTCTACGCCATCGGCAAGCAGGGCATCGCCAAGATGAATCTCGAAGACGAAAGCGAGACCCTCGAGCCGCTCTTTGAAACCATCATCAAGCACATCCCCCCGCCCAAGGGCTCTGCCGACGCCGAACTGCAGATGCTCATCGCCAACCTCGACTATTCCGATTATCTGGGCCGCATGGGCGTCGGCCGCGTCTTCAACGGCACCCTGCAGCACGGCATGGAAGTCGCCATCGCCAAGCTCGACGGTAGCTTCCAGAAAACCCGCATCACCAAGATGTACAGCTACGAAGGGCTGCGCCGCGTGGAGGAAACCGAGGTCTACCCCGGCGACATCGTCTCCATCGCGGGTGTCGAAGGCATCACCATTGGCGAAACCGTCACCAATGTAGACACCCCCAAGCCCCTGCCCAAGATCCACATCGACGAGCCCACCATCGCGATGACCTTCACCATCAACACCTCGCCCTTTGTGGGCCGGGAAGGTTCGCTGGTCACCTCGCGCAATCTCAAGGACCGTCTCGAGAAAGAACTCCTCACCAACGTCGCCCTGCGCGTGGAAGACACCGGCTCACCCGACAGCATGAAGGTGCTTGGCCGCGGCGAACTCCAGTTGGCTATCCTCATCGAAACCATGCGCCGCGAAGGCTATGAGCTACAGGTGAGCAAGCCCGAAATCGTCACCAAGACGGTCGATGGCGTCACCAAGGAGCCCCAGGAAATCCTCCTCATTGATTGCCCGGAAACCTTCATCGGCGTGGTCATCGAGAAAATGGGCCACCGCAAGGGCAAGATGATGAAGATGGTCAACCATGGTTCCGGCCGCGTCCGGCTGGAGTTCCAGGTGCCCTCCCGCGGCCTCATCGGCATCCGCAACGAGATGCTCACCGAAACCCGCGGCACCGCCATCATGAATTCCCTCTTCAATGGCTACATGGACTGGCAGGGCGACATTCCCATGCGCCCCACCGGCGTGCTCATCTCCGACCGTGCCGGCGTCGCCACCGCCTTCGCCATCAACGGCCTGCAGGAACGCGGCGAAATCTTCATCAGCCCCGGCGCGGAAGTATATGAGGGCATGATTGTCGGTGAAAACTCGCGCGATGCCGACCTCAACGTCAACATCGTCCGCGAAAAGAAACTCACCAACATGCGCAGTTCCTCGGCCGATGACGCCATCCGCCTGGTGCCGCCCAAGATCCTCACCCTCGAAACCGCCATCGAGTTCATTGAAATCGACGAATTCGTCGAAATCACGCCCAAGTCCATCCGCTTGCGGAAAAAGATACTCAAGGCCAATCAGCGTTGATCGAAACCCTCAAGGAAGCCCTGCGGGGTTCACATCAGGACTTCACTGAGGGTAGTCTCAAGCGCGCCATTGCGCTGCTCGCCATTCCGATGGTGCTCGAGCTTTCCATGGAAAGCCTCTTCGTCATCGTCAATGTCTTCTGGGTAGCCCGCCTCGGGGCGGACGCCGTCGCCACCGTCGGCCTCACCGAGGCCATGGAAACCATCGTCTTCGCTGTGGCCATGGGCCTTTGCACCGGCGCCACGGCTTTCGTTTCCCGCCGTATTGGGGAAAAGGATGCCGCCGGCGCCAGCCGCGCCGCTGGCCAGGCCATTCTTATCGGGCTCGCCTTCAGCGCCCTCATTGGTTTCCCCGCCGCCTGGGCCGCCAAGCAACTCCTCGGCTGGATGACCCCCGAAACGCGCATTGTCGAAAACGGTTTCGGCTACACCACCGTCATGTTCGGTGGCACCTATTCCATCATCCTGATCTTCCTCATCAACGCCATCTTTCGCGGCGCGGGCGATGCGGCCATCGCCATGCGGGTGCTCATCCTGGCCAATGGCGTCAACCTCGTCCTCGACCCCTGCCTCATCTTCGGCTGGGGCCCCTTTCCCGCCCTCGGCGTCACCGGCAGCGCCATCGCCACCACCACCGGCCGCACCGTCGGCATCGCCTATCAGCTCTACCGTCTCTTCCAGCCCGGCGAACGCCTTACCCTGCGCCTCGCCCACCTGCGCCCGGATTGGCCCCTGCTTGCCGGTCTGCTGAAGGTCAGCGGCCCCGGCATCCTGCAGTACTTCATCGCCACCGCCAGTTGGCTGCTGCTTAGCCGCATCGTCGCCCAGTTCGGCGCCATCGCCACCGCCGGCTACACCATTGCCATGCGCATTATCGTCTTCACCATCCTGCCCAGTTGGGCCCTCGGTGGCGCGGCAGCAACGCTGATGGGGCAGAACCTTGGCGCGGGCAAGCCTGACCGCAGCGAGCGCGCCGCCTGGCTCTGCGGCTTTTACAACATGATCTTCCTCGGCCTCATCAGCCTGGTCTTCATCTTCCAGGCCGAACCCCTCGTGCGCTTCTTCACCACTGAGGCGGAAGTGGTGGCCATTGGCCAGCGCGCCCTGCGCTTCATTGCCTACGGCTATTTGCTCTACGCCTACGGCATGGTGCTGGTGCAGGCTTTCAACGGCGCGGGCGATACGCTCACTCCTACCCTGATCAACATCTTCTGCTACTGGGTCTTCCAGTTGCCCATGGCCTACTGGCTGGCTGGGCTGTGGGGCCCGGACGGCGTCTTCCTGAGCGTCACGCTCACCGAAAGCCTCATCGCCATCTGCGGCATCATCGCTTTCCGCCAGGGCCGCTGGAAGCGCATCACGGTTTAATCGCGCAGCGCTTCGAGAATCAGCTCCACGACCTTGGCGTGCACTTCCGGGTCGAACTCCATCTTCAGATGCGGGTTCAGTATCAGGCGGTGCCCCAGCGGCATGGCGCTGGTGTCCACCACCTTGTCCGGCGGATACGTGTAGCGCCAGTTGCCCAGGATCTTCGTCCGGGCCGGGTCCTGCGCTGTGATCCGCGATTGCCCGCGAATTGGCCCGAAGTCCCGCTGGTAGAGATTCGCCGCCGCCATGACATTCGGCGGCACCTTCCCGTCCCGCATCCCCACGCTGTCAATCTGTACATTCAGCCGCACCGGCACCTTCTGCTTGTTCAGCCACCGGCACAGCTTCAGCGTCCCAGCCCCGCCCATCGACTGCCCGTACAGAATGATACGCCCCTGCGGATGCCGCTGGCGAAACTCCGTGATGCGCGCCCGCGCTTCTTCCAGATGATGATTCCCCACCGCCGCAAACTCCGTCCCTTCCGGCGCCCCCAGCGCCACCAGCGCGTTCACCCGCATGGTCATCGCCCAGGGCGCTTCCGCCGGTTCCAACCCTCCCGCTATGCCCACCACCAATGCCGGCTCAGCCCCTGCCAACGCAAACGCAAAAAGGAGCCCGCACAGCATCAAGCGCGCGGGCCCGTGGGACAAACAAGGAGGAAAATGCAAGCCTGATCTCCGCCAGGTCTTATCGTTCGACGCGCAGATGATTGGTGACCGTGAAGACACCCGGCACCTGGTTGGCGAAAAGACCTGCCATGTTGCGGTCCATCTCGTTGATGACGACGCCCGTCAGCGTGACGTCGCCGTTCTTCACCACAATCCGCACCGGCGGCACCGCGCCCAGCGTATAGCGGCCGAGCCCCGCCTGGCCAAATATGTTCCGGTACAGCGCTATCCGCAAGCGGTCGTCATTCGGCGACAGCGGGAGCACTTCAATCCGGTTTTCCACTTCTTCGACGCCCTTCAGCGCCTTCACTACATTCGCGGCGGAACTCGCCAGAACGGGCCGCGTCACATGCCCGGTCAGCACTACTTTGCGGCCTTCGAGCGAAAACTGAAGGTCATCGAACACACTGTAAAAGGGAAGAGTCACCAGTTCGCGACGGATCTGTTGGGCCAGCCGCTCTTCTGTCGCAACCGGGGTACGGTTGTTCGCCGACAGCGGAGTGTTGGCCAGAATGCTTGCTGCAACTACGGTAAAGATGAGCTGTTTCATTTGCTTGGCCTTTCTTACTTCTTGCCCCTACTGATGCGGGGCAACCCGGCCAAGTTTCGACTATCGGCGCAGAATTCGCTCAATCGCCTCAACGAAGAAGTAATCGCCCCAAACCACACTCTCGTTGATGCCCAGTCCGCGGTGCATGTGATAGAGCGCCCCCTGCAGAATCCCTTCCCACCCGGGCGACTCCTTGCCCAGATACTCATCGCATAGCGTACGCAGAATGCGCACCGCCGCCATGTAGTAGAAGTGGCCCTTAACGGGGTCCTGTATCAGCCGCGAAAGACGTATCAAGGCCGATGCCATGATCGCCGCCGCCGAAGTATCCACCAGCTTGCGAAACTCGGCCGGCGCCCGGAAGTCCCAAGGGCAAACCCCGTCCGCGTTGGCATGTGTCAGATAGTAATCTGCGCAAGCCTCCGATGTCGCGAGGAAACGCGGGTCCAGTGAATACTCGTAACACGTACTGAACCCATAAGCCGCCCACGCCAGCCCGCGCGACCAGCACGAATCCCGCCGGTAGCCCTGGTGCGTCGACTGCTCCAGAAACTCGCCGCTGTCGAGGTCAAAAACGCCTTCCTGCGCCGTCGACCCATCCCCCCGCACCAGCGTCTTGCGCACCGTCAGCGCATGCCGCAGCGCGATTTCCTTCAGCCGCTTATCGCCCGTTTCCCGCGCGGCGTAGAAGATGATGCCCACGTTCATCATGCTGTCGATGAACAGCGAGTTCGGCGCCACGAAACTGCGCAGATACCCGCCCTTCTCCACAAAGCGCTGCGCCAGTGTCTGCCCTGCCGTGATCAATATCTCGCGGTGGCTCTGGTCCCGGTCCAGCGCCATCCACCGGTAGTAAGTCGAGAAATAGAGAAACCCGTGATCGTAAACTTCGCGGTCCGTCTTGCGGTCCTCAAGCGGTGTTGTGTAGCGTATGGCCTGTTCGCGCCAGTAGCGGGCCAAGTCGCCCTTGTTGTGCCGCGCATACACCCACATCATCCCCGGCAGAAAGCCATCGCACCAATGCGTCCAGGCCTCGCCTTCGTGCTTCCACTTGCCGTCTTTCGTATAGAGCGGGTAGAAGTTCGGGTAGCGCTCCAGCAGCATCCGCGTCTGCTGTTGCGCGAAAACGAGCGCCTCCTCAAACTTGGCGCGGTCGGTGGGCAGCTCGAATTGAATCAACCGTTGAATCCTCCAAAGATCACTTCTGAGTCTCCCACACTGTCACGAAGCCGCGTGGCAAGCGCAGCCGCCGCGCAAACACGATAAAGCCATTCAGGTCCGGCTTGGGGAATTCGAAGTAGTACACCGTGCGCCTGATGCCCTGCGGCATACGAGGAGAGCTGAGATTGGGTTCGTTTCGCAAATGCCGCAACCTTAGCGGCGCGATAAACCCGTCACCCTCCAGTTGTGTGAACTCCAGGGTGACGTTATAGGTAATATCAGGACTTTCCGACCGGGAAAGCCGAAGAATCCTTCCCCGCGCCAGTGCCCCCTTCGGCACGAGTATCGTTTTCCCTACGCGCAGATCCCGTGCCAGCCTGGCTTCTATCGGGTCACCAACGGCGGAATCCTCGTGGGTGATCTCCTGAGTGAGCGCCAGTTCAATTTCTGTATAGGGTGCGAGGTCCAGCACGCGTGGCGCCGGACGCATCAGCGTCTCAATATCCCCTTCGTCAAACTTCAGCGTGCTTTCCCCCAGATACTCCCGGCAGCGAGTGAGCCGGGTCCGGTTGATGGCCACCCGCCCCGACGCATCATGGATGCGAATCTCATGCGAACGAGGTAGTAGGGCCTGCCGTTGCGCAATTGGCATCAACTGGTAATCCAGCCGGTCGTGCGCTTCGGTAATCTCGATATGCGCGGGAATGTCATGCGTATCAATCGTGATTCGCAGTAACTCCAGATTGTCTTGCCGGGCCCAGATGCTGCCGCTGTAGCCGACAATCGCGCCTACATGCCGCACAGGATTCCTCATTTGGTAGCCGCTGCGCAACTGTGGCGTCGTGTAGTCATAGCGCCAGGCCGGTAGGCCGTCCAATGTGTCGGCCCCGCCAAACTGAAAAGTCGTGCCATCCCCCAGGAAAATCGACTTGGCATGCAGCACAAACCCGCCTGTCGCAAATGCCCCCGTCGTCACCAGCCCGCGCACTTCGTTGTCCTCAAAGCGCGTACTGCCCGGCCAGGCGAACAGTTCCTTGCCCCCCACATAAGCCACCTCCAGCCGCAGCACGTCAATCAGTGATGGCTTCGCCGCCCCCGGCAGCTGCTCCGAGCGCTCAATCGTTTCCAGACACGTGTAGTTCGGCATTCCGTCCAGATGCCGCTTGATCGCCTGTTTGATGCGTGCCAGCCGCAGTATGTCTTCCTGCTGCGGAAACTGGGCCGAAAGCAGACAGATCAGTACAGCCCGTGCGATCATTTCTTTCAGCTTATGTCAACCAAAGTCACCATCTTCAACAACGGCCCCATTCGCATTGAAGGAGAGTTCCACATTGTCGACGCCGAAGGCAACCAGTACGATCTCGCCGGCCGCACCGCCATTGGCCTCTGCCGCTGTGGCCTGAGCAACAACAAACCCTTCTGCGACGGCACCCACGGCCGCCAGGGCTTTGACAGCGCCTGCAAGGCCTTTGCCCTGCCCGCGCCCAAGCCGAAAGTCTAGCTTTCCAGCACGCAGATATCCTTCAGATTGCGGTAATCCTCGGCGTAGTCCAGCCCATAGCCAACCACGAATTCATCGGGGATTTCAAAGCCGCAGTAGTTCACCTTGATCGGCCGCATGCGGCGGTCTGGCTTGTCCAGCAGCGCCGCAATGCGGATCGACCGCGGCCGCCGCTGGCTCAGCAGGTGTATCAGATAAGTCAGCGTCACGCCGCTGTCCACAATGTCTTCCACCACCAGCACGTCCAACCCCTCGATGCTCATATCGAGGTCCTTGGTCAGCCGCACCTCGCCAGACGTTGATTTCGAATTCCCATAGCTGGAGATGCCCATGAAGTCCACCCGCGTCGGGCGGTCAATCACCCGCGCCAGATCGGACATGAAGATGAAGGCCCCCTTCAGAATGCCGATCATGATGATCGGTCCCGGGTATTCCTGGCTGATCTGCTGGCCCAGTTCTTCAATGCGGGCTTTGATTTTTTCGGCGGGTACAAGTACACGCAGTTTGGCGTCGGGCATAGGCTTGGACTTCCTAGTTTAGACCGGAGCCCACCGCCGTGTCGGCCGCCCGCACCCGCGGACTCGGCAACCCAATGTGTATGTGCGGCGCCGTGCTGCTGCCGGGAATCATCGCCCGCAGCGCCAGATACGGCACCTGCAGCGCCTGCAACTGCTGCCGCAGCCACTGCCCTTCCGGCTCATCCGGATTCAACGCCACATCCACCCGCCCCGTATGGTCAAACCCCAGCAGCGTATGCACCGCGCTCTGCCCCCGCGCACTGATCGGCAATGGCCGCCCGAACTGCTTCTCAAACCCCGCCGCCACATAATCCAGATGCGTATTGCGGAACACCCCACTGCCCGTGAAGCGTTCAATCAGCGGCGGCGGCTCAATGTCCGCTTCCTGATTCACCGCGAACTCTTCTTCCACCTTGGCCATGTTCATCAGGTCCGTAAACACGCGCGCCCGTCCTTCGGCCAGTTGCAGCGTCAGGCGGCGGTCCGCCAGTTGCTGCTCCATCTCCTCCACTTGCCCCTTGGGGATCACACCCTGCTCGGCCAGCGCCGCCTGCGCCCGGTAGCGCGCCGCCACCCGGTCCACCCGGCGCGCCGCCGCGGCCACCACTTCCCGCGCCTGCTCCTCGCTGAGGTTCTCCACCCGCACCTGCCCGTACAGCAGCCGCCGCAAGGTATCCTCATCCTGCGCATCCGCCAGCTTCTCTTCGGCCTGCGCCAGCCGCGCCCGCGATACCGCCCCAATCGCCGCCAGTTCCCGCAACTTCGCGATTTCTTCCCGCGCCCGTTGCGTGGCAAAACTCTCCTCGGCCGCCTGCCCCAGCAGGCTTGCCGTCACCATCGCCACTAAGAAAATGCTTTGACGCACTCCCTTTAGTGTAGTATTCTGCCGCTCAAGAGCCCAAACCATGGAGAGAATTTGAGCAACACCTTTGCAACACTCCCGCCCGAGATCCAGACGGCCTGCCGGGCGGCGGAATCCAAGAAAGCCCTCAACCTGAAAGTCCTTCACATCGAAGAAGTTTCCAGCTTTACCGACTACTTCCTCATCTGCTCTGGCACCAACCCCCGCCAGAATCACGCCATCAGCGACGAAATCGGCGAACAGCTCGCCGAACTCGGCCTGAAGCCGTTAAGCATTGAAGGCTATGAGTCAGCCACCTGGATTCTCATGGATTATGGCGATTTCATCATCCATGTCTTCAGTGAGGAAGCCCGCGAATTCTACGACCTCGAACGCCTCTGGAGCACCGCTCCCGCCATCGAAGTCCCCAGCGAAGCACTCGCCTAGATCAGTCTTCCGCCGCGCGCTGTGAGTTCCGCATAAAACGCCTCACAGCGCCCCCGGTCCAATTCCTTCACGGCCTCCCGCACCAGCGTTACCCCGATCCCGCGCTCCAGCAGGCCCCGCGCCGCATGCAGCACGCAGATCTCCGTCACCACCCCGTAGACCACTGCTTCGGTAATCTGCCAGTCACGCAGCCACTCCTCCAGCACCGGGTTCGTAAAGCAATCCACCGTCTGCTTTTCTAGAATGTGAACACCGTTTACTTTGGTCACCTCCGGCTTGCGCTGCCCCAGACACCCCGCTACGCAATGCGGCGGATACTGCTGAAACTCCACATCGTTTTCCGTGTGCGCATCCATGGTGGCCACTAAGCGATGGCCCTCCGCCACAGCCCTCTGATTCAACGCCGCCACGGCAGGCAGTATCTTCTCCGCGCCCGGCACATACAGCGCTCCAGCCGGCGCAACGAAGTCCAGTTGCGTATCCACGTCAAGATACAGCGTAGCCATCGGGTAGCTCCTGTTTCTGCGGCCGGTTGGGTGTGGCGTAGTGCGCGAGTTGGTGCCGCGTGTACTCGCGTATGCGGTTCAGGTTCCGTTCATCGTGCAGCGGTTGCCCGTCGGCCATCACCTGCCGCAACAGCTTCTCGCCGCCCGCCGGCGGCGGGGCGCTGGCCAGCGTCAGCAGATCATGATCCGCAAAGCGGTACACCTGCTTGAAGCCCGGCAGGGTCTGCTTCTCCGGGCTCAGCTTCGCCGTCGGCCGCCCCGCAATCTCCACCAGCTTGTAGACGGCCGAAAGCGCCGGCGCGTCAAAACTCGTCGCCAGGCTCGTCCCCACCCCGAACACATCAATCGGCGCTCCGGCGGCCACCAGCCGCGCAATCGTATCCTCATCGAGATCGTTCGTGGCCATGATCTTCACCTCGCTGAGCCCCGCCGCGTCCAGTATCCCGCGCACCTCGCGCGACAGCGCCAGCAGGTCTCCACTGTCCAGCCGCACGCCCCACAGCGGCCGCCCCAGCGCCGCTGCCTGCCGCGCGCCTTCGAGCGTGTCATAGGTGTCAATCAGCTGCACCGTGCGCTCCCCCAGCAGTTCCTGCAAATGCCGGAAGGCGTCCAGTTCCTTTTCAAAACTCAACACCCAGCTGTGCGCCGCCGTCCCGAACACCGGCACGGCAAACCTCCGCCCCGCTTCCACATTGCTCGTCCCCGCGCAACCCGCGATATACGCCGCCCGGCCCGCCAGGCAACCTGCCTCCGGCGCATGCGCCCGCCGGCAGCCAAACTCCACCACGTCCCGCCCCGCCGCCGCCTGAAGGATCCGCGCCGCCTTGCTGGCAATCACCGTCTGAAAGCCCACCGTCGCCAGCAGGTAGGTCTCGGGCAGTTGCGCCTCGATCACGGGTGCCCGCAAAGTCAGAAACGGCTGGTTCGGATACAGCACCGTCCCTTCCGGCACGGCAAACAGATCGCCCGTAAAGCAGAACGACGCCAGATAATCCCAGAAGCTCGAGTTCACCCGCGCAAACTGCGGCAACCCGCGCAGATACTGTATGTCCCCATCGGTAAAGCGCAGACCCGTCAGATACTCAATCGCCTGCGCCAGCCCGCACACCACCAGAAAATCCCGCCGGGGCGGCAGCCGCCGCACAAACAGCTCAAAGGTAGCCCGCTCCGCCACCTTGCCCGCCTGCCAGTAGCCGGCGGCCATCGTCAGTTGATAGAGGTCCGTGTAAAGGGCTCGCAATCGGATGCCTACTTCTTCACCTTCACGCGCCCCAGCTCCGCCTCGAGGTCCGTCAATGTCTTCGGGTCCAGCTCATACTGCCCCGCTTCGCCCTCCCGCCGCGCGTAGCGGAAGTTGCCCACCTCGGCCACTTCCAGCTTCTCCACACTTTTGCCGTCGCGCTGGGTCACCGTGATCGTCAGCGCCGGGGTGGTGTACTTGCCTTCCACAAAACTGAGCGCACTCAAGCCCCGCAACTGCTCAAGAAAACCCGTCACCGTCGCCCCATCCACCTTGGCCCCGTTCAGCAACCAGTCTTCGCCTTTATGCTCCAGCGTCGTCGTCTTGCCATCCTTACGGAATTCAATCCGCGCCGGGTCCTCATAGCCGAAATCCATCAGCTTCTTCGAACGGTAATCCTCGATCGGCTTCCCCAGCGCATCCCCCAGCGCCGCCTCCACCTTGTGCACTCCCACGAGGCCTGACGAACGACCCAGATAATCGCCCTCCTTCGTCTTGCGCACCTCCAGCGTCTTGGCCCCCGCCGCGTCGGTCAGGGCCAGCGTCGCCACCGGCGTCGCACCGGCAAATTTCGCCGCCTGCTGCTGCAGCACCGTCGGCAGCAGCAGCGGGTCATATACCGCCTCCCGCACCTTGTTCAGCAGCTCATCCACCACCGTCGCATCCGTGCGGTACGGCTGCGGCTTCACCAGTTGCCACAGGCCCTGCCCATTCTTGCCAAACTCCAGCGCCGCCCCGCCACGCGTCACTTCCACCCGCGCCAGCTTCGCCTCATCCACCACCAGCAGGCGCTTGTCCTGCAGGTCCACCACACGCTTGTCAAAACCCACCTTGAAGTACTGCGCAATCGCGTACACCTTCTTCTCGTTCGGCCGCCGCGCGTAATACTTGTTCCCCACCGGGCTCTCATCCCCCACCAGCAGTTGCTGCGTCTTGCCCGCCTTGTCCTTCAGCGTCAGCGTAAACAGCGCCGGCTCCAGGCCAAACTGCCCCAGGTCCGTCGCGTTCTCTTCCACCAGTTGATCGCTCGAAATGGTCGCCGCGTTCGTCACCACGTCCATCGCCTGCTGTGCGTCGGTGGGCAGCGGCGGCTCCACCGCCATCTGCCAGTTGCCGCTTGCGGCATCCTTGCGCAACACCAGCGGGGCTTCACCCCGCCGCGCCACCGTCACTTCCACCAGGTCCGACTGCGCCAGCGTCACCAACTGCTCCCGCTTGGCATCCGAAATGCCTTCCGGCGTCGAAGGGTTCTTGTTCGTCCACCACACCAGGCCGCCCAGCGCGGCCAGCGTAGCCGTGGCAACCAGTAGTCCGCGGGTTTCCATCCAGCCTTCTCTCCTTCTCTAACGGCGCTTGCGCCACATGTAGACGGCGCCGCCCAGCGCAATCAGCGGCAGCAGAATCTGGCTCACGATGATGATCGTGTTCATCTGCCCCTGCTCGAGTTGCAGGCGGCGATCCTCGGGGTCCTTGGGCCGTATCGAAATCAGGTCTTCATCCGCGCTCAACCACGCCAGCATGTTCAGAAACAGATCCGAGTTTCCGTACAGCTGTATGTTGCCGTTGTCGATGAAGCTCGAATTGCCCACCACCACAAAGCGGCCATCCTTGCCTTCCTGCCCCGTGCGGTAAGTGCCGGCCGCCGCCAGCGGGAAGGGTCCCCTCTTGTCCTTGTCCGGGTCGGGCTCCAGTTCCGCCTTGCTCAGATTGGTCAGCGCAAAGCTCGACGTCAACGAAGAGAACAGCTTCTCCACGTTCGTCTTGTCGGTCGACTTCGCCTCCAGTGACCGCGGGAAGCCCATCACCACCGGCCGCCCCGCCATCTCCCGCACAATCGGGTGCGGGTCAAAGCGGTTGGCCAACACCGCGCCGCCCATCATCTGGCCCACGCGGCTCAAGTCCACCACGAGGTCCTTGTTCAGCGTTACACCCCAGCTGCCCAGCGCCTCCACCAGCGCTTTGTTTTCCGCAATGCGCAGTTTGTCCACGTTGAAGGGCGGGTCCAGCAGAAACAGCGCCTTGCCCCCGCCTTCCACATGCTTCTTCAGCGTTTCCACCGCGCCCGCCGGATAGTCAAACTTCGGCCCCGGCACCACCAGCACGGTGCAAGTTGCGGGAATCGTCGCCGTCTCCAGCAGGTTCACGGTATCTACCTTGTAGTTGTCCCGCTCCACCATGTCCTTCACGGCGGTGTAGCCATCCCGCGCGCTCTGGTCCAATTGCTTTTCCCCGCCGCCCTGCGCGAAGCAAACCGTGCGGTCCGTCCCCTTCAGCACGCGTACAATTGCGCTCGTAATCTGCTCCTCGCTCAGGCTCTTGGCTTCTTCGCGCTTCTTGTCGGCTTCAATGACGATCGTGCCCAGGTTCGTAATCCCCGCGGCCCGCGCCAGCGCCGGCTTCTTCAGCGCGTCCACATAATCCACCTTCAGCTTCGAGGACAGCAGCGCGTACTGCCCCAGCAGGTCCCGCGCTGGCGTAAACCCATCAGCGTTATCCCAGTAAGTGATCAGCACTTCCTTGTCGAGGCCTTTGACGATCTTCACCGTCTGGTCCGACAGGCTGTAGCGCTTGTTCGCCGTCGTGTCGAAGGTCTTGTTGTTCTTGTTGGCCAGATAGTTGCCAATGCCCAGAACCCCCGCGATCACGATGATGTAAACGGTTGAGTAGAGGCTGTATTTCTGTTGGCGTGCAGTCATTCCATTAACCCCGGTAACGCAGCGATTCCAGTGAACGGGCCGTCAGAAAGAGCCCGAAAAAGCTCACGCTCACGTAGTAGAGTGTGTCCTTCAGGTCCAGCACTCCCTTGATGAACGATTCGTTGTGGCGCAGCAGCGACATGTAGGTCAGAATCTGCGTCAGCGTGTTCTGGTCCATGTTCGACATCCACTCAAAGATCCACAGCATCAGCAGCAGCACAAAGGTGCTGAACGCGGCCGCCACCTGGCTTTGCGTCACCGACGACAGGAACATCCCCAGCGCCAGCATCGCCGCCCCTTGCAGCAACAGACCCAGATAGCCCACCGCAATCGGCTTCCAGTCCGGGTTGCCGTGCACAAACAGAAACACCAGGTTCAGCCCTGAGAACAGCAGCAGGCTGCCGTACATCGCCACCGCGCCGGCCCACTTCCCCAGCAGAATCTCCCAGTCGCGCAGCGGCGAGGTCAGCAGCAGTTCCATCGTGCCGCGGCTTTTTTCCTCGGCAAAGAGCCGCATCGTCAGTATCGGCACCATGAACAGGCACAGCACCCCGCAGTTGCCCAGCAGGTTGCGGATCACCAGTTCATTCAGATTCATCGGCATGGCCCGCCCCGTCATCTGCGCTTGCATGCTGGCGCGCACAAAGAAGTACACCAGCGACCAGAAGAAATACCCAAACATCGCCGCATAGGCGCCAATCAGCACATAGGCAATCGGCGATTGAAAGTAAGCATTGATCTCTTTCCGGGCAATCGTCAATACGTTTCTCATTGCGCACTCACCTCATCAGCCGAACTCGTCAATCGCAGGAAGGTTTCATCGAGCGACTCGCTGGCCGCATCCAACCGGTACAGGTTCCAGCCCTGCGCCAGCACCGCCGCCGCCAGCGCCGGCCGTATGTCATCGCTGGCCTCGGTATCAATCTGCACCCGCCACAGGCCGCCATCGTTGGTTGCGGTCACCTGGTCTACTCCTGCCAGCGCCTTCAGCGGCGCCTTCACTTCTGCCTCGCTGGCCCCCGTGGGCGTCGTCAACTCCAGCACTGCCCCGTTACGCCGCGTCAATTCATCCAGCGAACCCGACGTCACAATCCGCCCCTTGTTGATGATGATCAGGCTCTCGCACATCGCCTTCACTTCCTGCAGAATGTGCGTCGACAGCACAATCGTGTGCTCCCCGCCCAGACTGCGTATCAGGTCGCGCGTTTCAAGAATCTGCTTCGGGTCAAAGCCGCTCGTCGGCTCATCCAGAATCAGCACATCCGGGTTGTGCAGAATCGCCTGCGCCAGGCCCACGCGCTGCCGGTAACCCTTCGACAGCTTCCCGATCAGCTTGCCCCACGCATCCTTCACAAAGCAGCGCTGCGCTGCCTCGGCCGCCCGCCCCGCCACGTCCTTTTCCGCCACCCCCTTCAGGCGCGCCACATACTGCAGGTACTCGCCCACTTCCATATCCGGGTACACCGGCGGGTTTTCCGGCAGGTAGCCAATCCGCTTTTTCACTTCCAGCGGCTTTTCCACCACGTCAAACCCGGCAATGCGGGCTGTGCCCTCCGACGGCGGCATGTAGCACGTCAGCATCCGCATCGTGGTGGTCTTGCCAGCGCCATTCGGGCCCAGAAAGCCCACAATCTGCCCTTTTTCCACCGAGAAGGTGACTCGATCCACCGCGACGTTGCGCGCATAACGCTTCGTCAGTCCTTCGACCTGAATCATAGAGTGCTTTGCTTTCTTATGTTTTTGGGGTGAAATTCCATGATAACCGTAGCCGCCGCAATGTTGGCGCCCGTCTCCGGCATCCGGTCAAACCGCGGATAGACGCCCGGAAACCACTCCTCCACCACCCCGATCGGGCAGTGTAGCCGCAGCGGCCCCCTGGGCGTGTCCGACACCAGAACGCCCTCCGCTACCAACCTCGACACCATCTCCCGGCCCTGCCGTTCACTGACGTTCACCATTCCCGCCACCGCCCCCCGTTCCGCCGCCCCCTCATGCCAGATCTCGCGCAGCAGCAGATAGCTCCGCTTCTCAATCCGCTTGGCCGACTCCTGCCCCGCACACCATTTCTCCAACCGCGCCAGCAGCCCCCGCGGCTCAATCAGCCGCGCCATGAACCGCACCTGATCAATCGCCGTCTCCAGAAAGTACTCGCAAAACCGCACCAGCGCCCGCTCGCTCAACACGCCCCGCCCGTCCGTATCCGTATAGCGGCCCTGGTCTGCCGCCGCCAGCAGTTCCTTGTACTGCTCCACACTGCGCGCCAGCCCGCGTGCCACACTCCACATGCTGCTGCCCAGCCCGCAATGCCGCAGCATCGCGTGCGACAGCAACCGTCCCAGGCGTCCGTTCCCGTCATAGAAGGGGTGTATCCACGCAAAGCGGTGATGCGCCGCCCCCAGCGCCGCCACATACCGGGATGGGGCCAATACCTCCCGGCGGTACACTTCGCCAAACCGCCGCAAATACCCTTCCAGTTCTGCCGCCGGTGGCGGTATATGCTGCCCCACGGCCACTCCGCCATCCCGCAACTCGCCCGGCCGCACCGCCTTGCGCTCGTGCGTATCCGGGTTCTCCACCCACAGCAATTCCTCCGGCAGGCGCTGGCAAAACTCCCGGTGCAGCCACCGCGCATACTCCCCGCTCGCGGGCTCTCCGGCCGGTGCCTGCCCTGTGTCGATTAACTCCTGCACCGCTATGTGCGCCGCCGCTTCCTTTTGCAGGTTCCGCTTCTCCGGCTGCCGCGCATACTCCCGCCCCAGCGCCGCGTCAATGTCCCGCGGATGCGTGTGGTGGCCCTCAATCAGGTTTGAGTAGTAGCAGTTCATCGAGCGCACCATACCGCCGATCAGCAACTGGTTCTGGGGATGCACCTGCCCGGCAAACGCGGACGCTTCCCGCGTTAACGTAAACACCAATTCGTCCAACTGGCGCCGCCCCTCCGGCGGTAGAAACGGCGTCATGCCGTCGCCGGCCAGCGGCCCAGCCGCCCGTAGCCGCGTTGCTGACTTACTAGCTCTTTTCGCTGGCGCGCTCATATCGCTTCTGCCTTGCCCGGCGGTGTTTCGTGCCAATCTTTATGCCGCAAACTGTGCCACTACTTGTGCCGCTATTTGTGCCGCTCTTCAGCAGCACCAGCACCACCGCTAAACCAATATAGCAGAATTACTTACGCGACACTCAAGACACCCGGCCGCCCGCCTTGTGCCGCTCTTTGTGCCGCTAGCTGTGCCGCTAGCTGTGCCGCTAGCTGTGCCGCTCTACTCCGGCGACTGCAACCCCATCACCTGGAATCCGGCATCCACATAAATCACGTTGCCCGTCACGCCCCGGCCCAGCGAACTCGCCAGAAACACCGCCGTATCCGCCACCTCCGCCGTTTCCGTATTCCGCTTCAGCGGCGAAATCGCCGCCACCCCGTCCAGCACCTTCGAGAAATCCTTGATCCCCCGCGCGCTCGCCGTCTTGATCGGCCCCGCCGAAATCGCGTTCACGCGAATCTTCGCCGCCCCCAGATCGCTCGCCAGATACCGCACGCAAGCCTCCAGCGCCGCCTTGGCCACGCCCATCACGTTGTAGTTCGGTATCACCCGCACGCTGCCCAGATAGGTCAACGTCATGATCGCCCCGCCCTCGCTCATCAGCGGCGACAGCGCCCGCGACACGCTCACCAGCGAATAGCTCGACACTTCCTGCGCCAGCAGATACCCGTCCCGCGACGTCTCGAGAAACGGCCGGCTCAGGTCTTCCCGGTTCGCAAACGCAATCGAATGCACCACCGCATCCAGGCGCTCACCCTTCAGCGCCTCCACCAGCGCCTGCAATTCTTCTTCCTTCGTCACGTCACAGTTCAACACCAGCGCGGCGCCCAGTTCCTTGCCCAGGTCTTCCACCGTCGCCTTCTGCCGTTCCCCCTGGTAGGTCAAGATCAGCTTGGCCCCCTCGCGCCGGTACGCCTCCGCTATCGCGTACGCAATGCTCCACTTATTGGCAACACCCAGGACAATCGCCGTTTTTCCGGCAAGAAGTTGAGACATGTTGACTATTGTGTCATCTAAACTGGGGAAAGGAAGAAACGAGAAAACCCAATGGCCTTTACCTTACCCGCACTCCCCTACGCTCACGACGCCCTTGAGCCCCACATCGACACCCAAACCATGGAAATCCACCATGGCAAGCACCACAACGCCTACGTCACCAACCTGAACAAGGCCCTCGAAAGCGCCCCCGAACTCGCCGGCAAGAGCCTCGAGGAATTGCTCGCCAACAACCTCGCCATCGTCCCCGATTCCATCAAGGGCCCTGTCCGCAACAATGGCGGCGGTCACTACAACCACTCCCTCTTCTGGACCATCCTCGGCCCCGGCAAGGGCGGCGCGCCGGTGGGCAACCTCGCCGCGGCCATCAACGCCGCTTTCGGTTCCTTCGACGCCTTCAAGGAAAAGTTCAACGCCGCCGCCACCACCCGCTTCGGTTCCGGCTGGGCCTGGCTCGTCAAGAACGCTGACGGCACCGTCGAAGTCACCTCCACCCCCAATCAGGACAACCCCCTGATGGAAGGCAAGTTCCCCGTCATCGGCCTCGACGTTTGGGAACACGCCTACTACCTCAAGTATCAAAACCGCCGCCCCGACTACATCAACGCCTGGTGGAACGTCGTTGATTGGGACGCCGCCGAAGCTCGCTTCAACAGCTAGCTTTCAGCCCCCCCCCAAAGAATAAAAGGCCCGCCCCACCCGGCGGGCCTTTTCGTTTGCGTTACGATTCGATTCTATGGCTGACGTGCTCACCCTCCGCGGGGTGTCCAAAGTCTTTCCCACCCACCGCGCCGTCGATGACGTCCACCTCAGCATTCCCCCCGGTGAATTCCATGCCCTCGTTGGCCCCTCCGGCTGCGGCAAAACCACCACCCTCCGCATGGTGGCCGGCTTCGAAATCCCCACCACCGGCACCATCCTGCTCGAAGGCCACGACGTCGCCCAGCTCCCCCCCTACCGCCGCAACGTCTCCACCGTCTTTCAGAACTACGCCCTCTTCCCCCACCTCACCGTCCGCCAGAACATCGAGTTCGGCCTCAAGCACCAACCCACCCCCACCAACCTCGCCGCCAAAGTCAGCGAAGTCCTCGAACTCGTCCAGCTCACCGGCAAAGAAGACCGCCTCCCCACCCAGATGTCCGGCGGCGAAAAACAGCGCGCCGCGCTCGCCCGCTCCCTGGCCGTCGCCCCCGCCGTCCTTCTCCTCGACGAACCCCTAAGCGCCCTCGACCCCAACCTCCGCAAGCAGGTCCGCACCGAGCTCAAGGCCCTCCAGCGCCGCGTCGGCATCACCTTCCTCATGGTCACCCACGACCAGGAAGAGGCCCTCACCCTCGCCGATCGCATCACCGTCATGAACAAAGGCCGCGTCGAACAAACCGGCACCCCCCGCGACATCTACCTCCACCCCGCCACGCCCTTCGTCGCCCAGTTCCTCGGCGCCATGAACTGGCTCGACGGCTTCGGCCTTCGCCCCGAAGCCACCCGCATCTCCACCGAGCCCCCACCCTCCGGCGTCCCCAGCATACCCGCCACCGTGCTCGATTCCACCTTCCTCGGCAACTGCGTCCACGTCCTCGCCGAAATGCCCCACGGCGCCCGCCTCACCATCGAAGTCTCCCGCTTCGTCGGCACCCACAGCCCCG